>Ga0233428_1002740_pt1 | contig 16049 bp, 14 predicted proteins | sample SI_118_April2016_4_FD_179890 | JGI IMG/M metagenome (GOLD analysis project Ga0233428, IMG submission 179890) | Seawater microbial communities from Saanich Inlet, British Columbia, Canada - SI_118_April2016_120_MG | ecosystem: Environmental > Aquatic > Marine > Inlet | place: Canada: British... | reverse complement strand
CAAGGCAATACAACAGATGGATCAGGTTACACAGTCAACTGCGGCTAATGCAGAGGAAGCGGCGTCAGCATCTGAAGAGTTGTCAGCACAGGCACAAACCACTAAAGAGCAGGTTGCAATACTGTCTTCTCAGGTTGGTGGTACCGCTGACAATGGAATGGATACAGCTGCAAGAATCAGGGCTATTTCACATACACCAGCAGCTCAAATTGTAAAAGGAAATGGCAACGGTTCAACAAACGCTGATGCATTAATACCGATGGAAGAGAATAGAGTTGTGGAACATAGCGAATACATGAAGGATTTTTAATTACAGAGCTATGAGATTTTAGATTGCGAAGCGAAAATTTTGGAATCTAAAATATGAATAAATTGTGTCGGTTGGATTTGCTAATGCGTAATCCAACCGACATGAGATTTACTGTTAAAAGGTGATGGTTCGCAACACGTTGCTTTTGATAGCGCCCCTCACTCCTCCTCTCCCTTTTTCAGGGGTGGGGGGCAATCATCAAAAATAAAATCGAATTTACACGATTTTTTGTTTAGTGTGAATTCGTATCAAAAATAGAGACAAAATAAAGGAGAAATAAAATGGATGCAGTTGCAGAGAAAAAAGATACATCAGCTATGGATGGAAAATTTTTGACATTTATTCTAGGTAAAGAAGTTTACGGTATCGAGATACTCAAGGCAAGAGAGATCATCGGTCTTATGGATATTACGACCGTACCACAAACACCGGAATATATGAAGGGTGTGATTAACCTGAGGGGCAAGGTTATACCTGTAATAGATCTGAGATTGAAGTTTGGAATGCCGGAAGAGGAACATACCCAGGAAACATGTGTAATAGTCGTAGAAGTTAATAACACATCATTAGGAATCATAGTTGATAGTGTATCAGAGGTTTCAGATATCAACGGTGGAGAGATAGAAGACGCCCCAAGTTTCGGGCAGGGTATAGATACAAGCTTTATCATGGCTCTTGGTAAGGTTAAGGATAAAATAATAATTCTGCTTGATATAGAGGCAGTATTGTCATCAGAAGAGTTAGAGATGGTTGGAGAACTGGCGAAAGAGTAGTTGAAAAAGAACCTTCCGCTTTTCTGCTCAAGCGCGAGCATGGTAAAGCCTGCCAATTCAACAGGTAATTAAAGAGTTAGTCTATAATTTGCAGACATACTCTGTGACAATTAACACTTGTGAGAAAAGATGATTGAGTGGAACGAAGAATATAGTGTGGGTATATCAATAATTGATGATGAACATCAGGAATTCATTAAAATTATTAATGGAGTTCTTGCTGCTAAGCTACTTAATAGTAGCTTAGATAAAATAGAAGAACTGTTAACGGAAATGAAAGATTATGCATGGAATCATTTCATGACTGAAGAGTCCTACATGATAGAATTTAAATACCCTGAGTATCAATACCATAAAGAAGAACACTTCAATTTTATCCATAGAGTAAATTCTTACTGTGATAGATTACTCAGTGGTGGATATCAATTGGCAAAAGAGATACTTGAATTTTTAAAGCAGTGGCTGGTGAAGCATATTCATGGAACAGATAAAAAATATATAGAGTGCTTTGTCAGGAATGGTCTTAAATAATAATTCGTACAAACTATGCGGTATGGACAAGATATTTTAACCAAATCCTCCTGATTTCTCCTCTTGCCTTTTCATACAAAAGGCTTTTAGGGGTTTTTGGTTATCTCTTTTAGTAGAAACAGAAATGAATAACGAAAAATTAATACTATTTGCGGAAGACAGTGTGCAGGACAGATCTGATATTACAAGGAGTTTTAAAGAATCGGAAACTTGTACTCAATTACGTTTTGTAGAAGATGGCGAGGATTTGATGAATTATTTGTGTAAACGCAAAGGATATACATCAGGAAATGCTCCATCACCGGATCTGATCGTCTTGGACATAAATACGCCTGATAGGAATAGCGGTAAAGCGTTAGAGGAGATTAAGAAAGATCCAAGGCTTAAGCAGAAAACCATTCGTATCCTTACTAAAGAACCGTCATATAGCGATATTGAAGTATCATCAGATTTGGGAGCAATGATTTCCAAGACGAAACCCTGGAGCAATGATGGGAAGAGGTATATTGAATTTTTCCAAAATATTTTAGCTTTAGCACAAACTGAGTAAATTTTAAAAATAATATTGAGTAATAAGTTATGGGCAAAATAACCCTTATAAAATTGGTGGGCAAAGTCAGAGAAATGCCTCCATTGCCGCAAAGTATTACACAAATTCTTGAAATCACCAAAGATGATAGCTCTTCCTCCCGGGAACTGGCAGATGTGTTTGAAAAAGACCCGACATTAGCGGTAAATATACTTAAACTTGCAAACCTACCTTCTTATGGTTTTAGCAGCAGAATATCGACCATAAGCCATGCAATTGTGTGTTTGGGGCTTGAGACAATAAAGAGCATTGCACTTACCTCATCCACTCACGAAATGTTGAATAAGGAAATACCTGCGTATAGCCTTGGGGAGGGAATGTTATGGCAGCATTCCATATCATGTGCAACATGTGCAAAGATAATTGCACAGCGTATCGGATATAAAGACAATGAAGAGGCTTACATTGCGGGACTTCTACTTGATATTGGAAAAATTATACTGAGTGGTTTTGCAGAGGACGAATTTAAGCAGATATCTGAGATAGCAGAGAAGGATAAAGTTCCTTTTAATATTGCAGAGCAGCAGGTACTCGGTTTTGATCATCCCCAGGTAGGCGGGAGAGTGATTAAGAAATGGAATCTTCCTTCTGCTCTTGTTGAGGCAGTTCTATATCATCATCAGCCGGATAAAGCTGAGGCACATAAGACACTTGCGTATATAGTGCATCTTGCAGATGCAATAAGTTGCATGCTTGGGATAGGACTCGGTAGTGACGGCCTTATGTATGCATTTGAAGAGCATACGCTGGATGTACTAGGCCTTAGCAATGAAGATGTAGAGTCTATAATGAGCGAGCTTGTAGACAAGGTTGGGGAAGAAGATGATGAAGATGAAGTGGAACAGTTCTCCTCTTAAAGAAGACTTTCGCTAAGGGACAGACTTGATTGTTTGGAAAGGGTGGTTATGGATATGTCTATAGCAGATGTTGATCAGAGAAAATTCATTGATATTCTGGGTAAAGTTACTGCTGCAGAGATGCACGATAACAAGCCGAAAAAGGTAGAAGAACTGTTAAACGGGATGATTGATTATGCATGGGATAATTTCAAAGTAGAGGAAACTCACATGCTGGAATCTAAATATCCTGATTACAAGCAGCACAAAGAGGAGCATCTCGGTTTTGTTCTTAGAACGCTCTCTTATTTCAAGCGAGTATCCGAGGGTGATTATCAAATCTTAAATGAAATACGAGAAGACTTAAATCAGTGGCACATTAACCATATTCAGGGAGCCGATAAAGAAATATAGAGAATGCTTTATCAAGATGGACTTGAACCAATCTTTTAGAACTAGCATATGTATTGTTGAATTGAACGGACATAAACGATGGAAGAGAAAAAGATTGTACTTGTTGAGGATGACCCCGATCATGCAGATTTGATTACTGAAGTCCTCGTGGAGGGGGACACTGAAACTGAAATTATCATAGTGCAAGATGGCATGGCCGCTGTAGATTATTTTCAGGAACTTAGTATTGAGTGGAATGGACGGATAGATTGCAAAATTAAGCTGGTTATATTAGACCTTAACTTGCCAAAAGTTTGTGGAATGGAAGTTCTTAAGCTCTTAAAAAAGAATTCGAAATATAACAAAATACCTGTAGTCGTTTTGTCAACAAGTTCAGATCAGAGAACAATCGACGAGGTGTATAAAAATGGAGCTAATGGTTATTTTGTCAAACCCTCTTCTTACGAAGAGTTCGTTGAAAAAGTAAAAATCTTGAAGAAATGCAGCTAGAACTTCATCTTGAGCGGTGTTTACATGATCAAGATTGAACTATTACCTTGCATCTCTAGAGATAAATTATTCATTTGCACCATTCATTCGGAATGACAAATATGTCCGTCCTTGCTGCTTGTTACAAAATTTAATGACATCAGAATGAATATAAAATATGTTTGGGATCAGAAATAAAATATACATAATACCCCTTTCCATTGTTGTTATATGCTTAATCATTATCAGCGCTTTTTTTGGCATTTATATGATGGCATACATTAAAAATGAGAAATTAAGAGATTTCCAGTGTACCACACAAAGCAAAGTTGAAGAGGCGGATGCGTTTTTACATTCCATAGAACGCGACGTTACATCCATTTCCCATAATACATTCCTTACAAATCTGATCGATGCTGTTAAGAGAGAAGATACGGAAGAGATCAACCACTGCAAATTCGAAGTAGAAATGTTGTTTAAGACTTTTTCAGAAAGCAGAAGGATCTATGACCAGATACGTTATATTGATTTTACAGGTCATGAGGTAGTGAGGGTTGATATTAATGGAAAAGGTGTTTATGTAGTTCCACAAGAAGAGCTTCGAGACAAGAGCAATAGGTATTATTTTCAGGAAACTGTAAAACTGAATGAAGGTAATGTCTATATTTCTGAACTGGATTTAAACAGGGAAGGAGGCTCGGTAGAGATACCACATAAACCGATGCTGAGATATGCGGTACCAGTCTCTGGCAGTGATAAGCAGGTGCAGGGAATTGTGGTATTAAATGTTCAGGCAGACCATTTACTTAAAAAGATTTTAACACGTGAGATTCTGAATGGTGCAGGTACATATTTATTGGATCAGGATGGTTATTACCTGCTGCATCCTGAAGCAACAAAGCAATGGGGGGGGCTGTATGATCTTAACACCGGGGAGAATGTAAAGCGTGATCTTCCACAAGAAACAGCTGCCCTGATCCTATCAGGAAAACCAGAAAGCAGACTTGTAGATAAGCAATTTTTTAACCTTATACCAATCTATTTTGACTCTTCGAATCACGAAAGATATTGGATAATGGCGGAGAGCCTTGATAAGTCGATTGTTTATTCGCCAATTTACGCATTTGTTATATTGCTGTGCATAGTAATTGCGTTATTGATTGCGGGGGCGGTTGTCTTCTCTCTTATATTCTTGAAAAGAATAACTAATCCGTTGAGGTTACTGGTCAAGGGAACAAAGCAGATAGCAGACGGTGATCTGGAACATACAATAACAATTGAAAAGAAGCATAACGAAATAACAGAGTTGACTGAAACATTTAACCTGATGGTAAAGAGGCTCAGGGCGTCAAGCGAAGAGAACAGACAGCTCTTTCTACAACTGAAGCAGGGCCAGGGTCAATGGCAAGAGACATTCGATACTATTACAGATTTAATTACGATTCATGATAAGGATTTAAGGATTATCATGGCGAATAGGGCATTTTCGGAGAAGTTTAATATAAGCACCGAAGAGTTACATAATAAAAAATATCATGAAATATTTCATGGTACCGATGAGCCCAGTCCAACTTGCCCGCTTGTCAGGATAGTAGAAAGTTTGCAGCCGGAGTTTGAAGAGGTAGAAGGTTCAGACATTGGAGGAGCCTTTCTTGTCTCTGCATATCCGATTCTGGATGAAGAAGGAAAACTTAATGGAGTGGTGCGGCTGGCAAAAGAGATAACTGAAAGAAAAAAGGTATTAAAAGAGATAGAAATGGGGATCGAGTATACAGAAAATCTGTTAGAGACAGCACATGATGCCATTGTCTGCGTTGATGAAGAGGGAATCATCAATATCTGGAATCAGTCAGCAGAAAAGGTCTTCGGGTATAAGAAAAGTGAAATTATAGGACTATCAGTTAAGGAAATTATTTCAGCAGGTGTTCTAGATGGATTTTTGCAGATGAGTAAGCTCATAAAAATTAGTGAGATATTAGAAATTTCAGGAAAGACAAAAGCTGGAAAAATAATTCAGCTAGAAATGTCTTTATCATCCCAGAAAATTGAAAAAGGACGACATGCATTTACAATGATCATCAGGGATATAACCTTTCAAAAGGGGGCAGAAAAACAGTTGGCTGATAAAGCCAATATGTTGGAAACGATAAACAGGGAACTGGAAGAATTTGTTTATATAATTTCTCACGATTTAAAAGAACCACTATTTGCAATCGATGGCTATACATCCAGGTTGTACAGGACGTATAAAGATGTTTATGATGACAAAGGAAAACTGTTTACTGACAGGATCAAGATAAATGTGCAAACAATGTCTAACAAAATAAAAGAAATTATGGAAGTATTGAAAGTTGGAAGGATAGTTTACAAATTTGGTGATAACGATAGTGGGGCAATTGTTAAAGACGTAGTGAACTCATTAGAAACAAGGATTAAAACAAATAGGATAAAAGTTACAATTGATCATAATCTGCCTACTGTTTATTGTGATGAGAGGAGGCTGAAGGATCTGTTTTCAAACCTGGTTACTAATGCAATCAAGTTCATGGGTACCAGTGAACAAACTGAAACTTCTCATGATCGATCAGCTGAGGAGAGAGATGATGAATTAAGGAGTGTTAAGATTGGGTGTCAGGCTGATACGGATGCTTACAAATTTTTTGTAGAGGATACGGGTATTGGTATCAGAAAAGAGTATCAGGAACAGATTTTCAAAATTTTCAGGCGGCTCAGGGATATAGAGACAGAAGGCACAGGTGTCGGACTGGCTATAGTTAAGAAAATTGTTGAATTACATTCCGGCAAACTCTGGATTGAAAGCCCGGTTGAGGACGGTAGAGGTTCAAGATTCTGTTTTACAATACCAAAAACAAGCCACGTTTCTAATAACTGAGTGCTGTGTTGCGGTTGCCATCCAGAGTCCTGTGCTGAGCTTGATTCAGTATTGTTTATGGATTTAGTTCTGGATCTGTCAGGAAACAATATTTCTCAATTTAAAATATTTTAAATTTAATTTTCTACAAAAGGATTTTATAAATGTCAAATACGGGCCAAATACTGGTTGCCGATGATGCAGATGCTTTATTATTACCAATAGTCGATTTATTACGTCTTGAAGGATATGAGTGTAACTATGTCCCAGATATAGATACGGTTATTGAAATACTGAAATGTATAAAGTTCGATCTATTGATTGCCGATATTAATACGGTTGGAGTCAGTACAGTAGAAATCATCAAAGGACTTCCGGATAATTCAAAAGAAATATCAATCATACTGATATCAGATTTTCCGCTTTCTGAAAAGCTGCTTCAATCTATGAAGCCTCTTGTAACTGCTTGCCTTAGCAAGCCTCCTGATATTGAAGAACTATTGAAATACGTAAAGTGTTCAATAAAAGAGAAGCTTATGAGGGCATAGATACCACCCCTTTTACTCTTGACTTCAATATATAACGTTACTACCATAATGCGGTAAGTAGATGTCCTATATCATTGGGTGTAAGGGTATCATTATGGTAATAGAAAAAATACTCATAGTTGGTACAAGAGTTATTAAAACTTTATGTACGGTAAAACCCCTCTTCTATCATTGCTTCGCCCGAAATGGTAGATACGTAACATACTGCAAGATTTCCTCTTCCATAACCGAATACACTCGAAACAGCATTCAGAAACACTTAAAACAACGTAAACAGGTAAAAGCTCAAAAAGTGTCAAAGATATATTACTTCGCCACACAGTATCGTTGTCTGCATGTGTTGTACTGATATGTCTCTGTTCTGCGTGGCTGGAGATAGAGCCACGTGCAAATGTACTGAAGATTAAATATTATGAAGATTACAAAATTTAATACTTTAAGGTTTCAAACCAGACTTGTGTCTGCACTGTTACTACTCGTATTGATTGTATTGTTAGGAATGTCAATTAAAAGATCATTCGACGCGAAGAAGCAGACAGAGGAATACGTAATACTAAATAGAATTTCCGGATTTCTGAATGCCGCAGCGGGGTGGCAGGCCATTGAACGTGGTTATGGTGCTACGATAATCGGAAGCGGTAAAGGTGATACATCTCCCTTCTTCCCAAAATTCCTTGCAATGGCAGAGAAAGGAGATTCCGGAGTTTTACAAATAGAAAAAGAGATAGAGACGCTTTTAAGTATAAGAAGTAACAAACCATTTGAAGGAGTATTAAGCAAATGGAAAAAAGGGTATGGGCTTCTCGTATCCGCACGCCAGAGAATCGGAAGTAACGACATTTCCAAAGATGAATGGCTGGATATTGCTACCCTTAATATTCGAAATGAATTTAATTTGCGCAATACTACATTTGCACCTTATAAAACGGGAGAAAAAATACTCTATTTGAATAATGTCATGCGTCCAAATATTGCAATATTATGCGAATATGCAGGGTTGGAGCGTGCCCTCATAAGTAATGCCATTGAATCTGGTTCTCCCTTATCTCTCAAAACTATCAATAGTATCAAGCGCTATCGTACCATAGTGGACCAATCCCTTGACCAGATACTGATCTTAAAGGAATCACAATCCACTTCTATTCAGATGACGCAGGCTATAGAGACATTTGAGAAAGAGTTCCTGCAATCATATCAGCTTTTAAAGGAAGAAGTTTTCTTGTCTAGTAAGATGTTGGAAGAAAAGATAAGTAGAGTAAAAGAGAATATAGTACATAGAAATGTAATTTTTCAAAATTATTTAAATGGAATAAAAACTGATTTGTTAAATATAAGTAAAAATAAGAGTGTAATGGCATTAGCAAAGTCTTTGAGTTTGAGTGCAGAGGAAAGCATTAGTTTGCCTGAACAGTTGAGTACAGTGGAAAATTTATTTGAAAACTTTTCTCAAGTGAAAAGAGTTTATAAACAGATTCGTTATATAGACAATTCCGGATTTGAACGTGTGCGTGTTGATTTTGATGGTAATGTCACTAAAATAATACGTGGTACGAAATTGCAGGATAAAAGTGAAAGATATTATTTTAAGGAATCCATAAATCTACTGCAAGGGAGTATATATGCTTCTCCGCTCGACCTTAACGTGGAACATGGACAGATTGAACTTCCTTTTGCGCCTGTTATGCGTTATTCAACACCAGTTTTTGTAGATGGGGAACAGGCAGGGATTATCATTCTCAACTTACTCACAGATAATCAGTCCTTTTTGCATAGTATTACAGTGAACGAAGATGGAGCAGACTATATTTTGGTTAATCAAGATGGATTTTATCTCCACCATACAGACAAAACTAAAGAGTGGGGAATGATGGATTTACTCAACAGATCACAACATAACATAAAACAAGACTATCCTGAGGTTGCAGAACTGATTCTTTCCGGTAGAGAAGGGAGTGTGTATTTAGTTTCTGGATCAGTGATTATTTATAGACCGTTTTTCCTTAATTCTGGAGCTGGTGGTTTCTGGGTTATTATCAAACGCGCCAGAGGTGTGGATTATCCGGTAAGTGCTTCAGACTGGTTTGACGCAGCAACAACGGCAATCGATACTGGCCTGGCTATCTCAAATATTGCCGGAGAAGAGGCAAATGATATCATGTTAGAAATGGAATCTACTGCAAAAAGAAATATGCTGATTAGTTACATTATTTTTAGTTTTGCAGTTTTTGTTTTTGTTTGGTTTACCAGATGGTCTAGAAGTAGGGTTTTATTACCTATACAAAAATTGACCGGGATTACACAAAAAATAGCCAAAGGTGATTTGTCTCAGAGGGCTGATATTGAGCACAATGATGAGATTGGTGTCCTTGCCAATAATTTTAACTTTATGGCTGATGAACTTACGAACGACATCACGGTGCGCAAACAAGCGGAAAGGCGCCTTAGTGTTCAGTACTACGTAACAAAAGTATTGGCAGAATCTGATACAGTTAAAGACGCTTCATCCAGGATTCTGCAATCCATATGTATGGCACTTGAGTGGGATCTTGGTGAAATCTGGGAATTTAATCAACAGGAGGGAGTGTTGCGGTGTTCGGATATCTGGCATATTCCATCCATCGAAGTATCTGAATTTAAAAAAGTATCAAAACAAATTTCCTTTGCTAAAGGCATTGGTTTACCCGGGCGGATTTTTGAGAGCGAACAACCTGCCTGGATTGCAGATGTTGTCCTCGATACAAAATTTTCAAGAGCGTCAGAGGCCGATGATGATGGTTTGCATGGAGCCTTCGGTTTTCCGATTTTCAATGCAGACGAGATGTTTGGTGCAGTCTGCTTCTATAGCCGTGAGATAAGGTCTCCGGATAAAGAATTGCTCAATATGTTGCTGTCTGTCGGTGGCCAGATTGGGCTCTTCATCAAAAGAAAACAGGCAGAGGCAGAGATAAAGAAAATGGGAGATGCTCTCGCCCAAACAGAGAAACTAAAATCACTGGGAACAATAACTGCCGGTGTTGCTCATGAGTTTAATAATATCCTTGCAGTCATGATAGGCAGTGCGGAGGTTCTTGAGGGAGGTTTTAAAGACGACAGTGAATTAAAGAAGGGGTTGAATGCTATTGTTAAGGCAGGTGAAGATGGAGCGGAAATAGCGAAGAGGATGCTTGCCTTTGCTAACACAGGAGAAAACACCTCTGATTACATTTTCTTTGATATAAAGTACCTGATAAGAGAGGCGATTGATTTCACAATGCCCAGATGGAAGAACATGGCACAGTCTAAAGGAATAAGCTATTACATGATCACAGACGATATGGAGGAAGTACCGGAAGTGTTTTGTAATCCTACAGAATTAAGAGAGGTATTTATAAACATGATAAACAATGCTATGGATGCCATGCCTGATGGTGGAAGTATATCATTTAGTACGAAGAGTGATAAAAATACCATTTTTGTAAGTGTATCTGACACTGGCAAGGGCATGTCTGAGGAAGTGAAGGGGAAAATATTTGAACCGTTCTTCACAACACGGAGACCACATGGAACCGGATTGGGAATGAGTGTTTCATATAGTGTAATAAAGAACCATTTCGGCAGAATAGAGGTGGAAAGCGAGGAGGGAAAGGGTACTACATTTAACATAAGCTTTCCAATACGCAAAGAAGCGATTAAAAGAGAAGTATCAACTGAGCCGGTACGGGAGAGAAAGACTAAGAAACTTCACATTCTGGTTGTAGACGACGAGGAGGCTATATGTGTGAATTTGGATGCACTTCTTTCAAGAGAAGGCCATGCCGTTAAAACTGTTAATAGCGGTGCGGAGGCTTTAGAACTGGCAGGTAAAGAGGACTTCGATCTAGTTTTATGTGACCTTGCCATGCCGGAGATCACTGGATATGATGTAATAAAAGCATTGAATGGGTTAGATAAGAAGCCAAAGATTGGACTGGTTACAGGATGGGACGAAAAACTCACATTTGAAGAGGGGGAGTTTGAGCCTGATTTCATCGTCATAAAACCTTTTAAATTATTAGAATTAGTAAGACAAATAAATGACCTGTTTAATCCTGAATAGCTGTAGGTAAAGGATATTGTTGTAGAATCATCTGCTTTTTAAGGTGTGCAATACATATCCATTGCTTAGTCTTTCTGTAGTTTCAGATCCTATACCATATCCTTGTATATTGCGTCAGGTATCATGAAAATTTACCTTGCTGCCTTCCGTATTGGACTTCTGCTTTACTCTTCTTCTCGTCATATTATTTATCTTTGACTCATGTTCATAGCGATGGTAACATGTTACTTTGTAGTTTTTTATAAGAGTGTTGACGTAAACAAGAAGGCTAAAAGACGGATTTAATGGTTTCTAAAGACAAGCTCACTCCTGAAAAAAGGGTTGGATTGACAGCAAATCTAACGATTTTTCTTGGAATTCTTTATACAAGTCTTAGCATTGCTGCAATTGCAGGAATCGCGACTCTCTCAACAAGGGGATATGGGTTAAAAAGTATTATCATAGGCTGTGTGATAATTGGATTAGGCTACGGTGTTCGTTACGGAAGCAAAATATGTCTGTATATTGCAACCGTTTTCTTTGGACTGTTAGCAGCGTATTTCATGTACAACTTCCTGTTAAGCAAATCTATTAACCCAATAGTTAGATTTGTATTCAGCATATGGGCGACCAGTACACTTGCCAGGACTATACCGACAATGATCAGGCTAAAGGCGGCAGGCTCTTCGCCTGACAGAAGTAATAGATACAGGGATTTTTTTTTAAAGCGTATACAAAATAAACGAAGTAATTGACATTCAAATAACAACAAGGGAGGAATAATGGGAACTGATAGAAAAAAAGTTGTCTTGGCGTATTCGGGCGGACTTGATACCTCTGTTGCCATAAAGTGGATACAGGATAAGTACGACATGGACGTAATAGCGCTGACCATTGACCTGGGTACGGATAAGGAGTTGAAACCGGTAGTGAAAAAAGCAGTACAGACCGGTGCAATCAAATCGATGATTATTGATGCAAAAGAGGTTTTCGTTAACTATTTTCTCTTTCCTGCGCTTCAAGCCGGAGCCCTTTACGAGAGAACATATCCTCTAGCGACCGCACTGGGCAGACCATTGATAGCAAAGCTGTTGGTTGATGTAGCCGCAGCGGAAGGTGCTTGTGCCGTAGCTCACGGTTGTACAGGGAAAGGAAATGATCAGGTTCGGTTTGATGTTGCTATACACACGCTGGATCCTTCATTGCAGATAATTGCGCCACTGCGAGAGTGGAACATGACCAGAGATGAGTCAATGGTTTATGCAAGGGAAAATAATATTCCCATTGACGTAAGTACCAAAAACCCATACAGCATAGACGAAAATATATGGGGACGAAGCATTGAATGCGGAATACTTGAAGACCCATGGGAAGAGCCACCTGAAGATATATATAAGATGACAAAGAATGCGAATGATGCTCCTGATGAAGCGACATACATAGAAATAGGTTTTGAAAACGGTATTCCATTAACCTTGAATGGACAGGATATTGATGGAATAAGCCTCATTGACAAATTGAATACTATAGCCGGTGATAATGGTATAGGAAGAATTGACCATCTTGAGAATCGTATCGTTGGTATAAAATCCAGAGAAATTTATGAATCTCCTGCTGCCACAGTTCTCTATAAAGCTCACCGGGCGCTTGAAGAGATTGTTATGTCTAAAGAAACTCACCGATTCAAGGAGGTGGTTTCAACACAGTATTCAGATATGGTTTATAGTGGCTTGTGGTTTTCAACATTTCATCAGGATCTGGCAGCCTATATTCTAAGCAGCCAGCGATCCGTTGTTGGCACGGTTCGCCTTAAGCTTTTCAAGGGGAACTGTATTGTTGTCGGAAGAAAGTCGCCTCTATCATTGTACGATCACTCGCTGGCAACTTATGATGCCGGGGATACTTTCGAACACAATGCGGCACTCGGCTTCATTAAGATCTTCGGCCTTGCTACAAAGACTCAGGCACAGATCCAGCTTACGGAATTGAAAAAAGGTGAAGTGATCCCTTCTATCATGCCGCCAAAAGTTGATCCGACTGACGTGATGGAAAAATAAGAAATGTAGACGTATATAGTGTGTGAGTGGATGTGGCATTATGTTACCCATCTGCTCACATTTAAAACTAAAAACTGATATATTTCTCCAACGTTCTAACCAGCACTTTAGCTTCATCTGGAATGTTGTCCTCGTTTCTGAACATTTCACTTACAGATATTTACCTGCCGTAGAACTCTTTATGGAGTTGTCACGAAATTTTCTTGATCATTGTAATAGCTGATGAGAATCCCATGGGCCTGCACAAAAACTGAAAAGGTAGAGGGCACCTTCGTATTTTGTCAGCAACAAAACCATGTTGTTCGTAAAAACGTCTTGCGTCAGGATTTGTGTCCACGACGTCCAGCCTTATTGAGCTGAAATCGTGCGCCCATGCATAGTCTGAAATACCTGTCAACAGGTGTGTGCCGACTCCTCTGCCCTGCATTGAGGGTTGGACCATAACGGCTTTCAAGTACAGTTCACCTTTATGGTCAGGCGAATTAAGCATGCGCATCCTGACCGCTTTCAGGATGCCTCGTCGCCAGCCGAATTCGCGAGTTAAATCAGAAAAAGAAGTGGTAAAGAAATGGCATCCTTCATACTGTAAACCGGCAATGCCCAATAATTTCTTTCCGTTAAAGGCTACCATTGTGCCCTTGAGATTGAGGTGTTTCTCCAGGAAAGAGATGCCTTGCTCCCTGTTGTCCATGATCTGGCTAAACTTCTGCTGAAACGAATCATAGAAAAGTTCGGCCGCTTCCTGAAGATATTCTTCAGGAAGCCCGATATATATTTCGACAGGGCCTGTAGTACTCATTATTTATATAAGACAGTGTATGTTTACAGTTATCCTACCTTTATTTGTGCTAAAGCCAGCACTTCAAGTTTGTTTTTGACCAGGTATCCTACCTGATCTTTTGCATCTTCAGCGTTTCCAGCTTGTACATTGATAATGAACAGCTGGTCTCCTCCGCCTTCCCAACTAACTGTTAATCTGAATTCATACATATCCATTTTCTGTTCTCTCTCCTGTGTAAATTGTAAAATATTCTCTAAAATTCCAGTACTTATTGAGGCCATATTAAAATGGTCTGCTTTAAGCTTAAACAGTTACATCCACCATTTAAAACTTTCTATTGTATTCGTTTTATCCAACATTCACTGAGGAGTATGACTTCTGTCTATGCTGGGAAAACCGACGTTCAGATCTTTGAATCTCTGTACCAGGCTTTTTGCACCGGGTATAAGTTCCTCTGTGGATTTGGCTGATTGAATCAGTTCCCAGAGTTCTTGAATAACACCATTGTCATATAATTTTTTGCAACGATCACTATAGCATCCTTCCGCCACGTCTACATCGAACAGGACATATTCAAGTTCCTTCCAGAAGTCATCAGCTCCAATAACGCCACCTACAGCACCACCTTCAATTCCTTCCTTATAGAACCTGTTTAATGTTACTTCAAACTTTGGAAAACGCTGGCAGAAATGATAATTGACAAATGCCTGTTCTATAGTGTCCAGAGACATGGATTCTTCATATTCCAGGTTGCATTCAGGAACCTTAGTACTAAAGAGAACATGTGCGGTCTCGCGCAAAGCAGCCCTGAATATCATCAGGAAATCATATTGATACAGAGGAAGTATGATCTGCTTTTTATCCGGTAACGAATACCCGGCAGGAACATCTTCAAATTGAATTTTTATTTCCGGGTCTAGTACCTCAACACATTTAACTACCATTTCATGGACTTTTTCCATTTCGAGAACCTTTCAAACATAAATTTAGTTACTAGTACTTACATTTTCTATCAAACCTAGAGAACGATTCTAACAGATTTGCCCTTGTAATTGAAATCAATAGTTAAAACAGGATACGTATGTCTCTCTCTTTAAAGATATTCCTTGGAGGAGGCTATATTTTAGAAAGCTGAGTTTTACGTTCGGGCGGGAAGCTTGCGGCTGCAACAATATAGAGAATTAAATTGCTCAATTCTGGTTACGGCAACTTAGAAGCCATTAGTATGCAAAGCAGATAAAGTATTTTGCGTGTTAACGATAAAATTTGTTTGTCGAAAGGTACGGTATCCTCTTTAAGCACGTGGACGCATATTATCTCTAGAACTCTTACTAAATTAATAAGTGCGTCTTTTGGATCAGAGTCTCTTGATGACCTTAGCTTACCAATTGCCCTCATAGTTGAAACTTCATCCGCAGTTCCTTCAATGCCGGTAAGTACGGTTTCCAGTGGTGGATCAAAAAAAACTAATGAGTCTACAGATACATTCTTTAGCAGCCTTTTCATTTCATCTTCAGAGAATTTATCTATAAACATTTCCAATTCATGTCGGTCGTGCTCAGGTACGCTTTTGCCGTCCTCTTGCGTTAAATTTACAACCTTTGTGAGTGTAGTCCACAAAATCTCTGCAGCTTCGTAATCTGGTAGAGATTGTGTGAAAATAATTTCGTTTAGTATTGTCTCTTTTTCCATATCTTCTGTTTTATAATTTTAGCAGAATAAGAGTGTTCTCTTTCACGTCTCTAATCCCTAAAATGACTTTATTACCCATTCTCCATGTAAATCTTTTACAAATGCCAATTGAAAAGAGGATTTT
>Ga0233428_1002722_pt1 | contig 16135 bp, 13 predicted proteins | sample SI_118_April2016_4_FD_179890 | JGI IMG/M metagenome (GOLD analysis project Ga0233428, IMG submission 179890) | Seawater microbial communities from Saanich Inlet, British Columbia, Canada - SI_118_April2016_120_MG | ecosystem: Environmental > Aquatic > Marine > Inlet | place: Canada: British... | reverse complement strand
AATCGACTTTCGACCTCATCCTGATGGATGTGCAAATGCCGGAGATGGATGGCTATGAAGCGACCGGCACAATTCGTCAACAGGAAGCCAGCGAGGGTGGCCATATACCCATCATCGGACTCACGGCCAACGCGATGCTCGGTGACCGCGAAGCGTGTATCGAGGCGGGCATGGATGAATACGTGCCAAAACCGGTGCGCTGGGCAGCATTGCGTGAGGCGATCGTCGAGTTGGAGATCACTGGAGTCGTCATCGATCCCAACGAGATCGTAGCGCCCCCGTCGGCAAAGGCATTCGAGACGGAAGCCAGTCTCGACACAACGTCACTCAATGTGGACGTCCTCGATCCGACGGCGCTGGACAATCTTCAGCGCATGGAAGGACGTGGCGCCATCTCCGTCGACCGCATGTTCACCCTCTTCGTTGACAATGGTGAACGGATCCTGCCGATCCTCCATGAAGCACTTGAGGCGTCCGATACGGATCGACTGCAATTGGAAGCACACTCCCTGAAAGGCAGTGCCGGCTACCTGGGTGCGAAGAAGCTGGAAGCGATCTGCCAATGGGTAGAAGATCGGGGACGTGACGCCAACCTGACCGATGTTCCTGACTTGCTCGTACAGATGAAGGACTGTTTTGAAGAGGCTCGCCAGGCCTTGCTACAGGTCCTGCCAGCCACTGAAGGCACCGCGGCAACCACCATCGAATCACCGGATCAGTGGAGCATCGATGCCTTGGCCCCCCCTGCCCGAGCCCAACTCTCCCAGCTCGTCACTGAGCTCGACGCACTCAATCCTCGTTGGACGCGACTTGCCTCCACGATGGACATCACCGAGGCCGAAGGATTCGCCGAAGACATCGGGCAAATGGCTGCGTCCCACGGGTGTGCGCCTCTGCAACAGTGGGGGGAAACCCTCGCCGACAGTAGCCGGCAGTTCGACATTACCGGTGTGCAGACGATGATCAGTCAGTTCCCCGAGGTCATCGACCGCCTGCGTGGCTGGGCCAACGCGGAATCGGCCTGAGCCTCAGACACCATACACTCCTGCTGCTGTTCCACCGAGAATCGCAGCTCGCTCCTGCTCACTCAGATCGACTGCCTGTGTGCGCACGATCTCTACAATCTGTCGATAGGTAAGTTGGCGCCCTGCAGGGGGCCAGTCGCTGCCGAACATCAATCGATCTGCGCCCAGTACGTCCCGTAGCCGATACAGATACGCCAGTGCCGTAGGACAGTGAAAATCCCAGGCTGTGTCGGCGACGCTGTAGAAGGCGGACACTTTGACGAAGAGGTTGTCCGCTGCCGCCGCCGCATCAAGACCGCCAAAATTCTCGTCGTCCGCTGCGATCCCGCCCCCTTTGGGCAGACCAAAGTGGTTCATCACGAAACGCACACTCGGGTAGCGACGTGCCAATTCAATAATGTGAGCATAATTAGGCGGCGTGACCTGAAGATTGCATACGAGGCCACTCACCTGAAAGGCGATCCAGATCGCCTCGTGCTCAGTCGTTGTCATCCACTCCAGGTCTGGTGTTCTTGGATAACAACTGATCGCGACAGAGCCGAACTGAGCGCGCGCTGCAGCGATCCGCTCTGGCGCATCCGGTGCGTCGAGGGGAACATCTGTCATGGCGGCTAACTGCTCAGGATGCTCCTTGGCCCAGCGTCCACAATCAGCGTTGTTCTGCGGCGAAGAGTCCGCCACAACGGGTAACATCAGGGCTTTGTCGACACCCGCATCCTGCATGTGATAGAGCAGGCGATCGACTCGTCCCATATCCTGAAATGGTGTCATGGAGGGATAGTCCTCCAGCGTGTGCACATGGGCATCGATGATTCTCATGTACTTACGATCCTTCCTTCCCGAGAGAAGAGCATGCCCGCTGAATCGCAGCGAGACTTTTTTGAAGAACACGGATATCTCATCATCGACGACCTGTTATCGTCGGATGAACTGGACATGTGCCGTAGCGAAATTGAACGCCTCCATGTGCTCGCCGCCGATCTGGAGGCGACAGGCAAACCGGAGGCCCGACAATTTCAGCGTGAACCTCACGCTGAGGCGACGCATCAAGACGATGGCCTGCCACTACTGCGCAAGGTAGAGAACACGGGCCAATTCTCCGAACCCTTCCGCACGCTGTCCACGCACGACCGACTCATTCCTGTGATCCAACAGTTGATCGGCCCCGATCTGCTTCTCTATCGGTCGACACTGATGCTCAAACCTGCCCACCACGGTTCAGCCCACGCCCTGCATCAGGACTCAGCGTATTGGCCGATGGAGCCACCGACACTGGTCACCGTCAGCATCGCCCTCAATGAAGCGACCGCGGAGAATGGCTGCATCCAAGTCATCCCCGGTAGCCACAAATGGGGCCTGCAGGAGTGGGGCCTGATTACACGCACTGATGATGCAATCACTTCTCGTGATGACATCGATGTCAGCAAGAGAATCGATGTCCCTTTAAGAGCCGGAAGTGCCGTGTGCTTTCACAGCTTGATGGTTCATGGCTCTGGAGCAAATCAGTCTCCCCATCCGAGAAATACAGCACTCTATGCCTACTTCTCACCTGTCGTCCGTTATGCACCCAAAGAAGGACAACCGACGCAGAGGTCTTTTCCCGTCATCGCCGGTCTCGATGGCCAAGCGGAATTCACGCTCACGGCGAGCTGATTTCAATACAGCTCCTTAGCGCTTTGCCAGCCCGGCCGCTTGCAGAGCGCGTCGCAGGCGGGCCCCACGCAGGGGTTGCATCTGCACGTCCCATGGTTCGTCTAAACTCAGTCGCTTGCCCAGCGCCGTGTAGATATCGGGTAGATCGAAGTGCGACAGTACATCGCGGACAAAATTTGCCGCAGGCCAGGACACGAGTGGGGCTTCCGCCATCGCTTGGTAGGACAAGGGGGCGCCTCGCAAGGTCACCTGTTGAACGCGCTCGTGCAGCAGTGCAGCATACGCTGCAAGGACGGCCCCCTGCCCACGGCCACTCAGCGTGACACGTTTTGCCCCTTCAGCCACCAACAGATCGATCGTGGACAATACGTCGTGAACTCGTTTGCCGAGCCAACTCTCGCCGAAAAGCAATTCATGCCCGTGAAACATGTAGTCCATGCCATAGGGATGAAAGAACTCACCCGCCTCATCTGCTCGCGTTTCTCCTAACCCTCTGACATCAAGCAGATAGATCTCTCTGCCCCCCGCGGTGGTGGTGACCCAGCGATCCGTGTTTTCCTCAAGCGAGGCCACGTGCGGAAGATGCAGGTGCACGGCCGACTCGACATCCAGTGTGTGCACGCGAGAGGCATCCGGCATCGGCTTGTGGAGAATGGACCGAATGTCACCGGGGCCACTTTCCACAGCGTATCTGGCAAGCCGTTGGCCGCTGGCACTCTTTGATCGCAGAATGCGGAAGTGTGGCGTCTGCTGTCGTTTAGGCAGGTGCAGAGATTGCGCTACAACCTTGCGCAGATCGCCGACAGACAGACGTGGTCGTGTGGAAGAAATACTCTGAGCCTGCGTGGCGATTAATTCGTAAATAGGCGTCGCCCCCGCCTCGATGGTGTTACCTGTGGGTGTCACCTGCGCCTCTTGTGCATCGACTTCGACGATGGTGCGAAGCTTCTTTGCCGTCGTCTGCGCGTGTTCCCCAAAAAAGCCAACCATCGCCTCCTGATTGTCCTCGAAGAACCCGTGTCCGTGACCACCCACGAAGAGTTCCGTCGAGTTGGCAGGAGCTCCCAGCACGTCGTAGAAGGCACGCAACTCGTCATAGGACTCCTGCAGACCACGACGGTCGAAGAAGCAATACTGCTGTCCCAGCAACATGACCGGATCTGGCGCCCTGGCAATGTAAAAATCCGCCAATTCCAATCCTGCCCCGAGCACACCGGGCGGATACTGCTCGCAGTCAGCAGGTAGCTCATTTTCCAGATTGCTGAGGAAGGTGGTGACAAAGCAACTCGGTGCGGCCATGGTGAAACGCGGCTCCATCGCCCACAGCCACGATGTCATCGTGCCCCCACCGGAGTTCCCTGTCAGCCCGACACGATGGCGATCGACTTCCGGTCGAGCGAGCAGCACGTCGAGGGCGCGGATACCATCCCATGTGCGCCACATCCCAAACCACTCGCCTACCAACTCCAGTTGCTTGCCCATCATATTATGGGCGTGACAGCAGTTGCTGACAGCAGTACGATCCGGCAGGTCGGCGTATTGGTCACGCTCGCCCTGGTTGAAGGGATCGTAGATCAGCACGACATAGCCGTTGCGTGCCAGCCGCTGGCAGAAGCCCTGGTATTTCGGTTCGAGTTTGCCATTGTCGCTGTGACCACACGTTCCGAGCACGGCAGGTGCCTTGCTGTCCAACTGCTTGGGCACATAGAGGTGTGCCGTGACCAGGCAACCGGGACGAGATTCGAAGGTCAACTTCTCAAGTCGATAGTGGCGCGTCTCGATGACCCCCGTCACCTGCGTATTCAGCGGCGTCTTGGCAGGCTTGGGCCCGAAGGCCTGGCGGATGGACTTACGCACACGACGCTGGTAGGCGTGCGCCTGAGCTGGGGTGCGAATGGCGGCGAGACGATCCTGGCGCTCGGATCGCATGCGACGGACGCGTTCAACGAAGTCGTCGTGCACCATATGACCATAGCCATTCGTACTCATCCTGCTCTCCTCGGCTGAGCGTATATCTTTGTGACACTGCTGTGGACCCACAATTTGTAGCGGAAAGGCTCAGGACGCCATCGTCGATCAGACAAGCAGGGTGCTCATCGGTTGGCGCGAATGGGTCGGCCTGCCCGAGTTGGGCATCGAGCGGATCAAAGGTAAGATCGATACGGGCGCCAGAACGTCAGCCCTGCATGCTGTCGAATGTGAACAGTATTTCGATGAAGGCGTTCTCCGAATCCGCTTTCGCGTCTATCCGAATCAGCGCGACTCGACGACCAACGTCCTGTGCGACGCCGAGGTCGTAGACGAACGCAGTGTGCGCAGATCAACTGGAAATGTTGAAGTGCGTCCTGTCATTCGTACGCCCGTCACCATCGGCACGACATCCTGGCTCATCGACATCACCCTGACCGATCGCGCCAGCATGGGTTTCCGTCTGTTGCTGGGACGCCAGGCCTTGCGTGCGCGTGTGACCGTGGACCCGTCGCGATCCTTTCAGGTCTCATCCTGATGCAGAAGATCTTGTCGCTCACACTCGAGAAACTCGCAGATCCGGGCAATGAGCTCTTCCTCTACGTCGTCTTCGCCGTTGACGAGGATCGCCGTAAGCCGCTCGTAACTGATGCCGAGACCATTGGCCATCTGATGCTTGAAGAGGAAATTTTTCCGCACCATCATCTTCTGCATCGCGCGTGGATCGATTCTTGTCATGTCGTCTAAACTCGTCACCCTTGGACGCCGCAGCCAGCCAAGGCTCGTTTGACGCCGTCTAGGGTTGCCGCCACAGGCGGCGCCCTGTACCATCCGAGTCATGCGAAATCGTCACCTGTCAGGAACCATGGGTCACATCGCTACGGGCCGCTTGCTGTGTCTACTCGCCCTCAGCCTGCTGCTGGTTACAACGCCCACCGCTGCTGTCGATAAGCTCCCTGATTCGGGCGACGAAATAGTCGCTTCGGGGGAAGAAATCGTCGTCGTACGTTCGGGCGACCTGCCCCTACCAGACAATGTCAGCGCCGGTGCACTGGCTCAGCGCGCCGTTCTGCGCGCCTTTCTACACAAACATCCAAACTACGTCTTCAAGCCCTTCGTCATGCCTCGGATTCAGGGGCAGGCGATGGACACGGCGCCCTTGATGGGCATCTCGTCGGGCAACCCACCGCATGCGATCTACGTCAACTTCCGCCAATCCTCCACCTACATCAGTCACGGCTTCCTCGAACCACTCGAGACCCTGCTCGCCCGACTCCTGAGCGACAATGAACGCGTCCGCCAGTGGACTGAAGACGACGAGTGGATCGCAGATCCGACAGCGGCGGAGGTCGAGACAGCCCTTCAGGCGATCCTCGATCATGTACCTGAGCCGGTGTGGCCTGTCATCTATCGCGACGCCGATACGGACAAGATGGGCATACCTCAGGGCCGTCATATCTGGGCCATGCCGACGACGGTCCTGGCCAAGGCCATGGTCTATCGCAAGGACGTCTTTCAACAGGCCGGTCTGGATCCACGCAAACCACCGAAGAATTGGGACGAACTGCTCCAATACGGGCGCCAGATCAAGTCAGTGGCAGGCAAGTTCGGTATCACCTTCGGTGGCGGCCCCCACATCAGCTATGGCGCTTACTCCTTCCTTGCCTCCAGCGGCGCCACCTTCATGGCGCGCGACGACCATGGCGACTGGCGCGCCTCCTTCAACACACCTGAGATGGCGGAGGCGATCTACTTCCTCCTGCGTCTCGTGCACGAGCCCTTCGAAGTGGACGGCAAGACCTATCACGGGATTGCCTACATCGGTTTACCAGGTAACGATGCGAATCTGAAGTGGGAACGCGGGCAGGTGGGCATGCAGTTCACCGTACTCGAAGACGAGATGCTCGCCTCTATCAATCCTGAGCTAGTAGGAATCGCGCCGATTCCGGATTCACCACGAAGAACTGGTGGTGGCGAGCTCAATGCCCGCATGCTCGGCGTCTTTCGCGAGACATCCCCGGCACAGAAGCTGGCCGTCATGCGGTATATCTGGTTCGTCGCCAGTGAAGAAGCGCAGAAGATTCGTGCTCGCGTCTTCATCGAAAATGGCTATGGTCGTTTCGTCCGCCCCGATCTGCTGGAGCAGTTTGGCTATCACGATATCCTGCGACGTGTCCCCAAGGGTTGGCAGGAGACCTACCAGCAAGCGTTGGAACACGGCGTACCGGAGCCCTACGGCAAGAACACACAGTTTATCTACAACAAGGTCTCCGAACCGATCAACTGGGCCTTGCAGCAGCCTTTGCTTGAACTACCCGAGGCAGATGCCCTGGCGAGGATCTCCGAAGGACTCGACATCTATGCCGAACGCGTAGACAAATTCCTCCTTGGTGAACTGACCGAAGAAGAATGGGCACAACGACGCACGGTGGGTGTATCCGTGTTGCTCTTCATCGTCATCGTCTTCTCCGGATCCCTCATCTGGGTCTGGCGCATCTTCACCGCCGCCGAAGCCGAGCGTTCGGGTCAACGTTCCTGGTGGGCCTATCGCCAGGCCTATCTGATGATCACGCCCGCCCTGGCCATCGTACTATTCTGGCAGTATTTGCCCTTACTTATGGGCGCCCCACTGGCACTGTTCGACTACGAACTCGTCATCGAATCCACCTTCGTTGGCATCGACAACTTTGCCACCATCCTTTACGACACGCGCTTCTGGTCTTCCCTCGGACGCACATTCTACTGGGTGCTGCTCACGGTGGGTCTCGGCTTCTGGCCGCCGATCTTTGTCGCGATCCTGCTCGACGAAGTACCCACTGCAACACTCAAGTATCTTTTCCGCACGATCTTCTATCTACCCACCGTCGTGAGTGGTGTCATCATGGTCTTCCTCTGGCGGCAGCTCTATGAGCCATCAGAATCAGGCTTCTTCAATCAGCTGTTGATGTTGCTGAACGATCTGGGCCCTATTGCGGGGACGATGGTCAAACTCCTCGGTGTCGGCTTGTGGTTGTCTCTGATCGGCCTCGTGTTTTCTATGGCCTATCAGTTGCGCGAATTGACGTGGCCTGTGCGCGCGACGATCACCGCCTTTGGCAGTGGCCTGCTCATCGCCTCATGTATGCCTGTGTGGTCAGCTTGGATTGGCCCAGGAGAATTGGCGATCCTCGCCCGTGGTCTGGACGCGGATCAAGTCACCGGTTGGTCCGGTGTTGCCGGCTTTCTCGGAGGCCTCGTGGGCTCCTTTTCGATTGAGCCTCTGTCCTGGGTCGATGATCCCGATCTGGCCATGCTCTGCGTCGTGCTGCCCACCGTGTGGGCCACAGCTGGCCCTGGATGCATCATCTACCTCGCTGCACTCAAGACAGTGCCCGAGGAACTCATCGAAGCAGCGACGATGGATGGCGCCGGCATCATGCAGCGCCTCGCCTACATCACTCTGCCACGCGTGAAATTTCTCATCCTGATTCAGCTCGTCGGCGCCATTGTGGGCTCCTTCAAGGGCGGCACGAATTTCATCCTCGCCATGACCGGTGGTGGGCCAAATGGCGCCACCCGCGTGCTGGGTCTCGACATCTTCGAGCGCACGTTCCTTGAACTTCACTACGGACTCGGTGCGGCCATGGCATGGGTCCTGGGAGCCATGGTGATCGTCCTCACTGCCTATCAGCTCAAGCGCATGTCCGAGGCCGAATTCTCGACGGCGGATACGAAATGACACTATGCCGGTTCTGACACGCGTCGAAGCAAAATCGACACGGGGCATCGTCCTGCAGACGGTGGTAACCATCGCCTTGACCCTCGGTGGCGTCACGATGATCTACCCCTTTCTGCTCATGCTTTCGGGCTCCGTACGCAGCGAAATGGATGTCGCACAGATGGACGTCGTCCCCCAATACCTGACCGATGACGACGTCTTGGTGCGCAAGTTTCTCGAGATGAAATACTGCCATGACGTGGGATCTATGAACCGCCTACGCGGCTATCAGGATCTCAGCTTCGAACTGGCGAGTCTTCCCGAAAGTGTCATTGCGGCACGTGTGCACGACCTGCATGACTTCGCCGAGCAAGAGGAGATTCCACGGCACTGGTGGATCCTGGGTGGCAGCAAGCTGCTGAAGCGGATCTCGTCCGCCAATCTGCGCCGACTACGAGCCTACGTATATGAGGCCCACGATGGCGACTTGGTTTCCTTTGGCCAGGAGCTTGGAGCGCCTCTGAAGACGTGGTCACAACTGACGCTGAATATCCCCGAATGGACGACGGCCCGTTACGACTATCCCCGCGGGACCCTCTACGACCAGTATTTCAGACTTCTGAACGAGCGCCCCCTGGCTGAACGTGCTTTCAGTTCGGTAACGGGTGCCTTCCTGCTGAACATCGTCTCACCCGCCTACGGCACAGATCGCGTCGACTCATACAATGAGGCGCACGTTCAACCGATCGAGCGCTTCGAGGATTTCGTCCTGCCTCGGCATCTTCCTGACAGGTCACAGCCAACGCTGCGTGAAGAGTGGCGACTCTTTGTACGGGAGATCCTCAATGTCAGCTTCATTCGCTCAGATGCCAGCGATGACGACTACCGCACCTATCTGGCCCGGCAATACGGCACGATTGATGCGCTCAATGAACGCTGGCTATCTAGCTTCTCCGACTTTGCCCAGGTCGACCTGCCCGCCGAGCGCGAGTGGGTCTCGGGCACTGCCCGACAGGACTACGCCGCTTTCCTCGAGCAATTGCCCGATGAGAGTCTTTACCTCGTTTCACCCGAATATGCCTGGCAGGATTGGTTGCTGGCGTCCTACGGCGATCTGGCGTCCCTCAATGCGCGTTACGAGAGCGGTTATGCATCCTGGGACGATATCCCCGTACCGACGGCACAAGCGGAAGTCGCCTATGTGTTGGCGAACCAGCGTGAACTACGCTGGGATTTCGTCTCCGTCAATTTCGCCAATGTTTTCTACGAGCTGTTCATCCAGGGCCGCGCCTTCCTCAACACGGTCATTTTTGTCGTGCTCGCGCTGGTGCTTTCCCTGACGCTGCAACCTCTGGCCGCCTACGCCTTGTCGCGCTTTCAACCACCGGGTATGTGGAAGTTGATTCTGCTGTTTATGGCAACCATGGCATTCCCGCCGATGGTAGGCATGATCCCGCAGTTTCTCATCCTCCGCCAACTCGATCTGCTCAACACCTTCATCGCTCTCGTGTTGCCCGTCGTCGTGAATGGCTATCTGATCTTTCTGCTGAAGGGATTCTTCGATTCCCTGCCGCGCCATCTCTATGAGGCGGCACTGATCGATGGCGCCTCTGAGCTGCGCATGTTCTGGGATGTCACCATGTCGCTGAGTAAGCCGATTCTTGCGGTCGTGGCCTTGCAGACCTTCAACATCGCCTGGCTCATGTTCCTGTATCCCCTGCTCGTGTGTCCTGATCCGAGCATGCACGTGTTGGCCGTGTGGTTGAGCGAATTCCAGCAGGAGGCACCCTCTGCCGCCGTCTTCGCGTCGATCCTCATCGTCAGCGTACCAACCATGACCATCTTCCTCGTCACGCAACGCACAATCATGCGCGGCATCGCCGTGCCTGCGGAGAAATAGAGAGCATGCTGAGCAAGGAACAGATCGATACGTACCAACGTGATGGCTATGTCAAAGTGGACAGTCTCTTTTCCCCCGACGAAGTCGCTGCCCTTGGTGGTGACATGGTTCGGATCATTGAGGAATGGGGCGAGGAGACGATCGGCTGGAAAGGCCCATGGCGCGATCGCTACCTGGCCGACGAAGAGCGCCAGAATACAAAGGCCGTCTTCCTGCACAATCCGCAGCACTATTCCGGTGTTTGGGGTCGAGTCATCTTTCATGAGAAGATGCTCTCCTGCGTGACGGACCTGATCGGCGACAGCGTTCAGTGGCATCACACGGTGCTGCACGCCAAACCACCCGAGATGGGCACACCTTTTCCGATGCACCAGGACTACCCCTTCTACCCACACAATGGCACCGCATACGTCGACTGCCTTCTGCATCTCGACGACGCCCCCATCGACTCAGGCGCACTGCAAGTGGTAAAAGGCAGTCACGAAAAGGGTCCCCTCGAACACGTCCTGGGCGCGGACACGGCACCCCATCTGCCCCCTGATATCTACCACCCGGACAAGGTGGAGACCGTGACGATTCCTGCCAAAGCAGGCGACGTCATCTTCTTCAACTATCTCACCATTCACTGGTCTGATTGCAATCGCACCGACGAGTGGCGCAAGGCCGTGCGTTTCGGTTATCACCACACCGACCTGCGCCCCATCGGTCGTGCCGAAGATGATCCGCACCGGATCGACCAGGACAATGTGCTGGAGCGCAACAGCAACACCATCGTCGCCGGCTTCCGACCGAATCGGCTGGAGACCCGTCAACTGGCGACAGGATCGGTGCAAGCCAACGAACCAAAGGCGTCCTGACCATGACAGCTCTTTTCGATCTGACAGGCAAGGTGGCCCTCGTCGCCGGTGGCGGCCGCGGCATTGGTGAAGCCATCGCTCTGGGACTCGCTGACGCAGGGGCAGACATTGCGATTGCCGCACGCACTCCCGGTGACATAGACAGCGTCGCCGCTGCTGTCACCGAGCGCGGTCGTCGATCTGCCGCGATCCAACTCGATGTGAGCAAGGTGGACGAACTCGAACCGGCGGTAGATCGAGTCGTCGACGAACTCGGCGAGATCGACATCCTCTTCAATGTGGCAGGGATCAACATCCGCAAGCCTGCCACTGAACTGGCAGAAGAAGAATTTGATCAGGTGATGGACGTCAACTTCAAAGGGGCCTATTTCCTGTCTCAGCAGGTCGGCAAGCGCATGATCGCTCGTGGCAAAGGGGGCAAGATCGTCAACATTGCGTCTCTGACCACCGGTATGGGGCTGCCGAAGATCACCGTCTACACTGGCAGCAAAGGTGCCCTCGGCCAGCTGACCAAGGGACTTGCCGTCGAATGGGCCGAGCACGATATCCAGGTGAATGCCCTGGCACCAGGTTTTGTCGCCACCGCCTTGAACAGCCACCTGTGGGAGAACGAGGAATTCAACACGTGGATTCTCGACCGCACCCCTGCCCACCGTGTCGGCACGCCAGAGGACATGGTGGGCACGGCACTTTTCCTCGCTGCCCCAGCGTCTGACTTCGTCACCGGTCAGGTGATCTACGTCGATGGCGGGATTATGGCCGGTAGCGTCTGGCCCCTATAGGCTGATGTTGTAGTGGTGATCAGAAGCGAAAGAGCGGCACATTCACGCCGCCCACAAGGCGAAAGACCGTGTCGCGCGTTAGTTCGGTCCAACGTCCCTCGACGTAGGCACGCATACCCCCGCGTCCAATGGGTAGCCGCAATCCGAGGATCTGATTGATCGCACGCTCACGCTCGTCGCGGCCCTCTTCCACCCAGCCATAACCGAGGCCTGCATAGAAGCCCCCTCGGGGACCCGACGACATGAGCAGATCGACATTCGCCTGCCAGTCCGCACCTTCGTCAGCGTCATAGATATCGGCACTGGGCACCAACATGAATCCACGCAATCGTGGAATGGGAATCCGCATCTGTCCCCCCGCACTGGGCGCGTCGCCATCATAGTCGTGACCTACCCTGACACCGACCTCCAGTGGCAAACCACGTGAACGCGGAGCGTCGTCATAGGGCCATTCGGCATCAACTGAGCTGTTCCCGGCAAGCAGTAGCGCCATGCACAACAGAATTTTGATGTAACTCAAATTCGTCTCTTTCCAATGCACTCTATCAAGGGCGTTGGCCAACACCGTGCGCCAATGACGACCGCGCGATCCCCGCGAGAAACTACCACGGCCATTGGACGCTTGGATCCGACCGTCTGTTTGACGATACGCACGATGCGCAGGGTTCGCTCGTCAGCCCGGCCACATTCTCACATTGGGGCGCTGAACCTGGATCTACTATCGTTGTTGCTGCCACTGCCTTCATCCGCTGACAGGGAGCCCTGATCATGAAGATCACCTCGATAGAGAGTCTGCACCTGCGTGTTCCCTACGAAGACCGTATCCGCATACGTTATCATCACTTTGCCATGACCGAAGAACACACGGTCTATCGATTTCATACCGACAGCGGTCTGGTCGGACTCGGCGAAAGTGTGGGACGGCCATTCGATGACAAATTGCTGGCGCCCTACATCGGCACCGATCCCGTCGACCACCTGATGGGCAGTGGGCGCTTCAATCTCGACATGGCTTGCTATGATCTGGTGGGCAAGCAGTTGGGACAGCCCGCGTGGAAGCTGATGGGGCCACAGGTGCGTCAGTGGGTCTCCATGGGCTGGTGGATGCCCTGCATGTCACCAGAGGATTCCGCCGCGGAGGTGGAGGAAGCAGCATCGCGCGGCTATCGAGGCCTCAAGTGCAAGGCCCGCGCCTTCTACGATGTTGTCGAATCGGCGCGCGCCATGCAGCAAGTAGCCCCACCCGACTTTCGTGTGGAATTCGACTTCAACGGCTCTCTGATCTGCGTGGAGAAGGCACTACCGATCCTGCGGCAACTGGAAGAAATTCCCATCGTCAAAGGTGTGGAGGAGCCCATCTTTGCCTACGATGTCGATGGCTGGCGCCGACTTCATGCACAGATTCGCATCCCCTTTTACCTGCACGGAACGCGGGTTGTCAGTCCACCCTCGTCACGCCAACCGTCAGGACCGTGGATCGGATTGCGCGCGGGAGATTTCGAAGGCGCCCTGTGTTCGCACGAAACTGTGGGGGATGCCCTGGCCTCTGGGTGGGCCTTCGCTGCGGCCAACACACCGATCCTGCTGCAATACGTCGGCTCGGGCATCACCACCGCCTTTGCCTGCCAACTGGGCGCTGTCATGCCGACAGCGACGATCCCCGCCGTCACAGCCCATCATTCTTATGTAGACGATCTGATCACCGAACCACACACGATGCAGCGGGGTTTCATGCGTGTGCCTGAGGGACCTGGTCTGGGCGTCGTCCTCGATGAAGCCGCTATCGCGCGTTATGCCATCTCCGTCCAACCTGCGCCTGACTTCGCGCGCCATCTGTCCATCGTCACCCTGCCGGGTGGCTTGAAGCACTATTATCGCAATCTGCAACAGGCAGAGCGTCTGATGAAGCAGGGCGTGGACGAGACCTTCGCCGTCGGTGTGCGTCTTGACGAATGGGAGGACGATGGGTCGGCGAAATTTGACGGTCTGTGGACACGGCTACAAGAAAGTGACTGGCCCATCTGGGAGTAGCAATCACAGACTACCGTCGCACGGGGCCGTGATTCTAAGGCGAGTTGTCCGTATCGACGGGTGGTTCGTCACCAGCGACGAAGCGCTCGAAGGTATTGTGCGTCACCGGTGACGAGCGGAAATCGGCAATCCAGGGTTCGCGAAAGTAGGCCTGCTTTTCGCGCGGTAGTCCTGCCATCACCTCCGGTGTCACCTTCAATCGGTGCCAATGCGTCGCCAGATGCGAATACGCATTCAGGATCGCCACGCGCGGCGTTTCGCGCTGCCACGGCGGTCCAGCGTGACAAAGATTCTCCGTAAAGAAAACGGCACTGCCCGCCGGGCAGTCGTAGGACGTGAGAAACTCGGAGCGCGCCCCCTCTTCCAGGGACATGTGATCGGGGTGCATGGGGAAATTGGCCTTGTGACTGCCAGGAATGAAGTGAGTCGCCCCATCGTGCCGGCTGATATTGGTCAACTCGAACACGACGCGGACCATACCAGCATGAATACGACCCTGGGCGCTGCGATAGCCGAAGATGGGATCGATCTGCCCAGGCCCGCCGCCGTGCAGATCCCCATGCTGCTCTCCCTTCTTGCGCCAGATGCAGGTCGTATTCTCCAGACGTACGTCCGGTCCAATGATCTCGTGCAGCACCTCCATCACCTTCGGATGATCGATGATCAATTGCGCCGCGCCCCCTGGCATGCCGCGCTCTTCAGGAGGCAGTGACTCCTTATCGTGAAAGATGCGATCGATCTGATCGACGATGGCCGCCACTTCATCGGGTGTTAGAATGGCGGGGCGTACGAGGAATCCCGTCAGATCAAATCGAAATTTCTCTTCCTCTGTCATACCTGTTGTGTTCTCAGACATCCTATGCTCCTGGTGTTTTTCTGAGGGCGACGTCCTAACGGTGAGATGGCCATGGAGATTCCGTCTTCGTGATTCGGATCTCTACCAGCCTAGCCGTCGCGCCAACGATCGAGTTGGTCCTCATCGATTTCGACACCCAGTCCGGGGCCCTCCGGCACCTTCGCCGTCTCTGGCCCGAGGCGCAGGGGTTCGGTGATCATATTCGCTTCGTGGTAGAGCGGGCCAAGATAGTCTCCCGGATAGGTCTCGTTGTCGATGGCCTCCGCCGTCGCACCCAAGTGCAACATCGCCGCCGTGCCGATGCCCAGCTCGAGATTGCTACCCATGCTGCACACGATACCGGCCGCCCGCGCCAGATTGGCAATTTCCAGGGCACCCAGTAGACCACCATGTTTGCCCGGATAGATCGCCAGCACGTCGACGGCCCGATCCGATACCAGTCGCCACGCGTCGGCGAGGGAGAACACAGATTCATCCGCCATCAGGGGAATCGACGTCGCCGCGCGCAATCGCCCCCAATCGGCCACATCATTTGCGCGGATCGGTTGCTCGGCGAGACGCACATCAAAGGCCTCCAGCAACGGCAGCGTGCGGCACGCGACAGGAACACTCCAGCCACAGTTGCCATCCACGCTGATCCCTACATCGGGTCCTGCCAACTCCCGTACGGCGGCGACACGTGCCACGTCCTGGGCCGGATCGAGGCCCACCTTCACCTTTAGATGGCGCGAGCCCCCGTCGAGGAACCGCTGCGCCAGGGCCACGGCCTTTTCCACGGGAAAGGCACCGACAACCATCTTCATCGGCAATTCGTCGCGCAGACGTCCGCCGAGCATGCGACAGACGGGCCGCTCAGCCGCCTTGCCCGCCACATCCCAAATCGCCATCTCCACTGCCGCTTTGGTGAAGGGATTCAGGCGCAGAGCACCCTCAATCTTCTGCCGGCATACATTCACATCCAGCGCATTCGCCCCGCGCAGGACCGGATCGAGCAGGTCGCGAATCACAGTGACACACCCGGGACTGGTCTCGCCACTCCACCTTGGAGCAAGGGTCGCCTCACCGACGCCCGTGATTCCCTCGTCCGTGTGCACACGAACCACGACGTAGGGTGAATCGATGTGTTCCCCATGCGCCGTTTTCGTCGTTAACCCCGTTGTGAGGGGGACGAGGATGGGGATCGCTTCTACCTGCGTGATCGTTACCATGCCGCCTCGCATATCATTCGGTGATCCCGCCCATCTTGCAGACTTGCTTCCATTCAGCCGCGCTGACAGGCTGGATCGAAAGACGCTGCCCTTTCTGCACCACTTTCATCTCCTCAAGCTTCGTATTCGCCTTCAGATCTGTGAGAGAAACGAAACTC
>Ga0233428_1002714_pt1 | contig 16170 bp, 16 predicted proteins | sample SI_118_April2016_4_FD_179890 | JGI IMG/M metagenome (GOLD analysis project Ga0233428, IMG submission 179890) | Seawater microbial communities from Saanich Inlet, British Columbia, Canada - SI_118_April2016_120_MG | ecosystem: Environmental > Aquatic > Marine > Inlet | place: Canada: British... | reverse complement strand
GCCAACGTCTCGCTTTATGGTAAAGATGGCAATGATGTTTTGACCGGTGGCAGCGGCAATGACCGGCTTTACGGCAATGCGGGTGCCGATGAACTCCGCGGCGGCGCAGGCAATGACAGTCTCTATATCGATGGCGATGATACCGTCATTGATGGCGGTGATGGTATCGACAGAGTTTTCGTTCTCTCCAGCGATAATACAACGATCGACCTCGCGGCAAGCAATGTTGAATACGCCAAAGGCAATGCCGGAGCAGACGTGTTCGATGCATCCGGCGTCACAGCGAATGTCTCGCTATATGGCCAGGGCGGAAATGATACGCTGACCACCTCCAGCGGCGCCGATCGTCTGTATGGCAATGACGGCAATGATATTTTAAGCGCCGGCGCTGGTAATGACCGTCTCTATGCCGGCCAGGGCGATGACACGCTCTCTGGTGGCGATGGTACGGATATCTTTTATTTCTATGAAGAGACCGGCAACAATACCATCACCGATTACAAAGCTTTTGAAAAATTGATTTTCACCGGCAGTAATTTCAATTCTGACGACCTAAGCGTTACCCAAAATGGCAACGACGCGGTCCTAACATTTAATAATGTCGAAGATTTCGAGCTCACTGTTGAAAATGTCGACGCAACGGACTTCGATGCCGCGCAAGGGTCCAGCAATCTGACCATCGACTTCAACACAGTCGTATAACAGCTCGCTATTTCAAAATTGAGATCAGCGCATTCTCAATTTCATCCCAATCAACTTTCTCGCCCTCTGGCAAAATAATTTCGAGGCGGGAGTCGCGGCGGTAGGCGATCGGGGTGATGGTGATTTCGCTACGCGCTCGATCGAGCAAAATCCAATCAGTTCCAATGCGAAACACACCTTTGAGGCGTTCAACCTTCTCCAACCCGCTGGGGCCGGGTGGGCCGAGATAATCAACTAGGCCATCTTGATCAAAAATATCCTCAGATGAAAATATCCAGCCGCAGGCTTGATAACCCACGCCGGTGTTCTCTGCCCGTACCGGCTTACCGGCTTCGGCGGCACCAATTTCAGCAGGGGGTGTCGCAGGCGCATGATCGTGCAATCCGGGGAATAACGGCACCCGCACGTCGGATGATTTAAGGTCTAACAAACTTAAATCAATATCTCCCATAGCCGCCTCGGCAATCTCAAGCTTGGGCGGAAACAGTGCGCCTGCCCATTCGCGGTAACGCACAAGATCATCGGCACTCGCAAGATCCGCTTTGCTCGCAATCAAGACATCAGCGAGATGGACCTGATCACGAAACACCTCCACCTCTTCAATGCGCGGATCACCAACAAAACGTGGATCGATGAAACAAATAACGGCTCCCACATCAACCACGCCTTTGAGATCATCTTTTCTAAGCTCATCCAATATGCCTGCAGGATGACCGAGCCCGGTTGGTTCAATCAGCAGACGGTCGGGCTTGGCGCGACGCAAGATCTCGGTGATTGCCACCCGCATCGGCACATTCATGGTGCAGCACATGCAGCCACCGGGAATTTCCCGGATGGTGACAGCGTCCTCGGGTCCCGCTTCTAAGGCTGCCTGATCGACCGCGATCTCGCCAAATTCATTGACCAAAATCGCCCAGCTCTCACCATCCGGCTTACGTGAAAGCAGCGAGCGAATGGCGGTCGTCTTACCGACGCCAAAAAAGCCAGTGAATAGGGTTGTTGGAACATTTGAAATCGTCACGGGCAACTCATTTGATTAAAGAAATTCTCATCACCGCCCCTCTTAACATAGAATTTGCCAAACGTCTGCTGTCCGTTCAGGGATAGACTTGCTATGATGGGCTATGTTTGATGATCAAAATAACAGAGGCCAGGTTAAACCTCTCCATGGCGGCAATTTAACAGCAGCAGCAGAGACGTTTGGCACGCCAAAAGACGGCTGGATCGATCTTTCGACGGGTATCAATGCGGCCTGCTATCCCAATACTGATATCACGGAGAACGCTTTACGTATGTTACCGACGCCGGGTGAGGTTGAGCATCTGTTGCACGCCGCCCGACATTTCTATCGCGTCCCACCCGGCCCTCACATTATTGCCGCCCCTGGCACGCAATCGGTATTGCAGAATTTACCTTTGCTGTATCCGGGACGGAGGGTCGTCATCCTGTCGCCGACCTATAGCGAACACCGCCACACCTGGGAACAGGCCGGCAATGACGTTGTTGCCTACACCGCCTTCGATGAACTCGCTGCAAGTGACATCGCGGTTCTGGTTAATCCCAACAATCCCGATGGGCGCCGGTACCAGCCAGATGAACTTCTCAAGCTCGCGGAGACGGTCGAATTGCTGATTATCGATGAAGCCTTTTGTGATGGCTCGCCAGATTTAAGCATTGTGCCGCATTTGGGCGGTGGCAACATCTTGGTCCTGCGCTCGCTCGGTAAATTTTTTGGGCTCGCTGGATTGAGGCTCGGCTTTGTGATCGGTGCGCCAGAGATAACGCAGGCACTCGAAGAACGCCTGGGCCCGTGGGCTGTCTCCGGCCCGGCGATTGAAATTGGTGGACGTGCTCTTTCAGATCAGGCTTGGATTTCTGACATGCAGGAGACACTTACTGATCAGAGCGCGCGGCTTAATAAATTGCTGCAATCCCACTCCCTCTCGATTGTCGGTGGCACGGAATTATTCACGCTCGTTGAAACCGATAAAGCTTTGAATATTTACAATGCCCTTGGAAAAGCGGGTATTTTGGTACGGCGGTTTGAGGATCAGCCCCACTGGCTGAGGATTGGCCTGGCCGGTGCTGAAAATGAATGGCAGCGCTTAGCAGCGGCGTTAAACGCTATCGATAACATGGGCGAATGAGCCCATCACTGTACCCTGGCGACATCCCATTTCGGACAAATCTCCACCCCTGGCATCCATGGCCCGGAACAAGCTTGATGCAGGACCGGTCGCACTGACATCGCAATAATGAAACTCATGACCTTTGAGTTTAGTCCCGGCAATCCCTAACGCGCTGTCCTCTACGAGTTCAAGCTGGCGATAACCCAGATGAAGCTTCGGCGTCTCGAAAGAGGATTTTATGGGCAGCAATCCGAGCATATCATGGCTTTGACCGTTTCGGTCGGTTAGGCTTTCACCCAACACCATAAAGCCGCCGCATTCACCATAGATCACCGCACCTTTCGCCACTGCCATTTTCATCGCTTCCCGGAAGCTTTCATTGGCAGCTATTGCGGCGCCATAAAGCTCAGGATAGCCACCCGGGAGGTAGACGCTGTCGGCCAGAAAATCTGGTGCTTCTCCAGCAAGCGGTGAGAAATAGCTGATCTCGGTGTCCGCTGCCCGCCAGCCATCCAGCAGATGTTCATAACAAAAGGCAAACGCATCATCGCGGGCAATGGCGGTATGTTGGCCAAGCGGCGGGAGTGCGGGCTTTTCATCTAAAGTGAGGACGAGCTTAGGGCGCTCGGCGATTTTTTGGAGCATTTCAAGATCAACGTGACTGGCGATGATCTTCGCCGCCTCATCCAGCCATTGATCCAGCTTTGGCATTTCCTTGGCCTGGACCAAGCCCAAATGACGGCTTGGCAAATCAAGTCCGGCATGGCGCGGCACGCAGCCGAGACACGGTAAATTCGTTGTCGCCAAAGCTTCCCGCAGGATTATTTCATGGCCGGGCCCGCCGATGCGATTAAAAATTACCCCGGCAATGTCGATGTCATCCCGGTGGCGGGCAAAGCCTTCAACCAAAGCGGCGACCGATGCGCCTTGCGCCTTGGCGTCGACCACCAGGATCACGGGCCAGCTCAGCCATTTCGCCGCATCTGCTGTTGAGCCATTATTTTGGATATTGCCGGTCGTCGCGCCATCAAACAGGCCCATCACGCCTTCGGTGACCACCAGATCACTTTGCTCGACCGCACGCACCCGCTGGCGCATCAAGGTATCTTCCCGCATGGCCCAGAAATCCAAATTGCGGCACAGCTCGCCAGAGGCGGCGCTGTGGTACGCCGGGTCAATAAAGTCGGGACCAATTTTGAATGAAGCGACATTGACGCCCGCATTTTTGAGCGCGCGCAGGAGACTTAGTGTGACAACCGTTTTACCGCTGCCGGAGGCCGGTGCGGCGATGACCAATCCTGAGGCGATTTGCTCACTCACCACCGAGCCAATCTAGCTGGTCGCGCAAGTTGACGATATCGCCAACCACAATCAAGGCCGGTGGCACCAAATCGGAAGCCGCAACATCGGCTGCGCAATTCTCCAAGGTCGAGACCAAAACTTTCTGGTCCGGTGTGGTCGCCTTCGAAATTACAGCGACAGGCTCTGTGCCGGGCCGACCGGCGTCTCGCAATTGATCGGCGATGTTGCCGATATGGGCCATGCCCATAAAAAAGATCAAGGCTGGCGAGCCGTTGGCCAGCGCCTGCCAGTCAATATCATCCGGCACAATACCGCCTGCCGTATGACCCGTTATGAATGTCACCGCTGTATTGGTGCCCCTCGTCGTCATCGGAATGCCAGCATAAGCCAGTCCACCGACACCGGCTGTTATACCGGGCACAATCCGAAACCGAATATTTTCTTCTGCCAGGCGCAGGCATTCCTCAGCGCCCCGGCCAAAGACAAACGGGTCACCGCCTTTGAGCCTGAGCACGCGTTTGTTTTCCTGCGCCAGCTCAACCAGCCGGTCAGTAATATCCGTTTGCTTGGCAGAGGGTTTACCGCCGCGTTTTCCGGCATATTCCAGCTCGGCATTTTCGCGGGCAAAATCAAGGATGCCGTCTCCCACCAAGGCGTCATAGACAATGACATCCGCATTTTGAATGCCATGGAGCGCCAGCAGTGATAACAGACCTGGATCACCCGGCCCGGCGCCAACCACCCAAACAGTGCCCGGCTCGAAGGCGGGCAGATCAATTGATATATTTTTCATAGTTTCACTATTTAGCAGACTGGAGCAGGAATGAAAAAGCCTATAAGTTGATTTAATGTCAAATATCGACAATAGCGAAACAGATGATGATCAACGAGTGCTTCGGCGGGGCTGGACCACTGGCGCCTGCGCCACAGCTGCCGCCAAAGCTGCCTATATAGGGCTGCTCACCGGCGAAATTCCAAGCGAGATTGAGATTACTTTGCCCGGCGGTCAAAAGCCGGTTTTTGTGATTATTGATTCCAGTGATACCGGCATGGCCGCGGTGGAGAAAGATGCCGGCGATGATCCCGACATCACCCACGGCGCTACGATCCGAGCAACCGTCAGAAAAGCCGCAGAACTCACATTTAAAGCCGGGCCTGGCGTCGGTGCCATCACCAAACCAGGTTTACCGCTCGAAGTTGGCGAGCCTGCCATCAATCCCGGCCCGCGCAAAATGATCAAAGAGAACTTGCAGGAAGTGGCGGATCAGCAGGGCGTCGAGTTGGCTGTTGAAGTGGAAATTTCTGTCGATAACGGCGAAGCTTTGGCAGAAAATACCTGGAACCCACGCCTCGGGATTTTGGGCGGGCTGTCGATATTGGGCACCACTGGGATTGTTATTCCCTATTCCTGCTCCGCCTGGATAGCCTCGATCCACCAAGGCATTGATGTTGCACGAGCGACGGGGCTCAGCCATGTCGCGGCCTGTACCGGCAAAACATCTGAGCAAGCCGCCACCCGGCGATACGGCTTTGAGCCGTCAGCGATACTCGATATGGGCGACTTTGCCGGCGGCACGCTTAAATATCTCCGCAGCCACCCGATCCCCAAGCTCACCATTGCCAGCGGTTTCGGCAAAATCTCCAAACTCGCCGCCGGGCATATGGATCTGCATTCAAAGCGCTCGCAGGTTGAGCCAGCATTTCTGGCCAAGCTCGCCGCCGAGGACGGCGCGCCAGAGGACGTCTGCACCGAGATCGCCAAGGCTGAGAGCGCCGGAAATATTATGGCGATAGTGGAAGACAATGCCCTTACTCTTGGTGATCACGTAGCTAAAACAGCGCAAGCGATTGCTATCGGCGAGGTCAAAGAAAACGTCGATATCGAAGTGCTGGTCTATGATCGGCGCGGCAAGCAGATCGGCCATGCACCGTTTAAGGCTGAAATATGAAACGGGTGCTGATCCTGGGCGGCACCAGTGATGCCCGTGCGCTGGCCAGCTCTGTCAGTGACCTGCCCAATTATGAAGTCATTTATTCGCTGGCGGGAAAAACACGCAAACCCGGCCTGCCCGCTTGCGAGGTTAGAACCGGTGGCTTTGGCGGTGCGGAGGGCTTGGCTGCCTATCTGGCGGAAGCAAGTATTGATCTGGTGGTTGATGCCACCCACCCCTTCGCCCAGACCATGGCATCACATGCAGCAGACGCGTGCCTCGTAGCGAACACCGCCCGCGTCAAATTCTGCCGCCCGGCCTGGCCATCGGATGAGCTGGGCTGGATTTCGGTGAAGACTTACCAAGAGGCGGCGGCGAAACTGAGCGCGCTTGGCGACCGGGTTTTTCTCTCAATCGGCACCAAAGACCTTGATGCCTTTTCAGCCCTCGCCGACAAATGGTTCCTTATCCGCGCCGTCGAACAGCCTGCCCTCCCGATCCCGCTCATCAACCACGCCCTTCTGTTGGAGCGCGGCCCCTTCGATGCTGCCCACGACCGCACAATCATGGTGACTTACCAGATCGATGTCCTGGTCTCCAAAAACAGCGGCGGCACCCCCGTCGGCAAAATCCAAGCCGCCCATCACCTCAATATTCCCATTATTATGATTGAACAGCCGGGCATGCCGGCGGGTGATGTGGTGAGTTCTATTAACGACGTGGTAGGCTGGTTGGAAGCGCATTCATAAGCACCCCCATCCTAACCAGCCCCCTTCCATATCCCCCCTCCGTCATGCGCGGACTTGATTCGCGTATCCATCTTAAAGAATGCTGTCATAAAGATCGGCCCATCTCGGATTAACCGAATGAACAAGTTCTATCTTCCAGGCACGCGACCAATGTTTAATCAGCTTTTCCCGTTGGATAGCCTGAGTAATAACGTCATGACGCTCTACGAAAACCAACTGCTTTAGACCGTACCGTTTGGTAAACCCATCAACCCGGCCTTCACGATGCTCCCAAATCCGTCGCGCCAGATCAGCCGTCACACCGACGTAAAGAGTGCCGCGTGGTTTGTTGGTCAAAATATAAACCCAGCCACCTTGCATTTAAAACTCCCTAAAGATGGATACGCGGGTCAAGCCCGCGCATGACGGTCGTTTTTTTAATTGCTAGGATGGTTATGAAGGGTGCAGAGCGGGTTTTTTGCTGGTGATTAAAAAAATCTTTAAGCACCCCTCCCCACCCTCCTCCCGTCATGCGCGGGCTTGACCCGCGTATCCATCTTTGGAGGCACAGAGAGTGTTTTGAAGGGATTAGAGAAAATCTTTGGCTGAAATTCTATAATCATTTACACTTATTAGAACACGTACGGAAATGAGTTGGTTTCGGTATAGATATTTTTCTGGTGATATAAAAAAGAGTACTTTTTCAAAATGAACAGCAGCAAGAAATCAAAGCAGTTATTTGAAAAATATGGGCTAAAAGGATGGGGTGTTTTTTTTCTTTCAGGTATTATTCTATTTGTATTTCACATAACAGGTTTAGCGCAATTATTGCGCCGCGACGGTGAATTTATTGGATTGGTGCTGGAAGTATTTTTATTGGTTATATTAGTCTTTTTATTTCCGAAATTATTCAATTATTTTTCAAAATTATATAATTCAATATTGAATAATCGTGGATAAACTTAAATTCCGTGCAAACAGAATCTATCGAATGATTCTATAGTCACTCCCATACCGAAAACACTGGTTTTCCGTTTACCCTTAAATGCCTCACCACAGACTGGATTCTGGCCTTCGCCAGAATAACAAGATTTGTGTATTCTGGGGACATATTCAAAAAACTCCGTCACCCTGGACTTGATCCAGGGTCCAGATTTTTTGGGAATTGAGTACACCTACATAGATATAGAACGGGATCCCGGATCAAGTGCGGAATGACCAGGGAGGTAACCAAGCGGGCCTTTAATAGCTACCTCGGTCGCAGCACATGCTTATGGTCTTTGGCATAGAGCCGGCTGTCGATGAAGTCGTCGTCGCCGAAGACTTCGCCGACCATGATCAAAGCGGTGCGGGTGATTTTGGCTTCGCGGACTTTGGAGCGGATTGTGCTTAAGGTGCCGGAGTGAATTTCCTGATCTGGCCAGGTGGCTCGGTAGACGATGTAGACGGGGCAGTCTTCGCCGTAATGGGGAGTGAGATCCTCAATCACGCGCTTGAGATTGCGTACCGATAAATGAATGGCCAACGTTGCTTTAGAGGCAGCGAGCGAGGCGAGGTCTTCGCCTTCGGGCATGCCCGACGCTTTACCGCTGGTCCGGGTGATGATGATGGTTTGCGAGACTTCCGGTAAAGTCAGCTCGCGATTAAGAGCAGCCGCGGCGGCGGCAAAGGCGGGCACGCCGGGCGTTACGTCATACTCAATGCCAAGCGCATCCAAGCGCCGCATTTGTTCGGCGGTCGCACCATAAATCGAGGGATCGCCCGAATGCACGCGCGCGACATCGAGGCCTTTGTCATTAGCCTGTTTCATCTTTTCGATGATCTGGTCGAGATGCAACGGAGCCGTATCAATAACTTCCGCCTCGTCAGGCGCAGCGGCGACGACTTCTTCCGGCACCAGCGAGCCGGCGTAAAGACAGACTGGGCAGGCTTTGATGAGATTGAGACCCCGCACCGTAATGAGGTCAGGCGCCCCCGGCCCTGCGCCAATGAAATGAACAGTCATTTAAAAACTTTCCTTTTTGTCGCCGTAGCCACGTGGCGTGTAAACTGACATTGAGCCATCACCATTTTTAAAGGCCCGGGTTTCACTGCTGCCAATCAGCACAACGGTCAGCATATCAACCAATTCTGCATCAAGCTCGCCCAATGTGATGACATCGACTTTTTCTTCGTCGCGGCCGAGATTGCGCGCCAAGACAACCGGTGTTTCTGCAGGACGGCCGGTTAACAGGATATCCCGCGCCAGCCCCAATTGTTCGCGGCGTTTCATCGATACCGGATTATAAAGGGCGACGACAAAATCGCCATCTGCAGCCGCTTTTAAGCGTTGTTCGATGACTTCCCAGGGCGTCAGCAAGTTCGACAGCGACACCGTACAGAAATCATGGCCCAACGGCGCCCCGATTTTAGCGGCTGCCGCTTGGAGCGCGGATATCCCCGGCACCACATGAGTTTCAATGCGCTGCCAGGCCTTATTTACTTCGCCCATCGGCCCCTGCTCGATCAATTCAAACACCAGACACGCCATGGCATAAATGCCGATATCGCCACTTGAGACCAATGCTACCTGCTTGCCTTCGGCAGCCAGATTTAGAGCGGCAGCGACCCGGTCCCGTTCCTCACCCAGCGGGTAATCATGGCGCGTTTTGCCATCAATCAAAGGTCCCAAAAGATCGAGGTAAAGCTTATAGCCGACAATATCGGTGGCCTGAGATATTTCATTGGTTGCTTCCGGCGCGCGCCACTCATTGCTGCCAGGACCAATACCGATCACGGCCAGGCGACCACAGCTACGCCCGATTTTTTCAGGCTCAATAATGGTTGGAGACAGCGCCACAGCGCAGGTCATGCCGCCGCGCTTTTGCTTTGGCACAATCAATTCGGCGTTCGGGCCCGCTGCCGCCAAAGCTGCGGCTTCTGAAACACTGTGTGTCCCTACCGTCTCAAACACATAGTCAGACGGATCGGTAACGCGGGGTGTTTCTTGATCAAGCGTTGCCGCATCAAATAATCTAACCGGCACATCACCCAGCTTCGCCAATTCCTTGATCGCTGTTTCGTCCTCTTTGAGGTCAATCGTCGCGACACAGGCAATGGCATGTTTGCCGATATCGTTTTCTTTGAACACATCGAAAATGAAGGTCGCCATATCATCCAGCGCCACACCTCGCTCACAGCCAATGCCCAACGCCAAAACCGCCGGTGACAACAAAACCTCAGCCGTATCTTCCGGCAAGCGGGCATGGCTCAGCCGGATCGCAGATTCCGCATCATCCGCAATTGAAAGCTCGGCGTCCATCAACCAGCTTTTATTGACGCCCACTGCCGTTTCATCCTTGATGTTTACCGCATCGCCATTGAGCATCGCCGCCATAACGGGCTTCGCTTTATCACGATTGGCAATCCGCCAGCCTTGGGGTGGATTATCAAGTGCAATGCCAAAACGGGTGTCGCCGGCGGTCGTGATTGCAGGATTGATGCCGAGCGCTTCGGCAAGCATTCGGGCAAGTTCATTCGCCCCTTGATGACCACCTAAAAGCGGCACGACTGAGCTGCCATCTTCCGATAATGCCAACACTGGCGGCTCCTCGGTCTTATCAGCCAATAAAGGTGCCAGAGCCCGAATGACAATACCCGCAGAAGCAATAGCAATGATCGTCCGGCCATCAGAAAACAGCCCGCGCAAATGAGCGAGCGTATCCGAGAAGGGAATATCTGCTTGGGCTACTCGGGTTTTGAGGCCATGGACTTCCGAGCCCGGCACATCGCCAGCTAATTTTCGTGCCAACGCAGCACCGGTTTCATTAAGTGTGACAAAGACAGGAGAGTTGGTACTCATTGGCTTAAGATCTCCCCGCTCCGGCGGACAATAATCATTGAGAAATAAGGTGCGCTGTCGCCATCGAGCGCACTCAAAGGCGTAATCTGTTGATTCTTCATGGTCGCCCGCTCGATATAATGTGCCTCCGAAGTAGCACCGATTTTTTCCAGCACGCGCTTAATTTTGCCGAGATGACGACCAACTTTAATAATCGCCGCTGTATTGGTCGCCATTAATTGCCGCTCAAGCGCTTCCTCTTCCAATGGTCCCGGGATCACCGAGACCACATCGTTGCGGGCGGCTAATGGCAATGCTAGCTCCGCCGAACACGCGGCCAAAGACGTCACACCCGGCACGACCTGCACCAGATAGTTCTCAGAAAGCCTCGCAAATAAATACATGAAGGAGCCATAGAAGAACGGATCTCCCTCACACAATATGGCAATCGACTTTCCGGCCTCAACCGCCGCGCCAATTTTAACAGCAGCTTTGTCATAGACATCTTGCGCCGGATGGCGTTCAACCACCATCGGTGTCGAAATAACGATCTCCTCCTGGTCACCACTCATGTGCGGCGCTGCTATTGAGCGCACCAAACTGTCGCCGTCTGTCGGTGCCGGATAGGCCACAACATCAACAGCTTGCAAAATTTTGAGGGCTTTCAGGGTAATCAGATCGGGATCGCCCGGCCCAATGCCGAGCCCCCATATTTTTATTTTTTCATTCATGTCTTCAGAATTCTTAATTGAGTTACAGGTTTAAAGGGTTTCCAGGCGGTAAACTTGCTGTCTTCCCCATCAATAGAGTGTCCCATGCTGTGCGCGCGGGAAATTTCAATTCGGGACAACTCGCCACCGAGCTGTTCGGCAGCATCCACAAGGCGGCGCTCGCCTTCAAAGGTCACCGCATTGGCCACCAAGCGGCCGCCAGGATTGAGATTTTGCCAACAATATTCAAGCAGACCACCTGACGTCAATCCGCCGCCGATAAAGACCGCGTCCGGTGACGGCAGGCCAATGATTTCATTTAAAGCTTCGCCAAACACAACTTTCAATTCCGGCACACCCAAGGCCAGCGCATTTTGATTGATCATGCCGAGGCGGTCCATATTGCGCTCAATTGCAAAAGCCCGGGCATTGGTGGTGGCGCGCAGCCACTCGATAGAGATTGAGCCACAGCCCGCACCGACATCCCACAAAATCTGCCCCGGCATCGGTGCCAAAGCGGAGAGCGTTATCGCCCTCACCTCGCGCTTGGTGAGCTGGCCATCGTGTTTGAACGCCTCATCGGGCAGACCCGGCGCCCGTGGAAGTACAGCAAGCCCCTCATCCGCGACACATTCAATTGCGACAGAATTGAGATCCGCCACAGTGTCGTGATCCCAGCTATTTGCTTTGCCATCAAAGCGAGCTTCATCCGGGCCGCCCATATGAGCAAAAGCCGTAACCGGGCTGTTGCCAAAGCCAGCCTCGCTCAAAAGATCAGCGATTTGCTTGGGCGTCTGGCCGTCATTGGCGAGCACGACTAATTTGCTGCCAGGCATAAGAAAGGCCTTCACCCGCTCTAAATCCCGGCCATGTACGGTGAGGCACTGCACATCATTCACCGGCCAGATCAAACGGGCGGCAACCAAAGAAAAAGCTGAAGGGGCTGGAATGACTTTAATTTCATCTGGGCCATAACGCCGGCCAAGGGTTGCACCAATGCCAAACCACATCGGATCACCGGTCGCGATCACGGCGACATTTTTGCCCTTATATTGATCGAGATCGGCGAAGCTTTCTTCGAGCGGTGACTTCCAGACGGTTCCCGCTTTGCCAATAAGCTTAAGATGGCGCTCTCCGCCGAACAAAATTTCGGCTTGCTCAATAGCCTCTAAGGCTGAACCACCAAGCCCGGCCAAGCCATCTTCACCAATGCCAATGATCGTCAGCCAGGCAGTCACGAGCTATCTCCGATCAACACAGCGTTGACGGCAGCGGCAGCCAAAGCTGAGCCACCCATCCGGCCTTTGAGCGTAATGAAAGGAATACCGAGTTCTTTCTCGATCAAATAAGCTTTGGATTCGGCAGCACCAATAAAGCCCACCGGAAAAGCAAAAATCGCTGCCGGACGTGGGCAGTCTTTGTCGGCCAGCATATCGATTAAATGAAAAAGAGCCGTCGGCGCATTCCCAATTGAGATAATCGCCCCTTCCAGTTCGGGTCGCCACAGCTCGACCGCAGCGGCTGAGCGGGTTGTCGCCAGGGATTGGGCAAGCTCGGGCACGCTTTCATCGCGTAAAAAACATTTGATTTCAGAGCCATTGCTCAAGCGATCTTTCATAATGCCGGCGACCACCATATTGGCATCGACAATAATCGGCGCCCCTTTTGCTAAAGCGTCTTTGGCAGCACCAGCAACATCGCCGTCCCAGGCAATATCTTCAACGATTTCAGGAATGGCGATTGAATGGACGAGGCGCAGCACAATTTTATGCAGGCTATCGGGAAAGCCGGACAGATCAACTTCGCGGGCAATTGCCGCGAATGATTCCCGGTAGATTTCAGCAGGGTCTCGTAAATAGCTCATATCTGCTCGCCTGGGCCGTTATTCAGCAGCAGCAGGATTGCGCTTACCGGGCCCGTGCGGATGATCTGGATGGGGGTGCGGCGCATGACCGTGATCGTGTGAGTGATCATGATCGTGCGAGTGATCATGCGAATGCTCCTCAGCGTCGGCATCTCCGGTGCCAATACCTTCGACATGGTGGTGATGGCTTTCCTGCGGCAAACCTTGATGAGACTCAAAGCCAACAATCTGTTCGCGATATTTACACAGCAGGCAATTCATATTGTTATCGCCGCTCAAAATGCCGCGCACGCGATCTTCAAAGGTATCGATCACACCTTTATGGTCATTGAGATAACCGGCTTTGAGAAACTCAATATCAGGGAATTGGGCCGCCACTTCATCGGTGATTGAATAAATTCGATCAACCAGAATGCCGGTAAATAGAAAATAGGGGAACACGATGATACGCTTATAACCAAGCTTGGCGGCATGTTCGAGACCCGGGGCAACCAGTGGGAAAGTCACACCGGAATAACACACCTCACCCCAGCCATACCCCATACCTTCCCAAAGCATGCGTAAAATTTTATTGATATTACTATTGGCATCTGGATCAGATGTGCCGCGACCGACAACCATCAGCAGGGTCTCTTCGCGAGATACTTTCGTCTCAGCTGCCGCTTCGGCATCGGCGATACGGCTTTCCGCGGCATAGAGCATTTTGGCATCAATATCGAGTGCGCGGGCAAATTCAACTTTGAGCTCGCGGTCTTTCCGATCGGCGGCGTATTGGTTTAAGACCGAGGCAATATCATTTTTCACATGGCCAGCAGCAAACAACATGCCGGGGACAGCCAAAACATGATCGACGCCTTGATCACAAAGCTTATCCAGCCCTTCGCGAATAATCGGTGTCGCAAATTCCAAAAATCCGTATTCCACTGGATATTCGGGAAAACGCTCCGTCAGAAGATCTTTCAGGGCGGCAAATTGTGAGACCGCTTCGGTTGAGCGACTACCATGTCCGCATATCATCACGCCTGTTTTGGCCATTATCGTTCCATTTTTTCGTATTCTTTTAAGGGAGGCGGATCATAGCGGAACAATTCAGCGACCTAAAGGTTTTATGGCCCGAATTGAGCAAAAAAACGGTTATGGATGTAACGGGAATTGACGATTTTAGAGCCCCCTGCTACTGCTCTTTCATGTTTGGTTTAACAATATTCCCAATCCTTCTATTGGCTTTGATGGTCGATGCGGTTTTTGGCGACCCAAAGCCGCTGTATCGTTTCGTGCCCCATCCAGCTCAGATGATGGGTTGGGTCATCGAGCAGATGGATAAACGGCTGAACCGCGACGATGATGATGCCAAGACGCGGCGCATAAATGGTGTGTTCACAGTGGTTTTTCTCATTGCGTTGGCGGCTGGCATCGGCTGGGGACTGATCTATTTAACCAGCCAGATCCCCTATGGCTGGATCATTGAAGCGCTTATTCTGTCAACTATGTTTGCTGGACGCAGTCTCTACCAACATGTCGCCGCCGTCGCGAAAGCGCTGAAATCAGAAAACATCGTCGAAGCCCGTGAAGCCGCCGCGCAAATTGTCGGCCGCGAAACCGAGCATCTCGATCGGCATGGCGTTGCCCGGGCGGCGATCGAATCTCTATCCGAGAATTTTTCAGATGGTGTCTTGGCGCCGATTTTTTGGACCGCTCTTTTTGGCCTACCGGGCGCACTCGCTTATAAAGCGCTTAACACTGCCGACAGCATGCTCGGCCACAAAAATGAGCGTTATCTGTATTTCGGCTGGGCAGCGGCCCGCCTCGATGATGTCGCCAATTTTATTCCGGCCCGGCTTTCCGCATTGATCCTGTGTCTTGCCGCTTTAATCTGGGGTCGCTTTGAGGCAAGACGCTCCTGGCTCGCTATTCGCCACGATGCAAAAAAACAACTATCTGTTAATGCGGGCTATCCGGAGGCGGCGATGGCCGGGGCGCTAAATCTCAGATTAGCAGGGCCGCGTGAGTATGGCGATGAGAGTATCGAGGGCGAATGGATCGGCAGCGCCAATGAAGGCAGCACCGCCGATGCCACGCATGAAGATATTTCAAAAGGTTTGCTGCTCTATGTTAATGCATGCTTGCTCTCCGCCGCGGTAATTGTGTTTTTGACAGTTTGGCTGGCGCAAGGTTAATTAGTGGGATAATTCAAGGGTTAAGCTAACGGAACGGGGGAAATATTCAATGGAATGGTTAAAAGCAACAGGGATTGCCCTACTGATAATAATCATCGCGCTCGGATCCTACATTGGTGTCCGCCAATTCCTGATGAGTAGCGGCGAAGATGCCGCCAAGGCCCTCGCTCAGAAAAATGCTAAAATCTCTGCCGCTAAAGAACTACTTAAAAAATCATCTAATTCAAAAACAGACCCAGGCCTGCTCGCCGCCGTACAATTTTTGCGAAATGAAAATCTCCCCTTGGAATCTCTTAAATTTGGCTGCATTGATAAAAACGGCAAGCGGCATAGCGACAATTGCGCGGTACTTTCCAAGCTTGATCTAAGTTCTTCTGAAGAGAAAAAACCTGCCAAACTACCGGGCTCGAATTTATCGGGTGCGAATCTCACCGAATCAAATCTAAGCTGGGTCGATTTTAAAGGCGCTGATTTCAGAGCGGCAAATCTCTCAACTGCCCGGCTTTATCGAACAAGTTTTGAAAGCGCAAATCTCAGGGGGGCCAATCTCAATGGCGCGGACCTGCTCTATACCGAGCTCCTTAATGCAGATGTTAGCGGCGCAAATATGGCCGAGGTTAAAAACCTTCGACAACCTCGGCTGGACAGAGCGTGTCTCAGCAATCCCAAGCAGCCACCGTTAAATCTACCAAAGGGCCTGAAGCCACCGACCAAGAAATGCCGGTAACCAGAGTATGCTTCGAAGTTTAAAGCGATTTGCAAATAAATTATTAGCCTACCAACCACTCCCAGGCACGGTAAAAATCC
>Ga0233428_1002709_pt1 | contig 16196 bp, 17 predicted proteins | sample SI_118_April2016_4_FD_179890 | JGI IMG/M metagenome (GOLD analysis project Ga0233428, IMG submission 179890) | Seawater microbial communities from Saanich Inlet, British Columbia, Canada - SI_118_April2016_120_MG | ecosystem: Environmental > Aquatic > Marine > Inlet | place: Canada: British... | reverse complement strand
ACAGTTTGATATGGAGTTTCAATATTCTGATTACCTGTTAGAATATGAGATGAAGACTGGTGAGGTTCAATTTCATTCCAGAGAAGAAGAAGCAATCATTTGTAATACTGAAAGAAATGAGAAACTATGTGAAGTTGCTTCATCTAGTATTAAAGAAGGTAAACAAGTTATCATGCTTGTCAAAAGAATAGAACATGGAGAAAAGCTGTTAAAACTTATGGATGAGAGAGGACTGGAAGATACTCTACTTCTCCAAGGTAAAAATACTCTCAAGCAAAGACAGAAAGTCATTAATTCTTTTAAGGATGGTGAGTTATTCTGTATCATTGCCACTACTATATTTGAGGTGGGAATTTCTATAGATGAGATCGACATCATTATCAATTGTGGTGGGGGTAAATCTTCTATAAAGACTCTTCAAAGGCTGGGTAGAATTCTTAGGTCAAGGGACAACAAGAAATTCATTTTCTACGATACTGATGATAAGTTTGCAAATCCATTTCATAGACATTCTATGGAACGTAGAAAATCATATCGAAAAGAATCTGCTTGGAATGTCAAAATTATAAAAGACTAATGAAATAAACTGTAATGGTATTCTTTCATTAGATTTCATTACAGTTTATTTCATTGTGATGGTTTTTGTAATGAATTTAGTCATTATTTGTATGATTTTCATTAGTTCCCTCGTGCGTGCGCCTGCGTGCGCCCGTATATTATATTATATTATTATTATATTATTTATTCTTATTATATTATTTAATTCTTTTATTCTTTTGTTTTCTTTTGCTTCTTTTCTTTTATTTTCTTGCTTAGAGGTTCTTTAGTCTTCACGCCCAAAGCAATTTCCCGTGGAGCACGGGAAATGTACTCTGCGCTGTATGTCGCCTCGCTCTAGGCACTCGGTTTTCTGCGAAAACCTCATATTCATTTTTTAAATATTTTTTAATGTTTCATTATTCATTGTATATTCATTGTATAATATAGTATATAAACGTGTGTGCGTACGTGTGGCTCTTCCGCACACACGTACGCACGTGAGAGAGGAATATCATTATCATTTTAATTTTTTTCGGCGATCATTTAAGTCCAGGCTGTAGCTAACTGCCCTAGGGATGCAATTATAGCCCAGGATACCACCTGTCATTAATTTTAACGGGTATTCTTAATGATAACTAGGTAAAAAGGTATATTGCTAGCACTCGGCATCTTTTCATTGTTAAACAGCGTGTTTTCTGGAAGTATATGATTTCTTTACATTTTACAGTTGATGCATTATAATAGAATCGAATTTATTATCAGGAGAAATATCATGTACAGACACGTGTCATCAGGAGACATCTATAAAATTATAGACAGGCTACATTTCAAGTTTTTCAAAAAGAGGTGGATTAGACGTGCAAGCTATAAGAGTAACAATGTCAAGCACATTACTAAATTACAAAATTTTTGTGAGAGCGCAAACATTCCAATAGAGAAATCATTAAAAATTCTAATGAGGGCGTTTAAGTGCAATGGAATGATTTTCAGACTGAATATGATGGGTAGTGGATTTCATGCTAAATACATTTTGAAAGAAATAGAATCATTGACTGAAAAGCACAAATCCAGAGAGACAGCTTTGGAGATGCTGCTAGAAGATGATCACGATAAAATAAAACATTCTCTCATACGATCAGCACGGGAGTACAGAAGAATAATGACAGCGCAGAAAATTCATTTCGATAATGACGTTGTAACTGTTCAAGTTTTACAAAGACTAGTAGACATGCGATCAATTAGTAGTTATTTTATTGTGATAAATTCTCATCTTTATGGTTTGTATAAGAAATATGAAATAAGAGATGAAAGAATTGATCACATGATAGAATTTCTGAGTGAATACCCTAAATTCTATGGGGAAGTGCGTAGGAAATATACACAGGCTTTTGGAGTTGTAACGAAACTTGATAAGTTAGTTGATTATTTATGGGAATGCACACGCCCCATAGGGATAAGGAGATTATCATATGAACGTATTTGAGTCTCATGCTTTTCAGCATGGGGTGTTGTGGCTACTGCTCAAAGATCAGTTGTTTTGTGAGTCATACTCTCATGTTGTTAAGATTGGATATTTTCGATTCAATGATAGCAAAGGAGTAGCCTATGTAGCAATGAGATTTTTCAAGAAGTATTTTCAGACTATGAGTAAGGAACAGTTTGAGATTGAAGCTAGGACTATTGAAAACACCAAAATAACTGATAAACTTGAGGTGACTTCAAAAGACTTAATAAACCTATATGAAAAAGTAATGACTATAGAGAAACCAGACAGGGAATGGTTTAAGGACCAGCTTGTTCCATTTGCCAAACAGCGTGAAGCAGTAGCATTTCTCAATAGGTTTAAGTCCCAAATTGAAAATGATGAAATGGTAAATCTGAATCAGTTTGACAAACTGGTAGATGAATATAACAAACTGGATCAAGACCAAAGTAACCTTCCCCAGGAGTTCATGTCATCCATAGAATCCCTTAAAGAATTTGCAGATAAGAAACCCATACCAACACCCTGGCAATCAATTAACCGTTATTGTGGTGGAGTTGGGGAGGGTGAGTTGTGGGGTTTCCTTGGCAGAACCAACGTGGGAAAGTCTGCTTTTCTGACTGCAATTGGGGTTGTAGCTTTGAAACACATGTATAATGTGTTTCATTGGTCTTTTGAAGATTCAGACAGAGTTGTCAAAACAAGGTATGCTTCTGCTCTAACTGGCATCATAAGGAATGATGTTCCCGTGAATATTGATGCAGTCATATCAAATCTCAGGGCAAAGGGTAAGAAGCTAGGCAAGCTATTTACTCAGTATAGTGAAAATTTCTCAATCAGGGCTTCTGATGTGAGAGGTGCAATACTTGAGCTTGAGAGAAGGGAAAAGATCAACATTGACTTAATCATAATTGATTATGCACCTTTGTTCAAATCAGAGAATGGAGAAAGACCTAATTGGGAGACTTATGAGGAATCACTACGCATACTTAGGGGAACTATAAGTTCATTGCAGAAAAGGGGCTTTTCTGGCTTCCAGGGGGATAAGTCAAGTGAGAGTGCAGAAACATCGACGTTTGCAAATATCGGAAAAGCATATGGAATGGCTGCCGTACTGGATGGATGTATATCAATAAATCAGACTTTTGAAGAACGTGATGAAAAAGCAATGAGATTATATATTGTTAAATTGAAAGATGGAGAAGGAGTTGGAAAAACAATTAGGATTTGTGAGGATCATTCCACTTGTACATATGATGAGAGAGATGGACACCAAGCTGTCGATGGGGTGGTTGTTAGTGAGAATGACATAGGTGAAATAAATGATAGTGTAGATCAGGGAGTATTAGTAGATATGGGGGATGTTGAAGATGAAGAAGAAAGTGAAGAATGAAAGAGTTTTCAAATGCTGGATGTGCAATGACAAAAAAGAAAGGGCATACTTCAACACCAGAACTAGAGTTGGGTGGTGCCATAATTGTTCATCTATAATTACTGAGAGCAACTACAAGAACAAAACTGGTGTATCATTCAATGTCAGTAATTATTATAATGATGAAAAATCTCCAAAAATGCTTGAAAGAGATTATCAACCCAGAGAGATACCAATTGACAAGGATTATTTAAGCAGTTATTTGATGACTAGGGGATTCTATACTGGATATAGGTTAAGTCATATTTATCCTGGTCTGGAAGACAATACAATTGGAACATTACTAGATGGCACAACCCCAACGTTCAAAACATTTGCTTCCATTCAATACAGAAATCGTGTCAAGTTTAACTGTAATACAGGATTCCATGATAAGAAATTTTGGATTGCCAGAAGTATGGATGGAGCAGAGAAAAAAGTTCTATTCCCAAGCAAGGAACTTTCAGGAGGTGTTGGTAAATCTGATGCAATTTTCATTAACCCATATTACCTCAATGAACGTGAAATAATAAATGAATTCTATCAATGTATACCTGTAGTGGTAGAGGGAGACTTTGATGCAATGTCCATTTTTCAAACCTTCAAAAATAAGATTTATGTTGGGGTTGCAATAATGGGTAAGAATATGTCAACCACACAACTTCAACTGATAAAAAACATATTTGGGATTGATGAGGTAGTTATTTGTTTGGATGGTGCATTGAAGAGCGATAATCACGTTGAGATAGAAAGCCTGTCCAAGTGTAAAGAAGATTTGAGAGAAAGATTTGAAATGCACATGGAATTGGTAAAAACCTGGGAGCTTGGGCCATTTGATCCTAATGAATTATTTATAATTAACAAGAAATGGGTAACTCAGTTGTTGGAGAATGGAAGCTATAAAGATTTCATAAGTTCTTGATGCACAAGAAACAAAAATAAAACTTTACATTTTAGTGTTGAGGCACTATAATAGTTTTCTTTTTCGCAGGTAGCGAAGTAACAACAATTCAATAGGAGGATTGTATAATGGAAATTAACGAGCAGAAAAAAGCATATAAGGAAGTTACAGGCAAAAATGCTGACTCATTCACAAGTCCACAAGAGATTGGGGACCAACTAAATGACTATCTTTTGGACCACAATGATGTACCAGCCACTCAGGTGGCAAAGTTGAGTGAAAATGCAATCACATATCTGAAATTTCAAGAGTATGCAGTTGACAAAGAGAAGGGTATTTTAGTGTTTGAGGGAACAGAGAATGAAATTCCTGTTGCACCTGCACCCCAAAAAGGTGTCAAAGCCAAAAAGGGCAAGGTCACAACCCTCAAGGGGACAGGTGCTGAATCGGGAAAGGTGGAGAAACCAAGACGCTTGACAGAAAAGAAGGATTGGACTAAGGAAGATTTGTCGCCCATTGTCGATAAGACTTACGTTGAAGACGTGAGATTCAAACAGTCCAGAGTGTCCCTCTGGTCTGGTGGACGGGTTCACTTCAAGATTGTAGGTAACAGTTTATTCAATAAGATGTCTGGTAACATCCATCAGAATATCTCTACTGTGGCAGAGATTGTGAAGATCATTAGTGATTTTGAGGGTGATCATACTAAATATGACAAGCCTAAGAAAGTATCTAAAGCCAAGAAGTCTACCAAAGAGAAGACAGCCGAGGTTGGATCTGGGGAGACCAAGAAGCCAGGGGTGGTGCAAGAGGTTAAGGTTGAAGCTGAGGCTAAGAAAACTCCAACACCTGGAAAAAAGGTTGCAAAGAAGATCATTAAGAAGATCATTAAGAAGGCAGTCAAAGGTTCAAAGACAGAACCTAAGAGGGCATAATGCACATTAATGAACTTGTGGGGTATGAACCTCTTAGACCCATTTCAGACAGATATGTCATTTCCCCAAAAGGAACATTTGGGTCTGGAAAGAGTTCAATCCCCCACAGGTTTGTTAGTATGTCAAACTACGATGAAGAAACTATACAGGTTTATTGGCCAGAGGAATTTCCCAAGAGACGTAGGCTTTTACCAGTTGCTACTTTCATGCCTGAATTGAATTTAGTTATGCTTGGAAGGTATACTCATACTTGTGGAGGTTGTGATGCCATACTACCTGTTGATATCAGAAAGATTATGCATCAATTATGGCAGAGTCCATTTCATATTTTGTATGAAGGGGTGATTGTAACTCATACGAAAACCACCTATGTTAATTTTCATACAAAACTGAATGAATTATACCCTGATAGAGTTAGGACAGGATTATGGCCCTTTCTTTATGTTCATCCTCTAGTAGCCATGCAAAGAGTGATGGGAAGAGAGTCTAAAAGGTCTGCTGTGCAGGGGTTAAAGATTCTGAAAATAGTTGAGAAGCATAACGCTTTGATATCGTGGTTTGATTACTATTCAAGCCTGGACAACAATGAAGCAATTTGGATAAACACGCATCATGGGATGCAATATGTAGCTCATAAAATCGCTGTATTATTTGGCGAGGAGGATGAGTACTTGAGATTAAGGAGAAAAGATGATTAGTATTACTATTGAAGGTGAAGATGCAACCGTGATTAGGCGTCAAATGCAACAGCTTTTGGGAATTTCTCAAGAAGTTGTGTTGACACCAAAAGTTAATGTAAGTTCACAATCTGATGAAGTACCTGATACTAAATATGAGATCACGCAAGAGATCAAGGATGGTAAGAGAGCATTGGTGAATGAGGATGATGTTGTAGTAGATGCAACTACTCATGAACCCATAGTTCTTGAGGAGAAGTCATCAGGGAATGCAAAGAAATCAAGGAGAAGCAGAAAGAAAGCACAAGTAGAAGAGGTTATTGAGGAAGAGGTTATTGAAAAACTTGATGATGATGTTGCTGATTTCACCGAAGAAGAAGAGGAAATTGAAGTAGTTGAAGAAGAGGAAATTGAAGTAGTTGAAGAAGAGGAAATTGAAGTAGTTGAAGAAGAGGAAAGCATTGACCTTGATGTTGAACTGGAAGAAGAGGAAATTGAAGTAGTTGAAGAAGAGGAAAGCATTGACCTTGATGTTGAACTGGAAGAAGTTGTTGAAGAAGTTGTTGAAGAAGAGGTTGAGCATGATGTAGACTTGTCTATGTTTGATGAGGACATCTAAAATGTATCCCCAAAACAAATATGGAGAGAGTTCAGTTATTGAATTGTTCTTTCAGTTTATGATGGAGCGTCACTCCATATTTGTTTTGAGGTATATTCAAAACGAGGAACCACCTTGGACTGAGGATGAAGTTCTACTAAATTTCAAATTCACAAATATATACAGGGAGTTGGATAGGGGTACAGTGTATCTACTTGAGAACTTCCTGGACATAGAAAGTGATGAAGAATTATTATGGAACATATTTATCTATAGATGGTTTAATAGAGTTGACACTACTGTGAACCTTGGAGGACCAGAAAAGATTGGTGAATGGAATTGGAAAGAATTCTATTCCAGGTTGACAAAAATAAATGAGACTAAGCATCCTGTATTTACCAATGCACACATGGTTACAGGTGTGAATTTCTCAGGACAAGAATGGGGTAGAGGTGTAGGGACCAAGATCAAAAACTATGTTTGGTTGTGTAACGAAATGAGACGCAACATCAGACAGGTTTTGAAAAAAGTACAGGAATGCTCTGGCATTCAAGAACTGTGGAAATATCTCATGTCTCAAAAAGGTTGTGGAGCGTTCATAGCATATGAAATTGCCATTGACATAAACTACACAAGGTTAGTGAATTTTGATGAGAATGAGTGGGCTAATCCTGGTCCAGGATGTCAACGTGGAATAAATTGGATATTTTCAAATGTGGGCGAGTCTTGGGATTTGTTTGGTGATGTGGAAGACACAAATGAATACATACGTGGACTCAACAGTTTTAGGTCAAAAGAAGAGTATGTTGAGATAATGAGGTACTTGGTGGAGAATCAGGATGAATTCTTTGAAGAATTTGCAGGTAATAATCCATCTGACTTCTATCCTTTTAAGAAAATGACTATGCGTAACATTGAACACTCATTATGTGAGTTTCAAAAATACTTTAAGGCTTTGACCGGTTGTGGAAGACCAAAGTGTACTTTCCAGAAATCAAGCCTTAGTCCAGTTATTTACGATGACAAATTACTAGAGATTCTATCAAGAATCGGTATAAAAACTAGGAGATAATATGAATACAGGAGATTCTGATTTCTTGTCAACGGTTAAATTTTGTTCATACGAAGAACTTTATTACAGGATAATTCACCACCTGGAAACCTATGGGTATGAGGTAAGTGAGAGAAATGGTGAGGTAAAGTGTAAACGATCAGAAATGATAACGTATTCAGTTGACACGCTAAGGGCAAAAGATCCATTCTTCTTTATACCCAAACGCAAGTGGTCTTTGAAGCTGGTTCTGGCAGAGATAGAATGGATGCTAGAGGGAAGTTTCAGAGACTTGGATAAATTGATTGAATATGCACCTGCATTGAAAGAGTATCTGAATCCAGAAAGAGACTATTTTTGGGCTCAGTATGGTTCCAGGCTGATGAATGCAGGTCTGCAAGAAAACCTCATACATGATACTAATCTACCAGTCATTAATCAGATTGAAGAACTTGCCAATAAGGTTAAAGTAGATGATAATGGATTAGTACATGCCAATAGAAGGTTAGTAGCAAATATATGGTCCCCATTCTTAGATAACATCCAAGGAGAGAAGGATTACCCATGCAATGTGATGCTTATATTTGAGATTGACACACTAAATCCTAATGGACAGTCATTAAATATGACTGTAATTAGACGATCTAATGACCTTATATATGGGATTCAAAATAATTTCGCACAGTTCTGGTCATTTATGATGAGGCTCATAGTTGAGATCAGAAAGAAGAATCCACAGGCAAAATTGAATATGGGACAACATACGGAAGTAAACATCAATCCCCATGTATACGTTAAGGGTATGGATGAAAAATACCACAACGCCAGAGAATCAGTTGTGAAATGGGCTAAAAAGTATAAGGATACTGATGGCAGTGGCATACAGATGAATGACTATTTTACCGAGCCACATGGTGAACATCATACACGTTACTTTAGAGATATAAGAAAAATTCAACACTGTTTGCATGATGATGTGAAGGAACTGGATCATATACTGAATGACATACTGTCAGTGTCACCAGATTTTATCTATACCAACATATATGAGTATTTATTGAGGGCTTTTAGTAAGAGCCTAGGATACAGGAGAAACCATGAATTCTGATATTGAACTAAGACGACTGCAATTATCCAGGGACCACAATAACCATTGCCTACGTATGCCATCAGTGGCAGAGCATAGTTATTTCATGTGCATATACATCATGAAGTATTATGATAGGATTAAACCACATTTTGCAAACGCAGGACAAAGGACACCATACACCAACCTACTGATTGAATATGCGCTACTACATGACGTTGAGGAAATATTCACAGGTGATGTACCCAGCCCAATGAAGAACAGGATTAGTGAAGTGTTTGATGTTGTATCTCAGGATTGGGCTATGAAACAGGTATCAGAACTGATGGGTGGGGATAAATGTGGGATAGAAATGCCAATTGTGGAATGTATCAATAACCTAACTATTCTTAAATTCTTTGATGTCTATGAATACATAGCACATTTGGTACAGGAAAGGCGAATGGGGAATACTTTAATAGGTAATAGATGGGAAATATCAGTAAACCACATAAATTGTATGATTGATGACTTAAGAAAAACTGCCAATAACAAAGAAGAATTTGTGGAAGATTTTGGATTCGTACAAAATCTGTGCGATTCATATTATAATTGATTTGGCATTTTTTGTCAAAATTTTTTCTTGGTGTGTGTGTTTATTAGTTGTAATTGATTGGAGAAAAAAATGAGTAAGATAGATTATTTTGGAAGTGAATTAGACTTAGAAGAGTTTGACAGAAGCATAGCCAATCTCAGGCTTAATATGGATGAAGGAGGACAATCTCACACCAATGAAATATACAGGATCCAATATCTGTTGGTTGCTCTGAAAACTATTACGTATGGTAGCTCTTGGAGAAAGCGTGGGTTTAGTGGAGCTATTCATAATCTGTTTAGAAAAATTGACAGGTTGGAGAATATAGTCCAAAGGATAGAAGATGTTGGGTTAGCTAATCTCAAAGACACAGAAAATGAAACAATAATTGACACATTGGGGGACTTAATGAATTACTCTGCCCTTGTGATGGGACTGGTGATGCAGGAGAAACCTAACATGAAGAATAAGTATCTTGATGAATTAGAAAGTCTGCGTGATGATGTTATGTGATAAGTGTGAGTTACATATTGGAATATTAGCACTGAATGGAGTTCAATGTATAAAAGAATTGAAGCTGTTGACCTCGGATACCTGTAATCATAATTCTGATTGGTGTATATTGCTACTGGATACATCCGTCCCATTGAACCCCACCACTTACAATGATGGAATAAGAAGCATCCTAAAAGAACTTGATCCAGATGTTTATTCAATTCCCGTGTATTTATATAGGGCTTTGAATTGTACCTATCCCAAAGGTGCAACTATAAAGAAGAAGTGGATTGACACTTGTTCTACTTGGGTGCATAAGATTTTGAAGCATCTTAATCTACTCCATAAAAATGTGGTGATAGTAGCTATGGGAGAAATGGCACACGTGTCACTTGAGAAAATTTCCAACAACACAAAAGGGCTTTTCTTGGGTAGTGTGCCAAAGTTAGCAACCAAGCATCTTAAATTGAGATTCATCTACAAGCATAAGGGTAATAACATTGGCTCTTGGCACAGGGTTTTCACTTCCTATCCAATACCTACTATGATAACCCTGCCATCTACTAAAGAGATTGGGATGAAAGGCATAGAGAAAGCAATTAAGCTAGTGAAGGATGCAGGGAAAGAGGAGAAAAAATCATTCCCCTGGAAGCAAGAAAGGGTGAATACCAACGATGAACTAAAGAATCTGATGCAGAGTATCAGAAAGGAAGTTGAGACCAGAGGAACGGTTATTTCATCGTTGGACATAGAGACTAATAATACATTGTTTGGATATAGGGATGATGCTGAGATTCTGACATTCAGTATAGCGTTTGAGAAGGAAGGAGTTCTTACTGCATACTGTTTGCCAATCAACCACAAAGGTGTTGCATCCAGTAAGCTTGGTGAAGCTAACTTGATGTTCTTAAAATGGTTTGCTAGGCAAAAATCAATTATCAAGGTTACTCATCACGGGTTGTTTGATGTTCTGTTCTGTAAGTTCCAAGGTGTTATTGAATGGAACAGTTGGCACTATGACACTTTTGTACTAGCCTCTTTGGTTGGGATTCCAGAAGGGTACAGGTCATTGAAGTATCTTGCTGAAAGGTTCCTTGGATTTGGTGATTGGACTGCCAACATAACAGTTGATGAGGGCAAGAAAGATTACGTTGAGACTTCCTGGACTGATATATCAACCTATAATAACAATGATGCGCTTGCCACCTATGCACTTCATATCAAATTATTAGAATATCTTGAAAACCTAGCATCTCAAAAAGTTAATACCAAATTGAAGCTAGGACTTTATAATGGTATGATAAGAGACACAATGACTACGTTGGCTGAGTTATCTTATAGTGGAATAGGAATAAACCCAAAAATAAGAAGTGATTATGAAAAACATTTCCAGGACTACATAGACAAACTTGATGGTGAGGTCAGGGCTGATCCAACAGTACGAGAATATGAGGAACTGTTTTTGAATGACGACTACAATTTATGGGAATCTGATTATGAAGCATGGTGTAACACTCCAAACCCTAAAGGTGGGGAGTACGCAGATGGAACGCCGAAGGTGAATTCTACTAGGAGATCAGAGCCATCATACACAGAATTGAGTGTTACTAGCCCCAAACAATTAGCCATATTTGCAGTTGATTTTATAGGATTGCCAGTCATAAAGAGAACCACCAAAGGTATGGTTTCAGTTGATGCAGAAGTCATGAATGAGTATGCTTTAAGGAATAGTGTGTTTGGCAGTATACTCAAACGGAGGAAGGTACATAAGGAACTGTCTACGTATATCACACCTCTCATTGATTATACATTCAAAGGTGATAACAGAGTCCATTCTAAATTTAATATGGGCTTCGCTATATCAGGCAGACTTTCATCTGACTCGCCCAATTTACAGAACATAAAGTCAAGAGGACATGCAGTTGAGGGTTATAAAGTCAAGGATATATATGAAGTAGGTGAAGGGAGAGTTCTTCTATCGTATGACTTCTCTCAGGCAGAGTTAAGAGTTCTATGTTCAAATGCAGATGATAAAAACATGATAGGAATGTATAAGAGAGGTGAGGATAGTCATACTGGTACTGGTGCATTGCTATTTGGGATAGACTACAAAGATGTTGATAAAGACCAGAGGTTCATAGGAAAGCAGACTAACTTTGGTATTGTATATCAGATGGGGTTTGCAGCTTTGGCAGGTGTGTTCTTTGAGTGTTTACTAGGTAAGTTTGAAGACGTAGAAGCAAGTGATGAAGAAAAGATACAAATGGCAGTTAGTGAAGCAATCTCTATACTTGAAAATCTGAAAAAATCCACACCAACACCACGAATATGGTATCCAAAATACAATAGAATATTGAACGATGCTTTCTATGAGTTGTCTCATTATGTATTGGCATCACACAAAAATAAATTCAAAGGTATATGGGCTTTCGTGGATAGGATGAAAGAGTTTGTCGCTGAACATGGATATTCCTATGGACCCACAGGAAGAACCTGCTGGGTTCCTGACGTGAGGTCCACTAACCACAAGATAGCCTCAGAAGCTATGAGAACGGCTGTTAATGCTTGCACTCAAGGACCAGCGGCAGACATAACTTGTGACAGAATGAATGCGCTTATGTACCACATAAAGCAATCGAACAGGGATAGAATCATATGCAACACTGTACATGATGCAGTAATGTTGGATTGTTTAATAGATGATAACTTAATAGATGATGTAATGAAGTATCATCAGATCATGTGTGATTGTTCGGGTTGGAAGTTTTTACAGGTTGATATGGAAGTTGACCTTGAGGTGGGCAAGTCCTGGGGTTCTATGGAAGAAGTGAACCTGGATTCTAAATCAATAGGAGATAAATTTGGGCAAATAAATAAATAAAAATAATTCTTTACAAAATAAAGTTGGTAGCTTATAATTACACGATCACAGTAACAGACATAAGGAGTCATAATGAGTGATATAGTAAATATTGATTTTCTGACTGAGAAAGAGTCAGAAATGGAAAGAAAGTCCAAACGCAGAGGTGGAGGTTTTTCTCAAAGGTTTTCCCCTGAAAGAGGAAAGGATTATACCATTTGTGTAGTTCCTCCTTTCAGGAAGACAGAAGATGGGAAACTGACCGTGTTTGGAGGCAGTAAACGTGTGTTCACAGATGAGTATGTGGTGCATGAGGGTCTGAACAGTGAAGCAGATTTCCAAGGCATCAAGACACAGAGGATACCATCTATGGCATCAACTAAGGGTGAGAAAGACCCAGTTGATATGTTCATCGAGGCTAATCCTTCCAACCACGGTATTAAAGGATACAAGAGGAAGGAAAGAACCTGCCTATATGTGATTGAGATGGACAAAATTGTTACTATCAAAACAAAAGATGGTAATGAGAAAGTCTTTGTTCCAAAGGTAGATGAAGAAAAAGGTATGGCACAAATTAAAGTATGGGATGTTGGTCAGATGTTAGCTGCATCATACATTCAGGCTTTGGTTGCATATTTTAATAACATGAAAAAAGAAGGGGATGATCCTTCTTATGGAATTGAAAGACTTATGTGCTTCAATTACAAAGTCACGGGCAAGGGACTTGATACCACACACACATTGACTGTCAATCAGCGTATGGGATTTATTCTTAATCACTTGAAGAAACTCAAGAAAGACATTAAGAATGATTCAGGTGAAGTGACAAGTCAAGAAGTGATGTTTGGCAGCACAGAAGATGTCAAAGAGTATTTGACAACTCCTTCCTGTGCATTGATGTTCCATCCTACTGAGGTTGGGTACCAAGCATTTATTCGTAATGAGAGTTCGTTCAATGCAGATAAAAGAGTCAGGGATCAGAAGAAACAGGAGAAGAGTAATGGATAAAAAGAAAGAACCTATGAAGTTCAAAGATAATATTTTGTATGTGAGTAGGATGTCAAAGTCTGCTGTTCTTCCCACAAGGGCGAATAACAATGATGCAGGATTTGATTTGTATACTCCTACTGCGGTGACTGTGAATTGTGGTAAGGTTGAGAAGATTCCTACCAATTTGAAGATGGCAATTCCTGATGGGTATTGTGGAATGGTATGCTCTAGGTCGGGGCTTGCTGTCAAGGATGGAATTGTTAGCCATATTCGTCCTGGCATTATTGACTCAGGTTACAGAGGAGAACTCATTGTTGTGTTAAAGAATGAAGGTGACAAGGACAAGCATTTTCAAGCAGGTGATAGGGTAGCGCAGTTGGTTCTTACTAAGATCTTTGTAGATGATATAGAAGAATCTAAGGAGCTTCCATCTTCTGTGAGGGGTGAAGGCGGCTTTGGTTCATCGGGTAAGTAATTAGAATTTACTGAGACACGGAACTCATCAAGATGTATAATTCTTGATGAGTTCCTTTCATTTAAGGAGGGAAAATGAAAGATATTAAGAAAATTAAAATGGGCATCAAAGTTCCTGTGCAAATCAGAGACTACCAGATTTTATCATTCGAGTTTGAGGTCACTATGGAAGATGGAGACCCTGTTGAAATGAGACAGCAAGCTAAGAAGTATTTATTGGAATCCATGCTATATGTTGGCACTGAGCAGACAGTAAATATAATTGATAAGTTCCAAAAAAACGTCAAGCAAAAGATACGTGCAAAGGAGTAGGATGACTGGTCACTTTGATTACATAATAGTAGATGGAAACAATTTTGGATACAGAAGTTTCTTTGGTCCTAGTTCTAACCTCATCAATTCAGAAGGAATAAATACTACTGGTTTGGCAGTTGGTATCAGAATACTTAGATCATACATAAGGAAGTATACACCCAAGAGAATTATATTTACTTGGGATGGGAGAAGACCAGAATGGAGAAAGAAAATACTTAGTGATGTTGGAGTTGAATACAAAGGTGGAAGGAAAGAAAAGAGATCGGAAGAGGAGTCAAAGCAACTGTGTTGGACTCTCTCAAGGCTCAGAGAATGGGTTTCACATTGTGGTATCATCAGTGGGAAAGACAACAACATGGAGGCAGATGACATAATTTATCAGTTGGTTGCCAGTGGTAAGTTGAAGGGAACTAAGTTGATTGTGTCATCTGACAAGGATTTGTATGCTACCTTCATATACAAAGATGTATCAATCCTGGATTTCAAAGACAGGGTGGTGACATTAGATGATTACAAAATGAAGTTTCCTGGTGTCCCACCAGAGAGATTTCATTTGTACAAGGCTCTCACAGGGGATAAGTCAGACAACATACCAGGAATCAAAGGCATAGGAGCCACCACAGCAATAAAATTCTTAACAGAAGCAGATACACCTACTGAGTATGCACTAAAGAACATCAAAGCTAAATCAAGCATGACTTTTCTTGAATCACAAGATGAATATAAGGCTTTTATAAATGCAATAGATTTATCAAAATGTCCATATAAAATATCTAATGATACATTCAAATCACCTGAATTTGATCCAAGTGCATTAGATGATATGGCTGTGGAGTATGAGATAGTAGAGAACTATCTAGCCAAAAAGCAGTCATACAACTTAGATTTGATGTCTTTAAGTTAGGAGTGATTTAGCTTGTGTTCTCATTCATGGTACACTATAATAGTAATATGTAAAAGGAGGTACTAATGGCTGATAATATATCTTTCGGCGATGATTACATGGCAATGTTTGATGAAGAAGCAAACACATATCATGGAGTTGACGGAGTAATTTATGATTATGAAACACTAATCATGATGAACTATGTAAACAATGACAGCATGGGATGGGACAGAGAAATCTCAAGATCGGGCAGGGAGTGTGAAAATTATGAGGTCTCCACTAAAACTGTAAGATCAAATAAGATGGCTATGTATAGAGATAAAACTGAGATAATGGATTCTAGTGATTGGAAACAACCACTACAATACGAGGAGGATGAGGATGAGCATTTTTTGTCAATTTCTGGAAATGATTGAAGACTTGGCTCTAGTGTCAAGCAGGGCAGATAAGATGTCAATTTTACAGGAGAGTGATTCTCCTGAAATGAGAAGTCTTTTAACACTGACTTTGGACTCCAATGAGCTGTTCTTTGTCAGGAACTTACCAGATGGATTGATCCACACCCAAGGTGTTTTCCCACCAGATACAGAATCATTCGTGGGATTTCTCATGGATTTGAAATACAACAGGAAAGATTCAAAAGGCTATCTGACCTCATTCCTAGAGCAGTATGATGAATCTGTGAGCAAAGTTACGCAGGTTATTTTGAACAAAGAATTGAAGTGTGGCGTCAAAGTAAAGACCGCAGAGAAAGCATTAAGCATGGGTCTTGAAGAATTTAGAGTAATGAAAGGTGGCTCCATAACGAAAGATGGTGAGGTTGATTTCAGTGGAATTGTGTTCCCATGTATAGCAGAAATAAAGTATGATGGATTTAGATCATCCACTATTGTGGACTGGGATGCTAATGATGTGAACT
>Ga0233428_1002703_pt1 | contig 16216 bp, 21 predicted proteins | sample SI_118_April2016_4_FD_179890 | JGI IMG/M metagenome (GOLD analysis project Ga0233428, IMG submission 179890) | Seawater microbial communities from Saanich Inlet, British Columbia, Canada - SI_118_April2016_120_MG | ecosystem: Environmental > Aquatic > Marine > Inlet | place: Canada: British... | reverse complement strand
TTACTGGTCACAACCGCAGTCTGCCTGGTAATGGGCATACTCCTTATCTCAGCGGCAATAAAAAACTGGGATTGGTTCTTCAACAGTTACAAATACAGAAGATTAGTCAAATTAATAGGACGAAAACCCACACGCATAATAGCAGGCGTTATCGGAGGATTACTCTGTCTGGCTCCAGTATTTTTGTATTTATTTAAGTGGTGAGATCCACTCACCCCCTCACTTCAAATGCTTTGCCATATCTTCCACTGAAAGAACAAGATAACGTATCCCAAACTGGGCTACATCCACAACAGCACCGGCCACTGCCCCTATATTCGCAGATTCCGCTACATCACTCCCGGAAGCAAGAGCCACCGCCGTCCCCAACACCGCCCCTGCCACAGCTCCTCTGATTGCATGTTTCGTCGCATAAACAACCACCCAAGGCAAGACAACCAAAGGGTGATCAACCGGAGCATTCATATGACTTTCAAAACTTTCCATATCATTCACTGGATTGAGTTCATACCCCACTCTCTTAACTGCATTTTTGATAGATTCCATTGGGAGAAAAACTATCACAAAATAACAAAAAAATCATCAATATTGACTCCCACCCACCAAAAAGGTAAAATCGCTCCCATTAGCAAACCCGGAACAAATATTAAGCAGACTACGCCAAAGAAGAGAAGAAGTTTTAAAATAACCAATATTACCATGGTAGAATTGTCAAAATATCCATCCAAACAAGAACTAGAAAAAGTTGGCCCACAAGTAGGGCACCAATTAATCCTAGGGTGCGGAGTAGGAGGAATGATAGATCACGTCAACGCCGAGGAGGGAGTCGTATATTGCGGTACACGCAAAGTTCGAGCAAATGTACTAGAGGCATTCATTACCCAAGAAGATGGCGGAGCAGAATGGAAAGTGCAAGATCCTTCTGCAATAGAGAGATTAGAAGGCCCAGACTCGAAATTCGAAATGTTAAACCGCGCCTAACCATGCCCCCAGATATCCATTCATCCCTGAACCTTTACCCCCTCCCCCATGCCACAACCAGAACAAGTACAAATAGTCCTTTCCGAACGTGTTCCCCAACAAGCCTCGCTTGAACTAACTGCAAGAGGGATAGATTGTCAAACAAGATTGGACGAAGCCCAAAAAGCAACCCTCCTCTCAGTCAACAGGGAAGTAGCCGAGCAAGCAAGCGACTTATTGAAAGGCCTCGGATTCAAAGTTAGAGGGATCTTATCGTTTGAACCAAAAACAGAGTGGGATGAAGGCGAATGCATTAACCAATCTTCAGGCGCCGGGTGCTCAAGCCCAGCAACGCTCAAAGCAATGTTCAACGGACAGTTACTAAGATGTTGCGAAGAAGAACCTTGCAAAAAAGAAGCGGCAAAACGCGCACTCGAACAAGGATTGCAGTCGGATTTTTAACCCTCCCCCTACTCATACTTCTTCACCGCCTCAACAATTTCAGGCCAAGCAAGCCTGAAATCATTCATAGTAGGCATATCGCTGGGGCGACCTTGCCGAGATCGATACCCTTTGCACATATAGATCATCCCACTTCCTCCCCCCATCAAATGAGTTGAACCGTTTAGCTGTGTCTCCCCATAGGTAGATCTAAACCAGACATCATTCTCAACAGCGATCTTCTTTAGCCAAGCATCTTCAGTGGGGAGATCTTTTGTGTAATAACAAGATCCATTCCCTTCAAAACTAGTAAGTCCAGTTTGCTCATCAAACTGAGCTCCAGGAAAAAGATCCACACCAGGAAGAGGCGTAATATTAAGCGGCATCCCAAAAAACCCATCACGATTCATGGTTATTCTCCATTGTTCCTGCAAATAAGCTTCACCTCCGGGCTTAATCATCCCGGCCACATTCCCCAAAACAGCCGGCAATCGATCATCTCTCACCTTGTCCAAAACCTGGTGAGAAATAACCACATCAGCAACTCCCTCAAGAAACCTATTGAGAAGATTAGGATCCGCAAGATCACGATTCAAAACCGTCAAATCATCAGGCTCAATCCCTTCCTCTTCCAACACCTCAGGAGGAACATCCATAGCAAACATATCAATATTGATACACCGAATCTTTCCTTTCAAAAAAGGATGCTTCAACATCCCGCGAGCCGCCGTAGAAAGAGCGCCTCCACCCAAATCCAACACAACAGCCTTGCGATCAGGATTCTCCTTAATTTTTTTTATAATCAAAGCCAAAAGTTTGTAGGACGCATACTTGTCCAGATTTTCAAAACGACGATTGGTCAACAAACACCACTCTTTTTCATCATCCTTATCCGTTTCACGAAAAGCTTGATAAGCAGGCAATTCATCATCTTTCATGATTGCCTCGACCTTCCAACCATCCCTATCAGGAATTTCCCCTTCAAAGGGTCCCTCAGAAAACGGATGGACGTTAACATTCATTTTAATCTCACTCATGGTTTGTATAAAAATTAGGAGACATTTTGTCATAATACACCCTGTTTGTCAACCAGTTAAGGCCCCCCATTAGACAACTCCACCCTAAGTTCTATATAATCCCAAACGATGGGCAAAAAAGCACCAAAAACCTACAAATTCAAACAACTCAAAGGGCTAATTAGAACTGCCTTGATTTTCGGATACGCAACAATAGGAACTCTGATAGTCAACTTCTTCCTAAATCTATACAAAGTAAAATTTTTGCAAGATGCAGTACAAGGAAAGTATGCGGGCGCGGAAGAAGAAGAAATGATAAACCAGATCAGCATATTGATGGTGGCCACATACGGACTTCTCGGTATGATGTTTTTCATCCTATTCCTGATATGGCTGAACAAATCTTTCAAAAACCTCTTGTCCCAAAACATAAAAACAAGACGCACCCCGGCAATGGCTGTGTTGGCATTCTTCATCCCATTCTACAACTTTGTTGCCCCATACCTGGCAGTCAACGAATTATGGGATGAAAGCAAAGTCAAACACAAAGATCTGATAATTAAATTTTGGTGGGGGATTGCATTATCAGGAATGATTTTCAGTAGAATATCAAGATTTTTCGAAGAATTAGAAGAAAGTCTTCAAAATGCAATCTACCTCAACTACAACGCACTAATCATCACGGCACTACTCATAGCTAACATAGCTTTCCTAATAAAAATCACGAAAAAAATCACAGAAGCTCAATGGAAATTTAAAAACATAAAAGATAAAGTTCTAAAAAAAGGCATAGGAGCCGTAGTCATAATCTCAACCGCCATACTGGTATTCACAGGATTAATTGTCTTCAAAGCGACAAACTACGAGAACAAAAGTTTCGAAAACACAATGGCGTCAGTCGTCAGCATATACTGCCCGGTCAACGAATTCTCGCTGGACGGAGAAATGTGGAGCGGCTCAGGAGTAATGATCGATCCGGAAGGCATGATCCTCTCAAACCAACACATAATCCCACAAAACGAAACAGAATACTTGGTCCCGGACGAAGGATGCATAGTGATGTATGTCCCGGAAAACGAAGCCGAAATCGAAAGTTACCTCGCGATTCCCAAAGCGGTATACGGACTTAGCGAAGAATACGACCTCGCATTCTTCGAAATCTACGACGCATACATAAACGAAGAAGAAGAACTTTCCGGAACATTCCCCCGAAGATTCGATTACATCGACATCTTTGACGGGTGCTATATAGACGACCTCGGATTCGGCGACTTCATATATATGTACGGATTCCCGGATTCCGGCCAAGGATACTTCATCGCCACAGAAGGAATCATCAGCAGTTTCACCTCAGACAAATACATCTACACCTCAGCAAACACCTCCCAAGGAAACTCAGGTGGAGCCGCAGTGGACGCATACAACTGCTTCATCGGAATCCCTTCATATAGCATGGAAGGCGAAAGTAGTAATTTGGGAGCGATAATATCTCTGGATTTAATCGAAGAATTCTTCTTGAAAGCTGAAGAGTATCAGGAGCAGGAGGAGGAAGCCTTAACCTCCACTCCGTCATGAAAAATTACCTGCTTATCTCATTACTCATAGCCATCTTTACAATAGCAACCTCCTGCCAACCCCAAACTGACAAATGGCACTTGAACTACGCAAAAGAAAGCGTAGAAATCTCTTACAAATATAACTTTTCTTCAAACAGCACCCTGGACGATTGCAAAGAAAAAGCCGAAAAAAGATACCTGAATGAAATATCTGAAGACCCAGAAATAGAATACATATGTATGACCAAATGCCGCAACCGAGCCAAAGGAGTTGACCAAAGCGATTGCGACGAAGCAGTCCTCGCCAGATGTTTCGAAGGAGAATGTACATATTTTACTGACCTTGAAAAAGCAAAGGGAGGCTTCTCTAGGCCCCCGTTAACTATCCAAGAAAAAATCAGAAGACCTTCCCACTACGGACCCCTCTTTCAAGAAAACAAAGACTCCCTCGACGAATGCGACAGAACCAACCTAGGCCCACTCGACAAAGTTAGAAAACTTTCACTCTACAAAAGCGATGATTTCTCTGTCTCAATCTACTCGACACCAACTCCACCTCCATCACCAGAAGAAGAATGCAACGAACTGGGCGCGCTAACTCAAATCCCATCCGTCCAAGGCCAAAACAACACATTATGGTGGAACCAACTCGGATGTGGCTTCGAAGTTGGGGAATTCTTCGAAAACGAAACCCCAGAATCAATAGCCTGCAACGAAATCGCAGAAGAAGTCATGGACTACGCATGGGGCAATTAGTTCATACTTGAGAAATTTTTGAGGAAAATTTGAGAAAAAAATTGAGATTTGCATGAAATAATAAACGCAGACAAATTTTCGGCATATTTCCCCTTGAAAACATTAACGCGACACGTTACTATGTAAGTAGAAAAGAAAAATGATCCAAAGCTTTAAGCGCCCAAAACACAGAAATAATTGATTACCACTAAAACAATGGCTTTAAAAAAAATCCCACCAATCCATCCCGGCGAGATCCTTCTGGAAGAATTTTTAAAACCGCTAAACCTCACTCAGTACAGACTTGCCAAGGATACGAATGTTTCTCCGAGAAGAATAAACGAAATAATACATGGAACCAGGGCAGTAAGTGCAAACACAGCGCTAAGGCTTTCAAGATATTTTGGGACATCAGCAGAATTTTGGCTCAACCTTCAAGCAAGATACGATCTCGAAAAAGAAGCCGACAAACTGGAAGACCGACTGGAAATCGAAGTAAAAATACTCCATCCTCCTTTTCAGCGAGCGTAACTACGCATGGGGCGATTAGTTCATACAAAAAGGGAACTCCCGTTTCAAAGTTTCTTTAATCTCCCCTCGAATAACCCTAATCTCCGCATCCCTCGCGGCACATCTCAAAACCTCCATCATTACGTCAGGGTAAGCGGTCATAATCCTCAACGATTGATCGCAAACACGAGTCATCTGCTCATTCCCCATTGTTTTAACCATAGCCAGAATAGAAGGGATCAAATGCTTAAAAATATGTACTAACTCTGCCTCATCCAAGGACTGCAAAGACCCATCGGGAGATTTGCTTTTTTGCATGAGAGCATCAGTAGCCAGATCAACAAAATTATCATAGCAGGCCATATATACATTCGGAGGAAATGTGCCATTGCCAATCAATTCTACAAGAAGCTGATATTTCGAGAAAATTTCAGGATCTTCCTCTTCAAAAGCAAGTTCGGAGACACCAGGTCGATTAATGGCATTGTAAAGTTCTCCAGCAAATGACAATTCTCTCTCTTTAGATTTTTCAGACATAGTTGATTCTTTAGGTAGGACAAACTTATACCACTAAACCCTTTTACTGTCAACTCTATCCCCAATTAGCCCTTTTCAAAGATAAAAAACCTATGTACAGTACCGCAGTAATCTAACCATAAATCTATGGCAAAAAAACTATTCGTCGGTAACATTGACTGGAACGCCAGTGATGAAGACCTGCAAGAGTTGTTTGCACAGCATGGAGAGGTGGAGGAAGCAATTATCATTAAGGACAAGTTTTCAGGTCGCTCGAAGGGCTTTGGATTCGTCACGTTCGTAAATGATGAAGACGCTGACAAAGCTTTGGCTGAACTTGATGGCCACGACCTTAAGGGTCGCGAAATCGCCGTGAAGGAAGCGCTCCCGCCAAAAAACAGAGACTAATTCTCTGTCAGACGAACAAAAAAAAACAGAGCCCTCAAGGGTTCTGTTTTTTAATACATAAAGAGATTAACTAAAGACCCTCAAATGCACTTACAAGATCACGTTCAATATACCGTAAAATATCGACAACATTGTCCGCAGGCTCAACCTGGCTTTCATTAGCTGGGAAAGCAATTTCGCTCAATTCAGCTTCAGCATTTTCAAGGACAATATTTGCAGCAACAACAGCTCCAGCCATAGAATCCGGCAAACATCCTTCTCCCTCAACTCGTTGCAAGGCGGTTCGAACTTGTCCTGCCAACTTCCCAATCGAATAAGCCGTTTCAGAAAGTAAACAATCGTTACCATACCTTTCCCTAACTGTACTTACGCTCTGTTCAAATTGATCTACCATAGTAATTTTAATTTAAAGTTCAAGTCCCATCTCCCCGGTCTCCTCCAATCCTTGTTCCCAATCTACCTCTTCTTGGGCTTCAGCCGCCGCTCTAGCTAAATCAAATACATCAGGGCCAACGGTAGAATGAGCAGATTGACTTACTTTCCCCCTAAGACCGTCAACAAGATGTAAAAGTCCACCATCTTCTCCAGCGGCATCAGTTAACTGTGCAAGAGAATAACCAGTGATATGTCTTGGTCGCACACCAGCTACCATTTGGTTAAATTGGGCTCTCAACTCAGAAGGTTCAACAAGCTCAGAAAATATTGCAACTTCTTCAAAAGGAATCAATGGATTTCCGGGACTACCTATATCAGACATATTATTTTTTGTTAAAAAAACATACAGGAGAGAATTTTACAAAACCCTTCCTATAAAGTCAAAAGATTTTTCGTGCGTCTGCGCCTCACCACATCACCATGCCTAAAACATTTCCTCCAAATCCACAACCTGCCAAACATCCTCGGTATCCTTTTTTCGCTTCATAGAGATGTTAACACGCTGAGGACTCATCGGCTCGAGACTTTTATTTTTCCCTTCACCCGTCACACGATGAGTTTCAACTCGTCGCACAAGCTTAAAATCAAATCGGTTCAAGTTAAATTCAACAGTCCTCTCGGTCCCTACCTCGGCTTCCTCCATCCCAAAATCCAAATACAGCGGATATTGTTCATCCTCAGTAATATCCCCGCCGGCATCGACTACTCTTGTCAAAATATCTTCAAAGGCATGATCTCGCCCAGCGGCCCTGGTATCATCTATTTCATGCAACGAATATTGTTTTCCAGCTCCCATAAATAAAAGGTTAAATTGCTTCTTAAGTTTAGCGGTCTTTTATTGTAAAGTAAAATCACATGAGTTTACCGGAACTAAAAAAAGACCTTTCATCTCACGCAGATCCTGAAAAAGTAAAAATTCTTGCTCGCTTTTTCAAAACAGGGAAAGGGGAGTACGGAGAAGGAGACAAATTCATAGGAGTGAAAGTTCCGGCACAACGCACAGTCGCCCTCAAATACAAAACAATCCCATTAAAAGACGTCGAAAAACTTCTAAAAAGCCAAGTCCACGAGCACAGACTAACGGCTCTCTTAATACTTACGTACCGCTTCCCGAAACTCACAGAACGAGAACAAAAAGAAGTAATCGATCTATATCTAAAAAACACAAAATACATAAATAATTGGGACTTAGTCGATATCTCAGCGCCAAAACTTCTCGGAACATACCTTCTCGACAAACACGACCAAAGAAAAATCCTTCACAAACTCGCGAAATCAAAATCGCTCTGGGAACGTCGCATCGCAATGCTCGCGACCTACGCATTCATAAAGGAAAAAGACTTCAACGATGCACTTAAAATTGCAGAAACCCTTCTTCACGACAAACATGATCTCATGCACAAGGCAGTTGGATGGATGCTCAGAGAAATAGGCAATCGCAACCAAGAAACAGAAGAAAAATTCCTCAAATCCCATTGTCGCTCAATGCCACGTACAACTCTCCGCTATGCCATCGAAAAGTTCTCAGAAGAAAAAAGGAAATTTTACATGGCCAAATAAACACTACATCTGCTAGAATGCCTCCCATTTACAAATTTTCTGCATGACATCTAGCGAATCTCACCCCAAATCTTTACTTCCACCAGGAACCATTGGCGACGACACTTTCTTCCCGGACTTTCCGGTCGAACAACCAAAACCCCAATCAATTAGTGAAGAAGAAGATCCTGATACACTCCATACTCTTCCACTCTTCGTCCCGAGAGGTCTTGCTGGGGAAATTAGAAAACTCAAAGAAACAACACTGGAAGAATACAAAAAACGTCCACTCGAACACAAGGGGGCACTTTTCCCAAGCCTTATCATAGCTCTAACAACAACACGAAACGATATAGCAGATCTCTTAAGAACAATGGACAAAAGACTATTTAAAGAAGCAATGAGAAGACTAGAGATACTAGCGGAGGAAAATTTTAACCCTGAGCTTTCGATCAAAATAGCAGAAATACTAGCGAAGACTTCCACAGATCTAGTCTCAACACTTCCTCCGGCACCAACAAAAGAAGAAGATCAATTCCATCCCCCAATCCTAGGTCTCGACACAAAATTGCAACGCACCGAAGTAATTCTCCCCGTCAGGATGGGTGGCCCAAAAGGCAAGGAGTCCATCAAAGCCCCAAATCCATGGAGAGACGATTTGCTCATTCCGGATACCGGCGCAAAATCGCCGGACCCGCGTTTCGACGCAAAATATCAACTAAAATACATAGGTCCCAAAGAAACAAGACCCTTCCCGCGAAAAGTAACAAACAGAATGGGATGCAAAGCGGAAGTAATGCATCTATATGATGATGAGAAGAAACCGGCAATGCCGAGAGTCAGGCTGGATACATGGGTAGACATGTTTGGAGCAAGTCTAGAATCGACGGCATATGGTGTGCGAACAGGTAGAATAGGACCAGAAACAGATATAATAATTGGAGAAATTCACCCGGAGCTCTTCAGTGTATACAAAGCAATCCGCATGGACGTCGGAAAACTCATAAGCTACTTAGAAAAGATGAAACAACAATGCAGTCCGGATTTTTTCAACGAAATGAAAGCAGGGTTCAATCGCGCAAAAGACTTAGGAGAAAACAATGAGGAATGCGAAATATACCAAGCGGCTCGATTCCTCTTCCTTCAAGCTACGTGCATAATGTCCAACGCCCGCCAAAACCCAACAACAGGGCACGTAAACGTAGATCCACGTGCACGCATAAGCCCGGGATCAAAAATCTATGACGAAGAAAACCTTCGCGCAATGAGTGTTGTCCTCCAAAACGCATTGTTAATAAACGGAAATTTCGACCAATTCCTAAAATTCATAGGAGACAAACTCTCCCCGCAACAAAACAGGAAACAAAACAGGACATTAATATTCTGCGATTCTCCATACATAGGCCAAGAAACAACAACGGAATACGGCGTACCCCCATTCACATTCAAAGATCACCAAACTCTGGCACACATGTTCAAATGGCTAGGAGACAAGGGAGTTATGATGATGGTCGCCAATTCAAACAACATAATTTCAAGACGTTTATACGGAGATGCAAAAGAAATACTCCCACTAAAAGTCCGAGACAAAATGGCGCAAGGAAGAAGAGGAGGGAAAAGATTCCGAAAAGAAATATGTGCAGTTAATTTCAAGCTCCCAAGGGCGCAACGAGGAAAATCAAAACAGGAACCACAACAATCTCCCGAATTTGCTCTAAGCAATAGATAGCTAGACTTGGGCAGTAGGCGCAGGCGGCACACCTTCAGCAGGCTGCGGAGCAACCGGCACACTTACCACAGTAGTCTTTAGCTTCTTGTAGTAAGTATTCATAAAGAACGCCATTAATACAACAACGATGCCACTTCCAATATTATCAAGAATTCCTCCGCCAATCAGTAGAGCGGTATTGTCTACATATTCAGCAATCCCAACAACAATTCCGATCGGCAACCCAATAGCAAATCCAAAAACAAACCCGGAAATAAGTAAATTCCAAAAAATCTTCCAAAATCTGCCCTTTACAGTCTCCACACTTTTCATAACAGCGGCATTGCCTCTCAAATCATCCTGCATAAAAGCATACAAAGAGAAAGAAGCCTTTGTCCCACGACTTATTCCAAAGAAGATAGCAAGAATAGCGGTAACAATCCCCAGCGCAGTCAAAGCAAAATTAGTATACATGTTCGCAACTCCACGCAATCCGGACTCTTCCATCCCACCGGTAGCGCTACCAATAGATTGAGGAACATCCCCCGGCGAAGTTATTGCTATCGCGCTCGCAGGTTCCCAAAAGAACATATTGCCAGATCCCCATGCCCCTCCAAGCCAATAATTATTAACAACAAACAAAATCAAAACAACCGCCAAAGGAACAACTACCCACTTAAACACATACCAAAACATGCTCAAAGAAACCACAATCCCTCCCCACAAACGTCCAAACGCATATTGAAGACTTTCAAAAGCATTCACAACCCCTCCTTTCAGTGCGACAGAGCTTGCATGGATCATGGATAGTGCATAAATAAAATTCAGAAGAATAGATGCAATTCCTACCACGACCAATCCTCCGATCAAAACGCCCGTACCGCCATCAAGGATTAATGGCACCAAAAACATCAACCCGAACTCAACAACAGCAAAAAGCACAAACAACCAAAGTAACTTAACAAAACTCCTCATAGTCATCTTAAACGAAAAAGAAATCATAGCACCCAACTTAGCGTCAGGGGGAAGAATCGGAAGAGCATTCTCAGTCGGAGCCGGAGCACCGGCCGGAGCCGGAGTATTAACATCCTCCATAGAAATAAGGTTAAAAAAATACAAAGGCAATTATACCACACAAACAGCATCCTCCAACAACCACTTGACTCCCAAACCTGAAAAAGGTACCTTATCCCTCCTATGCAAAAATTGGATGAACAACCAAAATTAGAATCATTTGAAGCGGAGCTCAACAGACTCGACCCGGAGCTTCTCGATTTTTATGTAGACAAACTCAAATCCCAAATCGATCTAATCCAGACTGGAGACAAGGTCGGCGTAGCATTCCATCCAGACGCAGACGGAATATGTTCAGGGACATTTATAATAGCGTATTTAAAAGCAAAATTTGGAGCACAAATCGAAATTATTCCAATTAACTACGAATTAGACACCGAACCATTCGGCGACGTAGCTTCACATTGCGATCACATAATAACTACGGATTGTTGGATAACGGCCACGGAAAAAGGGCAAGAACCACTCCAGAACACAATGGAACAAGGCATCAACGTAACGACAATTGATCACCACGACAGCAGATTCGGTGACCAAGATATAAGAAAGACTCCGCCATATTCAGCGGAAAGAGATCCGCACTTCCCGGAAACAATCGCAGAAAACCGCGAAGGATCAACCAGCGGCAGATTTTGTTTCATCTCTCCAAAACGTCTGGGGACATCGATGCGCGACACAAACAAGTATCCAGCGACATTGGTAACATACAAACTGCTAACAGAACTGCTAAAAAAACATGAGCCGGAACCATTCATGCAGGATATTTTACAAAAACTTGAATTCCTCCTCCCCATCGGTGTAGCAGGGGACAACTCACTTGATGAATGGCCAAACCTGGCAGAAAAACACGAAGCAAATTCAGAAACAATAAAAAGACTGGCAACCCTCCTAAACCTCGCGGAAAACTTTGGATCCCCGATCAATGTGGTGAACACACTTCTAAATACATCAATCTCAGAAGAAGATCCAATACCAACAATAGAGCAACGCTCACGCGAAATCCAAGCGGCGGCAAGAATTCAAGAATGGATAGAAACAGAATCTCCAAAAATACAATGGGATCAACAAAAACAACCAATCCTATTCCACCACCACATCGGAGAAGAAGAAGTTGCAAGAGCAAGCGAGTATGCAAGGGAACAATTCGCTGACGTATTGCAGGAAAGAATAAATCCAAACATCGGCATCGCAAATGAAACATCAAAACTCATTGGAAAAAAAGTGATGATAGTAATAAGCCAATATTTCACAAACTCTACAGGACAACCACCATCAATAGCCCTAAGCTTACGCAGTGAAAAAGCGGGGATGGACACAAGAACAATCGCCAGAATATTCGGCGGTGGCGGGCATTCTATGGCCAGCGGCGCACGTATATTAATTCACGCAGGCACCGACCCGCAAGAAATTATAAACGAAATAAAAGGGATAGTCAGAATGACAAACAATCCGGGACACTAATCCCGAACATCCCACAAATTCACTCCCAACTCCTCGTTGAACGCCCTTTTCATCACGCCATCAGCAGAATCAACAATCACTTCGCAAGTGACACTTACAATAGCAGAATTCAAATGCCCACCAACTGTATTAAAAGTATCGTCAGTAAGATTTATATGTAGATGCAAATGAACCTCTCCATTCACTTCCGTAACATTTCCACTCAACGAGGTAATCTCATGGTCTCCATTTCTTTCCATTGGGAGATAAGCCTTGTTCACAGGATTATAAATACCGATAACAGCCTTATCAGTCGCTCCAATTCCACTAACACTACCGGCTTTCACCCCGTATTCTTCACAAGCACTTTTAACAGACCCGACGATTTCTTCGCCTTTATCAATTCGTACAAACAACTTGTTCCCCATTTTTTTCGCTTTCATGATTGTATTTTAACTCCTGGGCTAGACTTTTCAACACCTTTTGCTATATTAACCTAGCTTTATAGCAAACCGCGGAGAGGTACCCAAGTGGCTGAAGGGGCGGGATTGCTAATCCTGTAGGTCGGTGTATTCCGGCGCGGGGGTTCAAATCCCCCCCTCTCCGCCAGATTAGATGTGAGATTAGACCACGCTCTTTCACCGAGCGTAGAGAGATCAACAATATTGACTTCTTACCCATAAAAAGTGTATAAATACTCTCCAAATCTAAACCCCAACCAATGTCAGAAACAACAAAACAATACGACCAATGGAAAGTAACCCTCGGCGAAGACGACTATCACGCAGAAAACATCGGCCCTGACGGAACGAGGCAATTCTATGCAATGCAAAAAGGCCCATACGGCAACCCAATCATAATAGCGGAACCGGACAGAGCATTCCCGGCCCCAAAAGACGTGAATTACGTCGACGCAAACGGCGACCCAACAGAACCAGAAGAAAACATCGCAGGAATAGTCTGCGCTGGAGGTCCCAGATTTAGCTTATCGAGCGCTCAAGCCCCAGAATTCGAACAAGATCCAGACGGAACACTCAGAATAAAAGACGGGATAGAAGAAACCCGCTGGCATCTCTCAACTCTATTTAGAAAAGACGCAAACCGAATAATCGGATACGACGGATTCTATTCAAAAGACAAACCAGAGAATGTAAGAATCTTAGAATTAGGAGATCTAGGCCCATTATTCGAAACTCTTACCTAAGCGGAGAGGAACTCCCAATTGCCCACACGCTCCCTTTATATCTCTTCCAAATCGATACCTCTGAGTCACATTCAGCCCGGCATCTTCCAAAATCTCTCGAAATCGCGAAATACGATCCCGCGAAGAGGCAGAAAATCCCTGAGTTGGATTAAAAGGAATTAAATTCACCATAAAAAGCCGCGCCCGCCCGGCCACACCTCCCAACTTTTTCTTCAAAATCGAAGCCAGCTCCCGAGCATTTTCATCCGAATCATTCACATCCTTCAAAAGCAAATATTCAATCATAACTTTCTTATTCGTCACACGAATATAATCAGCAATGGCATCCAAAAGCTCATCCAAAGAATGAGTTTTGTTCACTGGCATAATAGAACTACGCAATTCGTCATTCGGCGCATGCAAACTTACAGCCAACTTCACCTGTAATCCCTCTTTCGAAAGCCTCTTTATCCCAGCCACAACTCCACAAGTGGAAATAGAAATAGATCGTGCTCCAATTCCAATCTCTTCATTGATCAAACGCACAGCTTCCATAACAGCATCATAATTATTAAAAGGTTCTCCCATTCCCATAAAAACAACATTGGTAACGCCCGAGCCGGAACTCCGCAAATGCCGCGCGAAAATCAAAACCTGAGAAACCATCTCAAACGCATTCAAATTTCGCTTAAACCCAAGCCGCCCGGTCGCACAAAAAGAACAATTCATTGCACAGCCAACCTGGCAAGACACACAAACAGTATTCCGGTCCTTGTGCCTCATCAAAACAGCTTCAACCACTGCTCCGTCCGCCAAAACCAACCCGGCTTTCAAACTTTTTCCGTCAACCGATTCCAAAACCTCAGCCTCAATCTCAAGAGGACATTCATGCTCAAGGACTTCTCTCAAATCTTTTGGCAAACTTGTTGCATCATCCCACGACTCAATAAATTCCCGAAACACAACTTGATACACCTGCTTTAGGCGATAAGCAGGGGCATCCCCCAAAACTTTTTTTAATTTATCAATATCCATGGCCAACATACTAACTTGCAAAACAGTATATAAAAAGCCGAATTAGTGATAAAATTCCAGAAAGCAAATTAACCTCACCCTATGTTCCAAGAGATTCTTCCATACATATTTTTTGTAATAGGGTTTGTAGCCCTTATAAAAGGCGCAGATTTACTCATAGACGGGGCATCAGCTATCGCAAAAAGACTAAGAATCTCAAACCTGGTAATCGGGCTCACAATAGTAGCATTCGGAACATCAGCCCCTGAACTTCTGGTCAACGTCGTCGCTGGACTCAACGGCAGTGCCGATCTCGCAGTAGGAAACGTGGTCGGGTCAAACATTTCAAATATACTACTCATCCTCGGTGTCGCCGGATTGATATATCCACTACGAATTGGACACGGAACTGTATGGAAAGAAATTCCATTTGCACTTCTCGGGATCATAGTAATATTCCTGGTGGCCAACGACGCATTGATAGAAGGAGTAGGGTTTTCAACACTCACAAGAATCGACGGACTCATGATGCTCGGATTTTTCGCTATCTTCATATACTACACATATGGAATCGCCAGAGTCCAAGGTGAAGAAGACACAGACGGAATCAAAAGACAAAGCATGCTCAAAGCATCAATATACGTGGCGATAGGATGTCTGGGACTCGGATTCGGAAGTAATTGGGTCGTAGACGGAGCAATCCACATCGCACAGACATTCGGTCTTTCAGAATCCCTCATCGGTCTTACAATAGTCGCAATCGGAACATCCCTCCCAGAACTAGTCACCGCAATAGTTGCGGCAATGAAAAAACACCCAGACCTCGCAATAGGTAACGTAGTGGGCTCGAACATATTCAATTCGTTCTTCGTTCTTGGGGTAACAAGTACCATGACCCCACTCGCATTCAGCCCGAGCCTCAATATCGATATAGCAATATGTGTCATCGCAACGATCATGCTTTTCTTCGCAGTATTCGTCGGCCGAAAACACCAAATCGAACGATGGCAGTCAGCAATTTTCCTAAGTTTCTACGTCGGCTATATCGTCTACCTTGTAATGAGAGGCTAATTTCAGTAAAATATCAAACGTGCCTTTAGCACAAAAAACTTAACCCTCATATCCATGGCAAAAAAATCAGGATCAGGACTAACAGTTCTACTTGTTCTAGCGTTGGTGTTCCCACTCGGCGTAGCGAATTTTCTGCTGAACATCGTATTCCTATTCACTCAATTACCGGGACTCGGAATGCCCCCAGCAGCAGAAATGGCTGTAGGAATCTTCCTCCCATTCGTTATGTACCTGGTAGGTTTCATCTTCAGTGTTTTCGTCCTAACATCAAAAAGCAAAGATGTTGTTCTTGCCACAGTAGCATTGATTTTGAACGCAATCTTGATCATAAGCGGAGTTTTCCTCATCTATACAACATATTTGATGTAGGAATTGCCCGAAAGACGCAAATTATCAAAGCGCGAGCCTTACAGGTTCGTGCTTTTTTATCCCGGATAAACATCTCTCTAACCTGGAGAAATTTTTCATCCGGGATAAATCCCTACCCCCCCTTGACTTCCGTCTTATTTGTATTGTAAACTGCCCATAGTGCGATTTCATGATCTCTGCCCTCTTTTTAAGTAGCGGCCGAAATCTGGTCGTTCTCTTTGAAAAGTAGGGTAGTAAAAGA
>Ga0233428_1002698_pt1 | contig 16227 bp, 9 predicted proteins | sample SI_118_April2016_4_FD_179890 | JGI IMG/M metagenome (GOLD analysis project Ga0233428, IMG submission 179890) | Seawater microbial communities from Saanich Inlet, British Columbia, Canada - SI_118_April2016_120_MG | ecosystem: Environmental > Aquatic > Marine > Inlet | place: Canada: British... | reverse complement strand
TGCTCTACCCCATTGCGTTCGGTATGGATCACAATCAATACCCCCTCCTGCAGAGGATCGGCCAGCAGATCACGGGTGAGTTGATCTCCGTTATCACCGGGCAGGTTGTAATCAATAATTGCCAGCTGAGGACGAAAGTGGTAGGCGACCCGTAGCGCCGTGCGGGCATCCTTGGCCACCTCCACACTGTACCCCTGCTGGCGCAACAGCGTCGCATAGACGGCACAGATGGTGGGGGCATCATCGACCAGCAGAACTCTTATCTCGGCTTCACTCATGTTTTAACTCCTGTTTTCACCACCGGCAGGGTCAGCACAAAACGGCTTCCCTCTCCATCCCTCTTCTCTACCTCGATCGTCCCCCCACTACGCTCCACAATACCCAGCACCACAGAGAGCCCCATCCCGGCCCCCTTGCCCACCGCACGGGTGGTGAAGAAGGGGTCAAAAATCTGCTGTCGAATCGACTCATCCACGCCATCCCCATTATCACTGACTATAATGCGACACTGCCCCTTTTCCAAATCACTAATGGCAGAGATCTCAATCTCCCCCTCGGTCACCCCTGCCTCTTCAATCGCATCAGCGGCATTGCTACAGAGGTTAAGCAGTAGCTGATGGAAAGCGGTACTATTCATCATCACCTTCCCCAGCCCTGGCGCCACTCTCTGGCGCAGTGAGATCGAGGCGGGCAGGGTTGCCTGCACCATCTTTAGTGCCATCTGCAGCAGCGCAGTGATCGACAGCTCCTGATCCGGCAGGGGTTCATCCTTACGACTGAAATCGAGGATCTGGTTGACCAGCTCAGAGCCCCGATTTGCCCCTTGATGAATCAGTTGCAGACGCTCACGATCACGCGTTGGCAACCGCTGGTGCAGCTCCTCCTGCTCCAGCAGGAGCGCAGAAAAACCCATAATAGGCTGCAACATATTATTGAACTCATGGGCAATCCCCCCCGCCAGAGTACCAATTGAGGCCATCCTGCTGGCATGTTGATGTTCCCGCTGCTGATGCAACTGCTGCTGCTCCCGGGCCTTCTCCGGATGCAGGTCATGCAGTGAGAAGAGTGCCCCACGAATGCCAAACTTGTGGTTTCTGAGGATGGCACCACTCCAGAATACCGGAATGAGGCTGCCGTGACGATCCACCACCTGCCGCTCTTCCCCCCGGTACTCCTGCTCAATGATCCCCCCCAGTGGGGCCAGCCGGAGCAGTTCACGTCGATCCTCCTGCTGCGGGTCTGCCAGCCACTGTAGCCAGACGGCCCCCTCCTGACACTGTAACCTTGTCTTCTGCACAACGGCATGCTCTCCCAGCGGCTGCTGGAGCAGCAGCTGCTTTGCCCTAGGGGATGACCAGAGCAGAGCCCCCTCCTCTATCTGCAGTGCCACCAGTGGCAGCAGCGTGTACTCAAGAAGCTCCCAGAAACGTTGCGGATCTCGCTCATAGAGCGATTGCAGTCGTTGCTGCTCCTCATCCCGCCCCTGGATCGAGAGCGTTGCCGGAGGCTCAACCAACTCCACCACTCTACGCCCCTGCAGAGCCTCCTGCTCCCACCCCAGAAGCGCACAGGCTGCCGGGTTACAGAGGTCAATATTCCCCTCCACATCGGTAATGATCAGTCCATCCCTGAGAGTGGCGAGGATATTCTCCACATACTCCCGCTCCTGCCGCTCCTGCTCCACCTCCCGCTGGTGGTTCTGGCGACGCACATCAAGGTATTTACGTAGCGAGCGGATACGCAGCAGAAAGATATCAATCGGCTCCTCTTTATAGATAAAGTCAACCGCGCCCGCCTCCAGACAACGCTCCAGGGCATCGGGGTATTGCGAGTGGATCACCACCAGAAGTTCACTGGTCTGCGGATCCTGCAACAGCTCACGGGTCAACAGATCCCCGTTTTGATCTGGCATATAGTAGTCAATAATCGCCAACTGCGGACGGTGCAGACGCGCCATACGAACGGCCTGCCTGGCGCTCTCTGCCACCACCACCCGATACCCCGCTCTCTCCAGCTGCTGCTGGTAGACAGAACAGGTCACCGGCGCATCATCCACAAACAGAATGGTCAGCGTTTCGGCATCGTTCATCAGCGGGCGATCACTCCGTGGCGGCGGTGGCCACTCCGCACTACCGGTTTTGAGCTGATTAAGGGGAGGAATTGTCCCTCTCTCCCGCTCATAGCTATGCAGGAGCAGGCTCTCCAGCGGCTGGTAGTTGCTGGTAACGGTAAAGCGCAGGGAGAAATCCTCTGACAGGAGCCGGTTACGTAGCCGCTCACTATGCGAGCGCCCACTCAGATGGTCCAGCAGCCGCTTGCGCAGGTTATTGCTGGAGCCGACATACTCCACCCCCCGTTGAGAGGTAGAGAGCTCATAAACCCCACTGCGGGGGGGGACCCGCTGCAGCTGCTCTGCATTGAAGGGCCGGGCACTCCCCAGCAGATAGGCGGGGTACCCGGCATCGGCTTTACCCTTCGCCCCCGGCCCGGGGCGATGCCTGAGCGGCCTCTACAGTGGGCCACATAACGGCGACTCACCGGCTGCTCCAGTTCACTCAGCTCCTCCGCCAGGCTCTGATCCGTCCAGATCTGTTCCCGGTCCTCCATCAACTGTCGAATCCGCTCCCCCAGCAGCATCCAGCGGCATGGAAAGAGACTCTTGAGCGGAACCACGGCACCCGACGATGCCCCATGCCGCAATAAAATTCGCTGTCCACTCACCAGCCGACTGATAATCGTCATATCCATGTAGCCCCCCCAGCGCTGGTGGTAGTCCCCGACCACCTGCTTGTAGGGGTAGTGCAGCAGATGCTCTGTTGCACCACTCTCAACCCACGCCTGCTGATGTATGGTCAACAGCGTCAACAGACGGTGCGTCTGGCGGTTACGCCGGCTGATATGTTCGAGATTGTATAACAGGGCCGAGGATTCCAGGCTCTGGTCCACCACCTCATAGTGGAGGGCAAAGTAGCGGCTGGTGAAGATAAATCCCTCTGCTGTGGTGGTGGCGATCACCACATGGCTGCTCTCATCCTCCTCAAACGGGTAGTGGTAGCGAATCACCTGCTGATTTTCTACCCATTGAATAAGCTGTTCGGAGGACTCCAGCCGCTCCACCATGCGGCGATAGTGCCCCGCACTGGCCTGCAAAAACCGGGAGCGTACAATGTGTCCGACAGTTGAGGTATTCACCCCCTATCCCACCCCCTTGAGTGCACGGTTCAACTCGATCACCAACTCCTCGGCACGCTCCAACTTTTTCTCATCAACCGCTTTCTGGACTTTGTCCCCCAGCGCTGTCAACTCCGGGTAGCCAAAGGTGGTACCGCTCCCCTTGATAGTGTGTGCGGTATTTCTGACCTGACTCCAGCTCCCCTCACCATAGGCAACCATCAACTCCTCACGCATCACCATGCAGCGCTCCACAAACAGCAACATCAGCTCATCATCAATGATCGAATCAGCGCCGGAAGCCGGGCTATCCTCTGCAGGGGGCTGCCCCAGCTTCTCATGAAGAAGCGGTAGATAACGCTCCAGCGTGGAGCGCAGCTCAACCCGATCAATCGGCTTGGAGAGGAAGCCATCACACCCTGCGGCAAAAAACTGATCCCGCTGCTTCTGCATCACATTAGCGGTTAGCGCAACAATCGGTGTGCTTACCCCCAGTGCTCTCAGCTGGCTGGTGGCCTCAATCCCGTCCATCATCTGCATATCCATCAGGATCAGGTCAAAGCCCTCGGCCAACCCCTTTTCAAGCGCCTCCTGACCATCCTTGGCAAATTCCACCTCCGCTCCATGCGCCTCTACCATTCTGCGCTCCAGCATCTGCAGCTCCGGGGTATCCTCGGCAATCAACACCCGCCCCTGCAGTGCCAGCTTGGGCGGTGCCTCTCTGGAGCGTTCAATATCGTTCTCGCTCAATACCGCCCCCTCCTTCAGTGGAATCACCACTGCGAAGGTGGAGCCTCTCCCCTCCTCACTACTCACAACAATGGTGCCCCCCATCAGCTCCACCAGGTTCCAGGAGATATGAAGACCGAGGCCGGTACCACCAAAACGGCCCGAAATGGTGCTATTGGCCTGCTCATACGGACGAAACAGCCGCCCCAGCGCCTCCGCACTCATGCCGATACCGCTGTCTGTGGTGGTTAGATGGAGCTGCTGCTCCGGACGATCCATGCGGATGGTCAGCCGCACACTCCCCTCTGAGGTAAATTTGAGGGCATTCCCCAGCAGATTGATCAACACCTGACTGAGGCGGCGGCCATCTCCCACCAACATACGCTCAAAGTCATTCTCAATCTCCACCTCAAAAAGAATCCCGGTCTCCGAGGCACGAATGGAGAAGATCTCTCTCAGCTCCTTGATCAGCAGAAGCGGGTTATACTCCACCTCATCAATATCAAACCGCCCCGACTCAATCTTGGAGTTATCGAGAATATCATTAATCAGATAGAGCAGGCTCTTTCCCGAAACCTCCATTGAGGAGAGCAGCTCCGACTGGGAGGTGGTTAACGAGGTCTCCCCCATCAGATCACAGTTTCCCAACAGGGCGGTAAGCGGGGTGCGCAACTCATGGCTCATCGAGGCCAAAAAATCATCCTTGGATTGGCTCGCCCGTAGCGCCTTCTGCTCGGCCTCCATCAGCTGCTGCTCACGCAGCCAGTCATGGGAGAGGAGCAGTACCAACTGAATCAGCTCATTGGTGTCAAAGGGCTTTTGCAGATAGGCAAAATTGGTCCCCAGTTGCCCGCGCAGATCATCCAGCGAGTAGTCCATAAAGGCGGTAATCAGGATAATACGGATCCGTGGATCCTGTTGATGGAGTGCCATCGCCGTTTTCAATCCATCCCATCCACCCGGCATACGCATATCGAGCAGGGCAACACTGTAGGGCTTCTGTTGCGCCAATGCGGGCCCCTCACTCCCCTGGGTGATGGTGTCAAGGTCAAACTCAAAAGGGAAGCGGCGCTCCACTCTCTCATCCTCACCACTACTGCCACTACCCTCATTGAGCAGAGCCTCCAGCTGATCCATATCCCCCTGTCTCCTACTCCGCTCAAACAGCGCCTGATAGGAGGAGAGTACCCCCGGATCATCATCAACAGCCAATAAAGAGATCACCTGCCGTTCCCGATTACTCATTTCTCTCTCTCCTTTGATCGGTTGGTCTGGCTTCCAATGGAAGCACCAGGGTGACCGTGGCTCCCAGCCCCTCCCCCGGACTCTCAATCCTGACCCGTCCACCAATACTCTCGATAAAGTTGACCGTGGCATGGAGGCCGAAACCACTGCCCTTCGACTTGGTGGTAAAGCCGAAGGTCAGCACCTCTGTCAGCAGCGCCTCACTCATCCCCACTCCGTTGTCTGCAACCACAAAGTGAACCACCGTCTCCCCACCCTCATCAACCCGGAGTGCTCGAACCGAGAGCCTCCCCCGGAGTGCGGAATCGGCCTCTTTTTGCTGCATAATCGACTCAAAACTGTTTTTGATCAGGTTATTGACCGCCTGTAGCAGCTGATTTCTTGGCAGTTCAGGCTCTCCAACCTCGCTGGGTATGGCCTGTTCTACCTCAATTTCTGCCCGTTTCAGCCCCGTGGCCTGCATCACCAGCACATCCTCCACCACCTTATTGAGATCACAGGCAACATTCATACTCTCTGGTCGGGCGGCCCCCTGCTGCACCTGAATAATCTCGGTAATATGCTGAATACTTAGCTGGATCGGTCTCATCCCCTCCTCAGCCAGCCGCTCAAGCGCATGGGGAAGCACCTTGTTGACGGCAACCTGAAGAATCTTGTTGACCCGCTCTAGGCGCGGGTCAATGGCTCCTCCCTCCAGCGCCGTCTCCTGCGGCTCTTCAACCACCTTCTCAACCAGTTCTGATACCGCGCGCATCGCCTCGCCCACCTTATTAAGCTCAGTAATCCCCTCCTCCATTCTCCATATCGCGCCGGTCACAGCCGTCAATGCATTACCAATATTATGGAGAATAGTGGATGACATCTCTACCAGCCCGGACTGAAAGGCCGAGAACTGCTCCTGCTCCTCCGCCCGCCGGAGCTGGGTGATATCCTCAAACATCCACAACATCACCTCATCATGCCTACTTTCAACAGTAGAGAGAAGCTCTTCCTCTGTTTTTTTGATCAGAAAGCGATGAATCCGGAGCAGCAGACCGTTGGGCAGTTTGCACTCAAAGGTAGGCCATTCTCCATCATGAAAATCGCCCTCTACCTCCGTTGGGGGGGTAATATCCCTCTGCTCCAACAGTTGACTCATCTGGCTATCCACTAGCGGCATCATCCCAAACAGCCCCTCAACCATATGGTTGGCAGTGAGGATGCGCCCCCTCCCGACCACCAACAGGCCGATGGGAATCGCCGAGAGAAGCCGATCCACAAAACGCTTCTCATGTTTGACCCGCTCCAGGTCATGAACCTGCAGCTGTATCTTGTTCTCCTGCTGTTGCACCTTCTGCATGATGCGCTGCTGCATCTGCTGTGCATTGATATAACGCTTGAGGGAGGCGATACGGCGTAGAAAGATATCGTGGGAGTCCTCCTTGTAAATTAGATCGATGGCTCCGGCATCGAGGGCGGCCCCCTTCACATCCTTACGCTGAGAGAACATCACCATCAGAACATCCTCGGTCTCGTGGTTGGCGAGCAGACGACCCACCAGCTCATCACCATGTCCATCGGGTAACATGTAATCGATAATCGCCAGATGCGGCAGAAATTTCCGTGCAGCCTGCTCCGCAGTAGCGATACTGGCGGCCGTCTCCACCTCATACCCCTGCTCACTCAACAGGTGTCCATACACAGCAAGAATGGTTGGGGAGTCATCCACCAGCAGCACCCGGATACTCTGCTCCTCCTGTTCGTGGAGTCCACTCCTCATTGAGCCGACCATATCACGTCGGAACGCCATCCCCTCTGCCAGCCGTCGTAGTGCCTCCACCCGCATCAGGAAGAGGTTGTGGGGGTCATCTTTTCCAATCAGCTCAACCGCACCGGCAGCCAGCGTCTTCTCGACCACATCCGGGAATTGGGAGTGGATCGCCACAATGATATTGGCGGTGGTGGGATCTTCAAGCAGCGCACGGGTCAGCTCATCCCCATTCCCTTCGGGCATAAAGAAGTCGATAATCCCCAACTGTGGGGCCTCGGCACGGGCCAGCACCAGCGCATCAGCCATGTTATAGGCGACCAATACCTCATACCCGGCCTTCTCCAGCAGTGCCGAATAGATCGCACAGACTGTTTTGGAGTCATCGACAAAAAGTAATTTCATCATCCTCTCTCTGTTTATTCACCATCATCCACTCCATTTCAACCACCCTTTCCAGGGCACCTCTAAATTTAGAGGTGCCCTCCACTCACCCCCCTTCCCCCTTATACAGGGGCAGCTTTCAGTTTTGAAGCCTCAATACCTCATGCTCAGGATTCAGTCTGCGTACCTGCCGCAGATGATCACTCATCTGGGCACTCATCCCCTTATTCATCAATACCAGTGCAATCACCGCATGGGCATCGGCCTCATTCTCCCGGGTAAGGTAGACCCCCGCCACCATCTTCTTGTTGGAGAGAGCCGCCTCCGCCTCCTCCAGCGCCTCCATCTCTGCCCCCGAGTCGATCAATACCTTCGCCTTGCCCAGTCGAGCCCAACTCCCCCAGAGCGGATGGTTATCAATCAGCTGATCATAGAGTCGGATCGCCTCATCAAACTGTTTATTCTGATAGGCGGCCTCCGCCGAGCGCCGTTTCTCGTCCACCGTGACCCTCTTCGCCTTCGCTGCAGGTACAGCTGCCGGGGCACGTTCGGATCTCTTACTCGCGGCGGGCGGCGGGCGATTTGCCACAGGCTCCCGGCGCTGGAGTGGTGGCTTCGGAGTTGTAGCCGGGGACTCATGACTTGCACTGCCCGGCTCACTAAGGGTCGCAGCATGGGTCGCAGCGGATTTGTGAAACAGCCGTACACCATTGAGTGAGCGCCCATCAAAGACCTCCGACACATGGGGGACCTCAGTAGTATCCACCAAGAGATGCCCCTGGGGGGCGAGCAGCTGCTCAAAGACCCCCAGCATCTGCAGACGGGTGTTGTGGTCAAAATAGATCAACATATTGTGGCAGAAGATGAGATGAAATCCCGGCACCAGCTTCAGATAGGCCTCGGTCAACAGATTCATCCGCTGAAACTGTACCGCACGCTGTATCGGGGGGAAGATCTGATAGACCTCTCCCTGGCGATGAAAATGGTGATCAACAAAGGGTTGCGGTACCTGTCGTAGGGCATATTTTCGGTAACGGCCCCGCTTCGCCTGTTCAATCGAACTGCGGGCAATATCCACAGCGCAGATCTCTACCAGTTCCGGATTGATTCCATGCTCCTGTAACAGCATGGCAAAGGAGTAGGGCTCTTCCCCCTGGGCACAGGGGGCCGAGAGCACCCGGGGACGAATCCCTTTTTTCAGCAGGGGTCGTATCAGCTGCTCAATGGCCACCTCCATATGTCTGCGATGACGCAGAAAGAAGGACTCATGGGTGGTCACCGCGTCAAAAAAGGGCTGTGGATTACAGACGCCACCGATCAGGCTTGCGGCATACTGATCCTGGCTTTCTCCAGATTCTGCCGAAAATACCTTGAGCGCCAGCAGCACCGGCCCCTCATTCACACTGGTGATATGGAGTCCTGTCTGCAGCTGAAGCCAGTCAAAGAGGGCTGATTTGAATGACAGGGATTGATTCAGTACCACTACCCCTCCCCCGTAAAACACTCATTCAGCTTCCGCGCCAGCTGTTGTGGCGGATAGCCGATCTCACTGTTCAGCGCCTTCAGTGCGGCACGTGGCATCGAATCCACGACTGCACTCTGCAGGTCCTGAGCAAAACCCTGCCCCTTCATCTGCCGGATGGCTGCCAACCCGGAGGCTCCATCGCTACCCATCCCGGTCAATACCACCCCACAGGCACCAGAGCCGAGATTTTCTGCCATACTGAGAAAGAGATGGCTGATATTCGGCAGGTAGACCTGCCCCGCAAGTGGTGGGGTCAACATCATCCGGCCCGCCGTTGAGAGCTCAAGATTGAGATTGCCACCAGGGGCAACATAGGCCTTTCCCGGCTCCGGCAGCGTACGGTTGCGGGCAACCGAGACCGCGAGACCGGTCTGCTCAGTGAGCCAACTGACAAAACCCTGGGTAAACTCTGCATCAATATGTTGACAGATGAGGATCGGGACAGGAAACGGCTGGATGAGGTGAGAGAGGAGCATCGCCACGGTGGTCGGCCCCCCGGTAGAGCAGCCAATCGCCACCATCTGTGGCGCATTTTTTGAGAGGGTGGGGGGGGCGGCATGGGTCTGTACCGCACTGAGAGACCAGGATGGATCCGCCTGTCGGCTCCGTCTGACATTATCGACCACCTTGGACTCACTGATCCGCAGGATGGTGTGGAGCTTCTTCAGCATCTCTGCCCCCGCCGCTGCGAGCTGACCGGGGCTCACCTTTGTGCCTGGGGCATAAGAGAGGCTGGGGGAGTGGGCATAGTCGAGTGCGCCATACTGTAGCGCCTCGAAAATATGTTTCATATTGCGTTTAATGGTCGCCGAGACAATCAGTATCCGGCTCTTGGGACGGCTCTGGATGATACGGCGGGTCGCCTCCACCCCCCCCATCTTCGGCATATGGATATCCATCAGTATCAGATCCGGTAGATATTGGGTAGCCATTGTGACCGCCTCTACCCCGTTGCTGGCGGTTGCCACCACGCGCAGGTCGGGCTGGGTCTCGACAATCGCGGTAATGACTGCACTGAGGACGGGGGAGTCGTTAACGACCAGAACGTTCATACTTTTAATCTACCTCTCTATCTCTGCTGTAGACTATCCCAAAACCTGTTCTGCCGCCTTGCGAAACCACTCTGCAGCGGTCTCACAATTTTTCTCCACCCCCTCTCCCGTGGTGTAGAGCTGGCCCAGCATATATTGTGCCTTGCCATTCCCCTGCGCGGCCGCCTTCTGATACCACGCCAACGCCTGTGGAAGCTCTTTTTCCATCCCTTTTCCCTGTTGATAGAGGTAACCCAGGCTATATTGGGCACCTGCGTGACCCTGCTCTGCTGCACTCTTATAGAGGCTGAACGCCTCGACAGAGGTTCCACGACCGGCGAGATAGAGACAGGCGAGATTATACTGTGCCCCACTGTCCCCCTGTTGGGTCGCTTTTCGGTACCAACTCGCAGCGAGGTTATCATCCTGATCCACCCCATGACCATGCTCGTAGTGAACCCCCAGGTTATATTGCGCCCGCGCCTCCCCACTTTCGGCCATCGGCTGAATCAGCAGCAGCGCCTTCTGATACTCCGCCGCTTTGTAGTACCCCTTGTACTTCTCCAGGGTCAGCTCAATTTGATCTTTTTTCATCTTCTTCATTCAAAAAATTCCGTGCTACAACGATCTCTCTTATCGTCTCGCCTATACAGAAACTCCCATCAGCTGCTGAATCTGTTCCATCATCTCACCCGAATCAAAGGAGGCCTTGGTCACATAGTGGTTGGCACCCGCCTCCATCGCCGCCACCCGATCCTTATCCCGATCTTTGTAGGAGACCACAATAATAGGGATTGAGCCGTGTCGCTCTGTTGCACGGATTTTCTTGATCATATCAAGTCCATTCATCCTTGGCATATCAATATCCGAGATAATCAGATCAAACTTGTCTGCACGCAGTTTATTGAAGCCATCAATGCCATTCACTGCGGTCACTACGCTGTATCCCGCCTGCTCCAGCATGTGACGCTCTACCTCACGCACGGTGGCAGAGTCCTCAACCACCAGGATATGACCGTCTACGCGACCACTCTCCTCCTCTTCCTCTGTAAAATCCTGCATCAACGCACCGCCACCCAACGAACTGCCCGCGCCACTCACCTCCCCGTGGTTATCCTGCATTGACTGCAACAGATCACTGGGGTCAACAATCAGGGCCACCCCGCCATCCCTCAGCAGCGTCACCCCCTGCATATCCCTCAGCTTACCCAGACGACTGTCAAACGTACGGGCCACCACATCCTGCTCATCCATCACCTCTTCCACCAGCAGTCCACGGCGCTCAGCACCACGCCCCAGCAGTAGCAGGTGCTTCTGCTCGATCTTCTCATAGATCGGGGCCAGCCCCATCATCCCACTGAAGTCATGTAGCGGGAGGGTGACATCATCAATACGTATTGACTGGCGCCCCTCGATCTGGCGCAGATCCGCTTGCACAGCCCGGCGCACCTCACCAATCTCATTGAGAGGGAAGGCGTAGATCTGACGTCCAAAGTAGGCGGACTGTCCACCCGTAACCATCAGGCAGCGGGTCAGTGAGAGGGTCAGGGGCAGCTCAATCACAAAGCGACTCCCCACCCCATTCTCGGGATGCTCCAGCGTGACCATCCCCCCCACCTTCTCCACCTCCACCTTGACGATATCGAGACCAAAACCCCGCCCCGAGGTGCTACTGACCTCTCTGCTGGTACTGAACCCCGGCAGGAAGAGAAACTGCTCCTGCTCCTGCTGACTCATCGCCTGCCACAGCGGCTCTGTGGTGTCTCCACGCTCAACCACCCGACGACCAATATGTGCCATATCGATGCCCTGGCCATCATCCTCCAGGGTGATACGGATCTGTCCTCCAAGCTGAACCGCACTCAGGGTCAACTTCCCCTGCTCCGGCTTGCCCGCCCTGCGGCGCTCTTCGGCCGTCTCCAGACCGTGATCGAGACTGTTTCGCAGCAGATGAATCATCGGCGCCCGTACCGACTCCAGTACCGCACGGTCAATCCGCGTCTGCTCACCACGAATCTCTATGTGGCACTGTTTACCCAGCTCCTGAGCCAGATCCCGAACCACACGCGGATAGTTGGAGAAGAGGTTGGAGAGCGGCACCAGACGGGCACGGGTCACCTCATCCCGCAGGTTCTCGCCCAGGAACTGGAGCCGTGACTCGGTCAGATCAAGCCGCTCAATGGATTCACTATGCTGCCCGACGATCGTGCGCATCTTGCGCTGCAGACTCCCCATCCGCTCCAGTGGCGGATCAATCCCCGCCGCCTGGATTTTATCCATCATCGTCCCCAGAAAGAGCCCCAGTTCGCGCTGCACCTGAGAGAGCTGCTGCCCGGAGCCACGCATCATCTGTCGCTGATCCTGTAGTGCATCAACCGCTACGGTAAACTCACCAGAGAGGGTGAGCAGGGCATCGGTCAGCTGCTCATAATCCCCCGCCTGCCGGATGCCTGAGGCTGGTGAGGGGGCGGCAGGTTCCTCGCTTGCCCGGCTCTTCTCAGCCGCGTTCGTTACATCCTCTGCAGCTTCCGGCTGTTCCATTTCAGCCGTTTTATCTGTGGTTTGGTCTACCGCTTGGTCTGCCTCTTGTGGCTCCCGTACCGACGCTTCGCTGGCAAGCGCCAGTGGCTCACCACGAAGATAGGCCTGCACAGCAGGAGGGAGTTTCTCCTCACCACTGAATGGGGTGCCATCGACGCGTGACTGCAGCAGCCCCTCCACCAGATCCAGAGCAAAGAGGGTCAGATTGGTCAGGTCCGGCATACGGATCTCCCCCTCTCCATCCATCAGTGCGTGGTAGATATCCTCAATCTGGTGCGCCACATCCTTGATCTCATCAAACTGAATGGCCCGTGCCGCCCCCTTGATGGTGTGAAACTCCCGCATCAACGACTCTAACAGCTCGTTGCTGACCTCTCCTGCCCCGGCGGCACGCTCCAGCTCCATTGCCAGATTACTCGCGCTACGGAGCTGTCCCTCCACCTGGGAACGGAAAATTGCTAGAAAATCGATCTCTGCCATATCACTCTACCCTAATCTGCTTTGATTCCCACTCAGTCTATTCTGATGCCCACTCAGCCAGCCCGGTGACAGCTGCGGTTTCCTGGCTCAACGACCCACCTCCGTCTGCAACATCTCCAGCTCCACATCCTGCAACAGCCTGCGCAGCAGAATCCGCTGGATCATCCCCTCATCCGCAAGGTTCATCCCGTTGATAAAGGGGGATTTACTCTCTGTAGTTAAAATGCCGTCACGATAGCTCTGCTCGTCAAACTGACGAATCCCCTGCCAGCCATCCATCACCACCCCATAGCGAAACGTCTCCCTACCGGTCAGCAGCAGACGGGTTCCTTTGGGGTAGCTACTCTGCACCGCCTCCGTGGCCGAGATTTGTGGAGGCGGCGAGGGGCGGAAGTGGCCCAACCGCTCCTGAATATCGACCACCGGAACCAGTGCCCCGCGCAGATTGAGCACCCCGGCGAGAAAACCGGGGGCGGAGGGGATGGTGCGCAGGGTGGACATATGCAGCACCTCATCCACATCCATCAGGTCCACGCCGTAGCGCTCCCCGGCAATATCAAATAACAACATCTCCATGGACGCTCTCCTCTTTCACTCACGCTGGCGGCAGGCCTGTCGCCTTACGCGCATCAGGTTCGGAAGGCTGCAACCGCATCGGACAGTTGAGTCGCCATCGCATTCAATTCATAGGCTGCCGATGAGGTCTGGCGAGCCGCCTGGGCCGCAATATTGGAGGCATTAAGCAGTTCGGTGATGGTCTGCTGCGCCTCGGTCGAGGAGACAGCCTGCTGATTTACCCCGACAGCGATCTCCTCGGTACGGCTGCTGATCTCTCCCATATTGAGGTTGACCTCCTGCATGGTGGCGGTAGAGTCCTCTACCAGCTCGATACCGAGGCGGATCTCTTCCGAGGATTTATCCATCGAGACCACGGAGGATTCGGTGGCACGCTGAATATCACGGACCATACCGCCAATCCCTCCGGCGGAGTCAATAGAGCGGTCGGAGAGGCGACGAATCTCGGTCGCCACCACGGAGAACCCTTTCCCCATCTCTCCCGCCTTATTGGCCTCAATGGCGGCATTGAGCGAGAGCAGGGTGGTCTGATCTGCCACCCCGGAGATGGCGCTGACCGCATCGGTGATGGTGTCCATCTGGTCGTTGAGTGCCTTAATCCGATCCGAGGTCTGACGGGTGGACTCCCCAATCGCGTTCATCGACTCCATCATCTGACTGGAGCGGTTATTGGCATCACCCACCTTGGTGGCGATCCCGCCACTGCTTTTCGCCACGGTGGTTGCACTGCTCGCCAACTGCTCTGAGCTCTGCGCAATCTGGCGCAGAGTGACACTAAACTCATTGAGTGACCCCGCCTGCTCGGTGGAGGTGGCCGACTGCTGACTGGAGGCGGCCTGAATCTCATTGACGGTGGTGGAGATCTGTACCGAGGCACACTGAATACGGTCCACCAGTGACATCAGATTGGCACGCATATGGTCAAAGGTGGTTGCCAACTGCCCCAATTCATCTCGACTATCCACACTAATGGCCTGGGTCAGATCCCCCGCGGCCACCCGCTGCGCCCCCATCAACAGCTGGTTAATGGCCGCAAGAATGGGACGGGGAACCGCATAGAGGACAAAGCCCCCGAGCAGTACGCCCACCACCACCAGAACCATCAGCAGATTTTGTGCCTCCGAACCTGTGATTTGCAGCTCTCGCGACTGGCTCGAAATCTCCCCCCACGCCCCATCCGAGAGCTGGGTCGCCAGATTCAGTAGCTGCTCGCCGGTCTGTCTGAGCTGATCCTTCTGCTGATCAATCTGGCTGTTTGCCTGGATCAGCGCTTCGGCTACCGCATCGGACTCCGCAACCACATCACGAAACTGCCGCTGATACTCGATCAGCTGTTTACGCACCTCACCCATCTGCAGAGTGACCTTCTCATCACCGCTCTCACGACGAACCTGATCGCTGATTGCCAGTGCGGTATCAACTGAGGCAAGAGCGGAATCAACAAAGGACTGCTTGTTAAGCTGAAGATAACGGGCCACCTGAATCTGGACGGAGAGCAGCTCCCGATCCAGATCAGAGAGTTTGCTCCCCATGTTGACCGACTCAACCGTCTTCCGGTTGACTGTCAGCGTCCTTGATAAGGCGGCCTCTGCGGCCTCATTAGACCTCTCAAAGATCCGATTTGCAGTGCTCACCGCGGCATTTGCAACCTTCTCACTGGCGGCAGCGGCATTCTCTGCGGAGATCAGGAGAGCATCCCGACTCTGGGAGGAGAGCTGTTCGGTGGCAGCGGCTGCCGCAGCCGCCGCTAACGCCTGCGCCTCCACTGCACTATCTGCGTTCACTCGTGCCGTCTCGGCACTCTCTTTTGCCAGACGCTCCTGCGCCTCAACGGCCACCTTTTTGACAGCAGCAGCAGCAGCAGCAGCAGCAGCACTGCTGTCATTATCATTACCTTTCAGGGTGGAGGCCCCTGCCTCATTGCCACGAGCCGTCCCGGCCAGGGCGGCCTCACGAATGGCCCGATCAGCCTCTCGATCAAAATCTGCCCGTGCGATTCGAGCCGACTCAGTGAGCTGCTTATCCGCCTCACTCCTTGCCACAACGACCTTTCTCTGGGCGGCGGCACCGGCATCAATAAGCGCCTGTTTAGCAAGCGCTGCCGATGCCTCAAGCTGTTCTGCTGCAAGGAGCTGCTCCTCTTTGAGCTCGGCACCGGCGGAACGGCCATCCTCTTCCAGTTTTTTGTCTGCGGCCTGTTTGGCGAGAGTGGCGGTCGACGCAGCCTCGGTGGCAGTAGCACGTGCATCCGTAATATTCTGTTTGAGCCCATTTTTGGTGTTGATCCAGTAATCATCCACAACACCCTTGACCAACAGACGCAGTTCCGCAGAACGAACCGTGAGTTCGTTCTTGCTCTCATTGGTCCTGACAAGATCTTGATTCACTGAGGATCGTGCCTCTTTCACATTTTTTACCTGCTCGGAAAACTGCTGTTCGTAGGCATCCACTGAGTCAGACATTTTGAGGTACTGATCCGTGGTCTGGGCACCCGTCGCCTTCTCGATCTCTGTTCCCAGTTCAGTTGCCTTCTCCAGCTGTCCCCGTAGTTTGGTAATAAAGCGGCCGGAACGATCCAGCGCCTCCTGCTCCTCTTTGATAAGGAAGTCCTTCTCCGCATCACGCGCCCGGAAGACCGACACCTTGATCGACTCAGTGATTTTTGCAAGGGCACTCTGGCGATCTGCAATACTGACAGAGAGATCATTAATCTCGACGATAGAGGTGAAGGAGATGACCCCCAGGGTGAGAATAATCAGGGTCAACAGTGAGAGTGAGGCCATCAGTTTGGCCTTGAT
>Ga0233428_1002681_pt1 | contig 16297 bp, 15 predicted proteins | sample SI_118_April2016_4_FD_179890 | JGI IMG/M metagenome (GOLD analysis project Ga0233428, IMG submission 179890) | Seawater microbial communities from Saanich Inlet, British Columbia, Canada - SI_118_April2016_120_MG | ecosystem: Environmental > Aquatic > Marine > Inlet | place: Canada: British... | reverse complement strand
CCGGTAGGACGAGCGTAATTGGCCGATTTGGGTACTCGTCAGCCGAGGCGGCCAGAGGCGGTGCCAAAAGGGCAATCGCGAACAAAAAGACAAAAAATCGTTTCATGGCGTTTCTCCTTCTCTCTGGATGGTGCCCCTATTTCTTTTCGGCAAATCACAAGTTCAAGCCAACAAGGGGCGGAAAAAACAAGGGCGATCTAAAAGAGCACCCTGAAAATTAGTTAATAAGCCTATCCTAACAGAAAAAGCTCCCGGTCCGTATCTAAATTAACGGACCGGGAGCTTTTATTTTCAAGGAATTCGGTGTTTTATTTTCCCGTTATCGCCTTGATGAGCGCGGTGTATTCCTTGTATCTCGTGGGCCGGGTTTTGTCATAATCGACGCCAGTCATGTAGTTCGTGGGCATTCCAATGCTTCTCATGAAGCGTTTGAAGGATTTGTTCTTCATCAGCTTGGCAAAGGCATCCTGCAGGTATTTCATCCGTTTGGCCGAAATTCCCGAGGGGGCCATGAAAATGCGGTCCATCCGGAATCCGGTGTTGGGGTAGCCAAGCTCGGTCCACGAGGGAACGTGCCCAAAGTCAGGGTCGTTCTTGTAGCGGTCCGGGCCCATGACGGCCAGGGGACGCACTTTACCACCCTTGAAGTTCGGTCGGCACTGCGTCGTCTGGCACGAGCCGATGTCGAGGCGCCCGGCTAGTGTGGCGCGAAGCAGCGGGCCGCCGCCCTTATGCGGGATAAGGTTAACTTTGATTCCGGCAGCTTTCAGGATTTGCACCGTGCTCGTGTAGGAACTTCCCCAAACGCCGCTGTGGCCCCAGTTGAGCTTTCCAGGGTTTTTCTTCGCATAATCGACAACTTGTTTGAAGGTCTTGAAAGGTGATTTGGAGTTGACGGCGATCATGCCGTCAGAGTGATTGATTTTCCAAATGGTCTTAAACGCAGTCTGCGTATTGACTGGTACTTTCCGGGTCTGCGGCACGATCATGTCAATGCCGTTGTGCGTGAAGAGAACGGTGTAACCGTCTGGCTTCGATTTGGCGACAAAGCTGGTGGCTTTCATTCCGGCCCCACCCGGCAGGAGTTTCACGATCATGGGCTGGCCAATGATATCGGTCATGATGCTGGTGATGCCGCGAGCGTGAAGATCGTGGCTCCCGCCAGCGCCGAACGGAATTACGACGACTATGGGGCGGTCAGGATACGCCGCCGAGGCACCGGTGTTCATCATTGGCGAAAGGAATATCGCCAGTGCAGCCATGAGAATTATGATCTTGTGTTTCATGATATTTCTCCCCTTTTCTACTACGGTTGTGCTGCTTGAGCCCCTTGCGATTGTTTTCGCTTGTTCAACCGAGGGCTGATAATTAGATAGCCGATCCAGATGATCGCTGCGGACAGAAAAATTGAAGAAACTGGCCGCTGAACAAACATGTAGTGGAAAATATCTCCTTTGGCGTAGAGCATGGTCTGGCTTAGTCGGTATTCGATGGGTTCTGAAAGTACGAACGCAATGACAAGTGGTGCGAGATCAAATTTGAGCTTTCGAAGAATGAAAGAGCATACCCCGACGACTATCATAATGATGACGTCGGTATAGACACCCGTTGAAAGAGTTCCGACGAACGCCAGCCCCAGGATTATCGGGACCAGATAGGCCTTCTTGGCTTGAATCGCATAGGCGAACGGTTTAAGCAAAATATAGCCCAGGCCCAGAAACAATATATTGGCAAAGACGATGGACAGGAGCAAAGCGTACATCAGCGGCCCCTGTTCCTCGAAGATCTGAGGGCCTGGGCGCATACCGTGCGCCACAAATGCGCCCAGGAGAATCGCTGTTATGTTGTCGCCGGGGATGCCGAGCGTGAGCAATGGCACCAGGGTGGGGCCGTTGACGGCGTTGTTAGCCGCCTCGGGGGCGGCGATGCCGTCGAGATTTCCCTTGCCGTAGCTGTCCGGATCGTCCGAGGCGCGTTTGGCGGCGCTGTAGCTGATGAAGGCGGCGACGACCTGGCCCACGCCAGGCACCATGCCGATGCCCGTGCCGATGGCAGTCGATCTGAGAATTGTTATGATTGAGCGCTTGAACTCGGGCCATCTGAGGCGCTCGCCCGCCTTGGAGAGGTCGATGTGCTCGTCGATAAATCGCGGCGCGCGCGATTGAACAGCTTCAAGGACCTCAGGCACCGCAAAAATTCCGATAACCAGCGGGATGATTGGAATGCCAGCCGAAAGAATTTCCAAACCGAATGTCAGTCTTGTCGCACCAGTGGCGGCGTCTGTGCCGATCAGTCCCAGCCCGAGCCCGATACAGGCGGCGATGGCGCCCTTCAAGCCAGATTCGCTTGATACGCTCGCGATCAAAACAAGCGAGAAAATGATGATGGCGAAAACTTCAGGGGGGCCAACCATTAAGATAACAAGAGCGATGGGGCCAATTGCGGCCAGAGTGAAAATATCCGATAAGGTATCGCCAGTAACAGAGGCGTAAAGAGCCATTTCGAGGGCTTTGCGCCCCTGGCCTTTGCGCGTTAGAGCGGGGCCGTCGAACGTAGTGGCGATGGATGCACCGGTTCCCGGAATGCCCACCAGGATGGCCGAAATGCTGCCACCGTAGATGCCCCCCTTATAGATACCGATAAGAAACGGGATGCCGAGCATGGGCTCAAGTTTAAAAGAGACTGGAAGTAGAATAGCCATGGTCAGGGTGGTTGTCAGACCGGGCATTGCACCGACAAACATGCCCAGAGCAAGCCCGATGCAAATATAAAAATAGGTGTCTATCCGGAAAAGAAGAAAAAATCCCTCAATAAAAGCATCAAGCATGTCTTATTTAGCCTTTCCATCCAAAAAATATGCTTACGAGTATCTGCATAAGGCCTTCTTCGGCAACGGCGATCAGCTCAAATTCCGATCTCGGAAGTGATATGGCCAGCAGGCGTTCAAAAACGAATCGAATCATTATTGGTGTGAAGATCGAAAAAGACAATACCTGCCACCAGATCCGCGTACCCAGAAACAGGGTCATCCCCCCTATCAGGAAAATCGTGGAAATGACATAGCCGAGTGGGGGAAGCAGGAAAGGATAAACTACTGCGAAAGAATATAAAGTCAGGATTCGAGGGAGCGTTCCTTGTTCTTCGAAAATACCACCATCCTCGGCCTGGTTCAGAGTGCGGGCGGTGCTGATGAAATAGGTTAGTGAGAGCCCGGAGAGAATGGCGAAAGCCAGTCGGGGGAAAAAGACCGGCGAGAGCCTCAGGAAGTCCGTTTGGGCCTCGGGAATACCTCCCTGAGCGATGAGGCTTGGCATCATGACGAATAAGGTCAACGAGCCAACGGTGAACAACCCCCCCACTACCAACGCCATGATAACGAATGAACGGTTTGGTATATTGGATTTTTCTTCTTCTTCCATGAACAATTCCTAAAAAGTTGACTTTCCTTGGATGAGGTAAAATTACCTTGAACCAAGGCCGATTAAGTCATGTATGTAAATATAGACCTATTATTCACTAAAAGAGGGGGAGAGGCAACTTTAAAAGTGGGGGCGGGTTCGGCGGTGGACTCCGGGTGAAATGGGTTTTACTATCTATCCATCCGAGTTGTTTTCAACGCTATTTCAGGCGGCAGTAAAATTACAGGGGAAGGATTGTTATGAATTCTGAAAAATCTATGAAAATCATTAATTCCGTCGATGTGAACAAGGATCTCGAATATGAGCCTCCCTATACGATCCTCTGGGGGGTGAACGATGAAACGACCGACACCACGGTGATGACGATGGCGCGGACGATTATTCCGCCGGGTGGGAAAAACAAGATGCATTACCATGCATGTGATGCGACTTTTTATGTCGCCCGGGGGCCTATCTATGTTTACTCAGGCGACCCTGAGAATCCTGACAAGCAACTGGTTGAGCAGGGGAACTTTTGCTATGCACCTGCGGGTGTGGTGCACGGCCAGGAAAATCCCAGCAAAACAGAGGTGGCGGAACTCATCGCCACCTACGGAAATTGCTCTCACCGCGATAAAGCGGGAACGGTGTTTGTTCAATAACTTCCATTCGTGGATTTGGTTTTGCGTATTTATTTTTCGGGAGTAAGCGATGGATCAAGGAATGATCGCGTTTTGGTACGACCTGTCCGACTCAGGCCAGAGTGAATATCTTTCGTGGCTTCATGAGGTCCATCTGCCTGAAGTGTTGGCGGGGCGTGAAGATCTTCTGTGGGCGGCGCATTTTCATAACGAGGGTGGAGGAGAGCGATTTCACGAGGTCGTTAAGGACATGATGCGCTCGGGGAAGGACGAGGTTGGGAGCGGACGTGAGTATTTGCTTCTCATTGGAGCCGAGTCGCCGTATTCCTTTTTTAACCCGAACTTTCCTCAGATTAAGGAGCGCCAGAGCGGGGAGACAAAGGAAATGGTTGGCCTGCGGGAGGGGCTGAACCTTTGCGTGTTCTCCGAGGAGAAGCGCGTGGATGGGCCCGATGCTGGGCTCCGACCAGCGGGTACGGCTCCTGGAAATTATATTCAGATGGGTAATTTCAATGTCGCCAAGCCGGATGATGGTCATGTTCTTGGCGGGTGGTATGCCCAGGAGCGGCTGCCCTTCATGCAAAAGATGCCTGGTTGTATCGGTGCCCGTAAACTAACTGCATCGGTCGGGTGGGGGAAGCACTCGATTCTTTATGAGTTTGCCTCCTCGAAAGCGCGTGATGATAATTTTATTGCGCACGAGGAAGAGGGTTTTGTTGAAAATTCATGGACGGCCAAGGTTCATGAATTTGTCATCCATGCCCCATGCTCTCCTTTTGTCGGCCCGCGTCTTTGGCCGCCGGTCGAATAAAGGGAGAATTGAGCCTTGCCAATCGACAGGGGAATTTGGGCGACATGGTACGACCTTCCTGAAGGTGGAAGGACGGATTTTCTCTCGTGGCTACACGAGATTCATTTGCCAGAGGTGGCCCAAAGACCCGGCTATCTTTGGGCAGGGCATTACGAGATAGCAGACAGTTCCTCGCGAATGAATCGGGTCAAGGATAAACTCACCTATACGGATTTGTCTGATGTTGGTGGAGGGACTCAATTTCTTGTCCTTCGTGGGGCCGCGTCGCCGCATGTTTTTTGCGACCCGAATCCGGCCCAGTTGGTGGAGCACCAAAGCGCGGAGGTTGGCGAGATGCTGGGTCGCCGCATTGGTGTGCGGTCATGTATTTTTGCCGAGGAGGCGCGGGTGGACGGCCCGGAGGTGAGAGGCCGCGCACCTGGTTTGACGCCAGGCCCGGCTATCCAGATGGGGAGCTTTGTCGCCAACTCGCTTGAGGCTGAACTCGATTTGGGTGCTTGGTATGCCCAATATCGCCTTCCTTCGATGGGACGGATGCCGGGTTGTGTGGGTGCGCGAAAGTTGGTTTCGATTGCCGGCTGGGCGAAGCATTCGATACTTTATGAGTTCACTTCTCTCGATGCTCGTGAGGAGAATTTTCAGAAGCACGAGGAGCTTTCGATTGATGAAAAGGAGTGGTCTGGCAAAGTAATTAGGTATTTGACTCATGCGCCGGGATCGCCCAGCGTTGGGCGGCGAATCTGGCCTGCGGCGCGATAAAATTTTATATTATTTTTATTATTTTAAGTGAAAGGGAGGGTTTCATGGACCGTTCTATCTGGGCTATTTGGTACGATTTACCCGAGGAGGGGCGCGAGGAATATCTGGACTGGCTCCACACTGTGCATATTCCCGAGTCGAAAGAGCGCCCTGGATATTTGTGGGCTGCTCACTATGAATCCCAAGAAAGTCAAAAACTTAAGAATAATGTCGAGGGTCGCCTTGGGCATACGGGCGATGGGTTGGTGCCCTCGGGAGATAGGTACATTCTCCTTTTCGGCGCCGAGACGACTAAACCATTTTTCGAGCCAACTCCCGCAGAACTTGCCGAGACTTATTCGACCGAGACTAATCAGATGCTCTCGCGTCGCATTGGCGAGCGCTCGGCCATTTTCGTAGAAGAGGCCCGGGTTGATGGGCCCGACATCTCGCAGAGAAGTGCTGATATGACACCGGGCCCATGGATGCAAATGGGTAGTTTTAACGCAGGAAGCCTCGAGGATGAAGACGAACTAGGCGCTTGGTATGCCCAGTGGCGACTTCCGTGCATGGAGACGCTTCCGGGGTGCATTGGTTGTCGGAAATTGGTTTCGGCCTCCTCGTGGGCTAAACACTCCGTTCTTTATGAATTTGTTTCACTTGAGATGCGAAATGAGCATTTTCCGGGACATGAGAAGCACGATCCTGAAAAGGAGGCATGGACGGATGTTGTCGTTCGCAAGCTTGTCCATGCCCCGGGCTCGCCCAATGTGGGCCGTCGTCTCTATCCGGCCATATAGATTGACGATATGTAAAACTATGGTTGGGCATGGTGGGCTCTGTGAAGGGGAAGTCGGCGAATCTATAGACGGAGAGTATTTTAAAGTAAAATAGTCAAGGTTTAAGATTCCGATGATTTTATCCTGGAATCGAATAAGCGACTGTTCCGGTTGGTAGACTTTCGTGCCTATAGAGCTTATTATTTTCTGGGAAATTCGCCCTACCTGAACCCGGTTTGGAGCGTGCCAATTTGAAGTTATCCGAGGATGGCTCGCCTACTCGGCATTTAGAAAGCACATCGGAATATGAATGTTTTGACGGCTGAGTCTAGGGAACCAAGACCCCGGCAGCTTGAAGATAAAAACGGCGGGCCCGGGAAAACATATCCCGCAATAATACAAGGCGGCATGGGGGCGGGTGTTTCCAACTGGCGGCTAGCAAACGCTGTGGCCAGAACAGGCCAGTTGGGTGTGGTTTCCGGGACCGCGCTGGATGCCATTCTGGCCCGTCGCCTTCAGGATGGAGATCCTGGTGGCCACATGCGCCGTGCCTTGGCCCATTTTCCTCTTCCAAAAATCGTTGAGCGTCTGATCGACTGGTATTTCATTCCAGGTGGCAAAGACTCCGACAAACCTTATAAGGCAGTTCCAAAATACAGCATCACTCCTGGAAAACGTCTTCAGGAGTTGACGATAGCAGCGAATTTTGTCGAGGTATGGCTGGCCAAAGAGGGGCATGACGGACCAGTCGGCGTCAATCTGCTTGAAAAGATACAGTTACCCAATATCTTTTCTCTATATGGTGCCATGATGGCTGGGGTCGATTATGTCCTGATGGGTGCAGGCATACCGCGTGAAATCCCTGGTATTTTAGACAAACTTGCTCGCCATGAAGAAGCTAGGCTTCGGATTAACGTTGCGGACGTGAAAAATGGGGAGAGTTTCTATTCGCGCCTCGATCCCCGGAAAATAATCCCCCTTGACCTGCCTCCTCTCAAGCGGCCCGAATTTCTTGCGATTGTCGCCTCCGTTACGCTAGCGATAACCTTAATAAAAAAAGCGGCAGGGAAAGTTAACGGTTTCATTATAGAAGGCCCCACGGCAGGTGGGCATAACGCACCTCCTCGCGGGCAGCTTCAACTTGATGAAGAGGGGGAGCCACTCTACGGGCCCAAGGATGTTGTCGATCTCATGAAAATAAAGGAACTTGGCCTGCCGTTCTGGGTGGCAGGGTCCTGTGCCGATCCTGAGAAGCTTAAAGAAATTAAGGAATTAGGTGCTATCGGTGTTCAGGCCGGAACTTTGTTTGCCTATTGTGAGGAATCCGGATTCACCGAATCCATAAAGCGAGCGATTTGTGAGAAGGCGGTTCGGGGTGAAGCGCAGGTATTCACCGATCCTGTAGCATCTCCCACCAGTTTTCCCTTCAAAGTAGTTCAACTAGAAGACACAAATTCTGATAAAAATATTTATGATGAGCGCCCCCGCAAATGCGATTTGGGCTATCTTCATCAAACCTATCTCCGTGAGGATGGGAAAGTGTGTTATCGGTGTCCGTCGGAACCGGTAGAGGATTACGAGAAAAAAGGCGGAAGACTAGAGAACACCGAGGGGCGCAAGTGCCTTTGTAATGGTCTGTTCACCAATATTGGTTTGCCCCAGGTTCGCGAGTCGGGGTATCGCGAGTTGGCGCTTGTTACTTCAGGGAACGATGTAAATAAAATTGCTCGTTTCTTAAAAGAGGGAAAAACTTCTTATACCGCACAGGAAGTGATTAATTACCTGCTGAACGAGGGATAGTATGGAATGTGAATAGAGATAATTAGTTTCTGTTAAAGGATTAATTGAGCGGCGGGTTTTTAGACTCGCCGTTTTTGTTTGCCTTTCTCACTCCGAGAAGAACCTCGACCTCTCCCCAGCGTGGCACAATCAAAAGCCCGGCCAGGGCGATGCTCAGCGACACGAGGGCGAGATCTGCCCGCGCTACTAAAATGGCAACCCCCGGAAGGAGAGTGATGGTCAGAATTTCGGCATGTGCTCTTCGACCGATGATTGCCGATAGCAGGGCGTAGAGAGTGAGCGTAATGATGAGTGTCCAGGGAGAAGCCGCAAGAATTGCCCCGGCAGCGGTAGCGCCCCCTTTTCCACCGCTAAAATCGTGAAAAAGAGGCCATATTTGCCCAGCCACTACTGCAATCCCCGCGAGAAGAACCACCCAAGGTGAATTGGTAAACAGCAGCGCGCCGCTGACGGCAATATATCCCTTGAAAAGATCGGCTGCGAATACGATTACGCCTACAGGTTTTCCTAAAATTATTCCGGCGTTCATAAAACTAAGGGACTCATCGCCCTCGAAGCGAAGATCTAGCCCACGGGCTCTGCCTGCGAACCAGGCGGGCGATATCGAGCCGAGTGCGTAGGCAAGAGTTATTATTAAGATAGTAGTAAAGATTAAAATCAAAACGATATCTCACATAAAGAGTTGTTTTTTTATTCGTTTAAGCACGACTGAAAATCTAATTGACCTGATTCTTTTGGTCTGCTTTGCGTCGCCATCCAAAAACAAACCATGTGAATAGTGCTAGTCCACCAAGAATATGGCTGATGGAAACGGCCCACCAGATGCCGAGTTCAGCCATTCCAAAAAGCGTACTAGCTGCATAGGCGATGGGAAGCATTACCGCCCAGCGTGCTATGGCCTCTACGAACATAGGTGGTTTGGTTTGTGAGGCCCCCTCGAATATTCCGGCAAGCACCCGCCTGGTTCCCTCGAACAAAGTTCCGAGGCATAGAATTCGAAAACAGATGACTCCGGCGGGGGCGGCATCGCCCTTGAGGCCGAAGAAATGGATAACCTCTTCAGCCCAGATAAATACCACACTTGTTGTCAGAAGAAGAATAGAAAAAACAATAGATATTGTGTACCAAGCGGCTGCTCGAGCTCGATCAGGGTGTCTGGCCCCGATATTCTGGCCCACCATGGTGCGTACCGCACCTTGGAGAGCGAAACCGGGCATCCGTCCCATCTGGCTCACCCGGCTTCCCACGCCCCAGGCGGCGAGTGCAAGTGCCCCGAAGGGGGAGATGATCTTGATTAGCACGATGTTCGCTGTGCGCTCAAAAAGGTTTTGCCCACAGATAGGCCAGCCGAGATTTATAATGCGTGACAGAAGGTCATACCGAGGCAGGAGGTGATTTGGTTTGAGGTGAATTCGGGATTTTCCTGTAAAGAGGAAAAACAACATCAAAAGAGCACCCGTGAGGCGCCCCGCTCCTAGCCCCAGTGGCGTGCCTGCCAGTCCCAGAGCAGGTAGGGGACCTGCCCCGTAAACTAAAAGAGGAATTGAAATAAATACAGCGATTGTGTTGACGATCATTCCCATCAGCGAGTAGCCAGGCTCACCTGCGCCACGAAATATAGAGGCGAGAGTAAAAATGCCGTCAATGAACATGACCACGATAAAAGAAGCGCGTAAATAGATGGTTCCGAGGCGTATGATTTCGGTGTCCGATGAAAGGGCTGCCATCAGATAGGGGGCGCTCACCAAGCCCGCGATGGTGATGAGGGTGAAACATAAGGTATGGAGAATGATAACTTGGCCTGCAGTTAGGGAGGCACCCTCGAGGTCGCCAGCGCCGACACGCTGGGCCACGAGCGCTTGGCCCGCAGTGCGAATACCCATTCCAAGTGAGCGGCTTGCGGCCACGAATATGAAACCGAGCGACATGGCTGCCAGGGCGTTCGCACCCAGCCGTCCCACCCAATAGAGCTCAATTACCACGTCGATGTTCCACGCGGTAAGCTCAAAAAAAACTGGGACGGCCAGACGCGACAACCCGCGACGAATGGAACCTTTAGTGTAGTCGTAGCGAACTTTGGTTGCAGATACTTGACGGCTCATGCAGCTAGCCTTCTGTTGCAAGCCGAAAAAATTATGGCCGGGGCGCCATTGCGTGAATATCCGTCACGACATCCAGGACAACTGGACCGTCTTTAATGGCAAGCGCCTGCTCCAGCGCTCCCTGAAGTTCACTTGGTTTTTCCACACGAATGGCATGTGCTCCCATCGATTCTGCTATGGTCTTGAAGTTTGTTTTTTGGAAATACCAGAGCTCGTGTCCCGACTCGGGTTGTTTGCCGCCATATGCTTTGTCAAAAATTTTCTCTTCCTGATTCTGTGCGCCGTTGTTGTTAACCATGACGATTGTATTAATACCCCGGCGTACAGCTGTTTCAATTTCGCTGAGGTGATACCAAAATCCTGCATCTCCTGTAAATAGGACGACAGGCCGATCTGGCGCCCCGCATTTAGCACCGAGGGAAGCCGGGAATCCCCAGCCGAGGTGACCCGCAGCACGCATGTAGCTCTGATCTGGGCTGTTCAGATCGAGATATCCGCCTGTCCACATGCCTGAATGTCCCGTATCGGCGACAACGATAGCATCGGAGGGCAAAAAGTCGCTGAAGGTCTGGCAGATGCGCTCCGGGCGGATGGGGGCATTGTCAGAGTTAAGAAGCGGCGCCCACTCTTCGCGCCATTCAGATACGACGCTCTGGCAATGTTCGACCCATTCCTTGCGGATAGCATTGGTGGACGGGTCTACGGCGTCGATGAGTTTTCTCAGCGAGACTTTAGCATCGCCCATAATAGCGGCCTTAAGCGGATAGTTTCTTCCCAATTCCTCGGGGTCAATGTCGAGCTGAATGGCTGGAGTTCCGATTGGAGGGACTGACCAGAAGTGCGTGACCATTCCTCCAGTTTGTGTTCCGACGAAAAACACGAGGTCCGCTTCGCGAACTAGTTGGTTGGCACTCCTTCTGGGATAAGAGCCCGATGAGCCAAGTGCGAGTGGATGGTTGCCGGGTACTGTGTCTTTGCCGTTCATTGAGTTGGCAATGGGAATCTGGAGTTTTTCGGCAAGTTCGACGATTTCGGCGCCTGCACCTGAAGTGCGAACGCCGCCGCCGGAAATAATAACCGGTTTTTTCGCTGCCCCAAGAATATCTGCCGCCTGAGCAATGTGACTGGCTTCTGGTTCTGGGCGGAATGGCGGGACGCGAGAAAATTGCTCTTCGACGAGAATTTCGGAATCGAGTTCCTGCTCTTCGATCTGACCTAGATTTCCGGCGAATCGGAGGTGAACGGGGCCGGGTGTTCCTGAAGTGGCGGCTCTAAAAGCTTGACGAAGGAGGTCCGGAATCCGGTCCACGCTGTCTACGCATGCGTTGAATTTCGTAACCGGGTCGAAGGCCGAGATATCCTCGACTTCCTGGTAAGCGTTGCGGTAACGCTCCTGTGGGGTGGTTCCACCCGAGAAGGCAATGAGCGGTGTACAGGAGAGCCAGGCGTCGCGAAGTCCCGCAGCGAGATTTACACCGCCTACGATCTGAGACATGCAGATGCCCGGCCGCCCCGAGGCGCGGGCGTAGCCGTCTGCCATATACGCCGCAGCTTTCTCCCCGTGAGTGAGGACCCTCGTGATGCCCATTTTCCTTTTGTCCATCTCCGCGAGCATCGTGCTAAGTATCGTGGGAACAAAGAAAATATGGCTTACTCCGTATCCTTTCATTGATTCTGCGAGATATTGTGCACCTGTCATTTTTGGCATGTCATAACTCCTCAGGAAAATATATGAAGCAAAATAATGAAATGAACCCGGATGAGCCAGATTTGGCTTGTCAGGGAGAATATCTCGATCTTAGCTGGCCGAGGGAAGCCCTAGCATTTTGCGTGCCTCCTCCACTGTCGCAAGTTCGCGGCCGAGTTCACGAGAGATCCTTCCCATACGGGCAACGAGCTGGGCATTGTCCTCGGCTAGAACGCCCTCGCTATAGTAGGGCTCATCTTCTGTTCCCACCCGGACATGGCCACCCTGAATGATCGACACCGTTTCAAGGGCGGTTTGCGTAAGTCCCGCAGCACTCACCGAAAACCGGCAGTCCGATGGCAGGTGCTCGATTCGATGCAAGAGTTCCTTGAGCGTGGCCGGAGACCAGAAACCGCCCGGCCAGCCGAAGAAAATAGTGAGTATCAAAGGTGCCTCGACAATGCCTTTGTCGAGTAGCCATTCGAGATTCCACAGATGACCCAGGTTGAAGCATTCAAATTCAGGTTTAACGCCGTTGTCGTTAAAGAGCCGAACCTGATCCTCTATCTCCTGGCGTGTGTGCTCAACAAGAAGATCGGCGTCAATAAACGCGAAATCGTGCGAGCCCAGAGCGATGGAAGCCATGTCGGGTTTGTTGTGGATAATCTTCTCTCGCCCCTTGAGGCCCATGGCGGCGATGCCGAACTGAATAATCGCCTCGGGACAAGCCTCTCGGACAGCATTGGTAAGAGGCTCCCAGCTTTCAAGCTTCATCGGTATGCCGTGAATATGAGCAATTACGGCACCAGCGTCATAGCTGTTGCGAATTTCTTTGGCGACGGCATCGGGTGTTTGAAGGCGCTTTGGGACACCTTCATGCTTCCTGGAATCGGCGGCGCAATTAGTGATTATGAGTTTTTCCATGTCAGAGGCCTCTTTTTTAGTCTAACGAGCCTTCTACGTAGAGAAGACTTCGGATTCGCTGGGTGAGGGCGACGAATTTCTCATCCCCCATGGTGGCAAGATTGCGTGGCCGAGGAATTTCGACGTCAATTATCTCGGCGATTTTACCAGGCCGAGGTGTCATCACGACGACCCTGTCCCCGAGAAAGACCGCCTCCGGGATACTATGAGTAATGAAGAATACTGTTTTTTTGCTATCGAGCCATATCCGCTGGAGCTCCATGTTCATCTGCTCGCGGGTCATGGCGTCGAGCGCACCGAAGGGCTCGTCCATTAAGAGGACAGCCGGGTCGTGTATCAGAGCGCGAATAATCGCGTTTCGCTGCCGCATGCCGCCCGATAGTTCACTGGGATAGACATTCTCGAATTCATCCAGCCCAACCAGCTTAATTAAATCATGCGCCCGTGGGTGCGTAACTTTCGGATCAAGCCCCATTATCTCGGCGGGTAAAAGAGTGTTGTTCAGGACTGTCCGCCAGGGAAGGAGGATGGGGTCCTGAAAAACAATGCCAACGTCGCTGTGAGGGCCCGTGATGGCTTTGCCCATGAGAGAGGCCGACCCCGACGTGATGGAAAGCAGACCACTCAAAATTTTCAGAAGTGTGCTTTTACCGCAGCCACTTGGTCCGACGATGCAGACAAATTCACCCTCTTCAATCTCAAGATTGATATCATCCAGAGCGTTTACCGGCTCGCGGTTGGTGGTGATGTAAATCTTATTTAGGTCGGATACGGTGATGTAAGACATTTTTCCTCTCTTGAATCAGGCCCTGGGACACACCGCAGTCGATGTGCCCCAGGGTAAAAAAGACGAGCCTATTCTCTATTGTGCGCTCTCTATCTTATCGTTTTCAGGCGCCCAGAAAAGCACCTTTAGCTTGATGAAGCGCACTGTTTTGTGCATTCCCAGACCCATCATTGAGAGGATCACCAAGATGGCGAAAGTGCCGGTGGTGTCGGCGGAAAAACTCATCTGCATGAGTAAAATCCCCAACCCGCATTGACCGCGGCCACCCCACATACATTGACCCGCCCCGACGAATTCGCCGAGTATCGCGCCCAACAGGCTGAACACCGCGGCGATCTCAAAGCCAGCGAAAATAAAGGTGAGGGCACTAGGAAATTGAAGCTTCCAGAATGTTTTCCATCTGGAAGCCGAAAGCGAGCGCAGAAGATCAAGTTGGTCCTGATTGACCGACCTGAGTCCCACCATTGTGTTTACGAGTAGCGGGAAAAATGCCACCAGGCCCGCCAAGAAAATCTTTGATTCCACTTCATAGCCGAACCAGATGATGAACAGCGGGGCGATTGCCAATTTTGGGAGCGTCTGAAACGCCACCACGTAGGGCATGATAATCGCCTCGACCCACTTTGACTGCATGAATAGCAGCCCCAGCCCCAGCCCGATGAAGCTGCCCATGAAGAATCCCATCACCGCTTCAAACATGGTGTGGCTGATGTGGTTGTAAAAACTGCCCTGCATCAGGTTCATGAAATCCGCCGCCTCAGCGACAGGATTACCAGCATCTACGAAGAACAATCCTCGCAGAAGTGCCATGCCAATTCCCGATGGAGCAGGGAGGAGAAATTCATCAATTTCAAAGAAGCGTATAAACCCCTCCCAAACCGCGATCAGAACAAAAAAGGAGATCGGGAACAGGAGGTACTGCTTCTCCAGCAAAGTGTCTGCCAGTGAAGGAGCCTCATCTTTTATTTGTTGTTTGTTTTCAGCCATTTTTATTTGCCATAACGTTTTTCGAGCGCTCTGAAGTTTTTAACCTCTTTGGCAAAGTCCCAATTTTTCGCCCGATCAATAACTTTCTGGCGGTCAAAATTGTTGACCTCGTCAATCATGTCGTTCGTGTAAAGCTCTTTCAGTAATTTTTTGGAAATTATCTTGTCGAGGCCGACAAATTTAAGATACTCGTCCCATTCGCCCGCGTGATGCGCGCCGAATTTGTTGATTTTCTCCGTTCCATCATCCGGACGGAGTTTGGGCGCCCGGTCTACGAGTACATTGAGCATGCGTGCGGTGGCTTTTGCCTTGCTTATACCTTTGGGCATGGACTCGGGGTAAAGCACCCAGTGCGCCTCAAGCGTGGCCTTCGGGTTCGTATAGAAAAACAGGCTGCCCTTCGCGAGGCCTCGCAGGAAACCGATCACGGTCTTGCGGTTCTTGGCAAGGTATTCTTTGTTTACCCAGACCACGTTACCGAAAAGGTTCTTGGTCCAACCCTTCTGATAAGGAATGATGTTGAATTTAAAGCCGCTCGCCTTTGCCAGCGTGTACTGCACGTCAACGTTTGCCCATGCTTCTACACGACCCAGTTTCATGGCCGTTGCAGCTTTCGCGACCGGGCCTACCGGCAAGTAGGTCACGCGCTGATTTTTTTTGGGAATGCCGCAAGTCTCAAGCGCTTTTTTGACAAAAAGCGGGCCAGCGTCGCGCTGGCTCATCACGCCAACTTTTTTGCCCTGCAAGTCACAAACGCTCTTGATGGGACTGCCAATCGGAACGGCCACGCCGTCGGCGTAGATGGCGTCGCGGTTCACAATGTATACGCCCATTAAAGGCGGTGCTTTCTGTGCTTTTGCGGCTTTAAAGAGGATTGGAATGGGCCGCGGAATCGCGATATGGGTCCGGCCTGCGAGAGCCCATCCCATCCCCTGGGCGCCGCCCTGGGCTGCGACGAACTGGGCGTCTACGCCCTCTTCCTGGTAGTAGCCAAGGAAGTTACTGATCCAGAGGAAGGAAATTCCCGGGTTAAACAGAGGATTAGCCAATGTAATTTTGATGTTGTTCAGTTTTTCGGCGGCTGAAGCCGTCTGAGGCGCAAGTGAAAATGAGGTAATCATTAATACAGCGATAAAGAAAACTGAAATTCTTTTCATCTTGATTTTCCTCCTCAATGATTAGTGATAGGTCTTGAAAAAAACACTCCTAGTCTTCGACTATCGCGACCGGTCGCACCCAGCCACCGCTCGCATCTTTGATGTTGATAGGAAAGCAGGACAGCTTGAAGCTGTGTGGCCGGGGTATCGCGCCGATATTCTGGATTTGTTCTATCTGAAAGTACTCGCGCTGCCGGCCAAGGATGTGGTGGCAGGGCATGAGAGATTCTTTCTTGCCTGCCTTGAACTCGGGGATCTGGTTATTGAACGGGCGGTCGAAGCCAAATGCGTCAATGGCGATGACGCGCACGCCCCGGTCAAGCAGGTACTCGGTTCCCGCGATGCTCATGCCTGGATGAAGTTCCGAGTAGTTGGGATCGTCGCGTTTCTCGCCGGTGCCCGTCCAGAGAAGAACGATGTCGCCTTCTTTTATCTCGTAGTCAATTTTTTCAAGGGCGCCCTTGATGTCGTCCTCTGTGATCCAAT
>Ga0233428_1002669_pt1 | contig 16351 bp, 15 predicted proteins | sample SI_118_April2016_4_FD_179890 | JGI IMG/M metagenome (GOLD analysis project Ga0233428, IMG submission 179890) | Seawater microbial communities from Saanich Inlet, British Columbia, Canada - SI_118_April2016_120_MG | ecosystem: Environmental > Aquatic > Marine > Inlet | place: Canada: British... | reverse complement strand
CGGGCAGTCAGGTCCGGGTCATTTCCCAATAATGAGCACAAAAAAAGGCCCGAAGATGATCTGCGGGCCTTTTCAATGTATATCTCACCAACAGCTTTAAGCTGCCGCCGGTTCCGGTTCGGGTTCGGGTTCGGGTGGTGGCGGGGCTGCAGCGGTTAACAAATCTTCCAGTTTTTCGGTAGCTTTTTCAGGGTCTGTCTTTTCGACAGCGGCGACTTCGCAAGCCAGACGGTCGAGGGCAGATTCGTAAATCTGGCGCTCACTGAATGACTGGTCGGGCTGGCCGGTGTTACGGTGCAGGTCTCGCACAACCTCAGCAATGGCGATGGGGTCGCCGGAATTGATCTTGGCTTCGTATTCCTGGGCACGGCGGCTCCACATGGTGCGTTTGACACGGGCCCGGCCCTTCAGGGTGGTCAACGCATTTTCCATTACTTTTTTGGAACTCAATTTGCGTAAGCCCGACACACCGGCCTTATCCGTCGGTACGCGAAGGGTCATCCTGTCGCGGTCAAACGAAATAACGAATAGCCTGAGCTTGTGTCCTGCGTATTCCTGGGTTTCGATATTGACAACCTTGCCGACACCGTGGGTCGGATAGACGACAAAATCGCCCGGGGCACACATCAATTCCTTAGCCATATTTAACCTTCTAATTCTAACTGTAACCGTCCAGAAACCAGGGCCGCAAAATTCCGTGCCGGTCATGGCGCGGATTGAAAAAAGGATTTTTGGAGAGTCCTGGTCTTGCCTAAAGGGCAGACAGTGATTTCAATTATTGATGACGTTTCGTCGTTTTATTCTCTTAAATGAGTACCAAACAGCCAAAACCGGCCAGGAATTCTTGGCCGGAGAAGCTAATATAGCACATTTTTATGAAAAAAACACCCCCACAGGGTGGTTTAAAGGGCCTTTAGTCGCCCTTGCCCGGGTTGGGGCTCAAAAGTTCGGCCTTGTTTGGCTTTCCATCCCATTCGGCGGCGTCCGAAGGTGGCACGCCCTGGCGGGTTATATTGGGCCATTCAAGAGAGTACTTGGTATTAATTTCCAACCATTTTTCGATACCGTCTTCCGTATCGGGCAAAATCGCTTCGGCCGGGCATTCGGGTTCGCAAACACCGCAGTCAATACATTCATCAGGATGGATGACCAGGAAGTTTTCACCTTCGTAGAAGCAATCGACAGGGCAAACTTCAATACAATCCATATGTTTGCACTTGATGCAATTTTCGACGACAACGTAAGTCATGGAAATCTCCGATAAGGGGTCTTAAAAAAAGTTGTTAGTGGGTTATGAAACGTCTGTACCGTTTAAGTCAAGCTGTTCAAGCACCCGTTTTCGCGCCTCGCCGCTTTCGCGGTCGGGAACGTAGATCAATCCACAGACCCGGCGCACCAGATTGGCTTCAAATTCATGCAGGATTCCATCGGCATAGGCGACCTGCCACAGCATTTCAATCATCCGCACCCGGTCTTCGTGGTTAAAGCTGTCCTTGATGACGCGGGTAAAGCCGTACAGTTCGACGGACTTGGCCACGGCCTCGCGGGCGGCGAGCGTCAGCTCATCTGCCTCGGCTGGCTGAAGGTCAAAATGTTCGCCAAGCAACGCCGTAACCGTGGCGATTTCGCCCTCGTCGGCGTGGCCGTCCATGCAGGCGGCTTCCATCAATAATGCGGCGGTGGCCAGCTTTAGCGTCTCGGCGTCGGCGGTGATTTCGGCGTCCTTGCCTTGCCTGCGTCCAAGAAGGGATTTCAGTTTGTTAATCATGATCGCTTGCCTATCACAGCGCGGCACAGGAAAACAAGGGCGTGCTCGTTTTTCCTTGTTTGGGAGAAGGTCTTTGGATTATTTCTTTGAGCTATGACAAAAGAACACGCTCCCTCAACGCTCAGGAACCGCGATCCCATACTTGATGTGCTCAAGCGTGTCTTGCCCAGCGAAGGTCTTGTCCTGGAAGTGGCCTCGGGTAGTGGCGAACATGCCAGCTATTTTGCGCAGCACCTAAGCAGTCTTACATGGCAGCCCAGCGCCAAGGACGCCGATAATCGCGCCTCAATACGCGCCTGGGCAGAAGATATCGGTAGTGAAAATCTCCTCGACCCTGTCGATCTTGATGTCCTGATCCAGCCATGGCCGCTTAAGCAGGCTGCCGCCATCGTTTGTTGTAATATGGTTCATATATCACCGTGGTCGGTGAGTGTTGCGCTGATCGCAGGTGCCGGGCGAATATTGAGTGCCGGTGGGGTGCTCTATCTATACGGCCCCTATAAGATCAATGGCGCCCATACAGCACCCAGTAATCAGGATTTTGATGAAAATTTACGGAGCAGGGATCTCGCGTGGGGAATCCGTGACCTGGAGGACGTCATCACTGAGGCCGCCCTCCATGGACTGGCCCACGTTGAAACCGTCGCCATGCCAGCCAACAACCAGTCGGTTATTTTCACACAGACTTAAGCCGGTTTCGTCTTCCGCGGGCCAGGGTGTTGAGAAATTCAACGAATACGGAAAACGCCATCGCCGCGTACAGGTAGCCTTTTGGAATGTGGAAACCGGCACCGTCGGCGATCAGGGTGGTGCCGATTAGCAACAAAAAGCTGAAAGCCAGCATTTTGACCGTCGGGTGACGCGAGACGAAGCCGGTAACCGGCCCAGAGGCCAACAGCATAACAACCACCGCCAGAATCACGGCGGTCGACATAATCAGCAAATCGTCAACCATGCCGACAGCGGTAATCACGGAATCGATAGAAAAGATAATATCGAGCACGGCGATTTGCACTATCACCGCGCCAAAGGCAGCGTGTTTGCCTTTTTCCGGTCCGGCTTCCTCATCGCCTTCGATGCTCTCGTGAATTTCACGCGTCGCCTTGGTCAGCAGAAACAGGCCGCCGCTAATAAGAATGACGTCGCGCAGGGATACGGCGTGATCAAGTACCGTAAACAGGGGTTCGGTCAGGCCGATTATCCAGGACAGGACAGTTAGCAGTATCAACCTTGTTCCCAAAGCCAGGACAATACCAATGCGCCGCCCATTATCGCGTTGCTCGGGCGGCAGGCGGTCAACGAGGACGGCGATAAAAATCAGATTATCGATGCCGAGCACGATCTCCATTACCGTCAGCGTCAGCAGGGATATCCAGGCGTGTGGGTCGGTCAGGAGTTCGATCATCGGTGCCTTGTCCTTTTTATGTGATCAGGGGTGTGATTTTTAATCATGGTCACGCAATTTGTCGATGGCCCGCCGTTCGGCCTTGGTTGGGCGACCGGCACCGGGCTCGCGCTCGGCGACGATTTCTTTTCGTCGGGCCCTTTTCTTTTCGGCAGGCTGGGGTGGTTGAAGGTCTTCGTACAAGGTCACGGCCTCGCTTGCAGGACCGCGCCGGGTGCTTAAAGACACAACCTTGATAACCCGGATATCGTCATTCTTGGGGAAGGTCAGTTTGTCGCCAACTTTAAGTGTCGCGTGGCCTTTGCGGATGAATTGATTGCCCAGCACCAGCTTTCCCGACGCGCACAACCGGGTCGCCAGGGTACGGCTCTTGAAAAACCGTGCATACCACAGCCATTTGTCGATGCGCAGGGTTTCCTCGCTCATCGCGGCAAGGCCAGTTCTTTCAGTTTGGCGAACGGCGAATGGGGATCGTAGTGAACTTTCTTTACCGGCTTGGTCTTTCGGGATTGCTTTGGCCTTGCCTTGTTTTTACGGCGAATGGAAAACTGTTCGCCATCTTTATGAAAACCGAGCTCGTCCAAGATGGCGCTCATATCTTCGGCCCCGCACCCGGCCAATGATTGCAATTGGCTGTCGATGGCAAAAGGCCCCTTTTTACCTAAGCCCCAGGCATGGGCGGCGATCCGCTCAAGAATATCAAGACGAAGCGCCAGCCTTCCTGCCGGGCGGTAGCCGATGGCAGCAAGGTAACCTTGCGGGAAATCATCCGTCGGCAGGGATACCCTTCCCGGATGGGGAATGTCTGGCGGCTCTTTTAAGCCATTGGACAGTGCCCACAACAAGCCCAGATAACCGGCCGGGGCGGGTTTTAACAGGCCAGGCAGATAAACACTGGCCCGGCCAATGACGATGCCAAGGGCCCGCAGAGTTTTGCGATCCTCCCGGCCGAGGGCCGCAATTTGCTTTTCTGCTTTTGCTCGCGTCAGGCAGCCAAGGTTTTCGGCAAGCTGGAAAACGAGCCCTTTGGCAGCACCACCGAGGGTCGCCTTGCGGGCGATGCTCAGGGGTTTCAGGAGATCGTTGAATTTGCCTTCAAGCCAGAGCGTGAGCCGCTTGTGGATACGGGCGCGGGCCGTCGTATCGAGCAATTGCGAGACCAGCACGTCGACATCCGGCGACAGCGGTTCCGACCCTTGTTTGAGGCGGGCAATGGTGAAGCCTGCGAAAACAACGTCACCTTTTTCGCTTAAGGAAATCTTGCTATCAGGGGCTTGTTCCAGGTTTTGGATACGGGTTTGGATTTCCGGGCCAAGGGCCTGCCTTGCCGCTTGCAGGATCGATTTATCAGCGGCGTCGGCAATGAAGCAGAAACCGTCAAGTTGCCCGATCCCGTGCCCTTCGACCATCACCGTACCGTCGCGACTGACGGCGGCGAGCATACCCGCAGGGTCGCGCAGACGTTTAACAAGAACCGCGGTACGTTGATCAACGAAGCGCTGGGTCAGGTGCTCGTGCAGGGCGTCGGACAGGCGGTCCTCAACGGCGCGGGTGCATTCCTGCCAGTGACCGGCGTCCACCAGCCAGTCGCCATGGTGGGCGACATAGGTCCAGGTGCGGATGTTTGCCAATCGGCCGGTCAGGGTTTCGATGTTGCCGTCGATGCGGTCAATTCGCTGCACATGATCGGCGATCCAGTCTGTTGGTAATTTGCCGGCCACAAGATGACCATAGATACGACCAAGCAAACTGGCATGGGCGTCGCTCATGACTTTCCTGAAATCGGGAATCTGGCAAACATCCCATAGCAGGGCGACGGCGGCTGGGCCTGTCGCCATGGCGGCGATGTCATGATCGCCGGCCAATAGTGTCAGGGCCGCCTCGTCGTCGGCCCCACCGGCCCGTATCAGGCCCGGCAGTTCCGGGGGCATGGCAAGCGAGTCTTGCAGGGCGCCAAGGGTGCGCATATCCGGTTCCGGGTTGCGCCAGTAAATCAGCTTAATGGGTCGGAAGCGGTGTTGTTCGATGTCTTCGATGGTTTGCGGATCAGGGACCGTGGCATCGCCGGTCAGACCGAAGGTGCCGTCATTCATATGGCGTCCGGCGCGTCCGGCAATCTGCGCCAGTTCCGGCGGACTTAAGGGCCTGGAGCGTTTGCCGTCAAACTTGCGAGTGGCGGCGAAGGCGACGTGATCGACATCCATATTCAGGCCCATGCCGATGGCGTCGGTCGCGACAAGGACATCGACCTCGCCTGCCTGATACATGGCGACCTGGGCATTGCGGGTTCTGGGACTTAAAGCCCCCATCACCACCGCCGCCCCGCCCCGGTGGCGGCGCACTTGTTCGGCGATGGCGTAAACGTCGGTCGCCGAAAAAGCGACGATGGCGCTTTGCGGGGCGAGCCTGTTGATCTTGCGCTCACCTGCGTAGCTTAAGGTTGAAAAGCGCGGTCGCTGGTCAAAGGCAGCTTCGGGCACGAGTTTTCTGATCAGCGGCCTGATTGTTTCGGCACCCAGAAACAGGGTTTCCTCGCATCCCCTGGCGTGCAGCAGGCGGGCGGTGAAGACATGGCCACGTTCAGGGTCGGCGCACATCTGAATTTCGTCGACAGCGAGAAACGCGACAGGTTTGTCCAGCGGCATGGATTCAACGGTGCAGATAAAATAACGGGCCCCTGCGGGCAGGATCTTTTCCTCACCGGTAATCAGGGCAACAGCGGCTGCCCCCTTGGCGGCAACGGCGCGCTCGTAATTTTCCCGCGCCAGCAAACGCAGGGGAAAACCAATGATCCCGGAGCGATGGGCGAGCAGGCGCTCCATGGCGAAGTGGGTCTTGCCGGTATTGGTTGGGCCGAGGACGGCAAGGATGCGGGGCTGATTGTTCATGGCGTCTTGGTCAGTTTAACGTGCTGTCAGGCATTTTGACCATAGGCACGAAAGCGACGGGCAGGGTAGTGCGAAAATGGACTTTACCGTCGTCCTGTTTGACCCCCACTTTCAAAAGCTGTGTTGAATATTGTGGGCCTACGGGCACGACCATGCGACCGCCTCCTTTAAGTTGTCTGCAAAGGGCCTGGGGAATGCTAACGGGCGCTGCGGTTACCATAATAGCGTCAAACGGCGCTTCTTCCGGCCACCCCTTATAGCCGTCGCCATGGCGAACCTTGACGTTGTCGAGGGAGAGGTCTTTGAGTCGCTCGGCTGCACTTTCGGCCAAGGATTTGACGCTTTCCATGGAAAACACAGAATCGGCGATGCCTGACAATACAGCGGCCTGATAACCTGATCCGGTGCCGACCTCGAGCACCCGGTCCGTTGGTTTCAGGTCCAGCAAGTCGGTCATTACGGCAACAATGTAGGGTTGCGAAATGGTCTGGCCGAAACCAATGGGTTGGGGGCGGTTGATGTAGGCTATCTTTTTCAGCCCCGGCGGCAGAAACTTGTGACGCGGCACATGCGCCAGCGCCGCCATGACGGTATCGGAGAAACTTCGCCGGCCGGTATAGGTCTCGGTCTCCAGCGCGTTATCCTGGATTTCGCAGAGTAACCGCTGCTGCATCTCGTCAATTTTGTTTCCGGTCATCGGTAAAAAATTCAAAGTTTTCAAAACGGGACTTGCGTCCATGTGGATTCTCGCACATATCTCCCGCATATAATTTTTTTTCAATCGGTGAGTGGGGATAACAAGGACGTTATGGCTAAGGAAAAATTTACATTTCAGGCGGAAGTCAGCAAGCTTCTCGATATCGTCGCGCGTTCATTATACAGCCAGAAGGAAATTTTCCTGCGCGAACTGGCTTCAAATGCATCAGACGCCTGTGACAAACTGCGTTATGCCGTCCTGACCGATCCTTCCCTAAGTGATGGAGAAGGCGATTTCAGAATTATCCTTGGCGTCGACGCCAAAGCCAAGACCCTGTCCATATCCGATAACGGCATCGGGATGAGTCACGAAGAACTGATTGAAACCCTGGGCACCATCGCCAAATCTGGCACCGAGGCTTTTCTGGCCCAGGCAAACGCCAATGCGGAGGCTGAAAAGAAAGGCAAATCCAAGGATAAGGATAATGTCTCGCTGATCGGCCAGTTCGGGGTCGGTTTCTATTCGGCCTTTATGGTTGCCTCCCAGGTTGATGTTTTGACCCGCAAGGCTGGTCAGGAAGAGGCTTTCCTGTGGAGTTCGGACGGCAGGGGTGAGTTCACCATCGAAACCGCCAAGCGCGACGGATGCGGCACCACCGTGACCCTGCACCTGAACAAGGAAGACAAGGAATACCTGGACGAGCCGCGCATCAGCCATATCATCAAGGCCCATTCGGACCACATCGGCATTCCCATTATCTTTAAGGATGGCGAGCGCGAGGAAACCCTGAATTCTGCTTCGGCCCTATGGACGTTGCAAAAAAGCGAGATCAAGCCCGAACACTATACGGAATTCTACCATCATGTAGCCCATGCTTTTGATGAGCCGTGGCTGACCCTGCACAACAGGGTCGAGGGCGTGATGAGCTACACCAATCTGTTGTTCATCCCAACAATGGCGCCATTCGATCTGTTCACGCCGGAACGAAAAGGCCATGTCAAACTGTACGTTAACCGGGTTTTCATCACCGAAGATTGCGAAGGACTGTTGCCGCCTTACATGCGCTTCCTGCGCGGTATTGTCGATTCCGAAGACCTGCCCCTGAACATCAGCCGCGAGATGTTCCAGCATGACCCGCGTCTCGCCAAAATAAAAACCGGCCTGACCAAACGGGTATTGACCGAACTGAAGAAAAAGGCCGAGAAAACACCCGAGGAATATGCCGCATTCTGGGAAAATTTCGGGGCTGTCCTCAAAGAAGGTATTTATGAGGATCAGACCAACCGGGAGAAAATTCTCGAGGTGTCGCGTTTTCAGACGACCGCATCCGATGGACTGCGCAGCCTGTCTGACATCGTCGCCGATATGAAAGAAGGCCAGGACGCGATCTATTATATTACCGGTGACAATCTTGAGACGGTTCGCCAAAGCCCGCAGCTTGAAGGTTTCCGGTCGCGCGGGGTCGAGGTCTTGTTGATGACCGACCCGGTCGATGAATTTTGGCTGCCTGCTGTCGGTTCTTTCGAGGACAAGCCCTTCAAATCGGTAACCCGGGGTGGTGCCGACCTTGATAACATCAAGGAAGAAGACGCTGACAAGGACACCAAAGACAAAAAGAAGAAAGATAAGAAGCAGGCGCCGGGAATTGACGAACTGATCGCCTCGTTGAAAATTTCATTAGGTGACGCGGTTAAGGATGTCGCCGTTTCCGAACGCCTGACCGACAGTCCGGTTTGTCTGGTTTCCGGCGAAGGTGACATGGATATTCAACTGGAAAGGATGCTCAAACAACACAAGCAACTGGACCAGTCAACGCCGCGCATTCTTGAAATCAATGCAGATCACGCACTCATCGTTAAGCTTGCCGGACTGGCCAAAGAGGGTAAGGGCAGCAGCGACGAGATCAAAGAAGCCGCCTTTCTGCTGCTTGATCAGGCGCGTCTGGTAGAAGGCGAGACCCTGTCCGACGTTGCCGAGTTCGCCCGCCGCATGAGCTCGATGATGGAACGTGGGTTGGTCTGATGAGCACATGTCCCTGCGGCTCCAGCCTTCAATTTGAAGCGTGCTGCGAACCTTTTATTGCGGGAAAGCCAGCGCCAACGGCCCTCGCCCTGATGCGTTCGCGCTACACAGCTTATTCCCTGGGCAACAAAGACTACCTGATCGAAACCCTGGCCCCCGAAATGCGCGATGATGATGACGAGGAAGACGTCAGCAAAACCGCAAACATGAAGTGGTTGGGGCTTGAAATACGCGATTTCAGCGAAGGCGGGGAAGGTGACGACAAGGGCAGCGTCGAGTTCGTCGCCAAATACAAAATCGGCAATAATGCCGGCATACACCACGAGCGCTCCGGTTTTCGCCGCGAGGGTGATCGCTGGTACTGCCTGGGCGGGGAAATCAACCCCAAGCCGGAACAGCGCATCGCCCAAAAGGTCGGTCGAAACGATCCCTGTCCCTGCGGCTCAGGTAAAAAATTCAAGAAGTGTTGCGGCGCTTAAATAATCCAAACACCCGCCCGTCGACACAGGCGAGTCCTGTAAAAATCAGAATCATGCCAATGATAGCGTTCTGGCTTAGCCTCTCGCCAAGTATGACGATGCCCAGCATGACTGCGCTGACGGGCACCAGGAAGGTGACCAGCAGCAGGTTTGTCGCCCCGGCTTTCGCCAGAATGTGAAAATAGATCAGGTAGGCCACCGACGTGCTAACCAGCGCCATGGCGAGCAATGAGCCCAGGCTTGCCATGTCCGGACTCGCTTCAAGCGGGCTTTCAACAATCAGTGCAACCGGTAGCATGATGATGCTGGAGGCAACCAGCATTCCCGTCGCCGCCACCGAGGTGGGATGGCGGCTCAGGCGGCGACCGTAAATTCCTGCGAAGGAATAACAGATGGCGGCTCCCAGTATGGCGATCTTGCCCCAAGCCTGACCGTCCATGCTGTCCAGGGCGTCCGGGCCGATCAGGACGCTAACGCCGAAAATACCGAAGAAAATGCCGACACCCTTGTTGACGTTCAGTTTTTCGTCCGTGGTCAGCAGGTGGGCGAGGGCGACGGTGAACAGCGGCGTCGTCGCGTTCAACACCGAAGCCAGGCCGCTATCAATATAGGACTGCCCCCAGACGATCAGTGAAAACGGGATCATGTTGTTAAGGCCGCCCATGACGAAAAATTGCCCCCAGCTGCGGGCATCCAGTGGCATTCGTTTGCCGCTCAAATAGACGTAAGCAAGCAGGGCGACGGCGGCCAGTGAGACGCGGCCGGCAACAATGGTCAGCGGTTCAAGATCCCGCAAGACAATTTCGGCAAAGAAAAACGGGCCACCCCATATCAACGACAGGAGCACCAGCAGGAACCATTCGCGCGGGGCCATGGTGGGGCCGCTCAAAGACTTCCCTCCAGTGCCAGAAGCTGGCGCTTGCGCTCGAGCCCGCCGGCGTAACCGGCCAATGTTCCATTGCTGGCGATGACCCGGTGGCAGGGAATAATGATGGCTACCGGGTTGCGACCGTTGGCCGTACCGACGGCGCGCTGGGCCTTCGGCCTGCCAATGTTACTGGCAAGCTCGCGGTATGAAAGGGTGCCGCCGTGGGGAATCTTTTGCAGCGCTTTCCAGACGGCTTGCTGAAAAGTGGTGCCACCGACGTTCAATTTCAGGCCCCTGAAGGCGTCCCGCTCGCCCTTGAAGTAGGCACTGACACGCCCGCGAATGTTAAGCGGGTTTTTCTGTGCCGCTTTTTCATAAGGGCCGAAGCGCTTTAACTGTTGCTCAATACGCTCAGGGTCATCGCTGAATTCCAGAACGCACAGGGCGTCGCCCAGGACCACCGCGGCCATCTCGCCCAAGGGGGTCGAAAAAGTATCGAAAATAAGTTTCATGGTTTTGATTTCCTTTTTGGCGACGGCAACATCGCCCATAAATGCATAGCGGCGTAGGCCCGCCACGGTCGCCAGTTTTCGGCCCGCTCGTCCAGTTCGCGGGCACTCATTTCTAGCCCCAAGGCTTTACACGCGTTGAGTAAACCCAGATCGCCTGTCGGGAAGGCGTCCGGTTCGCCCAGCGCCCGCATGGCGATGTATTGGGCCGTCCACGGCCCGATGCCGGGAAGAGCTGTTAGACGAGCCTGGGCATCTTCAAGGCCTGAGGATACGTCCAGACCCAAATCATCATCTGCAAAGGCCCGGCTTAAACCGCGCAGGGTTTGGGTACGACGCTTGGTCAGGCCGATGTTTGATAAGTCGGCTTCGGCCAATGCCTCAGGGGTCGGGAACAAATGGCTTAGTTCCGAACCGTTGGGATTTTTTATAGGGGCCCCATAGGCTGTGGCGAGCCGACTGGCGAAGGTGCGGGCGGCGGCGACACTGATCTGCTGGCCAAGCACGGCGCGAACGGCAATCTCAAACGCCTCCCAGGCTCCGGGAATGCGCAACCCGGGCCGCGTCTTGATCGATTTTGCCAGCAACGGATCGCGACAAAGATGGGCGTTGATCGCAACACTGTCAGCGTCCAGATCGAACAGGCGGCGGCTGCGTTCGATCACCGTTTGCAAGTTACTGGTATCGGCAAGGGAAACCGTGACCTTAAGGTGGTCGCCTTCGGCGGCATGTTGGACTTCCAGAATGCCCTGTTGTTTTTCGATGGCAATAGTACGCCGGTATGAATTGTCACTGACGCTTTCAACGCCGGGAATGGCGCGGGTTTGTAAAAAACCGATCAAGCGGGGCCAATCATATGGGGGTCTGACGGCCAGTTTCAGGGTCAGGCCAGCGTCATCGCTGCCGTCACGATCTTCGTTCATGCGGCGCAGTTCGCGCGGTGGGCGTGCGTAGATTTTCTGGAATGTGGAATTAAAGCGGCGGATCGAGCCAAACCCTGCAGCCAGGGCGATGTCGGTCAGCGGCAGGGCCGTCTCGTTGACCAGTTTTTTGGCGAACAGGACCCTACGGGTTTGCGCCACTGCTTTTGGTCCGACACCGACATGCTCAAGAAACAAACGCCGCAAGTGACGCTCGCCGACACCCAGACGGGCTGCCAGATCGTCGACGCTGGAGGTGTCCAACGCCCCTTCGTTAATCAACCGCAGAGCCCTGCTGACAGTTGTCGAAACACCGTTCCAGGCGGGGCCACCGGGGGCGGCTTCCGGGCGGCATCTCAGGCAGGGCCGAAAACCGGCATGCATGGCGGCGGCGGCATTTTCAAAGAACTGGCAGTTTTTCTGCTTGGGCGTGATTGCGGGGCAAACAGGTCGACAGAAGATACCCGTCGACACCACGGCCGTAAAAAAACGTCCGTCGAAACGCGGGTCACGGCTTTTGACGGCCCTGTAACAGGTTTTAGAATCATATTCCATGGTTCCAGTATATCCTTAATCAGGATTTTGACTGGCCATTTTCGGACATGGACTAAAGTTTAAATTAATTGATGGTGATGCTGGCCGCACCCAGGATTGCGCCGGTGGCGCGGGATTGGATAATAACGGCGCAGGCATCGCCGCTGTCATCAAGCGGCAGGGACAGGCTTGTTTTATTGCCGCTCCAGGAACCAATTTTTTTGACGGACCTGACGACATTGCGATTGGTAATGGATTTGCCGGAATTCTCGCCGCGTTTTACGCTGGTGGTGTGCTCCTTGTCATAAATCACCATGTGGATATCGGCGTTGAGCTGCCGGTTCGCATCCTCGAGCAAGACCTGCACCGCGCTGCCGTTGCGCTGCAAGTGCACATCGACAGTGGTCAATTTACGGGCTTCCTTGATTTGCCTGGCGATGGTCTGGCGGTCAGACCCGGTTCCCTGTAGAGTTCCCTGCACGACCATTTGCGGCGTGTAGATGTAGCGCAGATCCATATATTGGGCGTAAGTACGCTGGCGGCTGGTGTTGGCGGCACTGGAATAGGGGTCCTTCCAACCCAGATTATCCCAGTAATCCACATGGAAGGATAACGCCAAAATACCCCGGCTTTCATCCAGAGCAGCCAGTTCACCAAGATAGGCATCAGCGGGTGGGCATGAAGAACATCCCTGGGATGTGAACAATTCGACCACGGTCAGGGGTTTGTCCGTGTCTGCGACGGCCATGGAGACGGGCAGTGACAGCGAGACGGCGATAAAGAAAATGAGAGTCGAAAATTTTTTTAACCGGTAAATCATCGCTTGTTGATAAACTGCCTGCATAAAATATGCTAATCACAAGCAATCACATACAAGTGAAGGCGTTTAAGGAAATGACAGACCAGCAAGACCTTCTTGGTAAAATCCGCGACGCGGTTATTGGCGATGACCATCTCTTTCGCGGGCCGTTCGGGCCCAGACGATTGACCTACGCCGATTATACGGCGTCAGGCAGGGCGCTGGATTTCATCGAAGATTACATTCGCGACCGGGTCTTGCCCTATTACGCCAACACCCATACGGAAACCTCACTGACAGGCTTGCAGACGACCCATTACCGGGAGCAGGCGCGCGCCCTTATTCGCAAATCTCTTGGCGCCGATGAAGAATACGCGGTCATTTTTTGTGGTTCGGGGGCGACCGGGGCCATCAACCGGCTGATCGATATTCTCAATATCCGGATCCCCGCCAATCTGGATGCCCGCTTTGAGCTGTCAAAAAATATTCCCGCCGATCAACGCCCCGTCGTTTTCATCGGCCCTTACGAGCATCATTCCAACGAATTGACATGGCGTGAAACCATCGCCGATGTGATCCCCATCAACGAGGATGCCGATGGCCAGATAGATTTAGAATATCTCGAGCAACAACTCGAAATTTACAAAGACAGGGACCTTGTGATTGGCAGCTTTTCGGCGGCCTCTAACGTCACCGGCATTATTTCTGACCGGGTCGGGATTTCAGCTTTGCTAAAGGCCCATGGCGCCTTGTCGTTTTGGGATTACGCCGCTGCCGCGCCCTATGTTGAAATTAATATCACCGGTGATGCAGATATTCAGGCCATGGACGGCCTGTTTATCTCGCCCCATAAATTCGTCGGCGGTCCGGGCTCGCCGGGTTTGCTGGTGATGCGTAAATCGCTGATGGAAAATCAGGTTCCGGCTCGTCCGGGCGGCGGCACGGTCAGTTACGTTAACCCTAAGGAACACGTTTACATCGACGATCATGAGCACCGTGAAGAAGGCGGCACCCCGGCTATTATTGAAAGCATCCGCGCCGGTCTGGTTTTTCAGCTCAAAGATCGTGTCGGGGTTGATTTGATAGAAAAGCGTGAGGAGGAATTCGTCCACCGCGCCCTGAAAACCTGGACTGCCAACCCCAACATTCAGGTTCTCGGCAATCCTGATCTTCCGCGTCTGGCGATCATCTCGTTTGTTATCCGCCACGGAAAACTGAACCTGCATCACGACTTTGTCGTCTCCGTCCTCAATGACCTGTTTGGCATCCAGTCCCGTGGCGGCTGTTCGTGCGCCGGACCCTATGGGCACCGGTTGCTGCATATCGATCTTGATCAGTCCCGGGCCTTTGAAGACAGTATCGTCGAAGGCTGTAACGGCATTAAACCCGGCTGGGTACGGTTAGGGTTCAACTACTTCTTCTCGGACACGATTGCAGATTACATCATCGAGGCCGTCAATCTGATTGCCAAGCATGGTTGGAAACTGCTGCCACAATATACATTCGATCCGGGTACCGGGGTCTGGCGTCATCATAACGTTGCCGATCTTGCGCCGATGGGGCTGGAAGAACTGGATATTTTCAATCCCGCCTCATCAGGGGGGGAAACCGTCAGTGAAGACGCCCTGGCGGGATACCTTGAAGAAGCCCGAACCATCCTCGAGCAAGCAGACGCAACCACCAATAGCCCCGCAGAATCCACAGGCCCTCTTTCCAACAGTGCCGAAACCCTGCGCTGGTTCCCCCTGCCCGAAGAATTCCATCAGGGCTGGATGTGAGGGGGGGGGCTTTTAGCCCTTACCCATATTCCTCAAAACGTACTGCAAGATGCCGCCTGCCTTGACGTATTCGATTTCGTCCAGGGTGTCGATGCGGCAGGTCAGGGTGACTTCCTCTTTGACGCCGTCAGCATGGTGGATATGAAGGGCGACGTCCATGCCCGGGGTCAGGCCGCCGGAAAGTCCTGTAAGCTCGAAGGTTTCCGAACCGTCCAGCTTCAGGGTCTGGCGGGTCATGCCGCCCTTGAACTGCAACGGAAGCACACCCATGCCGACCAGATTGGAGCGGTGAATGCGCTCGAAGCTCTCGACGATGACTGCCTTGACGCCCAAAAGGCGGGTGCCCTTGGCGGCCCAGTCGCGGCTTGAGCCGGTGCCGTATTCCTTGCCGCCAAAAACAATCAGCGGCACGTTTTCATCGGCGTAACGCATAGCCGCATCGAAGATGCTCATCGCGTCACCCGAAGGCATGTGGCGGGTGACGCCGCCTTCAGTGCCCGGCGCCATTTCATTGCGGATACGAATATTGGCGAAGGTGCCACGCATCATCACTTCGTGATTACCGCGCCGTGAGCCATAGGAGTTATAGTCTGCGGGCGCGACCTGGTGTTCGTTCAGGTAACTGCCGGCCGGGCCATCTGTAGCAATGCCGCCAGCCGGTGAAATGTGATCGGTGGTTACCGAATCACCGAGAATGGCCAGTGGACGGGCACCGCTAATATCGGTGATCTCGGCAGGGGCGCCACTAAGGCCTTCAAAGAACGTCGGGTGCTGGATGTAGGTTGAACCCGGCTGCCAGTTGTAGGTTTCCCCTTCGGCGACAGAAATTTCCTGCCATGCCTTGGGTCCCTCCGAAACATTGGCGTAACGCGCCTTGAACATTGCCGGGGTCAGGGCCTTATCGATGGTTTCGCGAATTTCGGCGTTCGACGGCCAGATGTCCTTAAGGTAAACCGGGTTTCCTTCGGAGTCTTTACCAAGCGGATCGTGCCCCAGATCCCGGGTCATGGAACCGGCCAGCGCATAGGCGACGACCAATGGCGGCGAGGCCAGGTAGTTGGCTTTGACGTGCGGGCTGATGCGGCCTTCAAAATTGCGATTGCCGGACAGTACCGCGGTGGCGACGAGGTCTTCCGTCTCGATTGCGCTCGCGATCGGCTCGGCCAATGGTCCTGAGTTACCGATACAGGTTGTGCAACCAAAACCGGCGATATTAAAGCCCAGGGTATCGAGATGATCCTGCAATCCCGCGGCTTGCAAGTAATCGGCGACAACTTGTGATCCCGGGGCCAGCGATGTTTTGACCCAGGGTTTGGAGCGCAGGCCTTTTTCGGCGGCGTTGCGAGCCAGCAGGCCAGCGGCGACCAGCACCGAAGGGTTGGAGGTATTGGTGCAACTGGTGATGGCGGCAATGACCACATCACCGTCTTTAAGGTCATGGTCCGATCCGTTGACGGCAGCGCTGCGCGGTGCGTCAACTCCGGCCATATCCTTCAGGGTCGCCTCAAAAGCGCCGGCAGAAGCATTGAGAGAAATGCGGTCCTGTGGTCGCTTGGGTCCGGAAATAGCCGGCTCAATGCTGGCGATATCAAGCTCCAGCGTGTCGGTGAAAAGCGGCTCCGGGGTGTCGGCGTCACGCCACATGCCCTGGGCCTTGGCGTAGGCTTCGACCAAGGCGACACGG
>Ga0233428_1002659_pt1 | contig 16387 bp, 17 predicted proteins | sample SI_118_April2016_4_FD_179890 | JGI IMG/M metagenome (GOLD analysis project Ga0233428, IMG submission 179890) | Seawater microbial communities from Saanich Inlet, British Columbia, Canada - SI_118_April2016_120_MG | ecosystem: Environmental > Aquatic > Marine > Inlet | place: Canada: British... | reverse complement strand
TATCACACAATGCTTTAGGAACAATGACAATATTACTAAAACTATTTCCCTTAAACTGTTGTTCTAATTTAGCTCGTGGATCGAAGGCATAGACCAACCCTTTATCACCAACTTTTCCTGCAAATTCCAGCACATCCTTACCATCATAAGCCCCACCATCAAAGACAATGTCATTTGCTGACAGTCTTACCTTTTTCAAATAGTTCTCTTCCAATGATTCTTTTTCTTCAAAATATTTCAATATATAGTTAACATTATATTCTTCCATTGATTTTGTAATAACATCCCATATTTCTTTATCCTTCTCATCTTTAAAGATATCCTTAACGAGTGAGGTCAACTTTTCAAACTTTTGATATTTATTGCATTGTTTTTCTCCATATATATCAAAATCAAAAAAGGTATTAATATAATAATTTTTTATATCATAATTAATTAATGTCTCAGTAATCTCCTCCCAATACATATAATCAGTTGCGATTATAATATGATCATATTTACCCAACCTGTCATAATCACTAGATTTTATTACAGGCAGCCCTAATAATTCCCCTGTTTTAAAGCTATCAACAAACCCAGCAACCTCTATATCTGGCCGGTAAAACCCAAGTGACTTATACAAAATTTCACCATAGCTACCAGCACCATATATGTATATATGGGCATTAGGATTCAATCTATCCAGACTCATTAAGTACCTCATAGTGTTCTCAAAGAATGCCATCCCTCACTATTACATTTCTTCATCAACATCTCCGCGATTGTAAAATCATGTTCACAATCAATATCTATAGCCTCAATTCGATCAATGGGAAAAAGCAATGGGTCACTTCCAATACGATTTTCATGCTCATTGAACACCGTTCTTGAGAAAATATAGATATTGGAGTTCTCTTCATACACAAACGGTAGTTCCTGTGTTTTGATTAGTTTATGAGGTTCATGATTTATAGGAGTTCCATCAGGCCAATAATATCTTTTTTGCGATGCCGTCACTGAAAAGAGCGAATCATATTGCATCCTTTTGTCAAAAAAAGTTTCAATAGCTTGATTGATAGTTTTTGATCGCAGCAAAGGGTTGGTACTGTGCGACTGTAAGAAATACTCGCCATCGGTTTGAGTCAGGTCATAAGCCATGATCTGATATGCCTCATCACATTGTATGTTTAAAAGGTAATCAGGACGCATATGAATTGTTACATCAAAATGTTTTTCAGCCTCTTCTGCAATTCTTTCTGAATCAGTATTGACTATAATCTCTTTCACATATTTGCTTTGAATCAAACTATTTATTATCCAGTGAAAAAGTGGCCGTCCACAAAAGAGCCTCATGTTTTTATTCGGTACTCTTTCTGAATGGCCTTTCATAAACAACAAGGCCTTTACGGGAGGAATACTCATTTGAAGTTTTGATCGCTCATAAATTTAATTTCTTCAGATATTTTTTCTGCAAAAAACACCATATCAACTCCGTAAGCAATAAATTTATACCCTTGGCTAACTTTATTTAATAATTCCTGGCGGTTAGAATGAACCACATGATATCCTCCAACTTTATTAGTTTTAGCTAACACTTTATGAACTTTCTCCAAAGATTCAAGAAATTTAGGATGCTCCCATTCTTGTGGAATACCTACGGAGCCTGAAAGATCGTAAGGACCCACAATAAAGCCATCAACATGTTCCAAGGAAAGAATCGCTTCTATATTATTAACACCCTCAATATGTTCAATCTGAACAATTAAGACGCTTTCTTCATCAGCCCACTTTTTATATTCCTTAAACCCAATTCCATAATTATGAGCCCGTCCCAATCCTGCGCCACGTTTTCCTATTGGAGGGTAATAAAGTGCATCTATAGCTTTTCTTGCATCTTCAACGGTATTGACCATAGGGACAATAACCCCATGCGCACCTGCATCCATTACACGTTTTATATGCATAGGATCGTTTTTGCCAATCCTAACTAATGGTATTGTTCCCGTATTATCGATAAGCTGGATGAGCTTAAAGCATTCATCAAAATCTATTGCGGTGTGCTCCATATCAATTGCCAGCCAATCAAAACCACCGGACCGGGACATAACCTCACAAGTTTGTGTGAATCCAAAAGATACCCACGAACCGATTGTCAACTCTTTGTTCTTTAATTTCTTTTTCAGAGAAGCTGCTTTCATGTCATATCCTCTTAATATTAGTCACTAGTTTCTAAATGAATTTCGGAATGAAGTTTAAGATAATTTTGCTCATATTCTGCAGAAATCCTGTCCAATACCTCAAGCGCCTCTTTCCCAGCACCCTGCTCAATTGCATACTGCCTTCTTTTCTCAAGCTCTTGCTTTTCGCTAAGCCCTTTTTCTGGAGGTTTCCAGCCACACCGTTTATATATTGCCAATGGGATTCCATCTGCAATTTTCTTACGTGGAATATTATGTTTTCTCATTACTTTACGTGTCTTGGACGTCACCTTAGTTGCAAGGAGGTCTTCAATCCTTCTCATATACGGCCAGGGATCAAGTACGAATCTTTCAAATGGAATCGTTACTATTTGCCCTCCGTATTTTTTCATGAATTTCTCCTTAAATGATTTCGTTAATTCAGAATGCTTCTGTATATCATAAATTGCTCTCTCAACCGAATTTGACCTCAAATCCAACTCCTCCTGCCCAAGGTGCCAGTATGGAAGCTGTTTGCCCTTATGCTTAATATAAATATGAAACTGGCGCGCAGTTCCCGCTGGTTTAGAGAAATTAATCTGATTCAGAGTATGTTGAATCAGCATATACAATGGATGCCTGACAATCTCAATAAGCACAGCTTTTTTGCCCAAAGCGGTAAATACCGGTTCACTGAAAGCCAGCAAATTGTGTGTAGCAAAATGCAGTATTGGTTTTTCTTCTTTGATACGTTTTGGAATAATCTCATTTCCTTTTGAGAAAAGCCTTTTAACATATGTTAAGAAATCAACGTCGCGAAAAGTACCTGAAAGATCACTAGGCCTGAAATTGGTTCTACGGCTCATCATAGTTTCATAAAGTATAAGATCCATTTGTATCCGAATCATTGTTTCCGCAGCATCAGTCTGTATTTTATCCAGATATTTTAGGGCACAAATGTTCTCAAGCTCTGGTGAATAATTTAACAACTCAACTCGATCCATCGCTGCCACAATGGCAGTGAAGAGCGTTTTTCCACAACCTGCCTGCCCATCAACCAATACAAGGCTTTCCAGTAGTATATCATCTCTAGTGACTATTGGCTCTGTTATCATAATGTTAGACCCTAATTTAACAAGTTAAGTGCAATATATAGAACAATAATATATTCTATATGCACAAAAATATAATACGAAAACAACTACAAACATCTTTCAAACGAAGCGAGAGATAAAATAGCGATTCTTCTTGCTCAAGGAAATTTTTTAAATAAGATAGCCAAAATGATTAATCCATTGCATCTAGTCATTAGTAGTTATTTATTCTGACCGGGATATACATCTCCATGTCTTACTCAAGGCAGAATTAATGTGTTGCCCCCCCCTAGCTCTACCTCTTTTCCAATCTCTCCATAGCCAGCAGACAACTACTATTGAAGAGAGAAGCGAAACAAGCAGCCCTATGTAGAAGGCTGCAATATAAATGATATCTCCCATATTATTGTTGATGTATAAATGTGTCCCAAGCATTTGTTGATGGTATAACAATCCTGCTTTATCAAAGGAATTATGCCACCAATAGAATTCGTCCTGAACCTTGTGCATTCGCCATTCTCTTGTATGATTAAATAAAAAACACGTAATTACGCCAATACTTAATACCATTAAATATTTCACCCTTTTCAAGTGACAATACTCTTTCAATAAACCTTGAAGATTAATTGCAGCAATCACCGTTACAAGAGCCAAAGGAATTATCATATACCTAGTTGTCATAGATTCGGCATTTAAAAGCGGAATCCAGTTAGGAATAATATAATGTTTAAAATGCCGAATAGAAATCAATAACATAATGATGCATGGCAACGTAAGTGACTTCCATATTGTAAATTTTTCCCAAGAGAGCTTTAGGAATGAGGGCACCATTCCTAAAAATACAAGCAGAAAAAGCCCCGGCAGACTCACGTAGAGACTTTGCTCCCACCAACCAAAGGCTGGAGAGTCTAATTGAGTTCGCAAATCTACAAAGGCATTTATTAAAATTTGAGGACTAGTGTACCCCCCCCACTCAGCATAGTGATGATTCGGAGCTGTGCCAGACGAAACAGCTGCAGGAAACAAACGGACAAACCCAACTGAAAATGTTACAAGAAAAGCAACTAAAGGAACTCTCCACAGCCTGTAATTTGCGAGTCCCCATATTAACACAAAAGTAACACATTCCACATACAGATGGAGTGAACCTTGGTACAACATTGCAACCAAAACAACACCAAGCCATACACCCAAACTTATATGGTTTCTGCAATCCGAGAACTTCAACTCCATTGCACGAAACATTACTAGAATCATGTACGGCATTAAGAAGTACCCCAACTGAGATGGTCCATAGGCAGTGATTTTCTCGACGAAATATCCATTAAAATTGAATAGTAAAAAAAGAAAGAAAAATGGAAGCAACCCTAGCTGATAGTGCTTTCGCAACAAAAGGCATCCCAGAAATCCTATTGAATACAAAAACAACAGATTAACAATTGCAAAGGTTTGAGTATCTAAGAAATACAAAAGAATTACCTGAGGTGACATTGTCCAGCTAGGGGTACCGAGGAAACGGTTCTTGTGGAACGTTTGCGATAATCCCGGATTATCAGTCATATTAAGATGGAATGGCACTGTATGTGTGCGCAACGCGATCTGGACCCCCTCTTGCATATACATTTCCCTATACCAATCGTTCGCGTCGAATGGACGAGACTCAAACAACTCTACGGGGTTCGGATTGTTAATAAATGATTGTATTAAGGCTCTATCACTCATTTCGTGAAACACTAAGAAAAAGAATCCAAGCCAGTGAACAATTCCTATAAAATATATAATCCAAATAGCAATACGCGTATGCTTTGACTCCTGAACGTCTTGAACTCCTGAAAGATTGGACATTAGACCTCGCTCCTGTGGTGAAAACCTTCAACTATAGACCTCAACCATCCTATTTTTACAAATCCTCGTGTTTGAAAAAAATGTGACAACAAAAGGAAACATTTAAATAATCTATTACATTTCATATGAATAATTTTCATCAAAAAGCGTTCTGTAAATGGAAAATGAATCATGGCTAGAGAAAAATAGAAAATATTCCTAATAGCATTAATATCCTTGAGGTGCATGACGCTGTCCATACGGCTAAATTGAGGATTATCAAGTTTCTTTATATCATTTTCGGTGATAAAATTATTTTCGAGTGCTAGTTTGGTTACATCAAGCCCACGATAAGGAGAAAACAAAGCGCTATTAATAAAACTAGGTTTTATTAATTGTGCAAGCTTAATGGTTTCAATGGCTGTTTGCTCTGTTTCAAAGGGAACACCAAACATTATAAAAATATAAATTGGAATATCTCGTTCCCTCAAGAGAGTGGCTGCTCTAAGTATCTTGCTATTAGAAACAGGTTTACCTAAAACCTCCATTCTATGCTTTTCATTGCCAACTTCGACGCCAAAACGAACAGTATGACAGTTTCCGGTATCGCATAGTGCATCCAGAATCTTCTCATTCATTGCTCCGGCTGTAAAGTTTAAAGAGAATTTGACATTTAGCTCTTCCTTGTATTTCTTAAAGAACTCTTCACACCATTTTGCGTTCAAGTTAAATGTGGAATCTACAAATAACAACAGATTAATATCCTTATGCTTCTGGATAGCTTTGATTTCTTCTATGATATTCTCAGGGCTTCTCAAGCGGAATCTAGAGGTACCATACAGTTCATTATACTGATGATTGAAGCAAAAACTACATTTGTAAGGACAGCCTCTGCTAACAACCATAGATGTAATGGGAAGTTTACGATAGTACATGTATTTTATATAAAGTTCTCTATCTGCAAATGGTAAACTGTCCAAATCTTGAATGAGAGGATTGAGAGGGTTTTTGATAATACTATTATCCTGATCTCTTACTGTCAGATTGTTGATATGAGTATAGGCCGTTTGATGGTCAAGTGACTCTGCCAGTTCTACTATTGCCTGATCACCTTCTCCAACGCAGATGATGTCGAACTCTCTGTTCAACTCAATGAACTCCGGAAAAAACGTGGTGTGCGGTCCTCCTGCAGCAATAGGAATGGAATTATTAATATTTTTTATTTTCTTTGCATTGCTTAGGGCCCAAGATACGTCACTAGTCATTATAGAAAAACAGATAAGATCAAATTTATCTAGTTCAATTGCCTTATATAAACTCCTTAAATCATTGACAAAAACTTCAACTTGATGACCACGTAACTTTAATTGTGCCGACAACATCATTATGCCCAAATTTTCATAAAAGAAATGCTGGCAGAATGCCACACGTATCATTTCTCCCCCCTTAGGTCAAAAAAAGTTTCAATCGCTTGATTAATAGTTTTTTTTCGCAGCAAATGGTTGATACTGTGCGACTGTAAAAAATGTTCACCATCGGTTTGGATTGGATCACAAGTCATGATCTGATATACCCCCTCCCCATTGTATGTTTAAAAAGTAATCCGTGCGCATATGAATTGTTACATCAAGGCCTTTTAGCTTCTTCAGCAATTTCTTCTGAATCTGTATTAACTATAATCCCTTTCACATATTTACTTTGGCTCAAACTATTCATTATTTATTGAAAAATGGTCGTCCACAGAAAATCCTCATTTTTGTCTGGTACTCATTCTGAATGGTATTTCATAAACTATGATGCATTATTTCTATAAAATTTCTTGAAAAAATCAATTCTTGCTCTTCAGGAGATAATCTCAAAGAATAAACCCACTTCTGAATCCACACACCAGCCTTTTCATCTCCATACGGGTCATCTGTGCCATATAGACATCGCTCTGCCCCCAAATACTTAATTACTTTACGTAAAATAGAGGCATCAACATGGTGGCTGGACAAATCTACGTAAAATCGTGGATTCTTTTTCAGAATCGACCAAATACCACCATACAGGGGAAAGGCGGCATGGGAGAAAATAACACTCAAGTGAGCAAACTCAGAAGCAAACGCTGAAATTGTTTCTACAGAATCAAACCCTAAATGAATCATCAACGGTAATTGATACTTTTCCGCTAATTGGGCAATAGGCCTTGCTTCCACCAAAGAATATCGGTGCCAAAATGGATGGATTTTAATTCCAATTGCTCCCTTGGTACCGTTCCATTGTTCAAACTCCTGCTCCCAATTCTCCATTTTAGGGTTTAAAAATATCCACCCAAATAATCGATCAGGATATTCTACAACTGCATCGAAAACGCTTTGATTGTCTGGACGATGTAGAATTTCATAGATCTCTCCTTTACCCAGTAACTTACGATACCAGGGATCCCACTCCCCCTCCTTTTTGTGAAAACTTGAGTCCAGTCTCTTGGCGATAGGTCGAAGTGCCCTGTAACTGAGTATAAACCGCTGAATCCCCATCAAATAATCTGATTTCTTATAGATTGGTGCAGTGGTCATTTTCGACATTAATGCCGTTTTTTGTATTCCATGCTGATCCATTCTGGCGATAATTCCAGCAGCATCTAAAATACCAGGCTCAAAATGAGCATGACAGTCAATAATCATCATAGTGGTTTTTTACAATTTCCTTGCTAGTATCTTATCAGACAAAGCTGGGAACCAATAATTAAGATGAATTGCAACCCGTGTTTTAAGAGAGAGAACAACGTCGCGTTTTCTACGCAAGGAGGCTTCCACGATTTTCTTTGCAGTAAATTCCGCAGTTACCGCATTCCCTGTTGTAAATGTTTCCTTCAATCTTCCATAGAGCTTCAGTTTTTTTCCAAATCCCGTTTGGACCAACCCGGGAGAGAACAAAATTACATCAACATTATATGGTAAAACTTCCACCCGCAAGCTTTCCGTCAACCCATTCAAAGCAAATTTACTGACACAGTAGGAAGAGACTCCTGGAAGCCCACGTTTCCCAACACCTGAGAACAAATTAATAATTTGTCCTGACCGTTTTTTCTTCATACCCGGTAATACGGCTTGAATCAATCCTAAAGAAGCAAAGAAATTTATCTGCAAGTTTTGTCGGTAGGCACCCAATGGCACGTTTTCAACCAACCCAAGAACCGCAATTCCAGCACTGTTCACCAGTACATCCACCGTATCTTGAAAGTGTTCTTCAATTTGTTCAATCAACTCAGATATATGTTCAATCTTGTCTAAATCAAAAGGGAATATTTCAACTTTGCCCCCTTCTGCACAAATTTCATTTTTTACAGCATCTAATTTCTCTTTGTTGCGTGCTGTCAAAGCGAGCCGAGTGCCCTGCTTTGCAAATGCTTTTGCTGTAGTTGCCCCGATTCCGGAAGATGCGCCTGTAACCAGTACAAGTTTATTTGCAAGAGTATATTTTTTTTTATGGAACATTATAGATGTTATCCTGTTTTTTTCAGTAGAAATACTTTTTTAAGAAATAAGTTTATTTTTACCACTTTTGTTGCTTTTGCAAGACATCTATATTTACCATTCTCTTCTTGTAACCACCCTTTTTTCAACAATACAGCCAGACGAGAATGCACCATTTCCCGACAAGAATAGAGTTCTTCCAACTCCTCCCAGTTTAATGTTTTATTAGGACTCTTTGATAATTCTCCCAAAATTCGAACAGAAACTGATTTGTCGATTCCAACATAAAGATGAGTATAGAACATTAGCAGACACAAATAAAGTGCGACTGAAACCCAGAAATGACCTTGCATGGAAAATCCGCACATAGACATACCAAGCGCAATCAACACATAACTGAGGGCTCCAACTATCCACATCAAAATTAGGCCACGATATTTGATAGACTCATTCTGCCACAGCAACACATGGAGAATCAAAAAACACAGAAAAGAGGTAATTGCTACAATAATTTGATCCCAAACTTCCATTCACCCACCCCTTCCCATCTTCAATATTTTCTTAAAACGAATCCCTCCCCATCCTATCCAGTCCCCAATATGAGATTGCAATTGAAGATGTTTCTCTCTGGAGGAAACCATCTTTAGTTTCTCAATGCTGTCGATTCGCTTCTGAAGCATCCAGTCCGTCCCTCTTCCATCCCCATATCTGATAATAACCTCCTCCTCACTCAGGATTTCATTTAAATAAATATCGGTCATTATCCGCAACGAAAATCCACGACAAACTAATGAAAAAGCTTCCATATACCCTAAGCACATAAAGACAGTCGTGGATATTCCCCCAATCCAGGCCGATGGAGACAGTATCACAAAGTCGTTTTGTATCCATGAAACCAGCCACCACAAACCGTTATACAGTAAAAAACACAAAAACATTGCTTTGATCTCACTACCCGGTTTACGAATTAAATGAATAGTCCCAATATGGAAGATTGGGACACAACAGGACAATAGCAATGCAATCAATACCGTTTCCATGATTTATTTACGCAAATATTAGCCGCTGAAACACTCCCTAAGAAGAAATCCCACTAGGATATATTTATTCTGGAGTCGGATAAATCCAATATAGAGGAATACATAGCCTGTAAATAATCCATATCCAACTTTTTTTCTTTTGCCAAAAATATTTTTCAGCCGCAATCTTTTGCAGAAGCAAGAATTCATTTAACAAACCAAATTACTTGTTCTTTTTGACGTACTCCGGGTAAAGCATTAAGATCGCTTTCTATAAAAAAGCTCCTTGCGCATCCTACGAAACAAAATCTGGAGGAGGCTGTGACAAACTGCAAAAATGTTTTGTATTTTAAAGGCGCTCGTTGAACCGTTAGTCCGTGTGTTATTAGCCATGGTGATTTCCTTGCAGGAAAAACCTTCATCAAGAAGGCGTGTCAGTAGCTCAGCTTGGTAACCAAAACCGTTAGTATCAGAATGCCATCTTACGACATTACGACGCAAATGCAGGGTCTCTCCGTTATAGTATTTGAGTGAATATCCACTTAAGATATTTACTAGTTTAGTGAATGATTCCGAGATAAGTTTGCGCAAAAAAGTTCTCTGATCATGACCGAATGCGTAGTTGGGAACTATCATGTCCGCTTCGCCCATGTGGTATAGAAATGTAACCAATGACTTCTCTGGCAATGAGTTATCTCCCGTAACCATCATATAATGTTTGCCGTTTGCATGATAAGAAGTGTCTACATAGTTACGTCCCAGTCCATTGATTCTTTCATTCTTTATTATGCGAACTGGCATATCAGGATGCTGTCGCATGAATTCTTCCACAACGGCAATTGTCCTATCAGTTGAGTGGTCGTCAACAACTAAGACTTCGTAGGAGACGTCCGTTTCTTTGGTAGCAGACAAAATAACATTCAGCGAATCGCAAATATTTTTCTCTTCGTTCAAACACGGTACAAAAAAAGAGATATCGATACCAGAATCTATTTTAGTGTTTTCATCCATTAGATTTTTTCTCCAAAAGGCAAGCGTAACCCAGCGTGTTCTCGGAAGCACCGAGATCAAATATCTCTGAGATATTAGCAATAATACCGCAGATGACAGCAACAGGCGCCAGCAGAAATCCAAGAAGCTTAACGGATAGGTTTTTTCGGAACGCCAAACCGACAAGTGCTACCGTTGCCATATGAAATGCCACCGCTACATCACCACCTCTTCGGTAAATACCGGAAATTCTAAATTTGTCCGTGCTGTTGCTGATGAGTCGTTCAAGACCTGAGGGAGTAAAGCGCCAGTAATCATATGGCACATAATGCCATTTAGCAGCGAACGGCACAGTAAGCATAGCCGTACCACCAACCTTGAGGACTCTAACCATCTCTTGCAGCAAAAGCTCTGGATTCTCAGCGTGTTCAAGTACTTCGATGCACATGACGTGATCAAAACTCTCATCATCGTAGGGCATCTTAGTACCATCGTAATAGTCGACGCTCTTATTTTCCCAGCCGTAAACTTTCTCGTTTGGTACTAACTCCAGTGCTCTGTAGTTGACCTCCTGAGGCAATAGGTTACGATAAAACTGGGAGCCGGCTCCGATATCGAGTACGTCATTTTCAAATTTGCACAAAAAGGGTCTCAATCCGCTGATGAGGCTACGGTGTGGTGTGTCAATCAAAAGTCTCAAATAATATGATATCGTACCTATTAAACCTCTGGGCTTATCAATAACCCACGGCCTAAAACCTTCTTGTAGTTTACCTTTACAGTTGACTTGCCGCATCATATTTCATCTCCAATCTAAGATCTTATCTAGATATTGTTCCACCACCTCAGGCTCACCTGCATCTGGTCCCCAGGAAGCAAATTCTGTTTCCTCTCTAGAATATGGTCCTGCAATAGTTTCCATATATATTGTTATTTCAGTTAATGAAATGACCGTATGCCACCGATGGCTAGAAAAACGAAAAACTGCTGTTTTGCCCTCTTCTATAGATCCCATTTCGATTTTTTGCTCGACTATCCCGCTTTCATTAAAAAAGACAACCAACATGTTACCGACAACCAGTTTATAGGTTTTAAGCTTGTCTATCTGCCTATGGGGGCAAATATAACTGTCCTTGCAAATTGCAATAACCATCTCCTGAAGGCGGTCCCTGTGGTCTTTATGAAGACAAATGCGTGCACGCCTTTTGGGGTCATCAGACGCTCGTTGCTGCAGATCTCTAAGTTGTTTACTTGTGATCTGTATAAAATTTTCTGGCATTGACATCACTTCAGACATATTCCATTCTCCCAAAGACCTCCCTTTAGTCTCTCTTCCTTTATACATTTATATGTTAGTGATATTCCTTCCTGTAGATCGACTGGGGTGAAATCCGGCAGCGTCTTATATAATTTAGTGATGTCAAATCCCTGATCTACTTTATCTCTAGTTCTTGGTTGGAATTTAACATTTGGTTTTTCTTTATGAACAGCAGCGATGTTATCGATGATGCCCCTAAAAGAATATGCTTTACCGCAAGCAAGGTTAAAAAGCCCCGTCTGCCCATTAGTCACGAGTTGTTCCGTTGCTGAGACCACATCGTCTATATAGATAAAATCTCTTAGTTCGTCTCCCTGGCCCCAAAGAGTGATCTGGCGTTTGCCGAGGATATCCCTTATGAAGCTGGCGGGTCTGTAAGGTTCGCTTTCATCACCTGGTCCATATACGATGGAAGGCCGAAGGATCAGCAGAGGCGTGTCACCGTGTTCTACAGACACTTTCATTAAAAGCCGTTCGGAAGCATACTTAGCAATACCGTAATATGTTGCTGGAGAGACTTTGGTCTCTTCGTCGATTGCCATATTGGCCTGATTCTCGCCGTAAACGGCCGCAGAGCTAAAATAGACAAATCCAGCAATATGTGAGCATTTGAAAAGTTGAATCAGATTACTTGTCATCTTCATGTTTTTGTCAAAAGTTTCCTGCGTATCTCCTTGTGCTTTTTTAATTGCTGAACAAACTATTACAATCGACTGATTGTCCAAACTATCACTAAATTGCAATATGTCTTGTCGGTTTGCTAGATCCAGTTGAGTACTGGAAAAACCGGATACACTGGAGTAATGATGGTTTTCGCCAAATCTCCCCAAAAGATGTCGGCCAATAAAACCGGATGCACCTAATATTAATATTTTGTTATATGGAGTGGCCATCAATACTCAATCCTAGTTATTTTCCAATAAAAAGACCACCTCTATAAAGTCTCCCTTTTTTTGACTGGAACCGGATAATAGTAACACAAACAATACCGTTTTTATGATCAATTCACGTAGACATTAGCCGCCGAAACATTCCCGAAGAGAACATTCCTTGCAGATCGTATTTTCTCTTGAGTTCGATAAATCGCTTATAGTGAGGATACATATTCTGAAAAGTATCCCTATCCAACATTTCATCTTTTGCCAGAAATATTTTTCCACCACAATTTTTTGTAAATGCAAAGATTTCTTTGGCAAATTGGACAATTTGCTCTTTAGGGCGTCCTCCAATTTGGATATCCACTCCGATACTGTAACCAGCACCCTCATAGGAGATAAGATAGTCATCCGCTTTATGTACCTTCATACCGCAAAGTAATGATTCTGAACCATGCCGCTGACAAAGTAGAAATAATTCCTTAACTGTTTCTACGCCACACGCTCTTGGAATTAAAGGCTGGAATTCATAAAAACCATGGGGGCGATAAACATGCTTTAACTCCGGTATTTTGTTGTGCATGAAGTTATAATCAGTAAACAACTGAGGAATCGATGCCTTCTTCTTACTAGAAATCTGATACTTGGCTAGTTGATAATGAAGTCGATTCACATTTCTAATCCCCCACGGTTTAAAAAAAGGCCTTGCAATAAACCATGTTGGTTTAGCGGGTAACAAACCGAACAGAAGGTTTGGTTTGCGCAGAGAATTTCTAAGTGAAATCACATCGGCCTTCTTGTCTGTTTCCAGCCATTTGCCTGTAGAAACGTAACCCCTTCCAAGACGGGAATCTTTGGCAAAGGCATCTACCCAAGCCACAGAAAAATCGCTATTTTCTTTGCTCCTTTCCAAAACTTCAATAGACTCCTCAATGTTTCTCACATGAGAGGAGGTCACCAAAACATATGGTGAAGGTATTTTTTTAAGTTGCAATGTAACTTCTACAATAATCCCCAATAAGCCCATCCCTCCAATAACCGCTCTAAACAGCTCCGCATTCTCTGCGCGGTCCACTTCAATGACTTCCCCTGAAGAAAGGAGTAACTTCAGATGCAAAACTTGATCTCCAAAATTGCCATTTTTACAAGCATCTTTTCCGTGTACATTATTGGAAACCGCACCTCCGATGGTGACATCCATTCCACCGGGACATGAAGAGAGTGCCCAATTACAAAGCAAGGATTTTCGAAAAATAGAAGCAAACGTCACACCTGGTTGCACGGTAATAGTTCCTGCTTCCGTATCCCACTGCAAGACTTGACTCATTTGTGTAGTATCTAAAATGATCTGATCGGAATTCAGAATCATATCACCATAAGTATACCCTCCGCCTCGACAACAAATCAAATAGCCATACTGCCGGCACTGTTCTAAAATCAGTTGACAATCCTCGATTGAACGTGGATAAACCACCAAACTCTGTACGGTTTGTGCTTCTGAATAGCCCTGTACCGGTTGCCAGGTAGCAGCGGTTAAAGAATGAGGTAAAGAAATATGAACGGAAGAGCAAGTGCTCATTTTAGATTTATCCTAGTATCTCCCCTGATACCTTATTTCATCGTAGTAATCAGAGAATTGATTGGTATTTCAAAATGTTTCTGAGTCAAATAACTAATATAGATTAGCCCATTCACAGTATGGGACGCAAATACGCATCGACCTTCGTTATGTCAGATCATTGCAAACGCTTACTCAAAATAAATGAATTCATAGTCACCTGTATATCCAAAATGGTTATACAGCCATACCCACTCTGCGGTGTCTAAGAAAGACTCCGCCGTGAGCGCCCAACACTGCAAGTTAAACAACTCTTGTTCATTTCTATAACTCTCGACCATAATAAATTTGTTTTTTCCTACCCTTTCAATTTCCTTTATTCCTGTCTCCAGCTCAAACAGCCGCAGATTATGTATACAGCCTAGTGATATAACCAGATCGAAATGGTCATCGTCCCATGAATATTGGTTCTGCGCTTTATGGCAAACAACATTATCTCTAACTTCTTCTTTAGCAGTTGCCAGTCCGTGCCGGGATATATCAAAGCCCACAATCTCAGCATCTGGCAAGAGCTGCTTAAGTTCATAGAGCAAAAACGCCTTACCACAGCCCACATCAAGAATTTTTGCATTTGGCTTAAGACTGTATATATCTATCAAGAACTGAGCAACTTTCTTCCACCGATCATCAATATACTTGTACCCCCCATAACCATAACGCCTATCACCATCCCAATAATCAAACTCGTACTCTTTCGCTTTTCTCATACAATTAACTTTATCGTCTACCATACGTTCAATATATTTACGTGATGTAATCTGATGTAATGGCGTAACGATATTTAGCAATTTCCCCATCTTTCTATAACCCCTTCAATTCTATTTTCTTTCTTTGATAAATATTTTTTACTTGATTAACAATATCATCCTTAGAAAGACCGTTTATTTCTTTCATTTCTCCATAAGTTCCATATCCAGATGGAAAGACGTTGTCCAGTCCCATTCGCTTAAAGAGTAAAGGTGTTTTGTTGTTTTCTAGTAGTATCTCTGCAGCGCTGCCACCCAAGCCTCCAGCTATAGAATGTTCTTCTACCGTAATGATTGCCTGTGTTTCATATGCTGCTTTAAGAATAATTTCTTTATCAATTGGTTTAATAGTGTGAATGTTTACAAGCCTCACAGATATTCCCTGCACTCCCAGTTCTTCCACTGCTTGAAGCGCATCATACATTATACCGCCCGTACCAATCACTGTCACATCACTACCCTCTTTCAGTGTTACTCCTCTTCCTACTTCAAAATCATAATCATCTTTATAAACGTCAGGAGTCCCTCCTGTTGCCAACCTCAAATAGACCGGCCCTTCAATCTTTGCAGAAGCAAATGTCATTTTTCTGGACTCCAGCTGATCAGCAGGTGAAAATATAACCATGTTAGGCAAAACCCGCATCAAGGCAATATCCTCTACGCTATGATGAGTAGGGCCAAGATTGCTGTAAACGAACCCCGCCCCAATACCCACGATCTTGACATTCATTTTTTGCATGCACACGTCATTTCTAATCTGCTCAAAAGCACGCATTGTCAGAAAAGTAGAAATAGTATAAGTAAAAGGGATTTTCCCACAGGCAGCAAGCCCTGCAGCAATGCTAATCATGTTAGCTTCAGCAATACCGAAATTAATAAACCTTTCGGGAAAGGATTCCCGGTATTTATCGTATACAATAGCTCCATTGTCGGAGACCAGAGCATAGATCTGTTTATTAGTATCAGCTAACTCGTACAAAGCTGAAATATATGCATTTCTCATATAGTTATTTCCATAATAAAGAAATTTTGATTAAAAACTCACATTAACCTGAATAATCGATTCCTAATTCATCACAGGCAATTTTCATTTCTTCATCATTATGCATTCTATAATGCCAGATGGGAGAATGCTCCATAAATGAAACTCCTTTACCCTTAATAGTATCAGCAATGATCAAACTTGGTTTTCCTGTAGAAAAAGGGAGCTTTTTAAAAGCACTTTGCAATTGAGAAATATCGTGTCCGCACACTTCCATTACTTCCCAACCAAATGCTTTCCATTTATC
>Ga0233428_1002654_pt1 | contig 16431 bp, 25 predicted proteins | sample SI_118_April2016_4_FD_179890 | JGI IMG/M metagenome (GOLD analysis project Ga0233428, IMG submission 179890) | Seawater microbial communities from Saanich Inlet, British Columbia, Canada - SI_118_April2016_120_MG | ecosystem: Environmental > Aquatic > Marine > Inlet | place: Canada: British... | reverse complement strand
TCAAATCCTGTCCCCGCTACCAATACTGAGAAGGACTTAGGACTTTGTTCTAAGTCCTTTTTTATTGCAGGTGTCCAAAAAGTGTCCATCTTTATAAAATTTCTGCATAAAAATGGCACCATCTTGGTGAGTAATGTTTGGAATGTATCCGCTGTATTTCTTGAACAACATCTCTACAGAAGTATGCCCCATCATCCTCGCTATCCAGCTTGAATTCTCTCCAGTGGAAAGCATTAAGGTTCCAAAAGTATGTCTGGTCTGATACATTATTCGCCTTCTAAGCCCTGCCTCTTCTAAAGCAGGATACCATGTACGCTTCCTAAGATTACCAATATCTACGATATTTCCCTTTTTAGAAATAAATACATAAGGACTACTTAGAAAGGTTTCCTCAGACTGTCTTTCAAGAGCCGCTTTAACAGGTGGCAGCATATCTATTGATCTGCGGCTCGCTACTGTCTTAGGAGAGCTTTCCTCACCCATAACCCTGGCATCAACGACATTGATCTTACCCCTCTTGAAATCAATATTATCCCACTTCAATGCGATCTGTTCAGATGGACGCATTCCAGTGAAAAATGCTACCTCAAAGTAATCCCTGAAATGACTATCTACACTCACCAGAAACGACCTTACATCTTCCATACTGAGAGGCCTGATTTCCGTCTTTTCTACCCTTAGCATACCAATACCATCTATCGGGTTGACGGTGATGATCTTGCGCCTATATGCCGTCTTAAGCAGGGTCTTTAACGGAGCAAGAATATTATTGATTCGCTTGTTGCTCAGGTTAACTTTTAGATCCTTTATTAGATTCTCAATATCTACTTCCGTAACATTGCCCAAACGCTTCTTGCCATAGGCGGGGATTAAATGTAGATCAAGTATACTTTTGTAATCATAATAACTTGATCATTTAAGATGCGACTTTCTCTCTCCTAGCCATTGTTCTGCAAATTCCTTAAACAGTAACCCCGCTTTCGGTTTGTTAATGTATCGCTCTTCTGATACTTCTGTTGTGCGTTTCGCCAGAGCCTTTTTGCTAAAGTCTTTGAATGCCCAACACATTCTCGTTTACGTATACCATCAATGTAAAAGTCAATGTACCAGCGCAATTTGCCGTCTTTGTCCTTCTTACTATAGACCCCCATACTACCTCCTTTCTATCAGATTGGATTCCAAATATTCTGAAATATCAGTTTCTTGAAATTTCAGATGACGGCCGATCTTATAGTGGCGGAGTTTTTTTGTAAAGCACCAATACCGGATAATACTTTTTGGTACACCTAAATACTCAGCGACATCATCAACACTTAATAGTTTCTTCATAGGCTGTTATATATCGCAAGGTAGAAGGTAGAAACACTTCTACGTATACCTTACTAAAAGTCATAAATCCTTGTTTTTAGTTTTGACTATAGCTACCCTGTCTACCTTGATAATATATATGTATAATATTGAGTAAATAACCCTTTAGAAGGGTTATAATGCATTTGGGAAGGTAGTAAGAATAGGTTCTGCCTTCATACTACCTTGAGGGCAATAATTCTTCTACCTTGACTACCTTCCTTCTACCTTGAGAAATCCATTATTTCCCATTAATAGAATACAAATTTGTTCTTTTGTTGTTTGCAGATTTTACCTCTCGCACATGCAATGTTTCTTCGTCTAGCAATGTTTGTAGTACTACTTGCAGGTCTTTTGTGGGCATCTTTAAACCCCGTAACAACTCCGTCTTATTGACTTCATCCCTAGCAGATATAAAATCTTTAACACGTTTACGTGTGGCTTGATACTTATTAAATGTGACTTCCTCATTTGTAAATTTCTGGAATCCCTTTAGCAGTCTATCAATCTTGATTACTGCCATTTCAATACTTGACTCGGATATAGTAAAACTGTTTTCATAATCAACTGCAATTAGCATAGAGTACTTAAGACATAGGTTAATGCCCGGCTGTAGAATGGACTGTGCAAAGAATCGGTATTTAGGAAATTGCGATCTAACATATCGTGAAACCTAACATATACATTCTTAGCCTCATTCGACATTACTATCGGCACCGGGCCATCATCTCCAACAAGCTCCATTATCTCATTCAACCGCCCCAGCAGCAAGCCTCGCTGTCTTTTATCTGGTGCTGAGGTATCGGCATAGTACTCTCTTTTTCCTTAGCCCATACGAACAGGAAGCGAGGCAAAAAACCACCTCGTACGCTTGATTCAGTCATATTTTTAAGAAACCAGGACTCAGTAGTTGCACCAATAATGTTAATGAATACATTTTTCAGAACAATGTTTTTAGATACAAGCGCGCCCTCTCGCTTTAAATCCGGACATTCAAAGATTTCGGTAAGAAAAGCCTCTGGTGACAATGTATAATTTTTTAGAAGTATTTCGTAAAGATTTGCAAACTCATCAAAATAGCTGATAACATGTGATTGTTTTTCAATGTATGCTATGAGACCTTCATACGAAAAGCGATTTGCAAGCAAAGAGTCAAAACCGATAATATTCTCAACGAATTTCTTCTGTATTTTTTGCATTGTGCTTTTTCGATATGCTGTAGACTTTCCAATATATATTTTGTAAATGTTTGGATAGATGCGATCTTCTCCCCACTGCAGATAAATTCTTCGTCCGATGATTGATGATAATATATCAAAGGCTGATTCCTCCTTGTAAATTCGTGGCGCGTCCGTCAGCGTCTCACAATAGTCAGGAAATTCTTCTATAAATATCAACGTATCCTCCTATATTCAAATATGTCACCATTACGAAAATCAAGCCGGGACTTTGCGCTGCAGCGTGAGCATTTCACCACGCGGGTAGTAAAATCGATATCAATTGTTATTCTTGTACTATCAAATAAGCCAAAGCATTCATCACAAGGATAATCTCCTGGCGCAGGTTGATTGTGATAAATAAAATTACAAATATTGTCTATGTCCTCACTATTAATAGCCCTGTCAACACCACCACGTCTGGGTGCCAATTTCTCGCCCGTTATGAAGCAATATGCTTCTGGAAATTTACAACCCTTTACTTGTTGTACTAGCGCAAAAATATCACCTCCGATGCCACACCCGAAGCACTTAAATATACCTCGTGATGACGAAAACGATAAAGAAGGAGTCCTGTCACCGTTTGCATGGTTTTCCGGGTGGAAGCAACGGCTCTTGTTGCTCCTGACATCCATGCCAAGCTTTAGTGCAATATCAATTATGTTGATATTTTGTTTAACGTCTTGGATTTTTATCATTTCTTAAACTTTAATTTTTCTTTGGACTTCTTCATTTCCACTTCCAGCAACTTGATAAATTCATTTAATTTACTTCTGAGTTGTGCCAAAGAGTGATAATGGGCCAGAATCATATCGTCATATCGCTTTCTATCAGGAAACATTCTGCACCTCCATCTTACCTTTATTTACTCCTCTATTTAAAAATTGCTCATAATCTTCTTTTGTATATCTAAGAAGCCCACCAATCTTTCTTGGCTGTAAATTAGTGCGGTTGTTAGACCATTTGTAAAGGGTGTGCCGTGAGACACCAAGACGTTGTGTAATCTCCTGCGGGGTTAACAGTCTCTTGTTCATATCATCTCCTCCTGCCTAAAATAAGTGCATAAAAAAAGCCCAACCGGCAAGCTATGATTGCTTACCGATTAGGCTTTGACAAGAAAAGTGCATAAAAAAGCCTGAATCTAAAAGCATATCTCACTTGCAGATTCGGCTTCAATTTTTTAAAGACCCGTCAGATTAGTAAAATTGAATACAGCTATATAATAATTAACGGGTTAGCAACGACGGTTTAGTTTTATCAAACGAAACGAAATTGTCAAGGAAGTAACTAAATTTTATAAATAAAGATTTAAGACGCACAACACTAAGTACAGAGCATCATTTTAGACAAATGTCTCTTATTGGCATCGTATAATTAAGCGCTATACTATGCTTAATATGAAAAGAAATGACGGAAAAGTAAATGAAGACCAGATTATTGCCAGAGTGACAAAAGCAGAAAAGAAGAAACTCATCTCACTTTCCAAGTCTAAGGGTTGTGACGGCTGGACTGCCTTTGTCCGGTTGTTAGCCTATGCTAAAGAAATAACTATTAAAACATAAAATTTTTTAACTGCTCTGTATAGTGCCTTGCTATACAACACTTACGAAATGAGATGATGAAGTAATGGAAAAGAGAGTTGCTATTTATGCACGTGTCAGTACAAAAGACCAAAGCACTGAAATGCAGCTAAATGATCTGGAGAGGTATTCAAAGGAACGTGGGCTTAATGTGTTCAATGTGTTCAATGTGTACAAAGACAACGGTGTGTCCGGTACAAAGCACACCAGACCCGGACTTAACCAATTGATGAATGATGCCAGGAAACGCAGGTTTGATATTGTCTTGGTCTGGAGGTTTGACCGCTTTGCCCGCAGCACAAAGCACCTTGTAACTGCCCTGTATGAGTTCCGGAACCTTGGCATAGACTTTATATCGTTTCAAGAGAACATCGACACCAGTAGCCCACTAGGAGAGGCTATATTCACTATTATAAGCGCCATGAGCAAACTTGAGTGTGACATCATATCCGAACGTGTCAAAGGCGGGTTGCGTAAGGTTAGAGCCAGTGGTAAGATGCTGGGACGGCCTAAGAGTGAGATTGATACAGATAAGGTAATTGAATACCGGAAACAGAACAAATCTATCAGGCAGATAGCCAGCGAGATGAGCTTGTCTAAAGGGATGGTGCAAAGAACACTGAAAATGTGTTTATAGCGCTGTACCAAAAACCCTATTATTTAAGGCGTTGTAAGTGTAGCATTTTCAATATTCCATATTCACGGTTTTGTGTGTACCGAAAACAAATATTTTTGGGACAGTTTCAAAGTGGTTTGGAATAGTAGAATGCTGGTCTTCCGAAAACTACACTTGTTTACGATATTTTATTGTAACGTATCTGAAAGTTAATTAAAAAATCAGTACGGAATACGGTCAAGTCCATTTATTTATATTATTAATCAGCCTAATACTCCCTCCTGACTGACATTAAAAAATGGTACCTAAATTTGAGAAAATAAAAGCCAATTCTGGATTTTGAAAAATTAGAGTTTTTAAAAAAAGAAAGATTGCTACATGACTGACATGCATAATTCTGATTTCTCATTGAATACCTGTTCATTTTTCCATAAGAACCGTAAACATGAAGATGAGATCAGCAAACAATAACAGAAGGAATATCAGCACTCCAACAACGGCACCACCAAAACATCCCTTATGTCTGAATTCAATTCCAGTGATGAGAGATTCATTTTTTATTGAAATCTTACGATCTATACAGAGCAAACGAAAGATTAGAATTGTAAGTATAGCACCAAACACAACAGTTAGAATTGCAACTAGTCTAAAGTTGTCTTTAATTGCATAGCTACCACCTAAGGTTGCAATTTGTGTTAGACTCATTGTTTGAAGACGGCTCCATAGTAGACGATTTTGATGTAAGCAGACAGCAACTATATCTGATGGATTGGCTTTCAATTTTTCTGTCATAGTTATAATTCCCCTTTCTTTTTATTCTCTTTCAATTCATACTCCATTTCCATTACCTTTTGCATCAATCAATGCACTTCTCATATTCTCAAATATCTCAGTTGCAAGACTCACTGTTAAATCACCTCTGCCAACCTTGAAACATAGCCCTAACCTTAGTGCATGAAAAGCATGAATCTGTAAGTCGCCTGGATGTTCTTGAACCATTGCTACACATTGCATGCTGGTGTCTGGGTCATTGCAATAGTTGGTCTCTTCTGCGCTGAGTGTGTATGAGAATAGTAGGGTTGATAGTGTTAGTACGGTGGCTATTTTATTCATCTGGCTTTGGTTCTTCCACTTTAGACTCTTCCAAAAGGCGAGGGTACTTTTCTTTTACTTGCTTCATTAGTTCAGGATCTAATTCAGCTCTATGCAATGTTATTACTTTGGAAAGCTGTTCAATAGTTAACCTCTCTGCTCCCACAAGTTTTGCAAACATAAGGCTGGCTCCCTGAATGTTGGCAAACCCAAGTTTGGCTCCCATAAGGTTGGCTCCCACAAAGCTGGCTCCCTCAAGATTGGCTTTCCGAAAGTTAGTGTCATGAAGACTGGCTCTCTCAAGGTTTGCTTTCTTAAGGTTGGTATCCACAAGGTTGGCTCTCTGCAGTTTGGCATGCCGAAGATTAGCTCTTTTTAAGACAGAATAGTTAAGGTTAGCTCCTTCTAAATGAACACCCTCAAGATCCTCCCAGAATGTATCTTTAAAATCTTTATCTTTATCTGGTTCGGTAATCAATATTTGATTACTTAATTTTATTTTAAAACACGTGAATACGTCAGGATATCCAAACCATTGAATTCTCATTCCAGCATTTTGAAATGGTATAAAAATTAAAAGGGCTATGCTTAATGTAAGGATGCCGTAAGCTAAGCTACTTTTGTCTTTGTATCCTTTTTTAAATTCCCCTATGGATTTAATTTCTTTTCCGAAGCTATCTTGAGTCTTTCTTTTAATATTCTCGTATTGACACCTGAAATAGATGACAGAGCAAGTTCCTAGCATTGGCATGATCCCAATAAAATAGGACAATATAGGTGCATGCTTTTTAACTAACCAAAAAGAAATTGTGTATAATACTAAAGGCATTAACCACCATAGAGACACACTGACAAAGATTGTTTGCAATGTCCCTGCAAAGTTTGACGGACGATCTTCTGCGATGTTTATCATCCATGGATAGAGATGTTTTTTTCTTCATCATTACATTTTTCTATCAGAGATCTTAATTTTAGTAAGTATAATTGGAAGTAAACAAATACCAGTATTATGATTATTGGGCTTGCGATATAAAAAGCATTGAGTGAGACATCCATCCCTATAATAGGCAAGCTTGTTGTTTTATTGAGAACAATTTGGCGGTCAAAAGTGCCAAATACTGTGAGCGTACAATAGGCCAGAAATCCCATATAGAGAAAATATATTTGACGAGCGTTTTTAGAGGCTTCGGTAATATTATCTAATAACCGATACGAAGCATTTGGTTTTTCTTCTGATGGATTGTTTATCATGTCTCTATCATTCCCTGTCATACCTACAACCCCTTCTCTTCCTTCTTCTCCTCTTTCAATTCTTCTTCTATCTCACTCACCTTCGCATCAATCAACGCACTTCTCATATTCTCAAATATCTCAGTTGCTTGAAAAGCTCAACATTTACAATATGCGGAAATTGCTTTAAGGGAGGCCGTCATGATTGAACTTAATCTTCCTTGTAAAATAGAATAGTCAACAAACCCATCAATTGCCTTGCTAATTGATAAGCCTATGTTATTAAAAACATATGTAATCACTTTACCGTCCTTCTTAGCCTTTTAATAATCAGCCGAAAGGCATTTAGATGTCTCGAAGCATTGACTCGTATACCATTTGATAGTGATTAAATATATGAGTATGTTCTTTCTTAGTTAACCAAACGCATGGCCGACCCGATGCATGAGACTGTACAACTGGTGTCAGCAAAAGCATTCCGTGGTCGTCACCGGGATCAAAAAAAGTTAATGATAAATTACCTAATTTCCTGGAGAATCTAACATTAATTGAGCCCGGCCATTTATTATTTTTTATATCATTTTGCCAATCATGAAATATTTTTATCGAGTGCTCTAAATCATTTCCAAACTCAGGAGCGGTCAAATCAGTCATTGATTTCACAATATAGTCAACATTTTCGCAGATTAAAATATCTATATGAATACTCTTTGACTTCAATAATAAGAATAATTTTGTTTTAAAACCATGCCGGTCTTGTGTAAGTGAAAACAAATTTTGACCAATAATAAATAGGCGATTCTCTACTTTATCAAGTGCGTTTCCAAGAACATTCAGAGGTGAATCTTTAACAGTGGTTCCAATCCAACATGGCCTAGCTGCTCGTTTGCTAAAGAAGTCAAGAGCTGGGCTGTCAAATTCAGGGTGGTTTCTATATCCTCGATAAACGCCTCAAGGTTCTTCTCGAACTGAGCTCTTTTAGCAATTTTGTCTGTATAAACTATGACGCCGTATTGACTGATATCAAATGGAATTTTTTGACCCTCCTCAATCACCATTATTGTACCACTACGAAGCGCATGCCTCGTGCCAAGCGCATACCACACATTCGGATTATTATCAGTCAAAACTGCAACGACAATATCTGCACTTACTAGTTCTTCAAGTATGCTTTTAATAATGTTCTTTGGTCGTGCGGTTGACTTGATACATTCATAGCCTAGATTGTCAACAGTTGGCTTAATAAACTGATGAAAGAATTCCGTCCAATACTCCTCAGTATGGTCATTTGTAGTTTTAGAAAAGGGCATGATTACAAAACATCTTTTTTCATCCATTTACCTCATTTTTGTCAAATTGTGTGGCATGAAAACCTGCATGTTACCTCTGTATTTGCGTTTATAATACTCAAGTAACCATCAAAATCAAGAGGAAATATATACATCAGGATACACAGGGATATTACTGGTGATATGTGGTTTGAAGTCGATGCTTTCTTCTAAATTATTTATAAATCAAATTAAACAGTAGATTTGCAATTTCAGAATCAAGTTTTTCTAAGATTTTATACTGTTTTATGGCAGAACTTCTATCGTTTGATAAATTATAAAACATACCGAGACTATAACGAGCCTCTGCATTATCAGGATCAATTTCCACCGACTTTTTGAAAGCCTCAATTGCTTCTTTGTGCATGCCTGATTCTCCATAGGCAAGGCCAAGATTATAATAAGCATCTCCGTCATCAGGGTTCATCTTCACTGCCTGTTTCAATGTCTCTATGTCAGGGTCATTTGCCAGAGACATACTGCCTGTCAATACCATACACAGGATTGCCGTGATTATTAATAGATATGGTTTCTTCACTAGAGCAGGATTATAAACTAATGAGCGATTTAGACAAGAGTATATTGAGGTAAATTCACCACCTGATTACGCTATATATGCAAAGCATAAAATACCAATATACACAGATATATTACTGGTGAGATGTGGTTTGGGGTGGGGTAAGGTGTAAAAATAAAAGTAAGGGTGCCACCTGAACAAAAAGGCGGCACCCGTTACTCGTCAATATAAGTATTAAAGACTACTTCTATTTCTTCTAATGACCATGGCCACTGCCACTGTCATCATCACTACCATGTCTTTTCTTCTTATTTTTCTTTTTCTTGTGACCACTGCTACTACTATCATCATTATTATTACTGCAACATTCTCTTAAAATATTAATTTCATCCATTAAGGCCTGAATCTGTACCTGCATAAGCTGAATCTGCTCTTGCATAATAACAACCTCTTCAGGTGGCACCCCTCCAGATATTCCAGTAAGTTGTGAACCGTCTCCTATAAAGGAGTCTGCCCTCACATCACCGTTAACATCTAACTTCACTAATGGAACATCAGTGCCGATACCGACATTTCCACCCTTGACAGTCATGCCCATCCAGCATTCACCTGCATCTTTGATTCCGTTCTCATTATAGTCTGTCCACGTATAACCGGCAGGACAGCTACCATCGTCATCCACGATTTTAAACTCTCCAATATCCACGCTACCAGGATCATTATTATTTGATGTTGTGCCAACTAGCGCACTCGGTATACAGCGTATTGTTGTAGTTTGTGTACCAACGTCAACATACCCAATCAGATCTCTTTCTATACCAATAAAGAAATTTGTTGTTTCAGTGCCAAACCCATGTCCAAGATTATCAACAAAATAATTATAAAAAGGTGAAGTAATTTCATTTGTGGCTGTGATCCAAGGCCACTGTGGATATTTTGGTTCCGTTAAAGGATAAGGCAGATTTACTATCGTCCCCACACATGCCGTTTCAGTACCAAAACCTGTACTTTCACCTCCTGTTGTGCTCTGTGCAAAAGTTCCTTTACCTATACTCAGAGAGAATAGCCCGACAACAACAACTAACATAATTACCAATACGACACACACTGGTCTAAATAATAGCTTCATGCTCCATCCACATTTCTTATATTTTAAAATTATAGTCTTCAATATCGCCTCTGCCAGAAAGACAATGCTGCAATAAGAAAACTCATACTACTTCCTACCACCAAAAACCTTTTTACTTACAGAACACTCAATACTATTTAACGCAGTTGCACGCCCATTTCAATATTTTATATTTGTATTATAGCAAAACAAAAATCTTCGGCTTCTCTTCTCCAATACTCAACATTTATCGGGCGTTTAATAGTTTATAGTTTACCACCACAACTAACAGGGATGTTTATTGGCAAATACAATGCCATAACCATCCCCAAATCAACTAAAAGCATAAGACTTAACACAGTTAGGTATTAGTGCAAATAGCACAATCTCGATTTTTTCAATTTTACCAAATTTGTTATGAACCATAACAAATTTCGTTAGGCATCCATAACGTTTGTTACGTGAAATTGATGAGATGATATGTAAATTTGTGCTGCGTAAATCTATGCACATTTGAGCAAACAGGTTCTAACCTCGTCCAATAAGGGAGCCTGCATTTAAGTACCGTAAAACTTAGGCCTTTTTCATGTACCCATCAGGAGACACAGGTATTACTGGTAAGATGTGGTTTGAGGTAAATTCACCACCTGATTGTTCTTGCTTTCTGAATGTTATTATAAGAGGAATGATAACAAACTAGACTTTTGTCGGTATTGTCATTGGTTTCCAGATGGAGGGTAGGGGGCATGTGCCCTGTGGCTTCGACATGTATATCTATACATCCCACTCACAGTTTGATCACGATAAAAGAGAATTGCCGTCTCAGCACATTTAAAAAAAGCGCCTACATCCCTCAGTTTATGAATAATACAGGCGTCTGTATGATAAATCAATCTTGGTAAATGATTACCGCTTTTATCGTCCTTACTAGTTGAAGTCACGATCCTACATCCCACCACATTTACTATATTCATTTGGTCATGCCTAGGATATCTCAAACGGATTTCCTAGACATGACCCTAATATAAATATTGACTGCCTTTAGGAATGAAATCATACTTGTACTTGTCAATCAAAATGATATTCTCTTTAGAATACATCAGCTTGGTACGATCAGGAACAACTTGTATGTCTATAGCTTTATTTATATTGTAATTTGGGTGGGTCTGCATAATCATCTTATGATGCCATAGTACAGCTTCTTCTAAAACGGCTATAGCTGCATTCTTTATATAGGCTTCATTTATTGCCTGGCCATAGTTATCATAGGCGCGCTTATCATACGTATAACGACCTTTTATGTCATAATAGTATGTAGTGAATACAAACAAAATAAAAAATATTAAACAAAAGGGAATTGTACATTTAAATAGATTTCGGAATACATTTATATTTATCTGATTAACCAGGTAAATACCCTCAATATAGAAAAATGCTAACATAGGTAATGCAAAATAATTCAGTCTATATGCGCCAACCGGTAGCATTCCGGTTAAATATAGAATCCAGATCAGGCACATTAATAATAAAAAATATAGTGATAATAGACTATCTTTAATATAAAAACTGATGTAATTCTTAAAACCATGTTTCTTAATACCGGCCATAATAATATTACAGCACTTGGTTATGCCTAAGAATATTATCGCAATATTTATTAGTGTTATTGATTTAAATAATAAACTTAAAAAACTGGTTTTATGCGCCGAAGTGACAAATAGCATACCAAAATATCTGTAAGCCGAATTTAATATTTTTTCAAGAAATAGATTTATGCTTGAATAGTCTACAAAAAGATGATTCCAGTATGTTTTCGCATTCTTATCAGCTAGAATAAATCTTAGATCACTGAAATAATTTAATAAGAGAGCAAATATGCATAGCAGCACTGGTAATAAATATCTTATAAATGCTGTTTTAGTTTTATCTGAATTGAGATACGATACAATCAAAAATAATATGACCGGTGTTGCACATATAATATATGTGTAACTGAAAAACGGCGCAGCAAGAAATATGCCTACACCTAATATATACAGATAGGATATATTATTATCTAGGGTCATACGCTTAAAAATATAAAGTTGATATATAGCAAGCAAAGCGCAGAAAAACTCCATGGAATATTGCTTCACTTGTGTGAAATAGAAAACGGTTATTTTATTGCTTAATATGATTACCAGGAAAAGCAATAGCTTAACCTTGGATTTGGAATATATTTTCCTATTAAGCATGTGAAATAATAGAAGAATACTTGCGCATTGAATGAGAAATGGAATAAGCCTTAATGATATATAGCTGAAATTAAATACCTTTGAAAATAGCTGAATAATATAAAAATAAATCCTTGGAAACTGCTGATTATAAGCTAATTCTTCTGTAAGAAACTTTAATGGTCTTAATTTTAAATTATAGATAATGAAAAATTCGTCAAGCCAGAAAGGTTCTTTTGCCAGAATTGTATAAATCTGAGTCATTATTGCATAGACTGCAATAAAAATTGCAGCTAGCAAATAACCATTAAATTTATTTAGGGATTTTCTAATCATTTATTATGTTCAGTAATAGATAGTCTTTGTGTTATATTTCCTGAATTTAAAAAATAGGGATTTTCAAATAAGGCAATTCCACTGGAAAAATAGCAAAATTACTTATTTATGAAATGCATATTAATCACCTGATGACCTGCCCCCGTTCTGTTTTAGATCAGTTTGAAACGTTAGGCTGTATTCATTCGCAAGATAGTATTAATTATTCTCAATTTATGCAGCAAAGACATGGCAAATACTGAAGCTATGAAGTAACAAAAAGCATAACCAAATTTGGTTCTTCTGCCATTATCGAAAGCCAGTGGCTAGGTCTATTAAAATTAAATACTCTTACGTCAAATCCAATCTTTGTTAACAATTTTGTATAGAATAAAGCCAGTAATGATTGAAGAACTTTACATACTCTTCTGACTTGTTAGTTTGGTTTGATAAAACAAATTCTCTTCTCCTGTCAAACTCACTTCTTTTGTCAATATTGCCTGAATAATGCAGAAGAATAAAATCATTTGACGATATATTACTATTTATTAGAAACTTATTTACTTCGTGAGATGTGGTAATGCTATCAACAAAAAAACTCATGTTCGTCGATAAGAACAGAAACCAAAGCATGCGCAGATTGCAGATACTTGTTAAACAGAATGACTCTAGTGGCATCAAAACCTATTTTATTTAGACAACTCTAGCTCCTTCACCACACAGACCCTCCTTGTGCGTAAGCAAAAAAGCTACACCCTCTCGAAGAAATGGTCTCTCTGATACATTGAGAGCGACAAAACTACTATTATTGACGTTGAAATCATTTCTCACTTGATTTGATACACGGACTGCAGTTTCCTTACTAACGGGAAGCCCAATCAAATTGTTTGAAGACAAGTATTGATCAACAATCTTATTTTCACGCATTTGCATGTATGCGTAATACATAGAGGGAAGAAACGTTATCGTCCATGTCAATATCAGCACCAAATAATATTTTTTTTGATTACTCATAACTCCCATCTCTTTTATTTTCCCGTGCAATTCTATTATAATCATCTTTAAGCTCTCCATAAGCTGTAGAGCTATAGAATAGAAACACGGTAATTATAACAGTTTTTTTCATAACAAATATCTTAAAAGACTATTGAGGACCATTCCATAGCTCAGTAGCCACCTTATTCTCTCTTAAGGTCTGATTGTGCCTGTATGTTCGTTATCATGCGCATCATATGCCATTACCGTGAACATTTCCAATAATTATATTAACAATCTCCTCCTCCTGGTTATTAGTGCTCTTCATACTCGCCATTAGTTGGTCAATATCGTGTAAATCAAACAATAGCTTCCTGCCCAACCTGATGCTTGGTATTTTGCCCACTGAAGACCACTCATAAAGTGTCTTTACAGGTATTGATGAGTATCCAGAAACTTGTTTAATATTTACATACCGCTTCATTGTCACATTATTACTATTCGATTAAATCTTCATAATTTTAGCATAACATTTTCTAAATATTTCTTGATTTTTATTAGCTATTTTACTACGCTCTTGAAGCCTCTAGAAAGCAAATTCCTATCATCATTTCACATTGGTTTTAATGTTTATTCTATTGGAAAAACTATGTTGTTTCATTTATAAATATAATAAAGTAAAAATATTATGAAAATTGTTTTAATTTATCCATATGAAAAAAAATGTTATTCAGGTTGTAATCCTCCAATTTCATTATTGTATTTAGCGGCTTCACTATTAAAAAATAATTATGAAGTGAAAGTTATTGATATTGATGAAGATAATCAATCTTTTTATGACATTATTACGTTTTTAAAAGGATATTCTCCTGATTTAATTGGTATTCCAATGTTTTCAAATACAATGCACCTAGCTTATAGGTTTGTTGACCTTTTATTTTCTCAAAAACAAGAATGGCAGCTTGTTATTGGTGGGCCTCATCCTTCAGCTCGTGCACAGGATGTCTTAACAAAATTTGATAAGTGTAATTTTGTATTACGTGGAGAAAGTGAAGATAGTATAGTTAATTTAGTAAAATGCATGGAAAGTAATGATGATTTTAGTACCGTTTATGGTCTAAGTTATAGAAGTGGAAATGAAATTATTCACAATCCAGATGTTGTCCTAAATAATAAAATTGACGATATTCCATTTCCTGCAAGAGAATTACTTGATAGTGCCTATAAAAGTAATACTTATTGGCGTATTGGACATAAGAAAACAACAGATATTATTATTACTTCAAGAGGGTGTCCGCATAAGTGTAATTTTTGTTTTAAAGTTGCCAAAACATTTAGATGTCGTTCTCCTGAAAATATTATTGAAGAATTAATTCAAATACGCTCAAAGGGAATTAAATCTGTTCATATAATGGATGATTTATTTACTTCAAATAAAAGTCGATGTTTTAAAATATTAAACCTAATTAATGAACAAAAATTGGGAATGGAATTTAAAGTTAGAGCAAGAGTTGATTTAATTAGTGAAGAGTTATTAATTGGATTAAAAAATGCAGGTGTAAAAAGTGTTGTTTATGGTATCGAATCTGGTGCTCAAGAAATGCTTGATTTAATGAATAAAAAAACTACTGTAGAAATGAATTATAATGCAATTGCACTTACAAAAAAAGTAGGACTTCAATGTTATGCAGATGTATTAATTGGGTATCCTGGCGAAACTCCAAAAACGATATTAGAAACAGAACAACTACTTTTAAAAGCAAAGCCGACTGCTGTAAACATTTCAATTATGTACCCTTTTCCTAATACAGCGTCATGCAATCAAGCGGAAAAAGAAGGCACTTTAATAAATGAGTGGAATATTAATGGTGCTCAACCATGGATTAAATTACCATGGATTAATGAAAAGAAAGAACTTGAACAATATAAAAATGCTATTCTTAAGAGATATTTACTTAATCCTATTGTAATATTTAATGTAATTAGATTTATTTTGTTTAAAAGTAGCTTTCAACAATTAAGGAAAATAACGAAATCTTTATTTCTTGAAGGTGTTTAAGAGGGATGATAACAAATTAGACTTTTGTAAATGATATTGCGGATTGTAATACCAATACACACACGCACACAAATCATTACTCAGCTACCATAATAGGTGATTAAAGTTGTTCCGGTTCAACCCGGCATTCTCCATATTAACCCAACAACCATTTAAGAAGATTTTCAACTACTAAGCCTAGAGTAATAACAATGAAGTAAATAAAATACTACACTGCGCAACAGCATTCTTATTCTTCAATGTATTCAAACCGTTCAGCCATGCCACATTCAAGGCTCTTGCAGATCCGATCTATTGTGTTAAAAGTCACTCCTGTCGTCTTCTCGTGATAAAGTTTCGTTAGGGTTACATAGGAGAGATTTGTCTCCCTCCTCAACGCCAATACCGACATTTTTCTGTCGCCAAGTAAGCTTGATAGTCTACATTTAATCATTCGTTATGTACCTCCTTATAAAATTTTCAATACCGGCTTGTTTATAATATAAAGTTTGTTAAGTAGAATTAATACTCAAAGTAGAGAATGGATTTTCAGGTGTCCAAAAAGTGTCCATAATAGTCCAAAATAGCCAATTTATTCAACAATTACCAATTGTATTCAACAGTGCTTAAAACCTGTTATATCAACAAGATACTTACAGAATTTGGACTTAGCAAAAACCCTGTCAGAGAGCTCATAACCCGGAGGTCGCAGGTTCAAATCCTGTCCTCGCTACCAATACAAAAGGCTTTAGGATTTCTCCTAAAGCCTTTTTTTATTGCTATATTCCATCAGAACCCGAAGAAGCAAAATGGTACTCTTTTGAATTAAGGAAGTTATCAAGTTTATTAACCACC
>Ga0233428_1002644_pt1 | contig 16478 bp, 12 predicted proteins | sample SI_118_April2016_4_FD_179890 | JGI IMG/M metagenome (GOLD analysis project Ga0233428, IMG submission 179890) | Seawater microbial communities from Saanich Inlet, British Columbia, Canada - SI_118_April2016_120_MG | ecosystem: Environmental > Aquatic > Marine > Inlet | place: Canada: British... | reverse complement strand
AATTTATGGATATTGATCTTAGCCCCCACGCGCGTACCGCACTTGCCAATTGGCTGCATTTTTGTGCGGCATTAAAGAGACAAGTTCGCATTAGTCTGACAGCTCCTTCAAAATCGCTAATTTCTAATATTCAGAACTATTAAATTTAGTTCACCAGCAGGAGTACCTTGGCTGGTAGGTGCAAACACACTTGGGATGTTGATATTTTTGTATACATTATATAAATTATATTATACAAGAAATCCCTTGGAAATAGTATTCTTGGCAATGGCAGTAGAATACCAACGTGGAATTGCCTTCTCATTCGGAGAAGCTTCCATCACTTTTTTCATTGGAGAGTACAATTATGGCCCCCTTGAAGTTCTCAATTATTCTGTTTGGCCTCAGGCTACTGATTTGGGTGCAGGCATTGCGTTATCAAGCTTTTCGCGATCGGCTGAAAGAGAAAAACTTTACCGCTCAAATGAAGACCAAAGACAATTCTGTCGGGCGTTGGTTCACCTTCAAAGATGGCCGGGTTTCTTCCGGCAGCGGCGTTAAGGCTGATGCCGATATCGTGCTGACCTTTAAAACCTCTGAAATTGCCGCCCGGCTTCTGATGCCGCCCGTTGATCAGCTTGAGCAAATCAATGCGATGAAAGATTTCCTTCTGAACCTCGAAGGTCCCGACGAGTTCACCTCGTGGTTTACTCAGACGATTATGCAAACCCAAACAGTCGGCTGGAAATATGGTGTCGACATGGGCGGCGGTGTCACGCGCTTTTGTAATATGACAAATGGCGGGCCGGTCTTTTTATATGTCAAAGACAATAAGCTCATTCGGATAACACCAATCGATTTTGATGACAGTGATCCCGAGACCTGGACGATAAAAGCGCGCGGCAAAACTTTTACCCCGCCCCGCAAGACGACGCTGGCGCCGCATGGCATGAACTGGAAAAGCATGCTCAATTCGCCAGACCGCTTGCTCTATCCTATGAAGCGCGTCGACTTTGACCCGAACGGAGAACGCAATCCGCAAAACCGCGGCAGCTCCGGCTATGAGCGCATCTCTTGGGATGAAGCATTGGACATCGTCGCTGGTGAAATTAAGCGTATCAAAAAAGAACATGGTCCCGGCGCCATCGCCAACTCTCACGGCTCGCACCATACCTGGGGCAATGTCGGCTACTATCTCAGCGCCGACTTTAAATTCATTAACGCTGTCGGCATGACCCGTGTGCTGCACAATCCTGACAGTTGGGAAGGCTGGTATTGGGGCGCTGCTCACCATTGGGGCGGCTCGCTCCGGGTTGGTCAGACCGAGACCTACGGCACCGTCGAAGATCTGCTTAAAGAAGCCGAGATGGTTGTCTTTTGGGCGAGTAATCCCGAAGGCACCAGCGGCGCTTATGGCTCCCTCGAAGGCACGGTCCGGCGTAAATGGTTGAAAGAACTCGACATCGACCTCATCCACATCGATCCTTATTACAACGATACCGCACAATTCCTGGGCGGCAAATGGCTGGCCCCTAAGCCCACTTCGTCGCCGGCTCTTGCCATGGCGATTGCCAATGTCTGGATGAATGAAGACCTCTACGACAAAGACTTCGTTGAAAACCGCACAACCGGTTTCGACAAATGGAAAGCCTACATCATGGGTGACGAAGACGGCATTGCCAAAACGCCGGAATGGGCTGAGCCTGAAACCGATCTCAAGGCCAAGGACATTCGGGCGCTGGCCCGCAAATGGGGCAACAGAAAAGTCTATCTCGCTGCCGGTGGCTGGGGCAACGGCCATGGTGGAGCCTGCCGCAATGCGACGGGCATTCAATGGGCACGCTCGCTGGTTTGCTTGATGGCGATGCAAGGGCTTGGTAAGCCCGGCGTCAATATGGGCAACCTGCAATGGGGTACGCCAGTCGACACCAACTTCTATTTCCCAGGCTATGCCGAAGGCGGCATGTCGGGCGACCTACACCACACCGCCATGTCGGTTGAGCTTTATCAGCGCATGCCACAACTGCCGAGCATGAACACGGTCGAGCAGGTCATCCCCCGGATGTGGTTGCCGGAAGCCATCATGGAAGGCAAAGCAGAGGGCTATGCCTGGGACGGCAAAAGCATCGAAGCGCAGTTTAATAAGATCTCCTATCCGAAACCCGGCTACTCGCCGGTCAAGATGCTCTACAAAATTGGCGGCTCGCTTATCAGCACGATGGCCGATTCTAATCGCCATGTGAAAATGTACCGCTCAGATAATCTTGAGTTTTGTGTCAGCCAAGCGATTTGGAATGAAGGCGAAGCAAAATTTGCAGATATTATTTTACCCGCCTGCACCAACTTCGAGCGCCCCGACATCAGCGAATGGGCAGCGCTTGGCGGCTATGCTTTCCATGGCCAGACCCAGCTCAACAACCGGGTTGCCGTGTTCCAGCATCAAGCGATCAAGCCGATGGGAGAATCCAAATCTGACTATGTGATTTTCTCAGAAATCTGTGAACGTCTGGGTCTCAGCGCCTACTTCACCGAAGGCATTTCTGAGCTCGATTGGGCAAAGCGTATGTTTGATGGGTCTGATCTGCCGCAGATTATTTCGTGGAAAGAGTTCATCCGTAAAGGCTATGTCGTCATTCCTCCAGAAAAAGAAGAATTGCGCGATCCGACATCTTGGAATTGGTATTACGAAGACCGTAAGAAAGATGTGCCGGAGCCAATGCCATTGCCGTCTGACTATAAAGACGAGTATCTCAAAGGCATTCAAACGCAATCGGGCAAAATTGAGTTTGAAGCATCGAGCCTCAAACGCTTTGATGCGCATGACCCGGAACGGCCTCCTGTCGTTAAATATAACCCAGCCTTTGATGCTCCGTCTCAAGCGAAGCACCCGCTTCGTATGTTGACCCCGCATCCACGCTATTCCTTTCACACTCAAGGTGACGGCAAAGATTCTTTCATCAACAACATCAAAGACCATCGGGTTGAAGTCGACGGCTTTTACTATTGGATCATCCGGATTAATGCCGACGATGCTGCCGAGCGCGGCATTAAGATGCACGATCTGGTGAAAGTATATAATGATCAAGGTGCTGTCGTTTGTGCCGCCCTGGTGACGCAACGCCTGCCGCGGGGCTCGACCCATGGCTATGAATCTTGCGCAACCTACGAGCCTTTGGGAGAACCCGGTAATTCAGTTGACCGCGGCGGTATTTTGAACCTATTGACACCAAAGAAGTCTCAGATCAAAAAAGGTCATTCGATGGGTAATTCCACGGCCTTGGTTGAAATTGAGTTATGGGATGGCAAAGCCGAACATAATGTCGCCCCCGCAGTTGCGGCAGAGTAAGAAAAGAGAGAATAAGATTATGTCAAAATGGAACCTCATCATCGATCTTGAAAACTGCACCAATTGCAATATGTGTGTGCTGGCCTGCCAGGATGAACATGTCGACAACACCTTCCCTGGCTATGCCGAGGAAATGCCGAAACATGGTGCCCGTTGGATTGAGATTATGCGGAAAGAACGCGGCCAGGCGCCAATGATTGATGTCGCCTACCTCCCCGTCATGTGCCAGCATTGCGATGACGCACCCTGCATCAAGGCAGCTGAAAACGGCGCGGTATCAAAACGTGCCGACGGCATTGTCATCATTGATCCCGAAAAAGCCAAAGGCCAAAAGCAATTGGTCGAAAGCTGCCCCTATAATGCAATTTGGTGGAACGAGGACCTCCAGCTACCGCAACATTGGATCTTCGATGCTCATTTGTTGGATGATGGCTGGAAGCAACCCCGGGCGGTCTCTGTCTGTGCGACCGAAGCGATTGCCGCCAAAAAACTGGATGATGGCGAAATGGCGAAATTGGTCGACGCCGAGGGATTAGAAGTCCTCAATCCCGAATTTGGCACCCGGCCTCGGGTTTATTACAAGAACCTCTATCGCTACAATAAGTGCTTTATTGGCGGTAGTGTGGCGACAACAAAAGACGGCACCTCAGATTGCGTCGAAGGGGCCAGCGTCAAACTTAGCCAAGGCTCAGATGTCATTGCCGAGGCGACCACAGATGTCTTTGGTGATTTTAAATTCGATAGGCTCGATGAAAACAGCGGCACCTATAAAGTTGAAATTTCGGCCGATGGTCATGGTTCAAAGTCTCTTGATGTCGAGCTCAGTGAAAGCGTGACCTTGGGCAATATATTTTTTGACCAAACGCTCCCCGTCATAAATAGGCGCTAGAGAAATATTGTGACTAAGAAAATAGCGCTGTCCTCCACTGCGTATAAGTATCGAGAAGTTGTTTAAGTAAACTAAAATGTAGAAAGAAAAATGGAAAAATAGAATACCTTATATATCAATGCTCACACTAGCGTGGCGTATAGCGCGTGCCCAGTTCCCGTTAGCGCTCAACAATTACCGATCACATCTCCAGGAGAAATAAACGATGCCTACAATTGACGACGTTACAATAATCAACACCAACACTGCTGAGGCCAAAACGGTCGATTCCGGATTAGAAAGAACAATCTGTGGTGATAGCCTTTGTGGCTCGAAAAATCTGACGGTTTATCGGCGAACTGTGTCAGAAGGCCATCAATTCGGCGTTCATGCGGGTGACGACTACCACCTTCTTTATGTCATGGCGACATCGAAAGAAGGTTACATCAGTTACAATGGAGAGATAATTCCGGCCGAAGAAGGTGCCGGCGTGCTGCTCGCGCTAGGCGAGTCGGCACAATTCGAAGCGTCCGGATCGGATATGGAATTGCTACACATGGTAACACCTACGCCTCCTTCTTCCATCGAAGAGGGACTGACCGGGGGACCGGGATACTTATTTAATCGGGAAACTCTTCGTGTGCTCACCGATGCGAGTGGCGGTCGCGTGCGTCGCTTTTGCGCCGAATCCACGGTTAGGTTGCTTGATGGCAGTCGGCTCACGCCCACCAACGCCATTCAGGCAGGTGAAATGCACTATCATGAGGGCGGCTCATCACCCTACCATCAACACGTTGGCACCGATGCAAATCCAACCGGCCCAGATCACTGCTACATAACTTTTAAAGGCCAAGGTATCGTCGAAGTCGGGGATACATCTCAGGAACTCGAACCCGGCACGCTCGTTTATTTCCCACCCGGCGTACCACATCGTCTACATGCTCATGGCGGTGCGCTAGACTACTTCGAGATCCAGGCTTGGCGGAGCTTTAAGACAAACATCTTCAGCGAAGAGGAATTGGGGCTCAGGTGGTACTATGACCCAGAAAATCCCGAAGCTGATCGGGCGGAGTGGGATCAGAGTTAATGACTGATGTGTTTTGAACGACGATATGGCTAATGCTGATTCAGAACAATTTCAACGAGCTTTATAAATTAATGACGATGATGTAATTCTGGACCTTATCAGCACTCTAAATTATTTACGTAGCCATAGGAATTGTTCAGGCAAAGTAGGAGACCTCGAATTTTGTTTGGCGCGCGCAAGGCTTATTTGAAGGTCACTCAAACCGATACAGAATGTTCGGTTGGATATTATGGCGTAAATATCCAAGACTATTTGAACGAAGCGGACAATATTCGTAAACGTTGATGCTTCATCGAGCAGTGAACGACGAGTATTGTCCGCTGGAAACTGCTGTTACCATAGTTGCCAAACTGTATCCAATGACCAACATTTAGTTGCAAGATTATAAAAACGCAGGTCACGCCCTTGATTTGAAAGGTGTTTAAAATTTTTGACAAGGCAGCAAGTAGTCTGGCCAATCAACGTTCCTTAATATAGCTCAACGAACACTTAATTATAGATTTTTTGAGACTTCAGTGATTGTCGCTCAGGATGATGGCAACCTATTCGGCAATAGCCAGGTAAGCCGTTAAGCCCGGCGGTTCTATCCCAAAAAGATTTATCAGGTGATCAATACCATGCTCTTGCGGCCCTTGATTGATCCAATCGCTAGGAGCATCCATCGGCCCCCAACTTCGCGGGCGGATATCCGAGTTTCAGGGCTAACAGTAGCCTCATCTAAAAATTATTCTGGTATTCACACCTAGAGAATTTCTGATTTATTGCAGGATTATAGTGGATTTTTTTAAATATAGTTTTTGTTGTATTAATAAATAAAACCTTGTATACAAAAATTATTAAATAGTATAATAATAATTCTGAGATCATCTAGAGGTATATTTTAATGGCACCAAATTCTAAGCGTTTATGCGTTGATATAGGCGGCACTTTTACAGACTGTTTAGTGCTCGACGAAGTAACTGGCCAATTTTCTTTAATTAAAACACCAACGACCCCCAGCGATCCTTCCGATGGATTCCTAAACGGTGTTGCTAAGGCAGCAAAGGAGTTTGACGAGACGATCGAGGAATTTCTCGGCTCCATCAACATGCTTATTCATGGCACGACTTTGGCAACCAATGTTTTGCTAACAGGTAGTGGCGCTAAAACCGGTATGTTGACGACGGAGAATTTTCGGGATTTCCTTGAAATTCGCCGCGCCATCAAGCCACTTCATATTTCGTTGTTTAATGTGTTTATCCCACCGAACCGGCCTCTGATACCTCGGGCCTTGCGTTTGGGTGTGCCGGAACGCACGCTTTACACCGGTGATATATTTGAGCCATTGGACGAAGATAAAACGGCAAAAGCGGTTGAGCATTTGCAGAGTGAAGGGGTCGAAGCGGCTGCTGTTTGTTTCCTGCATTCGTATGCCAATCCAACGAATGAAAGACGGGCTGCGGAAATCGTTAAAAACGTTGCCCCGGATATGTATGTAACGACATCCCATGAGACTATCCACGTTTGGCGGGAGTTTGAACGCTTTAATACCACAGCAGTTGGTGCCTATGTAGGCCCGGCAGTGGCCAACTACCTGCGCCGATTGGAAGAACGCTTGAAAGAGTCAGGCTTTGACGGTTCCCTGCTGATGATGTTGGCTAATGGCCTGGTGCAATCAGTTGATCAATGTATCGACCGGGCCGTTTACTTCCTCCATTCCGGACCCGCGGCCGCCCCTTCTGGCGCTCGGTTCTTAGGCGAGATTGAAGGCAAGGATCAGCTGTTATCGGTCGATATGGGCGGCACTAGTTTTGATGTTGGTTTGGTGCGCCACGGTGAAATCCCAACGACAAGCGATAGTTGGGTCGCCGACCAACGTGTGGCCATCAGGATGGTTGATATTGAAAGTGTTGGCACCGGCGGTGGCAGCATTGCGAGTATCGATGCGCTCGGCTTACTCAAAGTTGGCCCGGAGAGCGCAGGCGCCGATCCGGGACCAGCTTGTTTTGGTAAAGGTGAGGAGCCGACTGTTACCGACGCCAATTTGGTCATGGGATTACTGTCTCCTGACTTCTTTTTGGGTGGCGACATGAGCCTTGACGTTGAACGTTCCAAAACGGCGATCGAAAAAGTCGCCCAGCCACTAGAAATGGACGTAGTAGAGGCCGCTCATTCAGTATTTACGCTTGCCAACATGTCGATGGCGGATGAGATTATCAAGGTTTCGACTAAACGAGGCTATGATGTTCGCCAGGCAACCATGATCGGCGGCGGCGGCGGCGGACCGGTTCATGCTGGGTTTATCGCCGATCGGCTTAATATTCCATCGATTATTATTCCGTCTGTGGCGTCGCTTTATAGTGCCTTTGGCATGTACGCGATGGATATTGGTGAGGATTATGCACGCTCGCATGTACGCCGGGTGGATGCCGCGGAGCCAAGTGAAATCGCAGCGCTTTACCAGGAAATGGAAGACGAGGCCTTGGCGGCTTTCAAAAAAATTGGTGTTGATAAAAGTCTGGTTTCATTTCGACGGACCATTGATATGCGCTATATCGGTCAGTTCCATGAAGTTGAAGTGGATGTCGATGGCGGGGATTTTGGTAGTAAAAGTTTAATTCAAGCAAGTGGGGCCTTTGGCGCAAAGCATGATGAGCTCTTCACCTTCGCCATGCCGTGGAAAGGCGTTGAACTTCTGACTCTTAGAGTAAAAGCGACGACGCCAAACGCACCCTTCAAACTGCCTGAAATTGCGAGCGGTGGCTCTGACGCTTCTGCTGCCAAGAAATCAAATCGCCAGTGTTACTTTGGTGACGGCTTTGTTGATGTTCAGGTCTACGACGGTAGTAAACTTTTAGCCGACAATGAAATTCCGGGACCGGCAATCATTGAGGAGACGACGACGACTGTCGTGGTTCCTGAGAACTATGATTGTTTGGTGAATGCTAACAAAAACTACGTTTTAACCCGGAAAGGAGAAAACTGATGAACGATATAAAACTTGATCCGACCACGATTTCAACGGTTTGGCATTCGATGCAAACGGCGACCAAAGAGATGCGCTACATTATTGACCGGACCTGTCAAAACATGTTGATCAGCCAATTGCATGATGTCTCCTGCGGTTTGTGGGGGGCGGATGGCTCAACCATAGCTGTTCCAGTTGGCTTGCCGGTGCAGTTTCTCGGCGGCGAGTTCCCGGTTCGAGATTTGGTTAAAAAATACCCCGATGATATGGAGCCCGGTGACGTGTTTTTATCGAATGATCCCTATCATGGTGGCCATGCCAACCACTTGCCAGACTGGGCTTTTTTCCGTCCGATCTTTTATGAAGGCGAGTTGTTGTTTTTCACTATGACCCGGGCCCATCAGCAGGATACCGGCGGCTCGTTCCCGGGTGGCTATTTCCCGAACGGTCACGATATTCACGCTGAGGGCATCTGCATTCCGCCAACCCGGGTGGTGAAAGCAGGGGTCGAGCAAACCGAAATTTTCGAGCTTATCTGGAACAATGTTCGGTTCTCGGAAGGCGTCAAGATCGACAATTATGCAATGATTGCCTCGACCAAGGTCTGTGAGGACCGAATTGTCGATCTGTTGGATAACTTTGGCCGTGATACGGTGCTGGCCTGTGTCGATGAAATGTTCGACCGTACTGAAAAAGCGGTGCGGGCCGAGATCGCCAAAATTCCTGATGGCGAATACACCGCCGAAGCCGCGACCGATGACGATGGCACAACTTTAGATGAGCATGTCTGGATCCGCGTTAAAGTGACAATCGAAGGTGATCAAATGACGATCGATTTCGAAGGCTCGGATGGGCAACGAACAGGTTTCGTAAACTGCGTTTATGCGGCGACTTATGGTTGCGCAAGCGGGGCGGCAATTATGACCTTTGATCCGGCGCTGGCGGACTATCATAACGCCGGCACCATGCGGGCGATTGAAATTAAGGCCCCTCTGGGGTCAGTGGTGAACTGTGAGTATCCAGCAACAGTTGGTGCCTCACCGGTCAATATGGGCAACCAAATTATGGAGGCCGTATTGGATGCGCTGTCAAAGGCCAGGCCGGAGCGGGCGATTGCCGCTTGGGGCAAACACCGGGGCGATTATACCTTTGGTGTCGATCCTCGAACCGGCGAGCGCTACGTGCGCACGTCGTTTGATTATGATGGCAGCGCTGGTGCGGTTTGGGGCTATGATGGCTACCAAGGCGTAACCTCGCTTACTGCGATGGGCGCGATTAACCGCGGCGATATGGAAGAAATGGAAGCCCGCTTACCCTGGCGCATTCTAAAATATGAAATGGTCGAAGACTTCACCGGCGAAGGCCAATGGCGCGGTGGCCCCGGCATTCATTGGGAAGCTGTCAATGAGGGCAGTGATGGCCAGATGGCGACCGGCAGCTCGGACGGTGACGTCGTGCAAGGCTTTGGCGCGCAAGGCGGTAACCCTTCGCCGGTGTGTCGGACCTATATCGACCGTGGCGACGAACGGATCAGAGTAAAGCCGCACCGCATGGTGGATGTCAAAGAAGGCGACATTATCATCAAACAATCTTCCGGCGGCGGCGGAGTTGGCTATCCAGCTGACCGTGATCCGGAAATGGTGCTTGAAGATGTCATTAATGAGCTCGTGAGCATTAAGGCTGCGCGGGAGATTTATAAAGTTGAGATAGATCTTGAAACGAAAACGATTAATGAAGTCGAAACCAAAAAACTGCGTGCTGCCTAATGCGGCGTTTTCGGCAGACAAGTAATGACCATGGCGCCTAAATTGAATAAGGCGAAATCGATCGAACTGTATCGAGATATGGTCACCATTCGCACCTTCGAAGAAGAGGTCCGTAAAATGTTCAGTGCCGGATTGGCACCCGGCCTGGTGCACCTATACTCTGGCCAAGAAGCGGTTGGTGTCGGTACTTGTGCGGTTTTGAGTGCTGATGATTACATCGCCAGCCATCACCGTGGCCATGGCCATTGCATCGCCAAAGGAGGAGATATCACACGGTTGTTTGCCGAAATCATTGGCCGGCGACCGGGCTACAGTTTGGGTCGAGGCGGATCCATGCATATTCATGATCCGGAAACAGGAAATTTAGGTACTAATGGCATTGTCGGTGGCTCGGTGCCGCTGGCGACTGGGGCGGCGTTGTCGGCAAAACTCCGGGGCACAGGACAGGTGGCTGTCAGCTTCTTTGGTGATGGTGTGCTCAATCAAGGTATTTTGTTTGAATCAATGAATATGGCGGCGCTGTGGTCCCTGCCGGTGGTTTTCGTTTGTGAAAACAATGGCTATGGCGAATTTACCGAGATTGACGACGTAACGGCGGGGCGGCCCTATTCCAAACGCGGCGAGGCTTTCGATATTCCATCGGGCAAATATGACGGTATGGACGTCTTGGTTGTATTTGACGCGGTATCGAAAGCCGTTGAACGTGCGCGGAAAGGGGACGGGCCAAGTTTTTTAATCTTCGATACCTATCGATATTCCGGTCATTCTGTGGGTGATAAACAGGAATATAAGGACGAGAAAGAACGTCAACTCTGGGAATCCCGTGATCCTATTCAAAAAATGGCAAAAGCCATGGCGGATATGAAATTGGCGAGTAAGAGAGATTTGGAGAAAATGGACGAAGAAATCAGTGCGACAGTTGTCGCCGCGGCTAAAGAGGCCAGAAAAATGCCCGCCCCTGGTGCGGATGATTTAACGAGACATATTTATGCCCCCTGACTCTAATTCAAATATACAGTCCGACAGGATCATCACTCTCAAAGCCGCCGTCCTTGAGGCGATGGTTGAGGAAATGGAGAGCGATGAAAACGTGATCTTGATCGGTGAAGATGTCGGTGCGGCGGGCGGTGTCTTTAAGCAGACCGAAGGATTGTTTGAAAACTTTGGCACGGGTCGCGTCATTGATACACCGATCTCAGAATCTGCAATATTCGGTCTTTCTGTAGGTGCCGCAATGGCCGGTTCCCGGCCAATTATAGAAGTGATGTTTGGTGACTTTCTCACTCTGGTAATGGACCAATTGGTCAATCAAGCAGCCAAGGTTCACTATATGTCAGCCGGTGGCTTTAATGTGCCGTTAGTGCTGCGCACCGGGATTGGTATTGGCGGCAATCTCGGCCCTCAGCATTCTCAGAGCCTGCATTCTTGGCTCGCTCATATCCCCGGGCTTAAGGTTGTCATGCCAAGCTCTGCCAATGACGCTAAGGGGTTGTTCAAGGCGGCCGTCAGGGACAACAATCCGGTTATCTTCATGGAAGACCGAATGATATATAATTTGGTGGAACACGTTCCGACTGGCGAACATGTTATTCCATTGGGGTCGGCCGCAGTTAAGCGCAAAGGGGTAGAGATTACGATCTTCGCAATATCCCGTGCGGTGCATACGGCCTTGGCGGCGGCAGAGATACTTCTCGAAGAGGAGAATATTAGTACCGAAGTTGTTGATTTGCGAACACTGGCACCGCTCGATATTAAAACGATTATTTCTTCTGTAAATAAAACTGGCAGAGCATTGGTGCTTGACGGCGGTCATCAATCATTTGGCATCACCGGCGAAATTGCCGCGACCATTGGCGAACTTACCTTCGACTATCTCGATGCGCCGGTTATGCGCCTGGCAGCACCAGATATTCCGGTGCCTTACGGCCCATCTTTGGAATCCATGATGGTGCCGAGTGTAGATCAAGTGGTGGCCAAGGTCTTAACAATGTTTGGTGGTTCCGTTTAACGGAAGAGGGGACAAATGACTAATAACCTTAACATGGCACAAAATTTAGCCATTCTTGATCGAATGCTGCTGATTCGCCGATTTGAAGAAATGCTTATTGATCTCGATCAGGATCATGATTTTGGCCACTACCATCTTTATATTGGCGAAGAGGCGACTGGTGCGACAGTTGTTGAATCACTACGTCCAACGGACCTCCTGCTAACCACGTGGCGCAACCATGGTCATTTGCTTGCAAGAAGCGCTGATCCTGGACGGATGGTTGCCGAAATTCTCGGCCGCGTCGATGGCTACAATAAAGGTCGCGGCGGCACCTTGCACCTAACGGTTAGAGAAGCTGGATTCCTGTCGACTTCTGGATTAGTTGGCGGGGCTGTTGGCTTGGCAGCGGGTGCCGGCTTTGCGCTGAAACAGGCGGGAGAAGGTAATATCTGCGTTGTATTCTTTGGCGATGGCTCCTTGGAAGAAGGGGTGGTCTTTGAAGCGATGAACCTTGCTTCGCTATGGTCCTTGCCAGTGTTGTTCATGTGCGAAAATAATAATTCCGGAGCGATTAGTGCTCAGGAAGGCGGTTTTCCGTCTTCCGAAATTGCAGCCAGCCAGATCAGCGATATTCCAAAATCGCTCAATATTAAGTCCAAGCTGGTCGACGGTGCCGATGTTGCTGCCGTTCATGCCGTTGTGACAGAGGCGGTCAGTAATATTCGGTCGGGCAACGGACCTGTCTTTATTGAAGCTTATTCTGAACGCTGGCCAGGTTCGCGCCCGTTATGGCCGGAGCAGGCCACAGGCGTGACACAATTAGAAGCGGCTTGGGATCAAACGGTAATCACTGGCGAACATGCTGATTGGGTGCGTAAATTTGATCCAATAATTCGATTTATCCGCAGCCAGCTAGAAGCAGGGTTGTTTAGCAAAGATGAGTTGTTCGACCGCGATCGTAAAATTCAAAACCAAGTCATCGAGGCGCGGGCATTTGGTGAAGCCAGCGCTTTACCTGATCCTCAGTCCGCCCTTGATGGCGTCTTCGCCGCGTAGGAGAGAGAAATGGCAAAAATATCTTACGCCCAAGCGCTAGTAGATGGCATGCGAGAAAGTATGGAAGAAGACAAGTCAATCAGTCTTGTCGGTACTAACGTGCTGGGATTGGGCCCGCAGCGCCCGTTGATAGAGACGGTTCGAGATAATTTTCCGGATCGGGTATTCGACCCACCGTGTTCGGAGGCTGGTCTGGCTTCACTTGGCATCGGTGCCGCAATGGCCGGCGCCCGACCGATCATCGATTTCGGTGTCGGCAGCTTTTCACTTTTGGCTTGGTGCCAATTGGTCGCCGAAGCTGGCGTCGCCCATCATATGTCCGGCGGCCAGATTAAAGTGCCGATGGTGTTCACCATGTTGCATGGGCTTCGCGGCGGCGGCGGCGGCCAACATTCTCACAGCCCGCAAGCTATGCTGTGGAATAATCCCGGTATTGAGATCGTTGTGCCATCGACGCCGAAAGATGTTAAAGGCCTCTTTAAAGCGGCGATTGCCAGCAACAATCCGACAGCGATCATCAGTCATTCTCGATTGCTAGGTTGTGAGGGAGAAGTGCCAGAGGAAAACTATATCATTGAACTTGGCACCGGTGATATTAAACGACCTGGCAAAGACATCTCATTGATAGCCAGTTCACGGTCTGTGGTTACAGCGCTTGAAGCAGCAGAATTATTGTTTGTCGATGGCATTGAGGCTGAAATTGTTGATCTGCGAACTTTATCGCCGCTTGATAAAAATATTATTATTGAGTCTGTCACCAAAACCGGTCGAGCGATCGTAATTGATGAAACCAATGAAAGTTGCGGTGTTGCAGCTGAGATATCGGCCATCATCAGCGAGTCTGCTTTTGGCTCACTGAAATCACCAATCAAAAGAATTTCCCGCCCGAACGTGCCGGTGCCGGCCAGCCCCTTGCTGGAAGAGTGTCTTGATATCACAGCGGAAAAAATTGTGACAGCTGCTCGTGAATCACTAGAAAGTTGAGCGCATGCATGCTGATCACAGTCTTATTCAAACTTTCGCTCACGTCCTGGTGGCCATCTGTTTTATCGTTATTGGTGCTATTAATTTTAGCCGTCGGGCAGAGGTGCATGAAGAAATGCGTGGCTTCGGGGTGCCCTTGCCGGAGATTGCTCTCCCCATTGGACTGGCCTCCCAATGGCTCGGCGGATTGTTAATTTTATTCGACTACTATGCTGGAGTGGGCGCGCTAATCCTGACCGTATTTACAGTGGTGGCGAGTTTTATATTTCTGCGTTGGTGGAAAATAAAAGACAATTCCTTTCGCCGCATTCATTTGGTGATTGGAATATTCACCAACTTTGCCGTCGTCGCGGCTTTGCTGCTCATTATCGAAATTAATGGATTTGCTGGGTAGTTAATCTTTTTGATGAAGTTTCCAACACAACTGTAATTATACTTTTATCAGCCATCAAATTGGAGTGTTTTGCCATGCCTGAAATTGCCGGACCACTAAATGTGAAAATGAAGCTTTCTGCTACTTGCCCAAATGGTACCCGGACGGACACCCTTGTTGCCGGTCATGAAGTGGTCACTGATGAACCAGAATCCCGCGGAGGATCAAATTTGGCGGCGGCACCAATTCAGGTATTTATGGCCTCTCTACTCGGATGCACGAATGTCATAACCAATAAATGCGCGCGAGATTTAGGTGTGGAAATAACTTCAATGGAGATTGAATCGGAAGCCGAGCTTGACCGTCGTGGCATGTTTTTGGTTGAACCGGTTGCCGTGCCTTTTCCCAGTATTACTTTGAATATTGATGTCAAAACAAATGCGACTGATGAGCAATGGAATCAAGTAGTCGATTACCTCCACAAATTCTGTCCGATCGCAGTTGTTATTCGAGCGAGCGGGACAATAATTCATGAAAACTGGAATCTCATCCGAGATTAGAAATAAAGTTTTGGTTGTTGTAGGCAAAAGATAGAAATTTAGCGTGAGCTATTTACATGGATGGTTTAGATCAAATGATTGAATATATTCAACACAAACAGAGATTGGTATCCGCAAATCGTATCCTCGCTCGAGAAGGTGTTGTTGACGCATTTGGTCATGTCAGTATTCGAAATATGAAGGATGCCAAGCAGTATACGATGTCTCGTTCCCGAAGTCCGGAGCTGGTAGAATTCGAAGATTTGATGGACTTTACCTTAGAAGGAAATGCCATCGACCCCCGTGAACGAGTTCCCTATGGAGAAAGAATGATACATGGCGCGATCTATGAAGCTCGGCCTGAAATTAATGCAGTTGTTCATAACCATTCACTCGCTGTGCTTCCTTTTAGTTTGACGGCTACAGCTTTGAAACCAGCAATTCACGTAGGTGCAGTGATTGGCGAAGAAATACCGATATGGGATATCAGGGACCATTTTGGTGAAACGGATATGTTAGTTCGAACGATGGAACAGGCCCGTCACATGACGATGGCAATGGGATCCAATAGTTGTCTTTTAATGCGTGGCCACGGAGCTGTAATTGCCGGTCGATCTCTCAAAGAAGTAGTTATGATAGCCGTTTATTTACAGATCAACGCTCAAGTGCAAATTGAGGCAATGAAAATGGGTGAGCCTACTTACCTTTCATCCACTGAAATTGAACTGTTATGCGAAACACAATTTTCTCCCCTCGCCATGGATCGAGCCTGGGAATATTTCTGTGTTCGTGCTGGTGTAGATGTTGTTTAATCGGCTTTAGCCTATTTCATATTTTCCAAGAAAATCCCTGTTCGTGAATTTAAATTCCCTGTTACTCCAAAAAAATTCCCTGTTATATTATTAGGGTATTTGCGCGATAACTGGTGCTGTGACTGCGTTTCTAGCTCTTTGTATAGCATATTAGGTTCGATTTTATAAAAATTTCGGCATTGTCACGTTAACAGGTAAAATGCGCACAGAAACCATAGCGTTACTTTTAGGCAGCAGCACTTGCGCTTTTCCACACCCCCAATGCCTCGGTGCGATATTTCTTAAAAATCGTTCGATTGAGCAAATGCCGTTGAAGATAGAAAGTGTTGTAAGTTGCGGATTGAATATTCAAAAATCGCTGAGCCGATCCGGGTGATTTGAATCGTTGCATTTTGCGCTCTCTTCGCCGAACTGGTTGATGGGAGTTTTCCGCACGATTGTTAGCTCGCTTATCATCAATGTGCTCGGTTGTTAGACCAATTTCTTTGAACGCAACGTGATAAGATCTGAGTTTGTCCGTCACAATTCGAGTGGGAACAACCCTCTGTTTCTTTAGAAGCTTTCGCATCAACTTGATAGCAGCTTTAGCATTGCGCCTGGGTTGCACGAGAAAATCCAAGACCTCACCCTCGTTATCTACGGCACGCCATAGCCAATGTTTCTTGCCACGAATTACAATTACCATTTCATCAAGATGCCAATGGTCGCTAGGAGTTGGACGCGCGTGTCTC
>Ga0233428_1002639_pt1 | contig 16496 bp, 12 predicted proteins | sample SI_118_April2016_4_FD_179890 | JGI IMG/M metagenome (GOLD analysis project Ga0233428, IMG submission 179890) | Seawater microbial communities from Saanich Inlet, British Columbia, Canada - SI_118_April2016_120_MG | ecosystem: Environmental > Aquatic > Marine > Inlet | place: Canada: British... | reverse complement strand
CGCTGATCGGGCGGGTCGAAGGTGTGCGTGATGACTATAAAACTGAATTGGCAGCTCAACGCCAGGGGCTCGAAGCCATTGCGCGGACAGCGGGCTGGGGGTTTGGTGTGCACACAACAGATCAGCCGCCCGAAGCAACTTTGTTGAGGCTCTATGTTGCGTTGACAGCAACCACAGAATGGACAGGATCGCATTAGCATGTTTACCCTTGGCGCCCTTTCCTTTGTTGCTCCCGTTGCCCTTTTAGGTTTGGCGAGCCTGCCGATTTTGTGGTGGCTGCTGCGCGTCATCCCGCCTGCGCCAAGACGGGTGCGCTTTCCAGCGATCCGCTTGGTAATGCGGCTGGTTAATCCGGAAGAAAGCTCGGCTAAAACGCCGCTTTGGTTGACGATATTGCGATTAGCGCTGTTGACGTTGGTGATTTTGGGCGCAGCGCATCCGATTTTAAATGCTAACAATCAAGTGGCTAAAGACGGCCCGCTCATCTTGATTGTTGATGACGGCTGGGCTTCAGCCAAGCATTGGAATAAACGCCAAACAGCCTTTGCTAATCTAATGGATCAGGCAGAGCGTCAAACCCGGGCAGTTGCGGTTATTACCACCGCTCCCAATTCGGCCGATCGCTCCCGCCAGATGGAGTCTTTGCTGAGTGCCGATGCGGCCCGGCAATTGCTGTCGGCTTTGCAGCCAAAGCCTTGGCCGGTAAATCGGCTGGCAACGGCATCAATATTAAATGAGTTGAAATTTGAAGGCTCGCCCGAAATCGTCTGGCTGAGCAATGGCCTGAACACCGAGCCAGATGGCAGTGATGTGGCTGAGTTTACCAGTATTTTACAAAAGCTTGGGCCGCTTACGGTTTTGGCAGATACGCCCGGTGCTTTGCCGCCGCTCTTAATGCCGCCGGTTTCTGAGCGCGATGGTCTGACGCTTTCGGCCCGGCGCGCGGCGAGCTCTGTGGCTTCATCGCTCAGCCTTCGGGTTAGAGGCGAGGACGGCAACGTGCTGACCCGCCAGCCCTTGAAATTTGCCGCCGGCGAGACAACCGGCAAGCTTAAGCTCCAACTACCGACAGAAATTCGCAACAAAGTGACGCTTATTGAGATTGAGAATTTGAACTCAGCCGGCTCTACTGTTCTGGTGGATGAGCGTTGGCGCCGCCGCCCCGTTGGTCTGGTCTCGAACCTCAAGCGTAGTGCCAGCCAACCTTTATTAGACAATCTGTTTTATCTCGACAAAGCGCTCGATCCTTTTACCGAGGTTCGAATTGGTCCGATGGTGGAGCTTTTTAAACGCGAGATTGCCATGGTGGTGTTGGCGGATCCCGGCAAAATGACCACGCAGCAAAATGATCGGCTATTGCGCTGGATTAAACTGGGCGGCGTTGCACTGCGTTTTGCTGGGCCAAAATTAGCCGCAGATAAGAACCCCGTATTGCCGGTGCGTTTGCGCAAAGGGAACCGGGATCTGGGCGGTGCGCTGTCTTGGTCGAAACCGGCGGCGCTCGCCGCTTTTCCGGAAAACAGTCCCTTTGCCGGGTTGGCCATTCCCAAAGATGTCCACATTCAACGCCAAGTGTTGGCTCAGCCGACGGTCGATCTACCCGAAAAAACCTGGGCCCGGCTGACCGATGGCACGCCCTTGGTAACAGCTGAGAAACGCGGCGATGGTTGGCTGGTCTTTGTCCACACCACGGCAAGCCCGGATTGGTCAAATCTGCCATTGTCGGGTCTATTTGTCGGTATGTTGCAAAATCTCGTGCAGCTTAGCCGGGGGGTTGTTGGTGAGACTGGGGAGCGGGTGCTGAAACCGATCCAGTCAATTGACGGTTTTGGCCGCCTGACCGATCCGCGTGCTGGTGCGCTTGCCATGAAGAGCAGCGAATTTTTAAGCAAAAAAGCTGGCCCCAAAAATCCGCCCGGCTTTTATGGCGATGAGACGGCAAGGAGGGCCTTTAATCTCTCGCCGTCGATCACCCATTTGACGCCCTTGGGTGATCTCGGCGCAGGAGTGACACGTGACACTTATCAAGAATCCCGTGAGCAGGATTTCCGGGGCGCGCTGCTGCTGGCTGCCCTAGCTTTGGCATTGTTAGATATCATCGCGAGTTTTGCGCTCCGCGGATTTTTCACTTTCACCAAAATAAATAAAAGCGCAACGGCGGCTATGTTAGCTGTGCTGCTGCTCCCGCTGATCAGTATGACAGTAGCAGCGCAAACGCTGGTTCCGGACCAGCAGGTAAATACGAATGACACCCGCGAATTTGCCGCGGCGCTTAACATTCGCATCGCCTATGTGAAAACCGGCAATAGCCAGATCGACCGAACCAGCCGTGCCGGTCTTGAAGGCCTGGCTTTTATCGCGAATAGCCGAACTGCTGCAGATATGGGCAAGCCCGTGGCGATTGATCCGGCGTCAAGCGTGCTGGCTTTTTATCCGATGATTTATTGGCCGATTACCGAAGATGCACCGATCATTGATCCGGCAACCGCCAGCAGATTGAACAATTATATTAAAGGCGGCGGCACGATCTTTTTCGACACCCGCGACAGCTCAGGCGCCGGCATCGGTGCCGACCGCCTGGAGGAAATCGCCCGCCATTTAGATGTCCCACCGATGACCGCGATCTCCTCCGATCACGTTCTGACCAAAGCTTATTATCTGCTGCGCGAGTTTCCGGGCCGTTGGACCGGCGGACGCGTCTGGGTGCAAAAGGCCTCTAGCCAAGCAGCCGAGCGCGCCAATGATGGTGTGTCTTCAATTATTGTCGGCGGCCATGATTGGGCAGGCGCCTGGGCGATGGATGAAGCCCGCAAGCCGCTTCACCCGGTCGTGCCGGGCGGCGAGCGTCAGCGCGAAATGGCTTATCGCTTTGGCATCAATCTGATGATGTATGTCCTAACGGGTAACTACAAAGCCGATCAGGTCCATCTGCCGGCCATTCTTGAAAGGTTGGGCCAATAGTGGAAATCATCAGCGGCATTGGCCTTACCGGCATTGGATTTTCCCCACTCGTTGCGTGGCAGGCGATCGTCTTGCTTGGCGGCTTGGCTTTGCTGCTTTTATTGTTTGGTATTGTGCGCGGCGCGCGGGGCTCGATTTTACGGATCGCGGCGCTCGGCATTCTCGTTTTGGCTTTGTTTAACCCGCACCTCGAAAGCGAAAACCGGACCCCGCAGCCGGATATTGCGGTGATTGCCGTCGATGAATCCTCTAGCCAAAATACCGGTGACCGCCGGGCTCATATAAAGTCAGCCTTAAAAGAAGTGCAGGAGAAACTGGCGCAGCATAAAAATCTGCAAGTTCGGGTGATCCGGGGACAGGAAACCGATGACGGTACCCAATTGTTTAGTGAACTTAACCGAGCGCTCGCCGATCTGCCAAAGGGCCGTTTAGCGGGTGCGGTGATTATCTCCGACGGTCAAATTCACGACACACCCAAAGCCAAAGACAAAAAATTCGACCGGCCTTTGCATCTTTTGCTGACCGGTAAGCCTGATGAGCGCGACCGCCGGCTGGTTGTTGAGCGCGCACCGGCTTACGGTATTGTCGGCAAAGAAGTAAAAATACGAGTTCGAGTTGAGGACAATCCGAAGAAACCTGCAGGCGCTTCAGGACGGGCAGCTTTAACGCTTAAAATCGATGGTAAAAAAATCATCAGAAAGTCCGTGCCGATCGGACAAAGTGCGACCATTTCCCTGCCAGTGGATCATGGCGGTGCAACCATTGTCGAAATGGAAGTGCAAAAGATGGCGCGTGAATTATCGCTCGCTAACAACCGGGCGGTCATTAGTGTCAATGGCGTGCGGGATCGTTTGCGGGTCTTGTTGGTCTCGGGCCAGCCTCATTTGGGTGAACGCACGTGGCGTAATCTCTTGAAATCCGACCCTTCGGTTGATCTTGTGCATTTTACAATTTTGCGCCCGCCGGAGAAAAATGACTTCACCCCGCTCAATGAATTGGCGCTGATCTCTTTTCCGATCCGGGAATTGTTTGAGGTTAAGCTGCATGAGTTTGATTTGATCGTCTTTGACCGCTACGTCATTCGCTTTGTGCTGCCGCCGAATTATTTCCAAAACATTGAGAAATATGTCCAAAAAGGTGGCGCTGTGTTGGCGGCGGTCGGGCCGGATTTTGCCGGGGTCAGAAGCCTCTACCATACGCCGCTCGGAAAAATTCTGCCGGGCGAGCCATCGGGACCCGTCATTGAGACCGGCTTTCGGGCCAAGCTTACTGATAAAGGTCGCCGTCATCCGGTGACCGGTGGATTGCCGGGCTCGGAGGGCAAAGAGGCAAAATGGGGTCGCTGGTTCCGCCAGATCGATGCGGTGCCCAAAAAAGGGCATACATTGCTGAACGGTGCGGAAGGCAAGCCGTTATTAATATTGGACCGGGTTGGTGAAGGACGGGTCGCGCAATTTATGAGCGACCAGATTTGGCTCTGGGCCAGAGGTCATGACGGCGGTGGACCACATGCAGAATTGCTGCGCCGCTTATCCCATTGGTTAATGAAGGAGCCCGATCTCGAAGAAGAGGATCTCCGGGCAAAGGTTGATGGCAAAGAGCTGACGATTGAGCGCCGCTCGCTTGACCCGAACCAACCGCCGATTACCCTGACGGCGCCATCGGGCAATAAAACCATCTTAAAATTGCAAGATAACAAATCCGGTGCGGCGACAGTGACAGTGACAGCCGATGAAACCGGGCTCTATAAAATTGAGGATGGTCGACGCCAGACCTTGGCGGCGATCGGCAAGCTTAATCCGGCAGAGTTATCGGACCTCCGCGCATCGCCTGATAAAATTCAGCCCTTGGTCAAAGCAAGCGGCGGCGGCATTGCCTGGATTTCAGAAGGTATGCCCGATTTCCGCCGCACCAAGCCGGGCCGCAGTGGGGCGGGCAATGGCTGGTTTGGGCTGGTCAATAACGGCGCGTATACAGTGACCGGTGTGCGCCAGGTTCCGCTCTTTCCGGCACTCCTCTTCCTGCTATTGGTTGCCGGCGGCATAATGTTCTCATGGTGGAGAGAAGGCCAATAAGCCCGTCTACGTGACACGTTTTATTTGCGCCGCCCTGAAATAGGTGTAACCTTATCCCTCCACAACAATTGGGAATTAGTAAATGCCATTTGTCAGACGTAATGCCGAAGATGAGGTTGAGGCCGTTTTTACCGCGCCTGAAGACGGGGCGACAGAAGAACTCCCTGCCGGCAGTGAAGAGCTTGTTGCCTTTTTTGGTGTTGGCGTGCTGGACATTATCAAAAACGATGAATGGCTCCAGGCGGATTTATCGCTGGCCCGCGTGACCGAGGATTTGATCGAGGTTTTAATCGAGAAAGGGGCGATCGCGTTTACTGACCTTCCCGAAGGAGCCCAAAGTAAACTGATCGATCGCCAGGGTCTTCGGAGCGAGCTTTCCTATATCGAAAAGCTCTTTGGCTCCGATGAGGATAATTACCTCTAGATCCTATTCAATAATTTCCAAATGTTGCTTTGACGGGTCGACATCGTAATAGATATCTCTCTCAGTCTTACCGAATGTAATGGCACCGGGGCAGGATCGGACCAACTTGCGGGTCTCAGGCTCAATGATGTTGAAAAATTCCACGCAGGATGAGCACACCCCGGCATTTTCTGAAATGCTATAGGGGACTTTTTGGCCATCAATTTCTGTAGAAAAGGTTTGGGCCAGATGATTGGCATGGTTAGCCCGGTGGGTCAGCCAATGGCTTTTTAGGTTGTCGCCGATGCCCCAGAACCTCGTCACAGTGAAAAGGATTTTGAACATCACGGCGTCAACAATACCTTTTTTCTCCCACTGGCGTGGTTTGATTTGACTGTATTTTTCGTCTTCTACCAAGGCCTGTAGTTCTTTGAGAGTTGGTAAACGCTCCGGCATGAAGTTGGACCGGGACAACTTGACCTCAAAAAAGGAATTAAACGCAGCCGCCAGTGGTTTTGCTGTGACCACCATATATTTATCGTTTTTATCGGAATCGCGGTACCAGGAACCCTGGCGGACGCAAACGCGGCTCCATACGGCGGGTGAAGCATAATAAACTGTATTTTTGGCTGCTTTCAGAACTTCGCAAGGTGTCAAAAAAGCAGGTTCCAAACGATGATCCTTCGGCAAACTTGCCTTTAGGGCCATAAAATCTCGCTTCTCCATCCAGTAAACATATGTTTCCGTTTTTACTTTATCAGTTTTGTTGATGAACATGTCTTTCGCCTCCTTAGACGTTATTTGTTAGAATTGTTTGCGTTTGATGAGGTTAATATAAAAAGACGGCGTCACGGCGGCATCAAATCAATGGGATTGGGGCGTGAAAAAAGCGTGAAATTGGGAAAAAGGCACAAAAAAGGCCGATTTTTCATCAAAACCGGCCTTTCTTAGTTTATTTTCTCTAAATTACATCGGTGAAATAATCATGGTCATTTGGCGACTTCATCCATGTCTTTTTGAACCGAACTCAGAATACCACCGCAATTGCCAGGCTTCATTAAAAATTGGGACCATACTAAATCATAGAATAAAACGTTTGCTTTACTCGCCAATGCGGACATTGATGCCAGGATTTTGTATGTAATACCCTGTCATAAACTCAAAATATATTTGTTTGAATCCTTGGTTTTTCTCAAATTAGCAACAATCTATAATTAACAGTAGTTCGTGTTCAATATCCGGTATAATTTTTTTGAATTTTTGATCCGTTTATTTTCCCCATTTCAAACGCAAAGGAAATTAACATCGTGCTCGGTGATGAAGCAGTAAAAGAAATCAGTACCGAACTTCGTCAAAGTGAAGAGCGGTTTTCATTGGCTATGCGAGGAGCCAATGATGGATTGTGGGATTGGAACCTAGAAACAGATGAGGTTTATTATTCTCCACGCTGGATTCAAATGTTGGGATTCAAAGAGAGTGAGCTTGATACAACGCTCGATACCTGGAAGACATTGGTTCATCCAGATGATCAAGGGGTGGTGCTTGAGAAGGTCCAAGATTATATCGATGGCCGGGCAAATTCATTTGAAGTTGAAATGCGTATGCGACACAAAGATGGTCATTATCTTTTTATTCTGTCCCGTGCCTTTTTGGCCAAACAGGAAAACGATGATATGCCGTATCGTCTCGTTGGAACCCACGTGGACATCACCGAACGAAAAAAATCTGAACAGTTTGTATTAGATACATCAAATATCCTTGAGATGATTGCAACGGGAGAACCTGCTAGAAATATCTATGATGCTATTGCGCTGCTGTATGAGTCGTGTCATCCGGGACTGCGTTGTTCAATGCTTGTTCTAGAAGGCAACAAACTCATGCATGGGGGAGCGCCAAGCCTTCCGAAGGAATACTGCGATGCGGTAAACGGATTGGAAAATGGTCCAAATGTTGGTTCATGCGGAACATCCACATACACCGGAGAAACCGTGTTAGTTGAAAATATTGAGACAGACCCAAAATGGGAAAAACTCAAGCGGTATGCACTCCCCCATGGATTGCGATGCTGTTGGTCCGAACCTATTATAAATGCTGAGGGCCGGGTATTGGGCGCATTCGGTATGTATTACAACCATCCCGCTCTTCCTAACGAAAATGAATTGAATGACCTGCGATCTGCCGCCAGACTTGCCGCCATAATTATGAACCGAGACAATTCAGAAAAAGAACTCCTTCATCACAGACTAAATCTTGAAGAATCAATTTCACAACGCACGAAGGAACTTGAAAAAGCAAGGAAGCTGGCTGAGAAGGCTAACAACGCCAAATCTGTTTTTTTGGCAAATATGAGCCATGAACTGAGAACGCCGTTAAATGCGATAGTCGGGTTTTCTGACGTTCTAACTGAAAAAATATTTGGCCCTTTTAACAATGAAAAACAAGAAGAATATGTCAATAACATTCACGAATCCGGATTGCATTTGCTTAACTTGATCAGTGATGTTCTAGATCTTTCAGCCATTGAGGCAGATAAACTTGAGTTAGCTGAGGAAGAAATTGATATTACCGAAATGGTTGCCGCATCTCTACTATTGATCAAATCAAAAGCCGAACAAGGTGGTATCGATCTCATTAATAAAGTTGCAGGTCAGCAACAGATTATCCGCGCCGACGGCAGACGAATAAAACAAGTTCTCATCAATATTTTGTCAAATGCTGTCAAATTTACCAAGAGAGATGGAAAAGTTATTGTGTACTGTGAAAACGATCAGGATGGATCAGTTTCGTTGGTTGTATCTGATACCGGTATCGGAATGAGCGCCGATGATCTTGAATATGCAATGGAGCCATTTGAGCAAATCAATACAGAGGATATTATGAATCAAGACGGTATTGGATTGGGTCTCCCCCTCACCAAACAGCTAACTGAGGCGTTAGGGGCTTCGCTTTTTATTGAGAGTGAACCAAATATTGGAACGACTGTGCGAGTTACGTTTCCGGCAAAAAAAGTTACGTAAACAAGCCTTAAAAAAATGTCTGAGCAAATGTCCGCTTTGGGTCTAAAGCGGACTCTTTTGCGTTATGTCGATAACGTCCGCTTTCGGGAGTATAGCGGACTTATACGCATTGTCGTCTTCGTCATAAAAGCAGCCAACCTACCAATAAAAAAGCCGATTTTTCTCAAAACCGGCCTTTTTAAATTTATTTAGATAAAATTTACTTCGGTGAGATCACCATCGTCATTTGGCGGCCTTCCATCTTGGGGAATTGCTCAACCTTGGCGACGCTGTCCATGTCTTCTTGAACCCGGTCTAGGATCTTGGCACCTAATTCCTGGTGGGCCATTTCCCGGCCCCGGAAGCGCAGCGTCACTTTGACTTTGTCACCTTCACCAATGAACTTGTTCATCGCGCGTAGTTTGACCTGATAATCGTGGGTTTCAATGCCCGGACGCATTTTGATCTCTTTGACCACGATGACATTTTGCTTTTTCTTGGCTTCATTCTTTTTCTTCTGGGCTTCGTATTTAAACTTGCCGTAGTCAAGAATTTTACAAACCGGTGGAACTGCATTTGGTGATATAGCAACCAAATCCAGGCCAGCGTCATAAGCGCGTTCTATAGCTTCTTCTTTGGAAACAACCCCGGCCATTTCTCCGTCGGCTAATACCAGCCTGACTTCTTCCGAGTTGATGTCTTCATTAATTGCCGGACCCTCTTTGGATGGGGTGGCGTTAAAGGGTGGACGTGCGATCCTTCTTTGCTCCTTTTACAAGCCCTCGCCTTCCGGGGGGCTGTAACTTGCATATTTCATCAATGCTGTACCCTTTGGAACGTGAAGGTCTTTCTCCTCAAATGTGGTGCTATCATAATAGCAAATAATTTTAACTGCCGGGAATAATAGCTTCTTCGCGTAGTTTAGCAACTGCTGTTTCAAGCGCAAGAATTTCTTGGTCTTTTCCACCCAATCGGCGCATGGCAACCGTGCTTTCTTCGGCCTCTCTGCCGCCAACCACCATGATTACCGGGACTTTTGCGACGGAATGCTCTCGAATTTTATAATTAATTTTTTCGTTGCGAAGATCGGCCTCAGCGCTCAATCCAGCCGATTTTAGCTCTTCGAGTACTTTTTCGGCATACGGAATGGCTTCATCGGTAATCGTTGCCACCACCACTTGAAGCGGTGCCAGCCAGAACGGGAAGCGTCCGGCATAGTTTTCAATCAAGATACCCAAGAAGCGCTCAAACGAACCTAGGATGGCACGGTGCAGCATAACCGGGCGGTGCTTTTCACCATCTTCACCGACGTAAGCGGCGTCCAAACGCTCCGGCAATACGAAATCAACCTGTAGCGTGCCACATTGCCAATCGCGGCCAATCGCATCGCGCAAGACAAACTCAAGCTTAGGGCCATAGAATGCGCCTTCGCCGGGGTTGAGATCATACTCATAACCGGCAGCTTTCACCGCCTCTATCAAAGCGCCCTCGGCTTTATCCCACGTCGCATCATCGCCGGCTCGAACTTCCGGGCGGTCGGAGAATTTAATAACAACGTCTTCGAAGCCGAAATCCTTATAGACACTCATCAAAAGATCACAGAAGGTTTTGGTCTCTTCGGTGATTTGATCTTCGGTGCAGAAAATATGCGCATCATCTTGGGTAAAGGCGCGCACCCGCATCAAACCATGCAACGCACCGGATGGCTCATTTCTGTGACAGGAGCCAAATTCCGCCATGCGTAATGGCAGATCGCGATAGCTTTTGGTACCATGGCGGAAAATTTGCACATGGCAGGGACAATTCATCGGTTTGATGGCGAGGATTTTATCTTCGGCCTCAGAAATAAACATCGCATCCCGGAATTTCTCCCAGTGCCCTGAGTCTTCCCAGAGCGAGCGGTTAACCAATTGCGGCGTGTTGACCTCAACATAATCAGCCTTCTCAAGCCGGTTGCGAATATAAGTTTGGACCGTCCGGTAAAGCTGCCAGCCTTTGGGATGCCAGAACGCCGAGCCGATGGCTTCTTCCTGAATATGGAATAACTCCATTTCGCGGCCGAGGCGACGGTGGTCGCGCTTCTCGGCTTCTTCCAACATGTGGAGATAGGCTTTGAGCTGCTTTTTATCGGCCCAAGCCGTGCCGTAAATCCGTTGCAACATTTCATTGTCAGAATTACCGCGCCAATAAGCGCCGGCGAGTTTCATCAATTTGAAATGTTTGCCGAGCTTGCCGGTCGACGGCAAATGCGGACCCCGGCAGAGATCGATCCAATCGCCTTGGCGGTACATCGAGACATCCTCACCAGCCGGGATCGCTTCAATGAGTTCAGCCTTATAGGCTTCGCCTTTATCTTTGAAGAATTTGATGGCGTCGTCGCGGTCCCAAACCTCGCGGATAAAGGGCTGATCGCGGTCGACAATTTCGCCCATCTTGGCTTCGATCTTCTCGAAATCATCTGACGAGAACGGCTCTTCCCGCGCAAAGTCATAGTAATAGCCGTTTTCGATAGACGGTCCGATGGTCACCTGAGTGCCGGGGAAAAGTTCCTGCACGGCTTCGGCCATCACATGAGCAGCATCGTGGCGGATCAGATCAAGTGCATCATCATCTTTGGCGGTCACGATGGAAAAATCGCAGTCTTCCTCAATCACGAGAGACAAATCTTTCATCTCATCATTGATGCGGATTGCGAGAGCCGCTTTGGCGAGTCCGGGGCCAATATCAGCTGCCACATCGGCACCCGAAAGCGGCGCGTCATAGTCGCGGACTGAACCATCTGGAAGGGTTAATTTTACCATCTTATTTTTCTGCTAACTCTATTGGTATCTATAGGTTTCTTAAGCTTGTAAATAGGCGCGGAATGTAGCCGGTTTTAACTCACTGTCAAGTTGGATTGTGTGTCTACTACGCCTCCAACAGATCAATCACCCGATCAGGTGTTATGTCGGATAAATTATCTTCACGGAGGATTGTGACGTCGGGCCCGCGTTGCGCGCATAGCGCCGGGTCAGAGGCTGAAGAATATAGCACGATTGTTTTGCATCCACTGGCCGCCGCGGCATGCATTGGGCCGGTATCATTGCCGATGGCGATTTGAGCTTTTTGTGCCAGGGCAAATAAATCAGCGATCGAAGTTCTGCCGGCAAGTGATACTGCAAGCGGGTCAGATGAGGCCAATTCGGTAAGCAGACTCAGCTCGTCAATCCCACCTAACAGCACCGGCTGAATGTCACGCGATACAAGATGCCTGATAAGGGCCGTGTACTGCTCAACTGGCCAGCGTTTGTCTGGCCGGTGTTGGGCGCCGCCTGGAATAAGCAAGGCGAACTTCTCAGTCAGTGCGAATTTATTTATATCAGCTTCGGTCCAGCTAAAATTACCAGGCTCAACGCCTGCAACACCGGCCATTGAAAGCTGTTCTTGCTGGCGCTCAACCGTATGCATGAGATCACGCCGCGTATTGCTGTGTGGATGCGAGCAACCAGGGGCGATGCCGGACCAGTCTGGCGTTGAGCCCGGCCAGAAAAGCTTGAAATAAAAGCCGCTGCGATCAGAGGTCTGCAAATCATAAATGCGCGTAAACCCGGAATTTCTGAGCCAGGCGCGCAGCTCCAGCCAGGCGCTGATTTGCAAGGCCTTGGGCCGGCGGTCAATTTCGACTTTATCAAACCAGGGGGAGGAGCTGGCGAAGTCGACAAACGCAGGAGCTGTTAAAAGCGTAATCTCCGCCTCTGCATGATGGCGGCGGATGGCGGCAAAAGGCCCTGCCGCCTGAATAAAATCTCCAAGCGCGCCTAATTTGATGACCAGAATTTTTTGTCTATCTGTCACGATCAAGCAGCGTCGCCGGCAATCAGCTCATTGTAAACATCGAGAGTTTTGGCGCACATAATCTCTTTCGAATAATGCATGCGTATGTGCCCAATGGCGCGCTCAGCCACTTTAACTCGCTGCTCTTCAGAGAGACCCAATACTTTGGTCAAGGCTTCGGCTAGGCTGTCTGGGTCATTGGGCTCGGCGAGCCAGCCGGTTTCACCCTCAACTATGGTTTCCTTAGAGCCACCGTGATTGGTGCCGATGACCGGGCGGCCAAGGGCCTGGCCTTCGACAACGACGCGACCAAAGGCTTCTGGATCGGTTGAGGCAGATACCACGACATCAGTAAGCATATAAGCGGCCGGCATATCATCGCAATGATCGACAACATGAATGATGTTTTGCATGCCGTAGCTTTCAATTTGGCGTTCTAGCTCTAGGCGATAATCTTCGCGGCCCTGGTCAGAGCCGACCATGAGGCATTGGATATCCTTACGGTTAAGATTTTTGATGGCTTGAATAAAGACCGTCTGGCCTTTCCATCTGGTCAGCCGTCCTGGTAAAATAATGATCGGCCGATCATCCGGCAGGCGCCACTCGCTGGCCAATTTGATCCGGCGTTCCTGGCTGACCTTGTTGGCATCGAATTTATCAATATCGATGCCGCGCGGAATAACGCGAATATTGGACGATGGTACGCCGTAGATTTTACGTATATGGCCGGCGATAAAATCTGAGATTGCAATAACCCGCTCGCCTTTGGTCATCACCGCGTTATAGCGGCGTTTGAACCAATTGCTGTGCCCATACGTGCCGTGAAAGGTTGTGACAAAATGCGTTTTTGTCCGCCTGGCTGCGTAATAGGCGCTCCAGGCCGGTGCGCGTGATCTGGCGTGGATGATATCGACATTTTGCTCGCGGGCGAGATCGGCAAGGCGTTGGATGTTCTGGCGAATGACAAAGGGATTCTTGCTGGCGACCGGTAATTCAAAATGCTCTGCCCCCACCCGATTTAGCTCATGGGTCATCGTTCCACCGGCAGAGACGACAATCGATCTTCCTCCGCCTTCAATTATAGCGCCAGCAACATCAACCGTGCCACGCTCCACGCCGCCGGTCATTAACTCCGGCAATACTTGCATGACAGTTGGGGGGCGAGGGTCGTTCTGCTGGTTCAAAGAAGTCTCTGCCTCAAGATTTTCGTTATCCGGTTCGGAATTCAATTGCACGGCCTAAAAAATTGTAAAATATTGTTTTAATTAATCTATTTCCCACTAACATGTAAATGATGTCAATGGATACCACAGCTTCCAGCCAATCAACTCAAAGTTTAACACGCCCAGCCGGTGCGTCTATCGCTTATCACGCCCTCGCGGCAACTAAATCTAATTCTTCAGGTGAAAATTTGCCGGGTATCATCTTTATGCCGGGGTTTATGTCGGATATGAGCGGCGATAAAGCGCTGGCAGTAGAAGAGTTTGCCGGCGAGCGCGGCCTTGCCTGTGTGCGCTTTGACTATCAGGGGCATGGTCAATCTTCAGGAAAATTCGCCAATGGTCATATTGGCACCTGGTCGGCTGATGCCTTGGCCGTATTGGATGAGTTAACTGAGGGGCCCCAGATTTTGGTTGGCTCTTCGATGGGAGGGTGGGTTATGTTGCTGACGGCGCTGGCCCGCCCGGACCGCATTGCCGGGCTGGTTGGTATAGCCGCGGCACCTGATTTCACCGAAGATTTGTTCCCCAATGAATTGTCGGCCGAACAGATGGCCGAGATTGAAGATAAGGGCTTCGTTGTTATTCCAAGCGACTATGAAGATGACTACATCTTTACCAAAGCGCTGTTCGATAACGGCCGTAAAAATCTGGTGATGCGCAGTGAAATCCCGCTCGATTGTCCGGTGCGTCTGCTGCATGGTCTAAAGGACGCTTCGGTGCCGTGGCAAACCGCGCTGAATATCCAGGAAAAGTTACGTTCGACGGATGTTGAAGTGACACTTGTCAAAAATGGCGATCACCGGCTTAGCGAAACCCCCGATCTGGAACGTCTAACCCGTGTTCTCAGTGCTTTGGTGGATGGCCTTTAAGCCTTCGCGATAGCTTGGGTAGATCAATTTAATCCCGAATTCATTTTTAATTTTTGAATTATCAATACGGCGATTGTCCTGCCAGAAGGTTTGGGCGATCGGTGACATGTCTTTGACCGCTTCATTAAACGCGACAAGCGGCGGTGGATCGATGCCCAGCAGTGAGGCGGCGTAAGCTTCAACCACTTGCTGCTCGACCGGCTCGTCATCGCTGAGATTATAAATTTGGCCGGGATTTGGATGGTTCAGGGACGCTAAGATCGTTTGGGCGATGTCGTCGACATGGATGCGGGAGAACAGATGGCCGGGATAATCTATCCGTTTTTTCAGGTCTGATTTTAACCGGCTCAGTGAAGATCGGTCCGGACCATAGATACCGGCAAGCCGGAACACATGAGCAGATATCTCAAGCCAGCTCTTTTCAGCCGCCGCTCGCCAATGGCTGCGATCATTTGACGGGTTGAGCGGGGCGGTTTCATCAACCAGCGCACCGCCGGTATCGCCATAAACCCCAGTGGTCGACAAATAGCCAATCCAGTGTGTGTCGCTGAGCTCTCGCAATAACCCACCATAATGTGCCAGCACCGGATCCCCATCGACATTGGGGGGTATGGAAGAAAGTATAGCGCTAGCGGCGTTAAGCTTATCGAGAGCATCCTCAAACGGCACCGGCTCAATTCCCAAGGCAGCAAGGGCCCGGGCGTCGTCTTTTTTCCGGAAAGTGCCAAAGACCGTCCAATTTTGATCGATGAGCGCGCGGGCGATCACTTTGACCGAATAGCCCGGACCAAAACAAAAAAGACTTTTTTTACCAATTGCTCTTATGATTGTCGTCATGATCAAAAAGTACTCTTTTTTAATATCCGTCGCACTGCTTTTATTGGTGCCGCCAGGTGCCGCAAAGGAAATAAACGCAGCGAAGGAATATGCGCGTTGCATGAAATTAGCGACATCGAAACCGCGAGCCGGATTTGATATGGCGACGGCGTGGATAGGATCAGGGGGCGGAGATGCGGCAAGGCATTGCATCGCGGCCGCCCTGATGAGTTTGAAGCAATTTAAAGAAGCTGCCAACCGGCTGGAGACATTGGCCAGAGAGATGCGTGCGCCGAAAGAGTTCAAAGCATCTTTGTTGGGTCAAGCTGGTCAGGCCTGGCTGTTGGCCGGCAATCTCCGCCAAGCTGATAGGGTGCTGACGGCAGCGATCAAGCAGGATCCGAAAAACGAGAACCACTACGTTGATCGAGCTCAGGTTGCCGCCTTGCGAAAAGACTTTGGGGGCGCCTTAAAAGATCTCGATCGTGTTTTGGACAATGAGCCGAACATGGTCGATGCTCTGGTCTTTAGGGCCAGCGCCAAACGCCAACTTGATCAAAGCGAGAGTGCTGTTATTGATATTGGTCGTGCCCTTTCGATTGACGGCGACCATCTGGAAGGATTGCTGGAACGCGGCATTCTACGCCGTATTTTGAAAGACAAAAAAGGCGCCAAGGCCGATTGGCTCAAGGTCATAAAGTTGTCGCCCAAAAGCGAAACCGCGCGGCTGGCGCGGGCTAATCTTGCGCGCTTGGATGCGCCCAACTAGCGCCGGCCGATTAGGTTTTTCTTGACCGGCCGACCAAATAGACGCTCAGCGTTTTTATAGGCAAACTTTTCGGCATTCTCGCGTGAAAACTGGCTCAACCATTTTCGATTGATCGATATAATTTGCTCATAGTTTTCCCATTGGGCGTTGACCCAGGTGTCAGAGCCAACCATGAAGCGGTTTGAAAAGTGCTCCAGAACTTTGCGCCAAGCTGGCTCAATCGAGCCTTGCGAATTTAAAATACCGCCTTCGCGAAAAGACGTATCGGCATAGAGCGTCTTGTAGCGTGCCATCATATCTTCAACAGTTTTCGCCGGCTCAGACATGCCGGCATGAGCCCAAATTATTTTGAGCTTTGGCTCTAACGCAAAAAGCAGATCAACCGGTTTTTTCCCGGAGTGAACATGAATAAAAATGTTTCTTTCTATTGCTAGGTCAGCAATCTTGCGCAGTAGAGGCTTATCGTTAGGGTCGATGCTATGCAGATGAAACTCGCCAATGCCTTGGTGCGGAAAATCGTTTAACCGCTTCACCAGATAGTCGAGCATACCGGGTGCTTTGGTCCAATTCG
>Ga0233428_1002635_pt1 | contig 16508 bp, 17 predicted proteins | sample SI_118_April2016_4_FD_179890 | JGI IMG/M metagenome (GOLD analysis project Ga0233428, IMG submission 179890) | Seawater microbial communities from Saanich Inlet, British Columbia, Canada - SI_118_April2016_120_MG | ecosystem: Environmental > Aquatic > Marine > Inlet | place: Canada: British... | reverse complement strand
AGTTGCTGATATATAAGGGCTTTATGTAAGTTGCTGATATATAGGGGCTTTCTGTAAGTTGCTGATATATAAGGGCTTTATGTAAGTTGCTGATATATAGGGGCTTTCTGTAAGTTGCTGATATATAGGGGCTTTATGTAAGTTGCTGATAAATAAGGGAAAGGTACTCCTGCCTCCTTTGACGAGGGTAACGGAGCGCAGGTCGATATTCTCGTAGATATAAGTTTTTTTTATGATAGCCCCATTTGACATAAGTAAAAATGTATGGTAGGGTCTATTCGTGGCTAGGGGGATACCCTGAAAAGCTAGTACCTGATTAGCCTGCCACTATTTTTTCAGGTCTATCTACAGGGGATATTATGGCATCACAAAAAACAATAGCAGTTCACCTTTTTCTAACCTCATCTAGGGTTAGCGATCTCCAGAATATGGGGGTAATTGCTAGAGGTTGTGAGGTTGATACCGCCAGAGAGCAATACATTAATTTCTTGCGGGATGCGGCAGTTAAAAGACAAGCCACAGTTGGCGGTCAAGATCTACAAGAAGAGCAGACAAGGCTCGTCCACCATAAAGCTAACATTGAGTCCATTAAGGAGGAGGAAAAAGTAGGTAGCTTAATTGCTGCTGATAGTGTTAAGACTGAGTGGTTGAGTATGGTAATGGCGATGAAGGCTAAAATACTAGGACTCGGCAAAAAGGTGGCTTCAACAGGACTAGGGATCACCAACTACACAGAGATGGAGGAGCTGGTGGACTCTTATGTGAGGGAGAGTTTAGAGGAGCTATCAAAAGATGAGCGATAGCCAAGAGGAGGTCAAGAGCTACAAAGAGGTTTTAACAACTATTAGAGCGCGGGTAATGGGGGCGTTAAAGCCACCAGCCCGATTAGATGTTAGTGAGTGGGCTGATTCACATATGCACTTATCCCCAGAGGCAAGTTCTGAGCCTGGCATCTGGCGAACTTCCAGAGCGGAGTACCAAAGGGGTATGATGGATGCAGTAAGTGACAAGACGGTAGAGACGGTTGTAATTATGTCCTCTGCCCAGATTGGCAAGACCGCTATTACTTTAAATATGATAGGGTACTATGTTCATCAAGACCCCTCGCCAATGCTGGTAATCCAACCTACTCTTGATATGGCTCAGACTTTCAGCCGAGATAGGCTTGCCCCTATGGTCAGAGATACTCCTGTTTTAAGTGGGTTGATTATGGATAGCAAATCTAGGGATTCAGGCAACACTATACTGAAAAAGCAGTTCCCAGGTGGTCACATCACAATGGCAGGAAGTAATAGCCCCGCATCCCTTGCTTCTCGACCTGTAAGATTATGTATTTTTGATGAGGTTGATAGGTTTCCCATTTCAGCAGGAACAGAGGGCGATCCTGTTATGTTGGGAACTAAGCGTACAACCACATTCCATAACCGTAAAATCTTAATGGTATCAACTCCTACAGTTAAAGGTGCTTCACGAATAGAGACCGCTTATGAGGACTCTGACAAAAGAGTGTTCAAGGTACACTGCCCCCACTGCAACGAGCCGCAGCAACTAAAATGGGGTAATATAAAGTGGGACAAAGATAAACCAGAAGATGCTTATTATGTTTGCGATGAGTGCGGAGGTGTTATAGAGCATTCTGCAAAGTCCGTTATGCTAAGGCACGGGTTTTGGGAGAGAACGGGCAAAGCGGGCAAGGTTGCGGGGTTTCACTTGTCCGAACTTTACTCTCCTTGGCGTAGTTGGGGGGATATGGCAGTAGACTTTCTCTTTGCTAAGAAGAACAAAGATACTCTACAGGTGTGGATCAATACAGCCCTTGGTGAAACTTGGGAAGAAGACGAGGGGGACGGTGTGGAATACGAATATGTTTATACCAAGCGAGAAGAGTACGAGTTTGACCCACTCCCAGAGGGGGTATTAGTAATTACAGGTGGCGTAGATGTACAAGGAGACCGATTAGAGCTGGAATTACTCGGTACAGGATTGAATGAGGAAACTTGGTCACTTGGGTATCATGTAGTGCCAGGTGATCCAGGGCTTGCTACTACTTGGGATGCACTTGACGATATATTAGCTCGTAGATTTAACCACCCAGCAGGCGTTAGTTTGTCAGTAGCGGCTGTATGTGTAGATAGTGGAGGACACCATACGCAAGCCGTGTATGACTACACCCGAAAACATACTAATAGATTTGCTATTAAAGGTCAGTCTCAAGCAGGAAAGCCGCTGGTTGGCAAACCGACTAAAACCAACAAGGGGAGAATAGCGCTATATCCACTAGGTGTAGATGCTGCTAAAGATTTAATTTTTTCCCGACTAAAGATTGATGAGTTCGGTGCTGGGTATTGCCATTTCCCAATGAGCTATGACAAGAACTACTTTATGGGGCTATGCTCAGAGAAGAAAGTCAGGAAGTTTGTTAAGGGGGTTGCTAGGATGGAATGGAAGAAAACTAGAGTGCGCAATGAGCCCTTAGATTTAAGGGTTTACGCTTTGGCAGCCTTTAGGATGCTTAACGCCAACATGAAGAGGATCAGTAAGAAGATAAATGGCGAGGCAGAGGCAGAGCCAGAGATAGAGCCTATTAATATTGAAATAAGGCAACAAGAATCAGCACTTATAGCGCAGGTTAAACCAAAAAGAGGTCGAATGAAGAAAAAAACAGGGGGATTTGCTAAAAGGTGGTAAAAAACACTTGACAAAATGAAAAAGCGCAAGTTACATAGAGGCAATGGCTAATTTATTTGATTCTGACAACTATGCAACTACAGAACCTTACGAGTTCACTGCTGGCGACCGCGTAGCGTGGAAGCGTACTGACTTAGGTACAGATTACGATAATAGCCTTTATACGCTAACCTACGAGGCTAAGAGTGACCAAGCTGGCAGTGCCAGTGTCACAATAACTGCCACAGCATCAGGTAGTGATTACCTTATTGAGATACTCCATAGCACTACCGCTGGATATACAGCAGATGGCTACCATTGGGATGCTTACATCACAAGAGATAGTGATAGTGCTAGAGTTAAAGTAGACTCTGGCACTTGGATCGTAAAGGAAAACCTAGACGGCTCAACAGTAGACCCTAGAGGTCATACACAGAAAGTATTAGAAGCTATTGAGAGTGTCATTGAGGGCAGAGCTTCTAAAGGGCAAGAGAGTCTAACCGTTGAGGGTATGACTTTAGTTAGAACTCCTATTGAAGATCTACTTGTCCTGCACTCAAAGTATAAAGCTATGTATGCCCAGGAAAAGAGAGCAGAACGGGCTAGGAATGGTAAAAAGCACTCTGGTAAAATATACACGAGGTTTGCATAATGTGGTTTAAGAAAGAGCCTACCAAGAAGAGACGCACTATTCGCAAAGTAAATGTCCGTGGGTTTGCCGCTGCGGAAGATAGCAATATCTTGTCGGACTTTAAGGGCACTTCAAAATCCATAGATGCTGAATTGTCCTCGGGGCTTCGCAAGATGCGTATGCGCTCTCGCACTCTTTCGCAAGACAATGACTACGCTAAGAAATATCTAAGCATGGTGCGTTCCAATGTTGTTGGCGCATCAGGCTTTATGCTACAAGGTAAAGCTAAAAAACCAGACGGTAGCTTAGACCAAACCGATAATGAGTATATTGAGAAGTCATTTAAGAAGTGGGGGTCTTACACCACTTGCACGATGAGCAAAAAGTTGTCTTGGGGCGATGTACAGAATCTGTTTATTGAGACAGTAGCAAGAGATGGAGAAGCCTTATGTGTTATTGTCTACGGTAAGGATTTGCCTTACGGTATGGCGCTACAGATGGTTGACATTGACCTATTAGATGAGTCATATAATGTTAGGCTAGATAATGGCAATCAAATCCGTATGGGCGTTGAGCAGGACAAATATGGCGCACCTGTAGCGTACCATTTACTGTCTGAGCATCCAGGCGATGATTCTGTTTACACTTATATGCAGAAAAGGTACAAGAAAATACCAGCTAGTGAGGTAATTCACGCCTTTATATCAGAGAGACCTGGGCAATCAAGAGGTGCGCCTTGGATGCACACTGCTATTCGCAGATTGAATATGCTTGGAGGAATGGAGGAGGCAGAATTAGTGGCTTCCCGCGTTGCCGCCAGCAAGATGGGCTTTTTCACCTCCCCAGATGGTGATGGCTATATAGGGGATGACGAAGAGGAAGAGGAGGGGGCATTAATATCGGATGCAGAGCCTGGGGTATTTGAGCAACTCCCAGAGGGTGTTAGCTTCCAAACTTTTGACCCACAGCACCCATCCACAGCATTTGATTCATTCGTAAAGACCGTGCTAAGAGGTGCGGCAAGTGGGCTAAATGTAGCTTACAATACTTTAGCGAATGATTTGGAGGGTGTTAGCTTCTCATCTATCCGCTCTGGAACAATTGAAGAAAGAGATCAATGGAAGCAGAAGCAGTCTTGGATGATAGAGCATTTCTGTATGCCTGTATATTTAGCGTGGTTGAAGAGTGCTATATTGTCAGGCAAACTAAATCTGCCAATGGTGAAGATTGAGAAGTTCGAGGAGGTTATATTCCAATCTCGTGGGTGGAACTGGGTTGATCCAAGATCTGATTCCATAGCTAACGAGATGAGTATTAAGATGGGTGTAACAACTCGCTCTGAGATTGCTGCTGCACAAGGCAAGAACTTAGAGGATATATTCGAGCAGTTAAGCAAAGAGCAAGAGTTAGCGGATAAGTATGGATTAGACATTACGGGAGAAAAGAAAGATGAGCAAAAAGACGAACAAGACGATTGAGGCAGGAGTTCTCCACAGAGGGTTCAGCTTTGACCGTGAAGCAATAAGTGAAGAGGGTAGGACTGTAGAGATAGCCTTTTCATCCGAAGAGCCAGTTGAGCGCTGGTTCGGTAACGAGATTTTAGACCACTCTAAAAGTTCAGTAGACCTTGGCAGGTTGAAAAATGGAGGAGCGATCTTGGTAGACCACGATCCAGCAGATCATATTGGAGTAGTGGAGGCAGTAAGCATTGATGGCGACAAGCGAGGTCGCGCCACTGTACGCTTTGGGAAAAGCAGTAGGGCGGAAGAGATTTGGCAAGATGTTGTTGATGGAATCCGACATAATGTGTCAGTTGGGTATCGTATTAACAAGATGATTTTAGATAGTGAAGAGGAAGGCGCTGAGACATATAGAGCAACTTCTTGGACACCACACGAGATCAGTTTTGTAAGCGTGCCAGCAGACAGTAGCGTTGGAGTTGGACGAAAAGAGACCAATGATAAGCGGTCTATCACTATTGAAAACCTTTATGAGGAAAAGAAAATGAGCAAAGAAAAAGTAGAAGTAACATCTATTGATGTAGATGCAGAGCGTGCAGTAATTCGCAAAGCAGAGCTTAGCCGCATTGGCGAGATTGAGGCATTAGGCAACAAGTTTGAAGCTAAAGATATGGCTCGTGACTTTGTTAACCAGGGTAAAGATGCAGACGACTTCCGTTCCGCACTACTAGAGAAGATGGGTAACGCAACTGCAATCACTGAGTCAGCAGATATTGGTATGACTGACACAGAGGTTCGTCAGTTTAGCTTTATGAAAGCAATTAATGCTTTAGCTAACCCAGGTGATCGCAGAGCACAAGAGAACGCCTCTTTCGAGTTTGAGACTTCACGAGCTGCTGCTGAGAAGTATGGCAAGAATCCACAGGGTCTTATGATTCCAATGGATGTACTTAAAGGACAGCGCGATCTTAATGTAGGCACTGCTACCGCAGGTGGTCATACAGTTGCTACAGACCTTTTGGCTGATAGCTTTATTGATAAGCTAGATAATGCAATGGTTGCTACTCGTGCAGGAGCTACAGTACTCCGTGATCTACAGGGTAATATTGCTATTCCTCGTGCTACTGGCGGAGCTACTAGCTACTGGGTTGCAGAGTCTGGTGCAATTACTGAGTCAGCGGCAGCGTTTGACCAAGTAACAATGTCTCCTAAGACAGTTGGAGCATTTTCTGATGTTAGTCGTAAGCTATTGCTTCAAAGTTCTGTTGATGTTGAGAGCTTCGTTCGTAATGACCTTGCTCTTCGTCTTGCACTTGCTATTGACAACAAGGCATTTGAGGGTGACGGCACAAGCAACACTCCAACAGGCGTAGTTAACGCTACAGGCGTTGGTTCTGTTGCGTTTGCTTCTGCTACTGCTGGTGCAGCGACTTGGGGTGAGATCATTGATATGGAGAGTGAAGTTTCACAAGATAACGCTCTACTAGGCAATCTTTCATATATCACTAATGCCGCACAGATGGGCTACCTAAAGCAGACTAAGAAAGACTCTGGTTCTGGTATCTTCCTCGTTGAGGGTAGTCAGCTTAATGGCTATAATGTGCTAGTATCTAATCAGATTTCTACTGCTGGACAGATGTTGTTCGGTAACTGGGCTGATCTAATGATAGGTTACTGGTCAGGCGTTGACATTAATGTTGATACTTCTACTGGAAGCACAAGCGGAACTGTTCGTATCGTTGCACTACAAGATGTAGATGTTGCGGTTCGTCACGGTGAGTCTTTTGCTAAAGGCGTATAACTAATCTCCCCTCTTCGGAGGGGTATTAATTGGAGAGTTATTATGAAAGTAGAATTTTTAATGCGAGCAGATTTTAAGCGTAACCGTTACAACCAGGGGGACATCGTTGATCTTGGAAAAGATGAAGTTGATGTTCTCGTTGATAAAGGTTTCGCCAAGAAAGTTGCGAGCAAGAAAAAGGCTGATTAATGGCGCACTTTACTGACAGCGAGATAGCAGAGTTCCTAGATGTTGATGATCTAGGGATTACTGCTACCTATAAAGCTGGCGGTATTGGTGCTGGTACAAGCATAAGCGTTATATTTGCTAATAATTATGTGGCGTTTAGTGGTGGTACTGTTGATGTAGAGGGGACATACCCTGTTGCGACTTGTCGTACAAGTGATGTTTCTTCCGCTGCACACGATGATACTTTAACAATTGATAGCATAGTCTATACAATTATTGGAGTACAGCCTAGCAGCACAACGGGCACTACTAAATTAGTGATGAACTCATGAGTCATCTACGACAGCAAGTTAGAGAAAGAGTAGGAACGATCTTAACAGGTCTAACTACTACAGGCTCTAATGTGTTCCAAAGTAGACTCTACCCGATGGAAAAGGCAAAGCTGCCAGGGTTGATTATATATTCAATATCCGAAGCGGCTACACCGATAACATCAGGAAGTTCACGCACTTTACAGGCGCAACTAACATTAGCAGTAGAGGTTTATGCGACAGGTTCTAATCTTGATGACACCTTAGATACAGTTTGTAGTGAGGTTCAGGAGGCGATGGCAGGAGATAGACAGTTGAATGGTCTCGCAAAAGACTTACAACTAGATTCTACTGAAATTACCTTTGCACAAGAGCAAGAGACTGACATACCAGCAGGTTATGCGACTATGAATTGGTCTGTTTTCTATAATTATGCCGAAGATAACACTTCAACCGCTTTATAGGAGCTAGATATGAAGATGACAACCCCAAACGGGATAGAAACCGATGTTCACCCATCAAGCGTTGATCGAAAGAAAAAGGCTGGTTGGAAATTAGTAGGCGATAAGCCACAAGCAAAGAGTAAGGAGAAGTAAGATGGCTACATATACAGGCGATGGCGGTATCATCAAGACAGGTTCAACACCAGTGACCATAGGAGAGATTCTAGGGTGGACGGTAGAGCAGTCTACAGATACTATTGAAGATACAGTTGTTGGAGATACAGCTAAGACATTTGTAGCTGGGCTGACTGGCTGGACAGGTACTTGCGAGGCGATCCTAAGTGACTCTGATGCAGGACAAGCATTGATGGATAACGGGAGCACTCAAACTGCTCTTGATTTCTACTTTGATGCTTCTACCTCAGGCTACAAAGGAAATGCTCTTGTTACAGGTATTTCAACTACTTCTGCAATGGGAGATATGATTAAAGTATCTCTAACATTCCAAGGAACAGGGGCTTTAACTAGCGATCCTTGGTCGTAAAGATCAGCGTGATACACAGCCTCCGAGACTGCGTATCACGCTCTATATATTCTCGGCATAAATTATTCTCGGAGAGAAATGATGAATGGTGATCTAATATTATCCAAAGCTACAGAGCATTTTAAGCAACAGTTACAGAACAACTCAGAATCAGTAGCAGTGCCAGAATGGGAGACGGAAGTGTATTACCGTCCTATGAATGGCAAACAAAGAGATGCTATACTTAAATATATAAACGATGGACATATATTTGAAGCTCTAGTTGAGTCTATCTTGACCAGATCAAGAGATGAAAATGGGAAGTTAATGTTTAAGCCTGTACATAAGCGTGAGCTGATGACAAAAGTTGACCCAGCAGTAATTGAGAGAATTGCAACTGCAATGGGAACACTAGATTCAATGTTATTAGAGGAAGATGAGGAAGAGGTGAGTGTAAAAAAATCCTAGAGGGTGATGGCGAGCTGATGGTTCGTTATGCCCTAGCAGAGGTTTTGCACAAGTCAGTAGTTGAGATATTGGAGTTATCCGTAGCAGAAGTAGATGGATGGATAGCGTACTTTGAGATTAAAAAACAGAGGGATGGTTAAATGGCAAGAGATACCACTGTAAGAGTTAGAATCGTTGGTTTAGACGGTACTGGCAATGCGTGGCGCTCTGCTAATAGCCGTGTCAGAGGACACCAGCGTAGAGTTGGCAGACTCACGAGACAATACCTTCGACTAACTGGCGCGGTAAGAAGTCTAAACTCTGTTGTTGGTGCTATGCCAATTGCGGGTGCAGCAGGAGGCGTTGCTGTATTTGGCTTTTTAGGTAAATCAATATTTGAAGCTGGGATGAAGATGGACTCCCTTAAAAACTCAATGATTGTAGCTACTAAATCAATGATGGGCGCAGAGATGGAGATACGCAGGATCAAGCGCCTATCAAAAGAGTTGGGTGTCAACTTCGTTGCCACAGCGGATGCGTATAAGAAGTTCAACATTGCGGCAAAAGAGGTGGGAATGACCTCTAAAGTTTCAGATAGAATCTTCCGTTCAGTCGCTAAAGCCTCTGCGGCAATGGGTCTCTCCTCAGAGAATACCAGACTTACTCTAAAAGCATTAGAGCAGATGATATCCAAAGGAAATGTTCAGGCTGAGGAGTTGAGAGGTCAGTTAGGAGAGCATTTACCTGGTGCGTTTGGTATGGCGGCACAAGCAATGGGCGTTACAACCCAAGAGCTAAATAAGATGCTAGAGCAAGGAGAGCTGTTAGCTACAGACCTTCTCCCACGCCTTGCAGATGTGCTAGAGAATAAGTTTAGTAGGGTAGCAGTAAGAGCCGCTAAACAGCCTAGAGCCGCATTAGAGCGACTTAAAAACGCTTGGTTTGAGTTATTAGTAGCCTTTAATAAAAGTGGAGCTGGCAGAGCTATCGCAGATATGATGAAGTGGCTCACTAAACATATAGAGAAACTTGCTCAGAACTTCGACCAGTACACACTCAACTTTATCCAGATGCTGCGAGATTGGAATAAAGCACTGATGGTTTTTGTTAAAAGCAACTCAACCATAGGTGATATGTTTAGCGGTATTTTCGACTCTATGTATTCTGTAGCAGAGCCATTTATAGATAAAATATGGAACTATTTTACTCAGGGGGCTGTCGTTGCGGGAAAGAGTGCGCTGGATATAATGGGAGGCGTATTTAAAGGGCTTTCAGCTCAATACCACTCTTATATAGTCGATGTTAAGGATAAAAACCCCCTTGCTTTTGGTAAGACCGAGGCGGAGGAGGCTATAAATCACTTTGAGAGCACTTTAAAAACCCTGGCAGATAAACAGAAGAGAGGCATACGCACCATCAGGAGTCTTGCAGGGGATGACACCCCTATTAGTGAGGTAATTGGCGAGCAATCCGATCTTTTAGAGGAGGCTTGGCAGAAATACGAGGAGATAGTTACTCCGCCAACTGTTGATATGACCCCACTAGAGAATGCTAAAAAATCACTAGATGGCATAGGGGAAGCCCTAAAGAAAACCGTCTCAATAGTAGAGCAGACGGACTTAACGCCTCTAGTCAACCAGATAGTTGGGGTTGATGACGCCCTAGCCGCTAGTGCAGTAGCAGTACAAGAGCGTATGGATGCCATTAAGTTTGAAGACCTTATCGAGAGATACTTAGTTGCAATGCAAGCATTTGGTAGAGACGAACTTATACCAAAAGTGATCGCCCACATGAGGACTCTTAGAGAAGAGGGAGATATGACTTTTAGTGAGATGCTCACACATTTTGGAGCCCTACGAGAGGCGGTAATTCTTTACAACACCGCGCTATCTGAGTCTCCTGCAAATGAGGCTACGCGGACACAAATTGATCTACTTGAAGTGCTCAAAGAGAAGTGGGCTGAATTTAGTGATAGTGATGCCATTAAAGGCGTGCAGGATCAGTTAGCAGAAACATTTAGCCCAAATGGTACTCTAGTATCAGGTATATCGGACGCTATAATGCAGGTCAGCTTGTACGGTAAGAAGTCGTCAGAAGTGTTTAAAGCCCTAGGGCGAACTATCGTAAATGAGGTTGTTGGCAGTTTAATCAAGGCTGGCGTACAGATGGCTATCAACTGGGCGAAGGAAAAAATATTTGGAACAGCTAAAAAGGCATTAGCAGTCAGTATTGAGACTACGCAAACAGCCGCCCACGCAACAGGTACAGTAGCAAGAACAGGCACAGCAGTAACAGCTGCGGCTACCGAAACAGCCGCTTGGACACCAGCGGCAATGATGGCTTCTCTTGCATCTTTCGGAACTAACGCTCTAATGGCAATTGCTGGGATTATGGCGGTATCTAAACTAATGAAGTCCTTTGATGGAGGCGGTTACACAGGTTCAGGCGCACGCTCAGGAGGATTGGATGGAAAGGGTGGCTTTATGGCAATGATGCACCCTAATGAAACTGTTATTGACCACTCTAAAGGGCAGTCTATTGGAGGAGGTGGAGCTGGAAACGGAGGACAAACTACTAATGAGGTCAATATAGACTTCACGGTAAACGCTATGGACTCTCAATCATTCCAGCAGTCAATGGCAGAGAACGCAGACTTAATTATCGGTGTGATCCGTTCAGCATTTCACGAGCAAGGGGAGGCGGTAGTAATTTAATGGCATATCCAACCACACCAAAACCAAACAAGATAAAAGTAACAAGCAATGCCCCTGCCTTTGTTTCGCAGACTCAAAACCTAAGACGACAGACTCGTACAACAGGCGCACAGCAATGGAATTTTGAGCTAACTTATCCACCATTGAGCAGGTCAGACTTCGCACCCCTTTGGGCTTTTGTAATATCTCAAAAAGGCAGATATGGCTCTTTCACTTTTGTTCCTACAGTTTATGGTGACACTAGCGGTACAGCCACAGGCACTTTGCTTGCCAACGGTTCAGCGGTAATTGGTGCAACTTCGGTAACTTCTGATGGGTTGACAGGTACACTTAAAGCAGGAGATTTTATTAAGTTTGCAGGTCACGACAAAGTATATATGCTTACCGCTGATGGAAGCACTAATTTAGCCATTGAACCCTCCCTGATATCCGCTGTAGCTGATAACGAAGCAGTTACTTACAATGATGTACCTTTTACGGTTGCACTCGATGACGAGGCTCAGGTGATGACGGCTGATAATTCAGGATTCACCAAATACAAAGTTAAGTTGACGGAAGCGTTCTAAAATGGCTCGCTTCACAGGATCAAACGCAACAGAAGCCGCAAAGGATCAGAACAGACCTATTCATTTAGTGTCTGCACACTTTGATGCGGTGACTACTTATACGACTGATGCTTTCCACGAGATGACTTTTAACGGAAACACTTATAATCCAGCAGGTGGATTGTTGCAGATTTCAGATATATCCGAGCAGTCTAAGATTGTAGTATCTACGGTCAATGTCTCACTTTCAGGAGTAGACCAAACTTATCTATCTCTGATTCTTGCAGAGGATTATATTGATCGACCATTAAAGATATACACAGGGTTCTTGGATGAGAATAGTCAATGGGTGGCTGATCCTTGGTTGTCACTAGATGCCCGAATGGATGCTCCAACAATTAAAGAAGACCTTAAAACAGGCAAGTCAGTTGTTACCATTGCCGCTACAAATGCGTGGGTGGATTTTGAGCGTAATACGGGACGGCATACCAACCATTCAGAGCATCAATCCTATTTTGCTGGCGACAAAGGGTTTGAGTTTGCTAGTGAGATTCAAAAAGATATTCCTTGGGGTAGAGCGTGATCCAGAACTTACCGCAGAGCGCACTAGATACAAGCCTCGCTCAATATCAGCAACCTTGCACTACCATTGTAGATAATGCTGATGACTGTCTACCAGCGCAGTTTGACGAAGCTACAGCGCAGGGAATGGAAGCTATGTTATTAAAGATGGATCAGATAGATGCGCCTGTAACCCATAGATTTGCACCTAATATTTATATCCGTGAAGTTGCAATGCCAGCAGGTGCGTTTGTGATGGGTCACTACCATAAAACCAAACACTTAAATATTATGCTTAAAGGTCGGATTAGCTTCTTAGGATCAGATGGCAATTGGGTTGAAATGAGCGCACCGCAAACTTTTGTGGCAGAAGAGGGGCGTAAAGTTGCTTTTGTCTATGAAGATACCGTTTGGCAAAATGTGTTCTCAACTACTGAAACTAATACAGAGAAGCTAGAGGAGACTTATCTTAGAAAATCTACAACTTGGGATGAGTATAAAGAAGCTCACGACAATCTACTATTCTTTGATTATGCAGAAGATACTACAGATTATTACAAAGCAATTGCAGAGTTTGGCTTTACCCACGAGCAAGTGCAAGAGCTAACAAAAAATGAAGATGACCAAGCACCTTTCCCTCACGGAAGTTATAATGTGACGGTAGCGGATTCAACTATTGAGGGCAAAGGAATGTTTGCAACTGCAACATTTAACAAGGGTGATGAGATAGCTGTTGCTAGACTAGGCGACAAGCGCACCCCTGCTGGGCGTTACATTAACCATTCCAAAACACCCAACGCCTATCCTTTAGTGATTGGCAACGATGCGTATATTATTGCTCACAGAAGAATTGAGGGCTGTAAAGGTGGATCATTGGGCGAAGAGATTACAATAGATTATAGACAAGCATTATCGCTGGAGGCTAAGAAATGTCAGGTTTCGTAGCAGGTGCGGTCATTGGATATGTAGCAGTTGGAACAGTTGCGGCTATAGCAGTCGGAGCGGTGGTTGGTTATGTAGTCGGTGGCGCAGTAATGGATATGCTCACACCTGATATGCCAGATGTGGGAGCAGGTACGCAGGGAGCAATGACCAACAAGGCTTCCAGCAATGACCCTATCCCTATTATTTATGGCGAGCGTAGGATTGGTGCTACCCAGGTGTTTGTAGAGACTAGCGGATCAGACAATATATATCTGTATGAAATCCTGATTCTTGGAGAGGGAGAGATTGATAGTGTCACAGAGATTATTGTTGATGATGAGTCTTTAGTAGGTTCTAAGTTTGAAAATTATGTAACATATACTATCCATTCAGGACTAGATGACCAAGCCGCTGATTCTAACCTTATGTCAGCTTCAAGCGGTTGGACAAGTAATCACAGGCTTAGAGGTACAGCCTACGCTTATGTGAGACTTGAATACGATCAAGACACTTTCACAGGTGGCATACCAACTATTAACTTCGTCACTAAGGGCGTTAAAGTCTACGATCCTCGCACCTCAACAACAGCGTGGAGCGATAACCCTGCTCTATGTATTAGAGACTATTTGACCAACACAAGATATGGTCGTGGTTTGGATGCAAGCGAAATAGACGATACCAGCTTTAGTTCTGCCGCCAATTATTGCGATGAGTTGGTAGACCTCACAGGATTAGGGACGACTGTTAAGCGATACACCTGCAATGGTGTGGTCAATACAGAGTCAGGATCAATTGCAACCCTTAAAGCACTAACAAGTTGCTGTAAGGGTATGTTGGTATTTACAGCAGGTAAGTATAAACTCATTATTGATAAAGCTGAATCAGCAGGGTTTGCTTTCAATAGTGATAATGTGGTTGGCGGTTGGAATATCCGTATGGGTTCTAAGCGCAGTCGTTACAACAAGCTTAGCGCAGACTTTGCTAATAAAGAGACCTCTTGGCGTGATGATATAGCATATTCAGAGTCATCTACTTACAAAACGAATGACAATGGCTTGAAGCTAGAGCAGACCATAAAACTACCATTCAATACTGATATTGAGCGGTCACAGATGCTATGCGCTATCCTACTCAATCAGTCACGCCAACAGATAGCAGTATCATTTATTGCTACTGTTGAAGCGTTGCAGGTTGAAGTGGGCGAAGTGGTTACTATCACAGACGATGGAATGGGCTGGACGAATAAAGAGTTCCGAGTTGAGCGTATGGATATGAAGTCATCCAGCGAAGTGAAGATGTCAGTCAGGGAATACGACTCAACCGTTTATGACTTTGGTAATGTGACGGCACAAGATGCAATCCCTAATACTTATTTACCAGACTTGAATACAGTAGCAACCCCAACAGCCATATCAGCAACAGAATCACTATATGACACAATCGGCTCGGCAGGGGTTAAAGTACGCATCCAGCTAGATTGGATAGCTGCTAATGATAGATTCGTAAGAGAATATGAAGTCCAATGGAAGAAAAATGGCTCATCAACTTGGTTAGCTTTAACAGTCACTCGCACATTAAGTGCCAGATTAGATGATGCAGACCCCGATCTATATGATTTCAGAGTAAGATCAATCAACACTCTGGGCGTAAGGTCAGACTGGGCAACACTATCTAATGTGACTATTGCAGGATTAACCGCTCCACCTGTTGATGTGGACGGCTTATCACTTATTGCACTCAATAATAACGCACATATAAGCTGGGATTTAGCCACAGATTTAGATGTGCGAGTGGGCGGCAAGGTCACATTTAAGCACTCAAATCTAACCTCTGGCGCAAGCTGGGAGAGTTCAACTGCTATCGGTTCAGCAGTCGCAGGGCATAATACAACAGCCGTACTGCCTTTGGTATCAGGTACATATCTAGCCAAATTCATTGACTCCACAGGTAACGCTTCGGTAGATGCTACGAGCTACATTGCAACCACAGTTCCAGATATTGTGAAGATGAACTTTGTAGAGACTTCAACTCAAAATCCAACTTTTAGTGGCACTAAAACCAATATGATTGTCGAGAGTAGCGCATTAAAAGTGGGCGCACTGTTAGCGATTGATGATGAGACAGACTTAATAGATGATTGGGGGCTGATGGATGACATTGGAGGGATTGATCTATCCACAAGTAACGGTACTTATGAGTTTGACACCTACATAGATTTGGGAGCAGTCTACACTAGCAGAGTAACCGCCAATCTAGCATTTAGTGCGGCTACTCTAGCTGATACGATAGATAGCAGAGTTGATCTTATTGATACTTGGACAGACTTCGAGAACGCACCCTCAGATGTGGTAGTTGATCTCTATATCACCTCCACCAATGACGATCCTAGCGGTTCACCAACTTGGGGAGCGTGGACTAAATTCACAGTTGCCGACTATTCAGCACGAGCGTTTAAATTCAAGATTGAAGCAGATACAGCTTCACAGGATAACCAAATCAGTATTACCACGCTAACCGCAACCGTTGATATGCCAGATCGAGTGCAAGGTGATAACGCTATTCAGTCAGGCGTGGGAACGAAGAGCATTACCTACGCAGACGCATTTTATGCAATACCAAGTGTTGGGATTACAGGTTGTGATATGGATCAAAACGACAGAACGGTACTAACAAATGAAACCTCTACAGGGTTTGATGTGAGTTTCTATCAAGGCAATGGTACGGGTTCACCGCAGGATATTAAATTTAACTACCAAGCAAGAGGATATTAAATATGAGGTATAACTTATGAGTACACACGATTATATAGTAGATAATCAGAATGGAGCAAATTTTCGCTCTGATTTAAACAACGCACTAGCGGCTATTGTTAGCAATAACTCAAGCGCAACTGCACCAACCACAACTTACGCATTTATGCTCTGGGCTGACACAGCCAACGACCTGTTAAAACAGAGAAATGCGGCAGATAGTGCGTGGATTAGTATTCTAACGCTTTCTACTGGTGCGCCATTAGCTGATTATGCTGATAACGCTTTAAGCGGTAACGCTATTGATGGTGGCACTATCAGTAACTTCACCTCAACAGGTATTGATGATAACGCTACGGGCACTAAACTAACTATAAGCGATACTACTATTACTGGTGTTGGTGCTTTCACGAGTACATCTATTGATGCTACTAAGTTATCTGGTGCTTTACCTGCTATCTCTGGTGCTAATTTGACTGATCTACCAGCTTCAGGCTTCACATCCTCAACATTCTTAGACCAAGGTACTCTATTCAGTAGAGATAGTGCTAACACTCTGCATA
>Ga0233428_1002630_pt1 | contig 16530 bp, 17 predicted proteins | sample SI_118_April2016_4_FD_179890 | JGI IMG/M metagenome (GOLD analysis project Ga0233428, IMG submission 179890) | Seawater microbial communities from Saanich Inlet, British Columbia, Canada - SI_118_April2016_120_MG | ecosystem: Environmental > Aquatic > Marine > Inlet | place: Canada: British... | reverse complement strand
CCCCAACGATGGGGTGAGCAAGCGAGTCAATCAGCTCTCAGAGGAGATTGAGTCACTACTCACGTCAATGAGTGGCGCGCCTCGCAGTTGATGTTCCGCCACCCCCAGCGCTAACAACTGCTCAGAGAGCAGAATCAGTAGTTCGGCAGGGGCAGAAATGTAGAAATCGCACTGCTCGACCAACAGCTCCTGGCGGAGTTGATGAACCAGCTTGCTGACCTGTGATTCGATGGGGGTGGCGTGGCGTGCGATCCACTGGTAATCAAAATGGTTCAGCACGGCTCCCCAGGATCGGGCCAGATTGTTCAGGTAGGGGGGGTGTTGAGAGAGCCAGTAGAGCGAGATCGGAGGCTCCTTCTCCAGTGAGATGTGCTGCTCAATCAGACTGCGTATCGATGCGAAGCCATACTCCCAGGCAATAAAGATCTGTCGGCGTTGCGACTGGGTATTGAGCAGAAAGTGGCCACGCGGGCCATCGAGCGTAACATGCTCCCCTTTTTTGAGGGAGGAGAAGAGTAGTTGGGAGAAAAGGTCCGTTTCTGATCGGTGAATATGAAAATCCAGCTCCATGCCATTACAGGGGCAGCTGGCGATGGGGTAACGATGTGTTGCGAGCAGATGAGAAAGTAAAACCTCCTGGCCCGCGAGAAACTGGAAAGTGTTGGAGCGTGAGGTGCGTAGAGTAAGCAGGGCCAGGTCAGGTTGTAATAAGTCGATCTTCTTCACCTTGGCCCGGGTAATCTGGTGGGGGATCTCAATCGAGTCACTGAACAGAGGGGTGTTGATCTGTAGTGGTGAGAGGGGGGCATGGGTACAGGAGAGGAACCAGCCATTGGCTCGCTGCTGCTGGCTGAGGGGGTAATCAGCCACCTGTATGGATTCGATCGTGCCACTCAACAGGCGTGAACGGCACTCACCACAACTGCCGTTGGTACACTTGTAGCGTAGTGGAAGCCCCGCCCTCAATCCCGCCTGTAGAATGCTCTCTCTGCTGCTGCACTCAAAGGTGGTTGATGGCGCACCGCTGGCGTTGATTTTCACGGTATGAAGGGTCGGCATAAGCGGAAAGATTAATAGTAATGGTTGTGGCTTGCAAGAATAGGGATGAAAACTATAATGGTACTGGACAGGAGTGGTTGATGAATGGGTTTTGGGAGGGGGGATCATGGGTGAATGTTATGGGCTAGGAGGCTTTGGTGCACGCCACGCTGTCTGAAACGATTCTGGCTCGCCGCAATGTGTTGGTGGAGTTTCTCTCGCCACTGTTGCAGCAGTTGGCGGAAGAGGCCTTGCCGCTCTGGAGTGATCAGGAGGAGCTATCCAAGTTGTTTCAGCGGATACTGCAGCCCTGGGCAGAGCTCTCATTCGCGGAGCGTCTCTATGCTGTCTTCCCTTCCGGCATGCTTCATAGCGCGATTGTCAGTGGTGAAGAGGGGAGCAATAATCAGCGTGTTCACCATGACTTTCTGCGTGGTTATCTCACCAAAACCGGGATCAATAAGCTCCAGCTGACAGAGGTCTACATCAGCCCTGCACTACACCGTAGCTGTATCACCGCAATTCAGCCGATCTATGATGGGAATAATATCCCCGGCCTGATTGTTGGCGATTTTGATCTCCGGCGGCTGCCACAGGAGGAGAAGGCGATCTTCCCGCAAGCCACCTGGCGCCAGATCAAAGGGGACCCCGCGATTCGTGGACAGCTTTTTCACCAACGCTTTACCCCCAGGGCGATCGATGAATATATCGATGATGTGATCAATATTCTGGATGAGTTGGTGGTGGAGCGGGGGGTGTTCCGGGTCTCACTACGTTTTTCCAGTTCGCGGGCAACCATCTGGGTGATGGAGGATCCTTATGATGAGCATACCCATGTCCTCCATGAGATTCTTGACCCATCCATCTGTCTGGTCTACCCCAAACGCTCCTACCCTGACCAAGCCAAGGTGATGACTGATATGGTGCGTCCGATTCTGGAGCGATTCAGTGAGCTGAGGCGAGCCGATGATGTGGTCTATCTGCGTACCGGCACCCTGAATATCATTAGTGGACTGGTGGAGGTAAACTTCTCCTGTGATGGCACCCACCTGATGCCGGCAGAGATGTTTCTGGAGAAGGGAGAGGAGTTCTGGTTCGGCAACAGTTTTTAGAGCTACCCTTTAGAGCCACCTAGGCAGTTTTTGGTGCCTGAACAGTGAGCTTGATGGTTCCCTCCTGGTCCAGCGTCAGATCATTGCTCTCAGCAGCGGTCACCTCAACCACCGCCAGCCCCTCCCAGCCACCATCCCCATTCATCTCTATCGAGATGATTTTTCCGGCTCCCTGTGCTGAGCTGGAGGAGGCTGCGTAGAGGGTATCTCCGGCATGAGGGCTGCAGGTCGCCGGTGTGGTGATGTGATACATCGTCCGTTTCAGCTGGCCAAGATACTCCATTCTTGCGACAACCTCCTGACCCGGGTAGCACCCCTTATTGAAACTGAGTCCATTGATTGCCTGAAGGTTGACCATCTGGGGGATAAAGGCCTCCTGTGTGGCGGAGAAGACCGCTGGGATACCCGCGCGGATATTAAGCAGTTCCCAAGGGGCGTGTCCCACCGCAGTGGCCTGTACATCGAGGTGTCCCCAGACCTCTTTTGCCTGTTCGATATCATCGATCAGTAGCAGGAAGCGGGGGTAGAGGGCGGGGTGAATGCGCACAACGGTGAGGCTGCTGGCAGATACGGCACTGTCGACGGCGTGAGGGAGCGGATTGATTAGCGGGGCGAGTTGTCTCTCTGCATCACTACCGGAGAGACCGATGCGCAGGGCGGTATCGCTGCGGTTGGTGAGGGTCACCTTGGCGCGCAGAATGAACATCTGCAGCCGTTTTTCAAGGCCCTCCATCTGCTCTGCAGGGTAGAGCAGCTGAAAAGTATCCTCTGCGCTACGGAGGGTATAGAAGAGGGCGATCATACGCCCCTTGGGGGTACACCAGCCGTTGAGCTGGCTGTCGCCTACCTTCAGAGCATGAATATCATTGGTGAACAGGCTGTGCAGAAAGTCGGCACTATCCGCTCCGCTCACCTCTAGCTGACTCAGATGAGAGAGGTCACAGAAAATATCTCCGGTTGAGGCGACCTGGCGCTCCCGCTTCGGGTTACCAAAATGGTTGACGCCGGTCTGCTTCAGTTCGGCGCCATTGTCGCTCAGAAAGTTCTTCCATTCGCTGTTCATTGTCAGGGCTCCATTGGTTGCTTGTCAGTTACGGTTGTCGAGAGGATGAGGATAAGGGGGAGTGAGGAGAGAGTATGGTGTTTTCCGGGGTGGGAGATTTTTCCGGGTAGTCGAGTGTATAGTGAAGTCCACGACTCTCTCTGCGCTGAAGCGCCGAGTGGATGATGAGCTCGGCTACCTGAGCCAGGTTTCGTAGCTCCAGAAGGTTGTTGGAGATACGGAAGTGGCTGTAGTACTCCCTGATTTCATGTTGTAAAAGGTCAATGCGGTGGTGTGCCCGTTCCAGCCGTTTGGTGGTGCGGACAATGCCCACATAGTCCCACATGAAGCGGCGTAGCTCATCCCAGTTGTGAGAGACCACCACCGCCTCATCCGAATCGGTTACCCGGCTCTCATCCCAGGGGGGAATAGGAGGGGAGGGGGAGAGGATCTCTCCGCTCTGGTTGATGGTCTCAGCCGCCGAGTGGGCAAATACCAGGCACTCCAGCAGGGAGTTACTGGCCATACGGTTGGCACCATGCAGACCGGTATGCGCCACCTCTCCCACCGCATAAAGCCCCTTTAGATCCGTCTCACCCTGTAGATTGGTCATGATTCCACCACAGGTGTAGTGCGCGGCCGGAACAATGGGGATTGGTTCCTGAGTCATATCCACACCAAACTGTAGCAGACGGCGGCGAACCATCGGGAAGTGGTGCTGGATGAAGTCAGCAGATTGAAAACTGAGGTCGAGGTAGAGGTTGTCGACCCCCAGCCGTTTCATCTCATGGTCAATGGCGCGGGCAACAATGTCGCGTGGTGCCAGCTCCTGGCGAGAATCGAAACGGTCCATAAATGGACTCTGGTCAGGCAGCAGCAGTTTGCCCCCCTCACCACGTACAGCCTCAGTGACCAGAAAGGATTTAGCCTGGGGGTGGTAGAGACAGGTGGGGTGAAACTGGTTGAACTCCATGTTGGCAATGCGGCAACCACTACGCCATGCCATGGCGATGCCATCTCCGGTGGAGATGTCGGGGTTGCTGGTATAGAGGTAGACCTTACTGCCCCCTCCGGTTGCCAGCACCACATGGTTGGCCTGGAAAATGTTGACCTGATCCCGGTTTCGATCAAGAACATAGGCTCCCATCACTCGATCCGTAGTGGAGTTGTCGCCCAGTTTTGAGCGGGTGATCAGGTCAATGGCAAAGTGGTGCTCATAGACCTCAATGTTGCTGCGTGACTGTACCTGTTGAGTGAGCGTCTTCTCGATGGCGCGACCGGTGGCATCGGCCGCATGGATAACCCGTCGGTTACTGTGCCCACCCTCCTGGGTCAGATGGTAGGGGGCGTGAGGGTCAGCGCTGTCGGTGCGGGTGAACTGGGCTCCTGATTCAATGAGCTTCTCAATGGCACTGGGGGCCTGGGCCACGGTGTGGCGTACCACGCTCTCATCACAGAGCCCATCCCCTGCATTGAGGGTGTCCCGGATATGTGACTCAATCGAGTCCTCCGGATCCAGCACTGCGGCAATCCCGCCCTGTGCATAGAGTGTACTTCCCTCATCCAGGGTTGATTTGGAGAGAAGCGCCACACGCAGGGAGGGCGCTAGTTGCAGCGCCAGTGTTAGCCCTGCAGCTCCGCTGCCAATCACCAGAACGTCATGTTGATAGAGTGCCATAGCCCATCTATTTTACAATATCTTATTCTGCTATGCTGCGTTCCTGTTTTGGAACTCAGTGGCTGAATGGCTGTCTACACCAAGGCGTTTGTATTCGTTCAGGCTGACAGAGTAGATCTGGCCTGAATACTCCCATTTCCTCTTCCCGGATAAAATGCTGGAGGGGGAGGCTTTCGAGCTATGCTGGACGATGGCTCCAACTATAGGAATTCAGGTTACTTTTGGAACAGCAAGATGTGGATCAAGTTCTGGTACTGCAGGTCCAGAAAGGAGATAAGCGAGCCTTCGATCTATTGGTGTTGAAATATCAGCATAAGATTGTCGCGTTAGTGAATCGCTTCGTCAAAGATCCTGTCGCCGCGCAGGATGTGGCGCAGGAGGCGTTTATTCGTGCCTACCGTGCACTGGTTAATTTTCGTGGTGAAAGCGCCTTCTATACCTGGCTCTACCGTATCGCGGTCAATACCGCTAAAAACTATCTGGTGGCGAAAAGCCGTCGACCCCCAGCCACCGATCTGGATGCAGATGAGGCGGAACTTTTGTTTCAGGAGCAGGGTCTGACAGAACAGGCGACCCCGGAGAATATGTTGATTCGGGATCAATCTCATCAGCAGCTGATGGCTGCACTGGATGGGCTTTCTCCGCCACTGAGAGAGGCGATTACCCTGCGTGAAATGGATGGAATGAGTTATGAGGCCATTGCAGAGATGATGGAGACCCCGATTGGAACCGTTCGCTCAAGGATTCATCGAGCCCGTGAGATGATTGTCCGGCAACTACAACAGCAAGAGGATCAGTATGCAAAAGCAGCCCCCTGAAGAACAGCTTTCGGCCCTGATGGATGGGGAGTTGAGTGCCGCTGATTTGGATCAATTACTGAATGAGATCGAGCAGAGGCCGGCGCTACGTGAGCAGTGGTCGAACCACCATCGGGCACGTCACCTGCTGTTTGAGCAGGGAGAGCCAGCACCACAATCGAATCAGCTAGCCGATCGGGTATCCGCTACGCTGGCGCAACAGCCCACTATTCTGGCTCCTGGCCTACCTCTCCGGGAGCCGTCCGATGCAACGACTCTTAAGCCAGATATTGATGAGCCAGCTATGGATACCCCAGCCACCGTGGCGAGCGCCCGGAAGATACGCCCCTGGATACCGATGGCGCTCGCCGCCTCATTGGCAAGTGTCTCTTTCCTGCTGTTACAGCAGCAGTGGCAACCCTCCCCCTATGTTGTGGCAGGGCGTGAAGCGGTGGCCGCTACCGAGTGGGTAGAGGTGGAGGGTGCCTGGGTAGAGCGTTGGATTAATCCTCTGGATCGTCAAGAGCGGGCACGCTCCTATCTGGTACGTCATGATGAGCAGCGCACTGTTGCCCGTCAGCGTGGATCGCTGGTCTCCACAGCACCCTCACTGGAGGGGTTTGCCGAGCCGACAGCGGAGGTCAAGCGAGTTGTGGGGTGGCGGTTGGGGTGGTTACCCGAGGGGTTTCGTGAGGTAGAGACCCTGCGACATCAGATCCCCCTCTCTGGCGGAGAGGTTACCCATCGCATTCTCAGTAATGGGGATGCCGTATTTTCTATCTTCATTGAGCACTCCTCCCAGAAGGGGGTGGATGAGCGCCAGATGGATGGCAAGCGGCAGCCGGTGAATCTCTATAGTTACTTTGCACTGGGACACCGGATTACCGTACTGGGTGAGGTGCCGATGGAGATGGTGAAAAAAGTGGCACACTCCGTAGAGGCAGAAAGTGGTTGAGGCGCGGGCAACGGTAGTGGCCATCGGTCTGCCGGGGCAGGTGTGGGTAGAGACTCGACCACAGAGTGGTTGTGGCTCATGCGCTAGCGCCTCCGGCTGTGGTACGGCAACACTGGCCAGGTTGTTTGGAAATCGCGCCTCCAGGGTTATGGTTGAGGATCCATTAGGGGCGCAGGTGGGGCAAGAGGTGACCATTGCAATCGCTGAAACCAGACTGGTTTCCGGGGCGGCTCGACTCTATCTGCTCCCCCTGTTGGCTTTTTTTCTCTCCGCATCTGTGGCCGAATGGGTCGCATTGCAGTGGCTGGTTTCGGTTCAGGAGTGGGCGGTTGTGTTGGCTGCAGTGGCGGGCTCTGGCGCTGTGGTGTGGTGGATGCGCTGGCGAGGCTGGTTTGAGCAAGAGGCGTTGACCCCCCTGGTTACGAAGCTGCACCCTGTCCAGTATGTCGGGTTTTTTAGATGATTTATAGTAGTAAAAACATAGTAATATATAGTTAATTTAAAGGAAAATATAAATAATGAGCGGTCAATATTTTATCCCCGGTTTGGTTGTGCGATGGAGCCTGGTCGCTCTACTGTTCTCTCTCTGGAGTGTGGCAACGGCATCGGTCGAGGGGTTACCAAACTTTACCCTGCTGGTGAAGGAGCAGATACCGGCAGTGGTCAGCATCCGTGTGACCCAGAAACAGGCGGGTAGGTCCATCGTCTCCCCTTTTGCACAGCGGTATGATGATCTCCCCTATGGTGAGCTGCCCGATTTTTTTCGCCGCTTCTTTGAGGAGCGGGGAATGGACATGGGGCCAATCCCCCCCTCGGAGGAGCCTCGTGATTTTGAGACCCTGGCGCAGGGCTCTGGCAGTATTCTGACGGAGGATGGCTATATCCTTACCAACCACCATGTGGTGGAAAATGCGGCAGAGGTTATGGTGCGGCTCTATGACCACCGGGAGTTCAAGGCGAGCGTGGTCGGCTCCGATGCCCGCTCTGACGTGGCTCTGATCAAGATTGATGCAGAGGGGTTGCCAACGGTCAAAACCGGAACCAGCAAGGCGTTGGAGATTGGGGAGTGGGTGCTGGCGATTGGCTCCCCATTTGGCTTTGAGATGTCGGCCACAGCAGGAATTGTGAGTGCCAAGGCGCGAAATATTTCAGAGGGCGATAATAAGTTTAACTATGTCCCCTTTATTCAGACCGATGTGGCGATCAATCCGGGGAACTCGGGAGGACCACTGTTTAACCTTGATGGTGAGGTGGTCGGGGTTAACTCCATCATCTTCAGTAAGTCGGGAGGGTATATGGGGCTCTCCTTTGCGATCCCGATTGAGGTGGCGATGGATGTGGTGAAGCAGGTGAAGAATGGCGGTCATGTGACCCGGGGATGGCTCGGGGTGATGATTCAGCCGGTCACCCACGATCTGGCAGAGTCCTTCGGTATGGATCGTCCTGTGGGCGCACTGGTGGCACAGGTTCTGGCCGAGAGCCCCGCATCGAACTCTGATCTCCAGGTGGGCGATGTGATACTGGAGTTTAATGGTCACTTTGTGGAGAGCAATTCACATCTTCCACCGATTGTCGGGCGTACCCCGGTGGGTCATCCGGTACCGGTCAGGGTGATGCGTGAGGGGCGTGAGCTGGTTGTGCGGGTGGTGATTGGTGAGTTGCCCGCCGAGGAGGAGCTGGCTGAGGCGAGGCCACAGCGAAAGACAGAGAAAAAGGTTGAAAAGGTGGCGGTGACACGGCTGGGGATGACGTTGCTTGAGGTTCCGCAGGCGCTACGTAAACAGCGTAACCTGGGGAGTGGCGGTGCCTTTGTCGAAAAGGTGGAAAAGGGGAGCGTTGCTGACCGTTCGGGGCTGCGCAGTGGGGATGTGGTTAGCCGGGTCAATTATGTGGTGATAGAGGGGGTGAACCATCTGCTTCAATTGATTGAGCGGATGCCAAAGGGGCGCGGGGTGCCGGTCTATGTGGTGCGTGACAAGGGGCCAATCTTCCTGGCACTGAGACTGCCTTGATCCACCAGCTCCGTTTGCTGGTGCATGAGGGATGTCACCTCTGCGATGAGATGGAGGCACTGCTCGAACACCACCCGTTGCGTGACCATTTTGAGTTGGAGCGGGTGGTGATTAATAACCAGCCTGAGCTGGAGGCCGAATTCGGTATAAAAGTACCGGTTCTGCTGGAGCAAAAGGAAGAAATCTGTCATTATTTCCTAGATGAATCCCGCCTCAGGAGACTGTTGAGGTCGTGAACGACAATGGCCCCGGAATCGGGGTCATTTTTTTAGGAAATAAATTGTAGTGTACGACCTCTCACAAATCCGTAATTTCTCCATTATTGCCCATATTGATCATGGCAAATCAACCATTGCGGATCGCTTTATTCAGCTCTGCGGCGGGCTGAGCGAACGTGAGATGTCAGAACAGGTGCTCGACTCAATGGATATTGAGCGTGAGCGAGGCATCACCATCAAGGCGCAGAGCGTCTCGCTGGAATACAAGGGACAGAATGGGCAGATCTATCTGCTCAACTTTATTGATACCCCGGGACATGTTGACTTCTCCTATGAGGTCTCCCGCTCACTCTCGGCTTGTGAGGGGGCGTTGCTGGTCGTTGATGCGGCGCAGGGGGTTGAGGCGCAGACGGTGGCCAACTGCTACACCGCAATTGATCTGGGGCTGGAGGTGCTGCCGGTTCTCAATAAGATCGACCTCCCCTCTGCGGAGCCAGAGCGGGTGATTGAGGAGATTGAGGAGGTTGTCGGTGTAGAGGCCGAAGATGCCAAGCGGGTGAGTGCCAAGACCGGGCTCGGTGTGGATGAGCTGCTGGAGGAGATCATTGTCCAGATCCCTCCCCCTCTGGGTGACCCTGATGGATCGTTGCAGGCGCTGATCATCGACTCCTGGTTTGATAACTATCTTGGTGTGGTCTCACTGGTACGGGTAGTCAATGGGCGCATTCATGCCAAGATGAAGATGAAGGTGATGTCGACAGGAGATATTTTTCTGGTGGATCAAGTTGGGATTTTTACCCCCAAACGGACCCCTCAGGAGGTACTGTCGGCGGGCGAGGTGGGGTATGTGATTGCCGGAATCAAGCAGATTGATGGGGCCCCGGTGGGGGATACGCTCACCAGTGCTAAAAACCCGGTGGAGAGCCCACTGCCCGGTTTTCAGGAGATTAAGCCCCAGGTCTTTGCCGGGATGTATACGGTCGATAGTGATGATTACGAGGATTTCCGTGATGCACTGGCGAAGTTACGGCTGAATGATGCGGCCCTGGAGTATGAGCCGGAGGTCTCCCCTGCACTCGGTTTCGGCTTCCGCATTGGCTTCCTCGGTATGCTTCACATGGAGATTATTCAGGAGCGGTTAGAGCGTGAGTATGATCTCAATCTGGTCACCACAGCACCCACCGTGGTCTATGAGATTGAGCAGACCGATGGTGAGGTGATGCAGATTGATAATCCGGCCGATCTGCCCGTGGTGAACAAGATTCATCAGATCCGCGAGCCGGTTATTGTGGCCAATATTCTACTGCCCCAGGATTATGTGGGGGTGGTGATTGGCCTCTGTATAGAGAGACGTGGTATCCAGAAGAATATGCAGTATATGGGACGACAGGTCTCACTGACCTATGAGTTGCCGCTGTCGGAGGTACTGGTTGATTTCTTTGATTGTCTTAAGTCGGTGAGTCGTGGTTTTGCCTCGATGGACTACCACTTTAAGGCTTTTGTCCCCGCTGATCTGGTGCGGGTAGACCTGCTGATTAATGGCGACAAGATGGATGCGCTATCGATGATTGTCCACCGTGATGAGTCGATTTCCAGGGGGCGAGTCCTAGCAGAGAAAATGCGTGAAATTATCCCTCGGCAGATGTTTGATGTGGCGATTCAGGCAGCGATTGGCGCCAAGGTGATCTCACGTACCACGGTCAAGGCACTGCGTAAGAATGTGACGGCTAAATGTTATGGTGGAGATGTGAGTCGTAAGCGCAAACTGCTGGAGAAGCAGAAAGAGGGCAAGAAGCGGATGAAGCGGGTGGGTAAGGTGGATATCCCGCAAGAGGCGTTTATGGCCGTGCTGCAGACGAGCAAAAAATAGCGGACGTCAGTTGCAAACAGTGAATAGTTTAGGAAATTAAAAAATGCATTTAGATTTTTCGGGAATATTGGTGATTGCACTGTTGGTTACGGGGGGGATCTGGGCGCTGGATGTGAAACTCTGGGCCAGTGAACGGCTGGATGAGAAAGAGATGCCCATCCTGGTGGAGTACGCCCGCTCCTTCTTTCCGGTGATACTGATTGTTCTGCTGCTGCGCTCCTTCCTCTTTGAGCCCTTTCGTATCCCCTCCAGCTCGATGCGTCCAACCCTGGTGGTAGGGGACTTTATTCTGGTCAACAAGTTCACCTATGGACTACGTCTGCCCGTTGTGGATACCAAAGTTCTCGATCTCAATGACCCAGAGCGTGGAGATATTATGGTTTTTCGCTACCCGGAAGATCCCAGTGTTGACTATATCAAGCGGGTGGTGGGGCTACCCGGAGACCGCATCGAGTACATCAATCGTCACCTCTATGTGAACGGCAAAGCGGCAGAGATGAGCCAGCGCGGCTCTCATCTGTGGATGGATAACCAGTGCCGCACCATCGACTCTCTCCGTTTCCGTGAGCAGACAGCCGATAGTGACCATGAAATTCTCATTATTCCACGCCGTGCCTCCCGTGCAGAGGGGGAGTGGGTCGTACCTGAGGGGCACTATTTTATGCTCGGAGATAACCGTGACAATAGTCGGGATGGACGTTACTGGGGGTTTGTTCCAGAAGAGAACATTGTTGGGAAGGCGGTAGCGGTCTGGATGAGCTGGGATTTCAACTGTGGTGATGGGGTGAGTTGGGGCCGGATCGGCTCTATAGATTAATGGAAACTCATCTCCACCCTTACCGTACTTGAGCCAGTTGTAATGCACCAGGAGTCGCTACAACGGCTGGAAAAACGGCTGGGATACACCTTTCAGCAGCCAGCGTTGTTGCGTCAGGCGATGACGCACCGTAGCAACAGTTATAAAAACAATGAGCGGCTGGAGTTTCTGGGAGATGCGATTCTGGGTTTTGTGGTGAGCGATCTCCTCTATGGGCGTTATCCGGATGTTACGGAGGGGGATCTGAGCCGGTTACGTGCCAGACTGGTGCGGGGAGAGAGCCTGGCTGAGATTGCCAGAGCGTTGGCACTGGGGGATGCGTTGTTGCTGGGGGCCGGTGAGCTGAAGAGTGGTGGCTTTCGTCGTGCCTCTATCCTTGCGGATGCGATGGAGGCGGTGATTGGAGCGATCTATCTGGATAGTGATTTTAGCCGTTGTGAGGCCTGGTTGCGGCAGTTATTTGAATCGCTGATTGATGCACTGCCTCCGGTCGCCCAGCTAAAAGACCCCAAAACCCGCCTACAGGAGTGGCTACAGGCACGTAAGCAGCCGCTGCCCCAGTATACGGTGCTGAATGTAGAGGGGGAGGGGCATGAGCAATATTTTACGATAGAGTGTCGCGTGAGTGAGCCCGCCCTCTGCCGTGAGGGGAGTGGGAATAGCCGCAGAAAGGCAGAGCAGGCGGCTGCGGCTCAGCTGATTGAGCAGCTGGATAGTAAACGCAAATGAATAGATTCAGGAATAACTGCTGTGAGTGAGAATAGCGTGGATCTTCGCAGAAGTGGGGTGATCGCAATTGTGGGCAGGCCCAATGTGGGGAAGTCCACCCTGATGAACCGGATTCTGGGAGAGAAGCTCAGTATCACCTCTCGTAAGCCACAGACCACCCGTCACCGCCTGTTGGGGATCAAAACGGTGGGGCATGATCAGTTTGTCTATGTTGATACGCCGGGTATCCATGCCAGTCAGGAGACGGCGATGAACCGCTATCTTAACCGGGCGGCAACCGGCAGCATGGAGGATGTCGATCTGATCGTCTTTGTGGTGGATGGTGAGCAGTGGAACGATGAGGATGAGGCGGTGGTCGAACAGCTGCGACGCCAGAGCTGCCCGGTGGTTGCGGCAGTCAATAAGGTAGATCGTATTGGTGATAAGAAGAGGCTGCTACCGTTGATGGCCAGCCTTGCAGAGCGTTACCCGTTTACTGCCATTATCCCGCTCTCTGCACTGCAGGGAAAGGGGGTGGAAGAGCTGGAGCAGATGTTGGGCAGCCATCTTCCCGAGGGATTCCATACCTATGAGGAGGATCAGATCACTGATCGAAGTGAACGCTTTCTGGTTGCAGAGCGCATTCGTGAAAAGCTCACCCGCCAGTTGGGGCAGGAGCTTCCCTATGCGCTGACCGTTGAGATTGAGCAGTTCAAGGAGGAGGGGAAGATGACCCATATTGCCGCCGTGATCTGGGTAGAGCGGGCGGGACAGAAGGGGATTGTGATTGGCAAGAAGGGGGCTCGGTTACGCAGCGTGGGTAAAGAGGCCCGGGAGGAGCTGGAGAAGTTACTGAGTCGAAAGATTTTTCTCCAACTCTGGGTCAAGGTACGGGCAGGTTGGTCTGATGATGACCGGGCACTACAGAGTCTGGGCTACCGGGAGGATCGATTTTGATGGAGCGTAGCCAGCGTGACCAGTTCCATGATGTCTTTGTGCTGCACAGCCGTCCATTTCGCAACAGTAGCCAGATTGTCGAGCTGCTGACCGCAGAGCAGGGGCGTGTGGGGGTGGTTGCCCGTGGCGTGCGCCGGGGGAAAAAGAGTTCGTCGGCACTGTTACAGCCTTTTCGTCCGCTCCAGGTCAGTTGGAGTGGGCGGGGTGAGCTCTATACGCTGACCCGGGTTGAGGAGGTTGGCTCTGCGGGCTACCCGCTGATTGGGCGGCGGTTGCTGTGTGGGCTCTATGCGAATGAGTTGCTGGTTCGCCTGCTCCATCGAGAGGAGAGCCATCCAGACCTCTTTTTGGCCTATCAGCGGCTGCTCTTGCAGTTGGAACAGGGAGAGCATGAGGGGCGGGTGTTGCGAGGGTTTGAGATCCACCTACTGGAGGCGATTGGCTTTGGCTTTGATCTTCACCAGGATGGTCAGGGGCTGCCGATTTATCCCCAGCAGCGTTATGGCTACCACCCAGAGGAGGGGCTGATGCCGATTAACAGCAGCAATGGGCGACAGGTGAGTGTGATGGGGCAGACGCTGGAGTGGCTGCGCAGCACCGAGCATGAGGTGGAGCAGTGGATACTCAGAGAGGCGCGTCAACTACTGCGTAGTGCAATTGACCACCATCTGCCCTCTGAATTGCAGAGTAGGAAGTTGCTGGCCCAGTATGGGGCCCTGAACTAGGAGAAGAGATGTGAGTAACCAGAGAGCCCTGCTGCTGGGCGTCAATATTGACCATGTTGCAACCCTGCGTGAGGCGCGGGGGACCCGTTATCCTGACCCAGTGCAGGCGGCGATTGAGGTGGAGCAGGCGGGGGCTGATGGTATTACTATGCATCTGCGGGAGGATCGCCGCCATATTCAGGAGCGGGATCTTGAGCTGGTGAAGGCGGTGATGCTGACCCGCATCAATCTGGAGATGGCGGTTACGGATGAGATGGTTGCAATTGCCGAGAGGATAGCCCCGGCAGACTGCTGTCTGGTTCCGGAGAAGCGAGAAGAGTTGACCACAGAGGGGGGGCTTGATGTGGCGGGGCAGTTGGAGAGGATGCGAGATGTGGTTGCTCGTCTAACTGCGGCAGAGATCCGGGTCTCTCCCTTTATTGACCCCGATCCACGGCAGATTGATGCAGTGGCCGAGGTGGGGGCCCCGATTTGTGAACTCCATACGGGGCGTTTTGCTGATGCCACATCACCACAGCAGCAGAGGGTGGAGCTGGAGCGGATTAGTGAGGCTGTCCAGTATGCCCACTCTCTGGGAATACAGCCTAATGCGGGTCATGGACTCAACTATCAGAATGTAAAACCGGTTGCCGCAATGAGGAAGATAGTGGAGCTTAATATTGGTCATGCGATTATCGCTCGGGCACTCTTTAGTGGATTGCAACCCGCGGTGCAGGAGATGAAGCGGTTGATGGCTGAGGCACGAAGTAACGGATGATGCTGGAATGATCGTGGGTATCGGTACCGATCTGGTGGAGGTGGAGCGAATCCGCCAGAGTCTGGGGCGGCACAAGGGAAAAATTGCTGCCCGTATTTTGGCTACTGCTGAACTAGAGCTATTTCAGCAGCGGGGAGAACGGATGCGAGCCCATTTTCTGGCCAAGCGGTTTGCGGCCAAAGAGGCGCTGGTCAAGGCGTTGGGAACCGGCTTTCGTGAGGGTATCCAGATGCGCGACATTGAGGTGGGCCATACCCCGCAGGGTAAGCCAGAGTTCTGCCTGCGTGGCGGTGCCCTGACCCAATATGAGCGGCTGGGGGTCACCTCAAGCCACCTGTCGATCTCGGATGAGGTGAGCTATGCCGTCGCTTTTGTGATTTTGGAGAGTAACTGATGGAATATCCAACTATGGATACCCTGGTGGGGAACACCCCGCTGGTTCAGCTGCGACGGTTGTTGAGTGAATCGGCAACCCAGCGTAACAACAAGGTTCTGGTCAAGCTGGAGGGAAATAATCCGGCAGGTTCAGTAAAGGATCGGCCTGCGCTCAGTATGATCCGACAGGCAGAGGCACGGGGAGAGATCAGGCCCGGAGACAGATTGATTGAGGCGACCAGTGGTAACACAGGCATTGCACTGGCAATGGCCGCAGCCATCATGGGGTACAGGATGATACTGGTGATGCCTGAACATATGAGTGTAGAGCGTCGTGCCTCAATGCGGGCGTATGGTGCCGAGCTGGTGTTGACCCCAGAGGCGGGGAGTATGGAGGCGGCAATTGATCGTTCGCGGGCGCTAGAGGCGGCAGGAGAGGGGAAGATTCTGGATCAATTCTCGAATCAGGATAATCCACTGGCCCACTATGAGGGGACAGGGCCAGAGATCTGGCGGGATACCGCGGGCGAGGTGACCCACTTTGTCAGTGCGATGGGTACCACCGGTACGATCATGGGCAACTCCCGTTATCTGAAAGAGCAGAACCCTGCGATTCAGATCATTGGCGTGCAACCGCAGGAGGGGGGGAGCATTCCCGGTATCCGACGCTGGCCCGAAGCCTACCTACCCAAGATTTATGACCCGGCTCGGGTGGATCGGTTGATCGATGTATCACAGCAGGCCGCTGAGGAGACCACCCGTCGCCTTGCTGCGGAAGAGGGTATCTTCTGTGGGATCTCGTCAGGCGGGGCGGTCGCAGTAGCCCTGTCGTTGGCAGAACAGTTAGAGCAGAGCACCATTGTGACCATTATCTGTGACCGGGGTGATCGCTATCTCTCAACAGGTGTTTTTCCTGCGTAGTACTGAGACCTCTGATAAGCCCCACCCTGCCCCTTCAACCGAGGGATCAGGGGCAGGGTGTGTGACTATGTCATACCCATCAAATGGCTACTCTTCAGAGGGGGTCTCAGGGCTGGTCTCTACGCTCTCTGCTACCTTGGGACGTGATGGGTAGCGAGGCAGTTGTGGTGTGGTAGGCTGCATCTGCGGTTGTCCTCCCCAACTCTGAGGAGCATAACCGTAGGGTTGACCCCAGCCACCAGGGTTCCACTGCTGTGGCTGCTGATTTCGGTGGCTACGACCACCTTCCCAGGGCATTCCGCCACCGTTATTTCCCCAGGGCATCCCGCCACCACTATTCCCCCAGGGCATTTTTCCTCCCTTACCGCTCCAGGGCATATCCCCCCACTGATCCTCACGCCACTCCTTCATGTCAGGCATTCCCTCCCATTCGTCCCATTTTCCCCACTTATCCATCTTCCACTCTTCCATGTCGATAAAGGCGGCGCTGTTGGTGGAGACCCCGATAGCCCCGAGTAGCAGCAGTGTGGTCGAAAGTCTGTTGGTAT
>Ga0233428_1002627_pt1 | contig 16532 bp, 13 predicted proteins | sample SI_118_April2016_4_FD_179890 | JGI IMG/M metagenome (GOLD analysis project Ga0233428, IMG submission 179890) | Seawater microbial communities from Saanich Inlet, British Columbia, Canada - SI_118_April2016_120_MG | ecosystem: Environmental > Aquatic > Marine > Inlet | place: Canada: British... | reverse complement strand
TTGGGGTCTTATAGATTTGTTGAGAATAGCACTAATCCTGTTGGCCATCTTTTTCTCACCTCCCGTTCTAGCGGCGGATCTAAGGGTGACGGTTGAGGGACTTCGCAATGATGTTGGTTTTTTGAGATTAGCTTTCTTTGACCAGGCGAAGGAATTTCCGCATGGCAAGCAGGTGCGTGGAAAAGACGTTTCGGCTAAAACAGGTGATATGGTTTTGGTGTTTAAGAACATGTCACCGGGATTTTATGCTCTGGCCATCCATCATGACGAAAATACTAATAAAGAGATGGATACCAACTTTATTGGCTTACCCAAAGAAGGCTATGGCTTTTCCAACAATGCCCGAGTGATCTTTGGCCCGCCGACATTTGAGGCTGCAACCTTCGAAATTAGCAAGGGGCCAGCGGCGATCAGCCTTCGCCTTGCCTATTAAGGCAATTGACTAAAGTCAACGCGGCTTCGCTAATTTCGTGTTCCCCTGAGCCTATGATTACAGATCGCGTTGACAATATTACGCGCATCCCGGAGGAATACCGCTCTGCCTTACCGCCTGCGCCCAAAAGCGTCAAAATTGAGCTGACGGCGAATTGCGATTTTAAGTGCTTCTATTGTGCGACCGGCTCCAGGCTGCGTGACAAAGGTGAAATCGATTGGGATTTTTATTGCCGGATTGTCCAGGAGATGCGGGATGCCGGCGTTGAAGAGCTTGGTGTTTTTTATCTCGGCGAAAGCTTTCTCTATAAAAAACTCCCCGAAGCCATCAATTATGCCAAAAATGTCGTTGGGTTTCCGTATGTCTTTCTCACCAGCAATGGCCGGATGGCGTCACCTGAGCGGGTCGGGGACTGCATTGAAGCCGGGCTCGACAGTCTCAAATTTTCGTTCAATTACGCCGATCCGGCGCAGTGCATTGATATCACCCGGGTAGATGCATTTGACGGTGTTGTCGCCAATATTCAGGCGGTCAAAGCGATCCGCGATGAGGTCGAGGCCAGAACCGGGCATCACTGTGGGATCTATGCCTCGTCGATCCACTATGATGGTGAGCAGCTTGAACGCATGAAAGAAGCTATCAAGCTCGTCGAGCCCTATGTCGATCTGCATTACTGGCTGCCGCTTTATGGTCAAGCCGGGCTGACGGCGGGAGAGCGGGGCACCATGCCGGTTGCCGGCAATGTCGGGCGGGCGGACAATATGCGCGATCCACTTCCCTGTTGGTCGATCTTCACCGAAGGTCATGTCACTTATGATGGGCATCTTTCAGCCTGCTGCTTTGACCATGACGGCCGCTTCAATATGGGCGATTTGACGACAACTGGATTTATGGAGGCCTGGCACTCCGAGCCGTTTCAAACCCTGCGCCAAGCCAATCTTGATAAAGATGTCACGGGAACTGCGTGTGAGAAGTGCATCGCTTATGCCGAGCACGACATTGATGCGGCGCCAGCCCTTTAGCTGACCTTCTTATGGTTAGATTCGGATCTGATCAGCATCAAAACACCGATCATAATTATACCGCCGCCGAGCCAACTCCAAACTTGTGGCACTTCGCCAAACACTACGAAACCCACCAAGGCTGCCCACACCAGACGTAAAAATCCGACGGGCTCAATCAAGGTGACGTCGCCGTCTTTATAGCTTTGCGCTTGAATGACGTGGGCAATACTGCCGAGGCCGCCCAGGGCGGCAAACCACAACCACATTTCAGCTGTTGGCCAGGTCCAGACCAACGTGGCGACACCAAAGGAGACCACTGTCAGGGTGAGACTCATATAAGCGACGATGGTCGATGGGCTTTCGGTGCGAGACAGTGACTTGGTCATGAGCTTGGACGTTGCAACAAATATGGTGCCGCCCAGTACCAACCAAGTGCCTAAACTTATATCGGTGAAACCAGGCCGCAAGATGACGATCATGCCGATAAAACCAATAATGATGGATATCCAGCGGCTGGCTTGCGACGGCTCCCGCATGATAAAGATGGCGCCGATCGAGGCAAAGACCGGTACCATGAAGCTAAGCGCTGTCGCATCGGCGAGCGGGATGACTGTCAAAGCCCAAAACCAGGTGATCATCGAGGCGGAATGAATGATGCCGCGCCCAAGATGAAATTTTAGGCGTTGTGTTCTAAGTTCACTAAAGCCGATCCGCATGAAGAACGGGATCATCGCAAACAGGCCAAACAGATTTCGGAAAAAAGCGATCTCAAACGGATGCATGCCGAGCGAGTTGACATGTTTCACCATGCCATCGAGAGCGGCCAACATGCCGACTGATACCGCCATCAGCAAGATCGCCCGCAAATTCTTCGACATGGCTATGAGACTCTTATTTCTTTTCGTCGAGTTTCAACGACAGAGAATTGATACAATAGCGCAACCCAGTCGGCGGTGGGCCATCCGGGAAAACATGCCCCAGATGGGCGTCGCAAGCGGCGCACATTACCTCGGTGCGGACCATGCCAAGAGAGTTATCGCTTTCAGAAATAATCGCGTCCTCGGCAATTGGTTGCCAATAGCTGGGCCAGCCTGAACCCGAATCGAACTTATGATCTGAGGCGAATAGCGGCGCATCACAGCATGAGCAATTAAATGTGCCGGCGAGTTTGCAACCATCATACTCGCCCGAAAAAGGCCGCTCGGTGCCTTTCTGGCGGGTCACGTGATATTGCTCAGGAGTTAGCAACTCCTGCCATTCAACGTCTGTCTTGCTCACTTTGTCGGCCATGCTCTTATTCCCTCATTTTTTGTTCTTGCCGCTAGATTACTCCTCCTGGACATATGTGACAAACAGGCTTGCAATAGGGGCGGAAATCTTTGAAATTGCGCCCGCAATGACAAAAAAAGTTTTAAATGCCGGCCTCGGTAAGCCCATGCCGCTTGATGAAGAAACCATCAAGCGCGAGGTTGATAATGGTGCAGATTGGAGTTCGGCCAGCGTCTTTGTGCTGGGCGGTATCCGTAAAGGCGATGACGGCAAGCCACGTTTTCAAATTCGCTTTGTCAGTCATGTCGATGGTGATCTCGGCCAGGAGCTGCGCAAATATATCGGCAAATATAAAGGCTTTCGCTTTAAATTTTTCCGCTCGACCCATAATGCCTATGATCGCGAATGCCAGATTTATCACGACTTCAAGCCCCGCGAGAACACCCAGCATCCCACCAAGCCCAAACACACGAAGTTCTTGTGCCCCGTGCCGGAGTGCAGTGAGGCCCAGTGAAACTAAGTGATACCAAGTGATGGCTATTCAACCATCAATGATTTGATGTACTGTTAGTCTATTGATCGCGGAAATCGAGACCTCGGCACGCGCGCATCACTATAAAGGCAATTGGTGAATGACCCCAAAAGACCCAAATGATGACCCGGACGCAGAGCTGTTGGTTGGTGCTCTGGCGTTCGAGCATCAGACCGGCCCGTCTCGAGGCAAATCCACCTGGCTTACCGGCCCCGCGTTAGATGTCTCCTTAAGCCCCAATCGTCTGGTTCGGGTAACTGATGCAAAGCCGGAGGATACATCCCAAAAGCCTGGCGATGATGTCATTGCCCGCCTTAGCCGGGTTGGTGATTCTTATGAAATCGAAGATGTGAAGGGCGGTTCGGTCTGGGTGAACGGCACGCCGGCCGATTCTCAATTGCTGATGCATGGTGATATGATTGAGTTTGGTGAAGCCGGCCCGCTGTCGCGCTTTTGTATCTATTGTGGTGATCAGCCTCACAACATCACGGTTGGTGATATTTTTAGCGATAGCCATACCTATCTCCGGGTCAGTCGCCAGCCGATTCCCATTCGCCTGTATAGAGTTTGTAAGGCGCTCATCAGGCGGTTGTCACGTGAAACCACTGGCTTATTTCGATTTAGTGTCGTGATATCGCTCCTGGTGCTGGCGGTGTTGATCTATCAGCAAAACCAATTAGATACCTTGATCCAGCAACGCCTTGAAAAAGGTTTCTCCCGGTTGGACAGTTTTGCTGCCGCCTTGGCCCGCGCCCGTAAGGAAGCTTTAACGCCCAGCGATTTAACCGGGCTTCGCCAAGAGCTCGGCCAGCGGCTGGTGGTGAATGCCGAACGCCTGGCCGCCCTTGAGAGGCGGTCTGAGGCCAGTGCCCGGGTCGTCTCGCAATCGATCCCATCGGTGTTGTTCTTGCAAGGCGCTTATGGCTACCGGGAAAAATCCAGCGGGCGCATGCTGCGTCAAATGATCGATGATGAAAAGCGGGTGATCCTATCACCTTTCGGCCAACCAATGATTACGCTGGAAGGCGATGGCCCCATAGCCGAGCGGCAATATACCGGCACTGGTTTCGCGGTCGGCGACAAGGGTGCGCTTGCGACCAATCGCCATGTTGCCCTGCCGTGGGAAAATGATGCAGATGTTGCTGCAATGAAGGCACAAGGGTTGGAGCCGGTTATGATCAAATTTATCGCCTATCTGCCCGGCAAAAGCGCTGCCCTTGATGTTGAGTTGGTCATGGCTAGTGATGATGCCGATTTGGCTGTGCTGCGCCCGAAAGGTGAATTTAAGCCACTCGAAGGATTAAAGCTTGCCAATGCCGCTCCTGAACTTGGCGGTGAAGTCGTCGTCATGGGCTATCCAACCGGGCTGCGCTCGATGTTGGCACAATCCGGTGAAGCCTTCATTGCTGAGCTGCAAAAAGCCGGTGATACCGAGTTCTGGAGCGTCGGCCAACGCCTCGCCGCCAAAGGCTTCATCGCGCCGCTGGCCAGCCGGGGTATCGTTGGCCAAGCAACCCTGACAACCATCGTCTATGACGCCGAAACCACCCACGGCGGCAGCGGTGGCCCCGTGCTCGATACCGAAGGTCACGTCGTCGCCGTCAACGCCGCCATCCTCCCCGAATACGGCGGCTCAAATTTGGGCGTTCCGGTCTCCAAGCTTCGCGAGCTTTTGAATAAAGCGGGTCTGTGAGGAAAGACTGGATTCCGGATCAAGTCCGGAATGACGATTAAAGAAAACGGCATCCCCAACCCTCTCCGTCATACCCGGACTTGATCAGGGTATCCATCTTCCTTCGTAGTCTTCCTGGCCCATTTCATCGCCCCCCCCCACGTTAATCCTCCCCCTCAAGGGGGGAGGAAACTAGGGTTGCACCAATTCAGCCAATTTCCCCCTCCCCCTTGAGGGGGGAAGGTTGGGGTGAGGGTGATCTTTCAGTGTTGAGATCGAAAAGCTTTCAGGCTTTCCAAAACCCCTGTTGGCAAATCGAAGCTTGGAGATTCGTCAAAAGGCAGCCAACAATAATCCTCGTGCTCTTCCGAAGGCACGGTATCGTTTGAACTGCTGCGGCAATGAAAGGTAACGCCGTCTGCGGGCTTCTGATTAGAACTTCTTAGAAATTGGAAATTGTCGATGATTTTTACAATTTCAATATCCAAACCGGTTTCTTCGAGTGCCTCTCGGATAGCGGCCTGCTCAGGCGTTTCACCATTTTCAACTCTTCCAGATGGGAACTCCCATTCTCCTGGCGCATGATCTTTTTGTTTACTTCGGCACATGAATAATATTTGCTCATCAAATTCAATGATGAGTGAAACGACCAAAAGGCGCTGGTCATCCATGGAAGATCAGATCCCCCGCCGGTGCTTCTTATTCTTCTTATTCATCTTCGCCCCACCATGCCGCTGCATCTTCTTTTGCGGCATTCTCGATTTATCCAGACCGGCCTGAGCTGCGGCGAGCTTGGAGACGCCCGGTTTGCCAAGGCCGAGTTCAACCGCTTCTAAGCGGCGGATTTCATCGCGTATTCTGGCGGCTTCTTCGAATTCGAGATTGGCGGCGGCTTCTTTCATGCGGGCGTCGAGGTCTTTGATGTGGGTTTGGTAGTTGCTGCCGACGAGCTCGGTGTCGCCGGAGACCCCTGTATCGACAGTGACATAATCCATTTCATAGACACTTTCCATGACGTCCGAGATGCCTTTTTTGACCGATTCCGGCGTGATGCCATGTTCTTCGTTATAGGCTTGTTGTTTGGCGCGCCGACGATTGGTCTCGCCGATGGCGTATTCCAGGCTGTCGGTCATTTTATCGGCGTAGAGCAACACCCGGCCGTCGATATTGCGCGCTGCCCGGCCAATGGTCTGCACCAGCGAGGTTTTGGACCGCAGGAAGCCTTCTTTATCGGCGTCCAATATGGCAACCAGGGCGCATTCGGGGATGTCCAGGCCTTCGCGTAGCAGGTTGATGCCGATCAGTACATCGAAGGCGCCGAGGCGGAGATCGCGGATGATCTCAATACGTTCAAGTGTATCAATATCGCTGTGGAGATAGCGGACGCGAATGCCGGCCTCATGCATGAACTCGGTTAAGTCTTCGGCCATGCGTTTGGTCAGGGTCGTGACCAGCACGCGCTCGCCCTTGGCGGCGCAGTCGCGGCACTCGGCGAGCAAATCATCAACTTGGGTTGCAACCGGGCGGATGATGCATTTGGGATCGATCAGGCCGGTCGGGCGGACGACTTGTTCGGTGAAGACGCCGCCGGTTTTTTCAAGTTCCCACGGGCCGGGGGTGGCTGAGACAAACACCGATTGTGGGCGCATCGCTTCCCATTCCTCGAATTTCAAAGGCCGGTTATCGATACAGGATGGCAGGCGGAAGCCAAATTCGTGCAGCGTCGATTTCCGGGCAAAGTCACCTTTATACATGGCGCCCAATTGCGGCACGGTGACATGGCTCTCATCCAAAATGATCAGCGCGTTCTCGGGCAAATATTCAAACAGCGTTGGCGGCGGCTCGCCTGGATTGCGACCGGTGAGGTAGCGGGAATAGTTCTCGATCCCTGAGCAATGTCCGGTGGTCTCCAACATTTCGATATCGAAGGTGGTACGCTCTTCAATGCGCTGCGCTTCCAGCAATTTGCCTTCGGCTTCAAAATCAGCCACGACCTTTTTAAGCTCGGTTTTGATCTTGGGAATGGCCTGCAATAAAGTCGGGCGCGGCGTGACATAGTGGCTCGACGGGTAGACCGTAATTTCTTCCAGCGTGTCGATTTTCTCGCCGGTTAGCGGATCAATTTCCCAAATCGCTTCCAGCTCATCGCCAAACATCGACAGCCGCCAGGCACGGTCTTCGAGGTGAGACGGGAAGATCTCAATGACGTCGCCTCGCACTCTAAAGGTGCCGCGATAAAATGCCATGTCGTTTCGGGTATATTGCAGCTCAACCAGGCGTTTCAAAAGCGTGTTGCGCTCAATCGTCTGGCCGGGCTGCAGTTTCTCGGTCATCTGGGCATAGGTCTCGACTGCACCGATACCATAGATGCAGGAAACCGAGGCAACGATGATGACATCCGAGCGCTCTAACAAAGCGCGGGTGGCTGAGTGCCGCATGCGATCGATCTGCTCATTGATCGAGGCATCTTTTTCGATATAGGTGTCGGTGCGGGGCACATAGGCTTCCGGCTGATAATAGTCATAATAGGAGACGAAATATTCTACCGCATTTTCCGGGAAGAACTCTTTCATCTCGCCGTAAAGCTGGGCCGCCAAAGTTTTATTGGGCGCGAGGACCAGGGCCGGGCGGTTCACTTCCTGAATGGCATGGGCAATGGTAAAGGTCTTGCCGGAGCCCGTAACGCCCAACAATACCTGATCCTTATCGCCGGCCTTAATGCCTTTGACCAAATCCTTGATGGCCTGCGGTTGATCGCCGGCTGGCTCAAAGGGAGAGACCACCTTCAAAGGCTCGCCCGGCTCCAGCACCGGTCGTCTTTCAGGGATAAAGTATATGTCGTCAGGCACGCGTTCTTGCATCAAATCAAGTTTCCACAGCAAAATGTTCTTGGTTTATTCTAGCGGCAATTTAGGATAATTCAATCGATGAAACGTCGGAATGGGGGGCTGGACACCCTCTGCCAAAAAAATTTCAAAATATTTCGCAAAATACTTGACTAATTCGCTAAGGAATAGCATATATTAGATATGGTAATGCGAATGACTTGCATTCTAGTTACTTTAAAATTGGTATGAGCGGCAAAATAATCCCCCCCCTTGTCGCACACACCACCTGACGGGAGAAATGATGCATGGGGCAATCGTTTCTCCCGTTAGTATTTTCAGGCTAAGTTTCAACTAATTGCCACGATCACTTCTGCGCTTTTGGAACTCAGATAGCCGTTTTTCTTGGAAATAACTGCAATTTGGAGCATCATAATATGCAACTTATCTGCCATAAGTTACTGATAATAAAAATATAACCCCTTATCAGAGAGTATAATATGACCAACGCAACATCAACGATCCAAACGCATTATGGTTCCAACGATCTCGTTGACCGCATTTTGAGCGCTCTAGAGAAAGCGGGAAACGATACCTCAAATCTCACTGTCGAGATGCTGAACTTGGTGGACCAATTGCACGGGGGTGGTCTTAAATCAACAATTGCTCAAGCTGGGATGGTTCAGATTGGAAAAGACACCAAGGTTTTTGATGCCGGATGTGGCGTTGGTGGCTCAAGCCGCTATATTGCCAATGCTTTCGGCTGTCAGATTGAGGCGATTGACTTAACACCAGAATATGTCGAAACGGCGCAGCGTCTGAACAAACTTTGCGGCCTTGATGACAAAATTTCCGTCAACCAGGGAGACGTCACCGATCTTTCTCAAGAAGATCAAAGTTTCGATCTTGTGTGGTGTCAGAACGTCACCATGAATGTCGAAGATAAAGCAGGAATGTTTGCCGAGGCCTATCGCGTGCTTGTTCCGGGTGGGCAATATACCTTCAGCCACGCAGCAGGTGGCCCCAATGGAGAACCTTACTTCCCACTGCCATGGGCGATGGACCCTGCATACAGTTTTGTCAGCACACCTGAGATAATTGTGCAAAGTCTGGAAGAGGCGGGTTTCACCAATATTGAAACCCGGAGCGAGGCCCGTAGTTCGGGTAACGCCGCCGGAAGGCCAACCAGCGAGGTAGGTCAAAGTGTGATCATGGGTGACGACATGCCAGAACGCCAATCTAATGCGATGCGATCGGGAAAGGAAGGCCGGTTGATCGGCATGCTGGTCACTGCCGAACGTCCCGCCTGACAATTATCACGTATTGGATTGGGGGGAAGCCACCTGACGGGAGAAATGATGCATGGCGCGATTGTTTCAATTGATCGAATTTTGGGCCTTTAAGCGTTCCTAGATTTTTCCATTTTTCAGGTATTGCAACCTCTTTGGTTGGGGCGTAGATTGCCGCCGCTTTGCTCGATTTAGGCAATCCGATAACCAACAAACAAGAGAGTTCAGACCATGTCCATTATTGCTTCCAGGTTAAGCCGCATTCAACCGTCAGCCACGATGGCTGTGACAGGTCGCGCGCAGGAGCTTAAAGCCGCTGGTGTTGATGTCATTGGCCTCGGTGCCGGTGAGCCTGATTTCGATACACCGGAGAACGCCAAAGACGCTGCCATCCAGGCGATGCGGGATGGTAAGACCAAATATACCTTGGTGCCGGGCACGATGGAATTGCGGGAAGCCGTTTGCGCCAAGTTCAAACGCGAAAACAATCTTGATTACACGCCAGCTCAAATTCAAGTGGCAGCCGGCGGCAAACAGAGCATCTACAATGCGATGATGGCGACGCTCAATGAGGGTGATGAGGTTCTTATCCCAACGCCCTACTGGGTGTCTTATCCGGATATCGTCTTGCTTGCCGAAGGCACGCCGGTCTTCATCGAGGCCAGCCAAGACACCGGCTTTAAAATTACCGGCGAACAATTGGAAGCCGCGATCACGCCCAAAACCAAATGGTTGATGCTGAACTCACCGTCGAACCCATCGGGCGCTGCCTATACCAAGGACGAGCTTAAAGCACTGACCGATGTGTTGCTGCGCCATGAGCATGTCTATGTCATGACCGACGATATTTATGAGCATATTATCTATGATGATTTTGAGTTCTCCACACCGGCTCAAGTCGAGCCTAAGCTCTACGATCGCACGCTGACGCTCAATGGCGTTTCCAAAGCCTATGCGATGACCGGTTGGCGGATCGGCTATGCAGCGGGTCCCGAAGAGATCATCAAAGCGATGAACAAAGTGCAGTCGCAAAGCACCAGCCACGCAACTTCGATCAGCCAAGCGGCTGCCGTCGAAGCACTTAACGGTCCGCAGGATTTTATTGCCAGCAATAATGCTGTCTTTAAAGAGCGCCGCGATCTGGTCGTTAAAATGCTGAACGACGCCGACGGCATTGAATGCCTGACGCCGGAAGGCGCGTTCTACGTCTATCCAAGCTGCGCCGGGATGATCGGCAAGACCACGCCGGATGGTAAAAAGCTCGAAAGCGATATGGATGTCGCAACCTATCTGCTGGAAGCAGAAGGCGTTGCCGTCGTCTTCGGTGAAGCCTTCGGCCTCTCGCCTTATTTCCGGGTTTCCTATGCCACAGCGACCGAAGTGCTGATTGAAGCCTGCACCCGCATCCAACGTGCCTGCGCCGCTTTGAGCTAGAATTACTCGAAACTATAAGAATCTTTCATCGCTAGGCAGATTCTCCTTGGATTCAAAATCCAGGACAGCTAACCTTTAGATGAACGGGGCGGTTGCTCCCGGTTACGTGTTGAATTCTTCGAGGGTTTCCGCCCCGAACTTTTTGGATCAACCAATAACGGGAGGACTTCTTATGGTTAGCAAAGCTCCGTCCGCGCCACGGTGCGCGGCAATTGTCGGCTCTTACCTCAGCGGTAAAACAACTCTCTTTGAAAGCATACTCCACAGCGCCGGTGCGACCAATCGCCGGGGTAGCGTGACGGATGGCAATTCGGTGGGCGACAGATCCCCCGAATCCCGTGCTCGCGAAATGAGCGTTGAGATGAACGTCGCGACGGTGGATTATCTCGGCGAAGAATGGACCTTCATCGATTGCCCGGGCTCGGTCGAGCTGCAACAGGAAACCATCGGTGCTTTGATGGTGGTTGATGCGGCCATCGTTGTCTGTGAGGCCGGCCAGGAAAAGGCCCTCGCCGTCACCCGATTAATGAAAGAACTCGACGATCTCGGAATTCCTTATTTGGTCTTTGTCAATAAAATGGATCTGCCGGAAGCTCACGTCAAAACGACGTTGGAAGCGCTGCAGGGAATGACCGAGCGACCGCTGGTGCTCCGCGAAATCCCGATCCGGGAAGACAATGTGGTTACCGGATTTATCGATCTCGTCAGCGAGCGCGCTTATAAGTGGGAAGAAAGCGCGCCCTCAAATCTGATCGAAATCCCCGAACAGGTAAACGGGCGAACCGAAGAAGAGCGCACCCAGATGTTAGAAGCACTGGCTGATTTCAACGATGATCTCTTGGAGCAATTGCTGGAAGATGTCGTGCCGGGTGCGGAAGTGGTCTACCAGAACCTGACCCATGATCTCCAGGATGGTGCCATTGTGCCGGTGTTCTTTGGCTCGGCTGAGCATGAGAACGGCATTCATCGTTTGCTGAAAGCACTGCGCCATGAGACGCCGGAATATACCGCGACATTGGACCGCTTGGGCCTCGACGCCGAAGGCGATGCGGTGGCGCAGGTCTTTAAAACCCAGCATGGCGCACAATCGGGCAAGCTGTCACTGGCACGCATTTGGCGGGGTGAATTTGCTGATTCTACTTCGCTGAATAACACGCGCATCAGCGGTATCTTCAAGATGTTTGGGGCGCAACAAAAGAAACAGAGTAAGGCGACACCCGGTGAAATCGTTGCCTTGGGACGCCTTGAAGGCGTGCAGACCGGTGATACTCTGTCGGTTTCTGGTACAGTGGAAGGTCCAGCCTGGCCGGCATTCCTCACGCCGGTCTATGCGTTGTCCATCTATGCCGGCAGGCGGGATGATGAAGTGAAAATGGCGACCGCGATGACCAAAATCATCGAAGAAGATCCGTCACTTTCCTATGGGCCGAATATCGATACTGGCCAGCATCTTTTGCGCGGCCAAGGTGAAACCCATCTGCGGATTGCGCTTGATCGTTTGAAGAACCGCAACAAGCTCGATATTGAGGCAGAGATCCCGCATGTCGCCTATAAGGAATCGATCCGCGACGCCGTCTCCCAACATGCACGCCATAAAAAGCAATCGGGTGGGCATGGGCAATTCGGTGACGTCCACGTCGATATCAAGCCGCTGCCGCGGGGCTCGGGCTTTCAGTTTACTGATTCCGTCAAAGGCGGGGTGGTGCCGAGAAATTATATCCCGGCCGTTGAACATGGTGTGAAGGATTATCTGGTGCGGGGACCCTTGGGCTTCCCGGTCGTCGATGTCGCCGTGGAATTGACCGACGGTCAGCACCATGCGGTCGATAGCTCGGACCAGGCTTTTAAGACGGCGGGCAGTTTAGCGATGCGTGAAGGCATGCCGAAATGTAAGCCGGTTTTGCTCGAGCCCATCTTTCAGATCAATATTTCTGCCCCGCAGGCGTTTACGTCTAAAGTGCAGCGCTTGATTAGTGGCCGGCGCGGGCAGATCCTGGGATTTGAGCCTAAGCTCGGCTGGAAAGGCTGGGATGAGGTCTCGGCGCATCTGCCGGAGTCAGAAACCCTCGATCTGATCAATGAACTGCGCTCGCTGACCCAAGGCACGGCTTCCTATGAATGGCAGTTTGACCGCTTGCAGGAATTCACCGGCAAAGAAGCGGATCAAGTTGTTGCAGCCAGAGGTGCATAGCCCCGAAACTCAACACGGCACAGAGCCACGTTCGAGGTAATAGAGCGCCATTAAAAGATAGGCGGTGCCCCAAATCAGTTCGCTGTGATTGGCGAAATTTTTGGGCTGGTTGAAACAACCGTCAACCAATCGGCCGCGGTCTTTGATGTGGGGCTTGAAGCCCTCAATCATCGGTGTCAGGCGCTCGACAAATTGGGCGTTTTCCGCATTTGGGCTGCTGACAGCCATGCGGGCCAGTTGTTCGATAACGATGGCGGAAGCAGAGGTGTCGACAGGTTTCTCAGTATTATTATCATCTTTAAAATCCGCCATAAAATCCCATGGTGGGGCTTGATCTCCGCAGTGATCCCACCAGTAATTGAAAAGCTTTTCTGCCGCGTCGCGATAGCGGGTTTCACCGAATGCTTGCCAGCCCCGCAAATAGCCGGCAATTGCCCAGGCTTGCCCGCGGCTCCAGCAACTTTCATCATGGGCTCCGAGGAGGGTGAATTCCCGCAGAATTTTATCTTCTATTTGATGATATTCAATAAACTCAACGGTTGAGCCATCATTCCGGACAAAGTCGCGCAACGTGGTGTCCAGATGTTGCATCGCACCGGTCTTGAAAACCTCATCGCCGGTTTCCTCATAGGCCCAAAAATCGAGCCGAATATTGGGGTGCACATTGTCGACGGCAACGATGCGGCGCGATGCCAGCGTGGTAGATTTAACCTGCACCTCCATGCCAATCGGCATCGCGCCATTTTGCGGTATCGCCATGGAGCGCATGGCATAGGCGGCGGCCAGGGCCAAGGTTCGAAGGCTTGCGTCACCACTCATCGCATGGAGGCGGGCGGCAGAATAGTAAAATCGGTGGCCCCTGAATTGATCATCACGCTCGAGATAGGGGCGTAGTCGCTCGGTCCGCTCGCGGGCTTCTTCGAGCAAGTCTTGGCGACCTTCAAGCTCGCCTTTGATGCGGAGACATTCGACCCAATGGCCGCCACACCAATCACCATCCTCAACAGTTTCATAACGGCCTGTTACCGGATCGGCGTGATAGGGCCACTGATCGCCGATCTGATCTCTAATTTCATCAATGCGATGGAGTAAATCCTCTAAGAGTGAGCCGTCAGTTTTAGCCTGCATGGGATCGCCTAACAAAAATGTCTATCTTCTTTTATCGCCGAAAAGCGAGGTTGAGATCAAGGCCAGGCGATAATCTTTCCATAATTTGCCAAATTCGGTGGCAGCTTACGTATTACATATTTTCCATTTGACCGTGACGCACATGTTCAGGTCCACTCCCAGTAACGATGAGTGGAAATCACTTCTGAATGAATTGATGAATGATTAGCCCTGGTTTATTGTGGCGGTTCTGTCACGGCCCATGGACCACCTCGCCAACAGGTTTTAGACGAATTCCTTTAACTTCAATATTGTCCGCTTTCGGGGGGAAAGCAGACATTAAATCCTTTTACATCATGGAATTTCCCAGAATCGCAGGAAAAAGAGTTGAAATCTGCCTAAACGGGCATCCAGCGGGCACAACACCATCATCAATCCCAAACGCGCAAAAAAAAGGCTAGGAAACCGAAGTTTCCTAGCAAGTTTAACAGGGAGGCTTCACGTCTGGGAGACTTAACGCCCTAGTGTCTTTAGCGATCTCCTAAAAACAAGTGCGAACAATAACACACAATCTATCTTATTGAATAACAACAATAAATACTATATAATGCCATTTATTGTTGATCGTTATTGTCCCTTATTAACCATAGCGGACTGAGTTTTATTGCCACACAGTTGCCACATATATTAATACGGACCATAAGATGCCAAAAATAGCTAAACCGTTGACGGACTACGTGATCAAGACTTTAAAACCTAGTAGAGGTCAAAAAGGGTGGAGGGAAATCTCGGACGGCGGATGTAGGGGGTTGCTCATCAAACTTTCTCCGAGAGGGGAATTGGTTTGGGCTATGCGCCTGACAGTCAATGGTAATCGCGTTTATCATACTGTAGGTGGGTACCCAGCCGTCAGTTTGTCTGAAGCACGAAAACGAGTTAGCGCTTATATTTCTCGAGCTCGTGATGGATCGTCACCCGAAGAAACAGATGCGCGGCTCCAAGCAGAAACATTGACCGTTTCAGCAACTCATGCACTTTACATCCAGGCAATGAAAAATAGTCTCGCCAAGAATACTATCGCGCTAAAAGAAGCAATGTTCCGAGATCACATTTTGCCAGTTGCAGGAAAGAGGCTTATTAGAAAAATTCGCCGTGCTGATGTTGTTGAGATTGTAGAGTTTGTGAAATCAAAAGGAATGAAAATTCAAGCAAATAGAGTGTTTTCCGAGTTTATGGCGATGCTACGTTGGGCTGAGCAAAGAGATTACATTGATGGCGTTCCAAGCTTTAATAAATTTAAGACTAAGGAACAGCCGAGGCGACGGACTTTGACAGGAGAAGAGTTGGGTGTTCTCTGGGAAGTATCGAAAGACATCGGTAAGCTTTCGGGGGATTTTATAAGGCTGCTAATCTTGTCGGGGCAGAGGCGCGATGATGTGCGACTTATGCGATGGGATGAAATAGATATGAAGTCCTGCACTTGGACGATACCAGCTGACCGATACAAAACCCGAATGACCCACGTCGTACCTCTATCAACTCCAATAATGAAAGTGCTGCATGCTCGCAATAAAGAAGGTGTCACCGGGTTTGTACTGGCTGGTGGTGACCAAGAAAAGCCCTTTAATGGTGCATCAAGTGCATTGCGTCGTCTGCGAGCCAAATCAAATATATCTGAGAACTTTACATTGCATGACTTTCGCCGGACCTGCCGCTCCGGTTTGTCCCGGCTAGGTGTTGATGATGTTACTGCTGAATTGGTTATTGGTCATATTCAACAAGGAATGCAGAAAGTTTACGATCAATATGACCGAATAGATGAGCGCACTGAGGCGTTGCAACGATGGGGGAGCTATGTAATTTCAGTAGTAGGTGAAAGTGACGATAATATTGTTCCTATGTCCCGAGGGAGTTGAGTCTAAGGCAGTATTTAGGCGCGGAAAATAATTCAAAAAAAGCGTTAAATGATGTTCGGATGGCCAATATATTGCCCCAAGTTAAAGGAGGGCAGCCATGAATTGGAGCTAATATCATTAAAATGAGGGCTCGGTATGTCCGACGATTACATTCGATGGAAAAAAGAAAAAGCAGAACGCCTGAAAAACCCTGCAGCTAAACGCGAAGCAGATATTAAAAAGTTAGTTCGCTCCAGGCGGAGCATAATACACGAATGTCAGGCTTTTGAGTTAAAAAATCCATCGCCAAAACAAGAACGGGCGCTGAGGGCTTTGGATGAAGCAATAGAAGATATGAATGAGGCGGGGTGGCTCGTTGAGAGTAACCTAATAGATGCAGAGCAGATCTTCTTAGCGGAAAACTCAAACTTGGCTAGAGCAGTAATTAAAGCGATGAACGCCGACCTTTTAGACCATCCCTTGGTTCGTAATTGGATAACAAACCTAAAAATCTTTGGTGAATGGGATGAATTGCGTCGGTTTAAACGTAAACGTCTTGAAAAGGAGGTGAAACGGCCTCCATCCAAAGAGGACTTTTGGCTTCGTTTTGAGGCTCAATCATTGTTAGATGAGGGGATTGGTCCACAAAAAATTCGGCAATTGTTACTGCGAAAACTTCGGCTGAATAAAGTTCCAGAATGGTTTGATATTTCGAGCTCCGATCGTCAAAAATTGATTAAATATATCAAAGACCTTACTCGCCAAGGATTTAGTCAAAAGCTTAAACGACTAGGTTGTCGGTTCACATAATATAAAGTGTAAACAGTTTTTGTCCCATTTTCGCTGGAACACATCTTCGCGTTCTATAAGGCACCTCAATG
>Ga0233428_1002619_pt1 | contig 16568 bp, 12 predicted proteins | sample SI_118_April2016_4_FD_179890 | JGI IMG/M metagenome (GOLD analysis project Ga0233428, IMG submission 179890) | Seawater microbial communities from Saanich Inlet, British Columbia, Canada - SI_118_April2016_120_MG | ecosystem: Environmental > Aquatic > Marine > Inlet | place: Canada: British... | reverse complement strand
CGAGTGGACAGGTACCATGAACCTGACGGAACCACATTGTGGTACAGACCTGGGACAGATGCGGACCAAGGCTGAACCCCAGGGTGATGGTAGTTACCTGATTTCCGGCACCAAGATTTTCATCTCCGCCGGTGAACATGATATGGCCGATAACATTATTCACCTGGTGTTGGCCAAAATTCCCGGTGGCCCCAAGGGCATCAAGGGGGTCAGTTTGTTTATCGTTCCCAAGGTTCATTCCGATGCGGAGGGCAACCTGGGTGAGCGCAATGGTGTTGCCGCCGGGTCCATCGAACACAAGATGGGCATCAACGGAAATGCCACTTGCGTCATGAACTATGATAACGCGCAGGGATGGCTGCTGGGTCGTGAACATAAAGGCATGGAAGCCATGTTCGTGATGATGAACGCAGCCCGTCTGGGCGTGGGCATGCAAGGTTTGTCGCTGTCAGAAATCAGCTACCAGAACGCTGTTCTTTACGCCAATGACCGTTTGCAGGGCCGTTCGCTCTCAGGGGCGAAAGAGCCTGAAAAGGCGGCCGATCCGATTATTGTGCATCCCGATGTACGGCGCATGTTGATGACCATGCGATCCTTTAACGAAGGTGCACGTGCCTTCAACACCTGGGTTGCCATGAATCTCGATCTGGCGCGTGCTGAACAGGATGAAGACGCTCGTCAAACGGCAGAGGACCTGGTAACTCTGGTTACGCCGGTGGTCAAGGCACATATCACAGATGTCGGGTTTGAATGCGCAAACATTGGTCAGCAGTGTTTCGGTGGCCACGGATATATTCGTGAGCACGGCATGGAGCAATATGTGCGTGATGCCCGTATTGCTCAATTGTATGAAGGCACCAACGGTATTCAGGCTCTGGATTTGGTTGGCCGCAAGATGCCTGCTCACATGGGCCGTTTGCTGCGCGCTTTTTTCCATCCGGTTGATGCTTTCATTCAGGAGAATGCCGATAACAAGGAAATGGCAGAATTTGTCATGCCGCTTGCCAAGGGCTTCGCACGTTTGCAGCAAGGTGTTGCCTGGTTAGGTGAGCAAGGCATGAAAGATGTCGAACAAGCCGCCGCCGGTGCCACGGACTTCCAGCGTATGTTTGGTGTTGTCGCGCTGGGTTTCATGTGGGCCCGCATGGCAAAGGTTGCACAAGCCAAACTGGCCGCTGGAACTGATGAAGCTGAATTTTATGAAAACAAGCTAATAACAGCGCGTTTCTATATGGCCCGGATGATGCCTGATACATCTTCCTTGCTCGCGAAGGTGACATCGGGCAAAGATACCTTGATGGCATTGGACGCCGCCGCATTCTAGGATTGACCACCAACCCCCCCAGGAGACATTACATTGGCTATTCCGCAAAAAATATATGAAGAAGATCATGTCATTTTCCGGGACTCTGTCCGCAAGTTTGTTGAACAGGAAGTCGCGCCCTATCACGAACAGTGGGAAAAAGATGGCATTGTCCCCAAGTCTTTGTGGCTGAAAGCTGGCGAGGCCGGACTTCTGGCACCGACCGTGCCAGAAGAATATGGCGGTCCCGGGGTTGATTTTCGCTACAACGGTATTGTCGACGAGGAACTGGCACGTGCCGGATACACAGGCCCGGGATTTAGTTTGCATTCCGATATCGCTGTACCCTATCTCGTGCACTATGGCTCGGAAGAACAAAAGCAGGAATTTCTGCCCAAATGTGTCTCCGGGGAATGTATCATGGCCATCGCCATGACCGAACCCGGTACAGGGTCTGATCTGCAAGGCGTGAAAACCACGGCAGCGCTGGATGGCAACGAATATGTGATCAACGGCTCCAAGACCTTCATTACCAACGGCCAAAACTCAGACCTGATCATTGTTGTTGCCAAAACTGATCCGACAGCCGGTGCAAAAGGAACTTCCCTTATTCTGGTTGAAAGCCATCGCGAAGGTTTCAAACGCGGTCGGAATTTGGAAAAACTGGGCATGAAGGCTGCTGACACATCCGAGATGTTCTTTGATGAAGTCCGGGTACCCACAAGCAATTGCCTCGGCGAAGAAAATATGGGCTTCATCTATCTGATGCAGGATTTGCCTCAGGAACGCCTCTCTGTTGCTGTTTCTGCGGTTGCTGCCTGTGAAGGTGCCTTGCAATGGACGCTTGACTATACCGGTCAGCGCAAAGCCTTTGGCAAAACGATTTCGGAATTCCAGAACACCAAATTCAAGATGGCGGAACTGAAGACCGAAATTACCATTGCCCGTGTATTCGTGGATCGTTGTCTGGAAATGCACATTGATGGTGGTCTGGATGTTGAAACGGCTGCCATGGCCAAATGGTGGACGACGGACCTGCAAGGCCGGGTCATGGACGAATGTCTGCAACTGCACGGCGGGTACGGTTTCATGTGGGAATACCCGATCACACGGGCCTATGCCGACAGCCGCGTTCAACGAATTTATGCCGGTACCAACGAAATCATGAAAGACCTGATCAGCCGCAAGCTGTGGAGCAATTGAGGTTTATTAATATTTGGGTGATCACACCCTGAAGAGGATTTTATCAATGACTGATGCCTACATTTTTGACGCAGTTCGCACACCGCGTGGCAAGGGCCGCAAGGATGGCAGCCTGCACGAAGTTACTGCAACCGCCCTCGCAGCCCATGTTTTACGTGAAATCAGGGATCGAAACGATCTTGATACGGCGGCGGTGGATGACGTCGTTCTCGGCTGTGTTGAACCTGCCGCCGAGCAAGGTGCAGACATTGCCCGAACTGCCGTATTGATGGCCGACTACGATGAAACTGTTTCCGGTATGCAGGTCCAGCGCTTTTGTGCTTCCGGCCTTGAAGCTGTGAATGTCGCATCAGCCCAGGTGATGTCCGGCCAGGCAGATATGACCATTGGTGGTGGCGTCGAAAGCATGAGCCGCGTGCCTATGGGGTCTTCCGGTGGCTCTTACTATTCTGATCCTGCAGTAGTTGAGAAAATCTACTTCACCCCACAAGGCGTATCAGCAGACTTGATCGCAACACTGGATGGTTTCAGCCGTGATGATGTTGATGCCTATGCAGTTGAAAGCCAGCGCCGGGCCAAGGAAGCCTGGGATGAAAAGCGGTTTGCCAAATCCATTGTCCCGGTGACCGATCAAAACGGTCTGACAATTCTGGATCATGACGAACACATGCGTCCGGGTACTGACATGCAATCTCTGGCTGGCCTCAATCCAGCCTTCAAGATGCAGGGCGAGGATTTTGGTTTTGATGCTGTTTCCATGCAGCGTTATCCGGAAGTGGAAAAAATCAACCACGTTCATCATGGCGGAAATTCCAGCGGCATCGTTGACGGAGCCGCCGCAGTTCTGATCGGCACAAAAGAAGCTGGCGAACGCCTGGGCCTCAAGCCCCGCGCTCGTATCAAGGGCTATTCGTCCATTGGCTCCGAACCCAGCATCATGCTGACCGGCCCGGCTCTGGTCACCGAAAAGGCGCTGGAACGGCAAGGCATGAAGACAACGGACATTGATCTTTATGAATTGAACGAGGCTTTTGCTTCTGTCGTCATGCGTTTCATGAATGTGCTGGATGTGCCGCACGACAAGATGAACGTCAATGGCGGGGCCATTGCCATGGGTCATCCACTGGGTGCAACGGGTGCCATGATTTTCGGCACTTTGCTGGACGAGCTGGAACGGCGCGATCTGGAAACAGGTCTGGCTACCTTGTGCGTCGGCGGTGGCATGGGAACAGCCACAATCCTTGAGCGCGTTTAATCGCAGCAACAGCAGAAATACGGAAACAAGACTATGATCGAATATGAAGTAGACGGAGACGGCATTGCCGTGATCTCCTGGCACATGGCCGAGCGGCCCATGAATGTGCTGAATATCGCCTCAATAAAAGCTTTTGGTGACAGCGTCAAAAAGGCACTGGCAGACGATGCCGTCAAAGGGATCGTGGTTGCTTCGAAGAAAAATGACTTTGTGGCCGGTGCTGATCTGACACAGTTATTGTCCAGCCGTGATCCAAAGGAGGTCATGGACTTTGGCGATAATTTCAAAAACACACTGCGCTCCCTGGAACTGTCGCCGAAGCCTATTGCCGCTGCAATCAATGGCACGGCCCTGGGTGGTGGGTTCGAAATTTGCCTGGCCTGTAACTATCGGGTAGCGGCTGACAATCCCAAAACCCTGATCGGCCTGCCGGAAGTCAAGCTAGGGCTGTTACCAGGTGCTGGCGGCACTCAACGTCTGCCTCGCCTGATCGGCATTCGGAACGCCTTGCCCTTGTTGTTGGAAGGCACGCATTTGTCGCCGGAAAAAGCCCTGAAACAAGGACTTATCCACGCCATCGTGTCAGCGGATGAACTCATGGCAGCGGCCAAAAAATGGATTGTCGATGGTGGTGATGCCGTACAACCGTGGGACCAGAAAGGCTTCAAGGTTCCTGGCGGTGGTCCACAATCCCCACAGGGTTACGAGACCTTTACAGCAGGCGGTGCCATGTTGCGGAAAAAGACATGGGGAAACTATCCGGCCCCTGTTGCCATCATGAGCTGCGTTTACGAAGGCCTGAATTGTGCCTTTGATGCAGGCCTCAGTCTGGAAAGCCGTCACTTTGCGTCATTGGCTGCAGATAACGTCGCCCACAATATGGTACGGACGCTGTTCTTCAGCATGGGTGACGCCAACAAGCTGAAAAATCGCCCAAAGGATGTTGAAAAATCCGAGTTCAAAAAGATCGGCATTCTGGGTGCTGGCATGATGGGCGCAGGTATTGCTAACGTTACTGCGATGGCTGGTCTTCAAGTCGTATTATTGGATTCGACATTGGAATCTGCCGAAAAAGGCAAATCGTATAGCGAAGATCTGCTCAACAAGGCGATCAAACGCAAACGTATGACAGAAGAAAAGCGCGATGGCATTCTTGGCCTGATCAAGCCGACTGTTGACTACGCCGACCTGGACGGTTGTGATATGGTTATCGAAGCTGTGTTCGAAGATCGGACGATCAAGGCAGATGTCACCGCAAAGACCGAAGCTGTGATCGCGGCAGATGCGATTTTTGCCTCCAATACCTCGACGCTACCAATTACCGGTCTGGCTGAGGCCAGTGCCCGACCTGCCAATTTCATTGGCCTGCATTTTTTCTCACCCGTCGACAAGATGCCCTTGGTCGAAATTATCATGGGCGAAAAAACCGGTGATGTTGCCCTCGCGCGTGCCATGGACTTTGTAAAACGTATTCGCAAAACACCAGTGGTGGTCAATGATTCCCGTGGCTTCTATACCAGCCGTGTTTTTGCGACCTATGTTGCAGAAGGCCTGGCCTTGTTGGGCGAAGGCGTGAAACCTGCATTGATCGAAAATGCCGGTCGCATGGCGGGAATGCCTGTGGGACCTCTGGCCCTGGCGGATGAAGTCTCGCTGACTTTGATGCAACATGTGGCGACCCAGACCAAAGCCGATCTTGGCGACAAATATCAGGGCACACCTGCGGACCCAGTTGTGCAAAAGATGGTTGATGAACTGGGCAGGGACGGCAAGAAAGCTGGTAAAGGCTTCTATGATTATCCCGAAGATGGCGAAAAACGGTTATGGCCAGGTCTGGCGGAAGCTTATCCCGTGGCAGAACAGCAGCCTGATGTGGAAGATATCAAAAAGCGCATGATGTATGTGCAGTCGGTCGAAACAGCCCGTTGCATGGAAGAAAATGTTGTAACGTCGCCCCAGGATGCGGATGTAGGTTCGATCCTTGGCTGGGGCTTTGCGCCCTTCCACGGTGGGGTTTGTTCCATGGTCGACAGCATCGGTATCGAAGATTTCGTTGCCGAATGTGATCGTCTCGCGCAAGCGCATGGTGAGAGATTTACACCGAACAAACTTCTGCGCGACATGGCCACAGAAGGCCGGGGCTTTTACCAGGCCGCCTGATTCAGGTAAATGAACTGAGGAGAGGGTCGGTGCCAGGCACCGGCCCTTTTTTCTTGTCAGGCCTCTGCTTCGATTCAGGCCTTTGCTTTGATTTGAGCCAGCATTTGACGACCCGTTACCTGTTGATCAACTTCAACCGCGACACTGGCCAGGACGCCATCAAAAGGTGCCGTGATTTCATGCTCCATTTTCATGGCTTCCAGCACAACTATGATGTCGCCTTTGCTGACGTTATCACCCTTTGTTGCATGCCGTACAATGCGGCCCGGCATAGGGGCGACCAGGCGGCCGTCAGACACGCCTGATCCACCAGCTTCGTCCGGTTGCAGGACTTCAGTTGCCGAGACACTGACCCCGTCATATTCCAGATGAACCGTATCGCCATTGATGACGGTATTGGCGACGACCAGTTGTCCGTCGATGGTTAATTCACCATCCTGATCAAGGGCCAGTTGTTCGGTATGTTGGTCTGCGAAGGTGACGGTGAAGTCGCGGTTGTCGCGCATGTCGACACTGATGCCAGCAATTTCTCCATCACCGAAATCAATCCGGAAGGGCCAATTCATAACACCCGTACTGGACCAGGGACCGGTATCAGGTGCGTGCCGTAAAGCCAGTAATACGACGGCCAGGGCCTGCGCCGGTCTGACATCTGCCTGCAACAAATCATCCGCATGATCACCGATGAACGCTGTTGTCGCATCTCCCCCGGCGAAAACGGGATGTTTAAGACAGGACACCAGCCATGTCTTGTTGTTCCGAAGTCCCAGCAACGGCGTTTCATTCAGTCCGCTGATCAAACGTCGCCGGGCATCTTCGCGGTCATCGCCCCAGGCGGCAACCTTGGCAATCATGGGGTCGTAAAAAGCAGATATCTCCTGACCTTCGGCAAGGCCATGATCGACCCGCAAGTCTTCTGTGTCTTCTGGCTGCCAGACCAGCACTTCACCGGTTTGCGGCATGAAATCACGCGTTGGGTCTTCGGCATACAAACGAACTTCAATGGCGTGACCCTCAAATTCAACTTCGTCCTGGGTCAGCGGCAGTGCCTCTCCCCTGGCCACGCGCAATTGCCAGTCGACCAGGTCAAGCCCGGTGATCATCTCCGTCACTGGATGTTCGACCTGCAGGCGGGTGTTCATTTCCATGAAATAGAAAGAACCATCTGCATCCAGCAAAAACTCGACGGTACCAGCACCGGTGTAGTCAATGTTGGATGCCGTCAAAACGGCTGCCTCGCCCATGCGCGCCCGCAAGGCCTCATCAACCGCCGGAGACGGTGCTTCTTCGATGACCTTTTGATGACGGCGCTGAACCGAACAATCCCGCTCACCAAGGTGAATAGTATTGCCATGCGTGTCGGCAAATACCTGCACCTCAACATGACGGGGGCGAATAATGGCACGTTCGAGAATAAGTTCGTCCGAGCCAAAAGCTGAAGCCGCTTCAGATCGGGCCGACGCCAAAGATCCTGGCAGTTCTTCTGCGGCTGTTACCAGACGCATACCACGTCCACCGCCACCAGCTGCGGCTTTGACCATCAGCGGATAGCCAATATCTGCTGCTTCCTTGATCAGGACCTGGTCACTTTGGTCGATGCCGGAATATCCGGGCACACAGGGTACACCTGCCTCCAGCATGCGAACCTTGGCTTCGCGTTTGTTGCCCATCAACTCGATAGCCTCAACCGATGGACCAACAAATGTCAGGTTGGCGGCAGCACAGGCCGCAGCAAAGGCTGCATTCTCCGCCAAAAAGCCATATCCGGGATGCACTGCATCCGCGCCTGTTTTCGCAGCCGCTTCCATGATGGCGTCAATGTTCAGGTAAGACTGGGCGGCCTGTGCTGGTCCGATACAAATGGCGCGATCTGCAAACAGCACATGTGGCGTGCCCCGGTCTGCTTCACTGAATACAGCGACGGTTTCAATGCCCAGGGCATTGGCACTGCGCATGATCCGTACAGCAATTTCACCGCGATTGGCGACCAGAAGCCGATTGATCGATTTAGCCATTATTTACGACCCGGCATTGTGCCGTCCATCTTGGCAATGATCCCCAACATGACTTCGTCGGCTCCGCCACCAATGGATCCCAGACGTGAATCGCGCAAATAGCGGCTCGCCCGGTTCTCCCACATATAACCCTGACCACCATGAAACTGCACACAGGCGTCTGCCACTTCGCGGCTAAGCCGACCGCATTTCAGTTTGGCCATGCTGGCGCGCCGGGTCACGTCTGCGCCATCGATATATTCTTCGACGGATTGATAAACCAGGGCGCGCAAGGCTTCGATCTCTGTTGACAGTTCGGCCAGTCGGTAATGGATGACCTGATTATTCAACAAAGGCTGTCCAAATGCATGGCGGCTGCGGGTATATTCAACTGTCTCGGCAATAACCCCTTCCATTGATTTCAAGCTGGACGCGGCGGCCCACAGGCGTTCTTCCTGGAATTGCTGCATCTGATAGGTGAAGCCCATATTTTCTTCACCGATGACATTTCTTTGCGGCACACGTACATCTTCGAAAAACAGCTCCGCAGTGTCAGAAGAATACATACCCAGTTTTTTCAGCTTGCGACCGCGAACAACGCCCGGGCTGTTCATAGGTACCATGATCAAAGACTTGTTCCTGTGTACGGGGCCGTCACCGGTATTTGCCAACAGACAAATCCAGTCGGCCTGGTGCCCGTTGGTGATGAACAGCTTGCTGCCGTTGATGATGTAGTCGTCACCATCCTTGCGGGCCGTCGTCTTGATGCCTGACACATCTGACCCGGCACCGGGCTCAGTGACACCAATGGCCCCGACGGCGTCTCCGGATATGGCCGGGCGCAGAAATTCTTCACATAATTCGTCGGATCCGAAACGGGCCAGCGCCGGCGAGCACATATCGGTTTGCACGCCAATGGCCATGGGCACGCCACCGCAAATGATGGTGCCCAGTTCTTCGGTCATCACCATGTTGTAGGAATAATCCAGACCGCTGCCGCCAAATTTTTCCGGCTTGCAAATACCCAATAAACCGGCACTTCCCATTTTTTTGAACAGCTCGTGCGCTGGAAAGATTTCTTCTTCTTCCCATTGCTCAACATAGGGATTGATTTCTGTTTCGATGAACCGGGCCACGGTACGGCGCAGTTCGTCATGTTCCTGGGTGAATTTCATGGATTTCGTCCTGTTCTCTAACCGCGGGCGATGCCGAAGGTGTTTTGGTTGGGGGTGCGTTGATCGCCTTCACGACAAGTGGCCAGGGCAAAGCCCAGAACACGGCGGCTGTCTCGCGGATCAATCAGCCCGTCGTCCCAGATCCGGGCCGAGGCGTAGAGGGCGTTAGATTCTTCTTCTGTGCGATCAACGATGGATTTGGTCATCTTGCCCAGCTTGTCTTCATCGACTTCGACGCCTGCACGTTCGCTTTTGGCGCGGGTAACGATTTCCATCACCGTGGCAGCTTGCTCACCGCCCATGACAGCGATGCGGGAATTGGGCCAGGAAAATATAAAGCGTGGATCAAATCCGCGCCCGCACATGCCGTAGTTTCCCGCTCCGAACGAGCCGCCAGTCATCAGGGTGATTTTTGGGACAGGTGCGTTGGTGACGGCCTGGATCATTTTTGATCCGTGTTTGACCATGCCGCGGTTCTCTGAATCCAGACCAACCATGAAACCAGTGGTGTTTTGCAAGAAGACCAGGGGTGTGTCTGACTGGCTGCAAAGCTGGATGAATTGCGCTGCCTTGACGGCATCATCCGTCATGATGGGTCCATTATTGCCAATGACACCGCAGGCGTGGCCTTCAATCCGGGCGTGACCGCAGACAGTATTTGGGCCGAATGTTGGCTTGAAATCTGTAAAGTCGGAGCCGTCAACCATGCGGGCGATCAGTTCGCGCACTTCATAGGGTTTGCGATAATCAACTGGCACCAATCCGCAGATTTCTTCGGTGTCGTACAAGGGTTCGGCGTAGTCTTCGGAATCATTGACCAGGGACTGGCCATCGAAATTAATACGCCCGACAACATCGCGCGCCTGGGCAACGGCGTCGGCATCATCTTCGGCGACATATTCCACGACGCCGGTGATCGTGGCGTGCATGTCTGCTCCGCCCAACTCTTCGTCTGTAGCCACTTCACCGGTGGCAGCCTTGACCAGGGGTGGACCGCCAAGGAATATCCGGGCCCTGTTGCGCACGGCGATAACATAATCCGACATACCGGGCATATAGGCGCCACCTGCCGTGCTGGACCCATGCACGATAGTGATCACGGGAACACCTGCCGCCGACAGTCGGGCAAGGCTGGCGAATATTTTGCCGCCATCTACAAAGATTTCGGCCTGGTAGAGAAGATTGGCACCGGCGCTTTCAATCAGATTGATCAGCGGCAATTTGTTTTCGAGGGCGATTTTGTAGGCGCGCAGACTTTTGACCAGGCCCATGGGGGTAATGGCACCGCCGGTAATACCGGAATCACTGGCCGAAATCAGACAACGAGTACCCGAGACATAACCGATGCCGATGATGTTGCAGCCGCCGGCGATATTCTTTCCACCATCATCATCATGCATTTTGTATCCGGCCAGGGTCGACAGTTCGACGTAAGGCGTGCCGCGATCAAGCAACAAGGCAACACGTTCGCGCGGCAACAACTGGCCGCGTTCATGGAAGCGTTCACGTCGCCGGGCTGAATTATCGCGCACGGCTTGTTCCAGACCGCGAAACTGGTCAACAAGTGCCAGCATCGCCGTCCGGTTTTCAGCATAGACGTCATTGCTGGTATCAAGGTTGGTGGGCAGTATGGGCACGATCGTTCCTTTGTTTACTTATTGTCTGTGTCTTTCAGGATATTCGGCAAATCAGCCCGGTGAAATCCGTCATAGGGCTGCGATGCATTATGGTCTGGAATAGGCAACAGCGGCGACATCTGCATTGTGGCTCCATCAATCCGGATTGTCACACCGGTGACGTAACTCGCCCCCTCACTCAATAACCATGAAACTGCTGAACTCACTTCGGCTTCGCGGCCCAGGCGTTTGAGCGGGATCTGATGACGCAGTTTGGGAAAAACTTCGTTCATCCTGCCCTTGTAGGTATCCATGCCGGAGGATGCGACAAAGCCGGGGGCCACGGCATTGACCCGGACACCCGCGACGGCCCATTCCAGGGCCGCTGTTCTGGTCAGGTTTTCCATGCCCGAACGGGCCGCACCTGAATGACCCATCATGGGCATGCCTCGCCACATGTCAGCCAGCATATTGACGATGGCACCGCCATGATCCGCCATGCTTTGCGTAAAAACCTCACGCGACATCAGGAACCCGCCGGTCAGATTGGAGGATACAACTGCATCAAAGCCGTTTTTGGAAATGGCCGCCAATGGTGCAGGGAACTGTCCGCCGGCGTTATTAACCAGGCCATGAATTCGGCCTCGGTCCTTGATGATGGTTTTTACAGTTGCGGCCACGCCTGATTCATCGCGGATGTCCTGGCTGTGAAAGCTGCATTCGCCGCCGTCTTCGGTGATTTCGGCAGCCACGGCTTCAAGTTTTTCGAGGGTGCGGCCGATCAGGACTGTATGGGCACCCAGGCTGGCCAGTTCATGCGCCATACAGCGTCCCAGGCCGCTGCCACCGCCGGTGACAACAATCGTCTGGCCCGCGAACAGGTCGGGGCGAAATACGGACCGATAGGCCATTGACGAATACACTCCCTGACGACATTTTTGACGTCGGACAAACCAATTTATTTTGTTCGGAATGTTGGTTTGACTTGAATTTTTATCAAACTATCTTAGTTTGACGTTTACGTTAACGTCAATCAGGAACATGCAGTTACTGTTGCTGTAATCAGCCAGACAATTGCGACCATTGCGCGCCATATTTACCGGAGAATAGAAGAATGACCCTCGAATCCTCAACCGAAACAATCCGCTCGAACATGGGCGAAGACTCTGGACTGGGCGCAACCGTCAAGTTTGATTTTGGCGACGACGGCCAGATTTATCTGGATGGCAAAACAGTACCGAACTCGGTGAACAATGACGGTGCCGATGAAGCTGACTGCACAATCATCATGAGCCTCGATAATTTCGAAGAAATGCTGGCCGGAGACCTTAATCCGACAACCGCCTTCATGATGGGTAAACTGAAAGTCGAAGGTGACATGTCCATCGCCATGAAGCTTTCAAGCATCACGGGATAAGCTCTGGCGTAAAAATACTTTTGACATGAAAAGGGGCTGAATATTCAGCCCCTTTTTTTGTCTCTGACAGGTCTCAACCCGCCGCAGCTCTTTTGGCTTCTTCCTCTTCATACAGTTCTTTTTTCGATAATTTTCCGACAGCTGTTTTTGGCAATTCATCCCGGATATCCAGATCGCGGGGAATCTCATGGCGACCCAGTTTGTCCTCCAGGAATGACTGCATGGTTTCAAGATCCCAGGTCTTCCCCGGTTTCAGAACAACAAAGGCTTTGGCCGCCTGACCGCGATATTCATCGGGCACACCAATAACCGTAACCTCGGCCACGTCTGGATTTTCATAAATTGCTTCTTCGATATTTCGGGGGAAGACATTGAAGCCACCGGACAGGATCATGTCCTTTTGACGGTCGACCAGAAACACAAATCCGTCTTCGTCTATATAACCAACATCGCCACTATGAAAACGGCCGCCTCGCAGCGCCTCTGCCGTGGCCTCGGGCTTTTTCCAGTAACCTTTCATGACTTGGGGGCCGGTGATACATACCTCACCTTTTTCTCCCACACCCAGCACCTTGTCCGGGTCCTCAAGGTCTGTGATCTCGAACAGGGTTTGTTGTAACGGCAGGCCAACGGAGCCAGGTTTGCGGTTGTCCGAAAGGGGATTTGTGCTGGCCGTTGGGGATGTTTCAGTCAGGCCATATCCTTCAATAATCCGGCAACCCGCTAATTGTTCAAATTTGTTTAGAACCTCAACAGGCAGGGGCGCCGCACCTGATCCGCAAACCTTCAGGGACGACAAATCATATTTGTCAATTTCCGGGTGATTGATCATGGCTGTAAAAATCGTTGGTACAGCGGAAAAGGCGGTCACTTTTTTCTTGCCAATATCCCGCATAACATCATCCAGTTCGAACCGTGGATGTATGATCATGCGACTGCCCATGCCGACGGCACCGATCATGACCACGGTCATGGCATAGACGTGGAAAAACGGCAGCACAGCGAGCACCGTTTCCTCACCTTCTTTCAGAAAGATCCCTGTCCAGTTCCCTGCCAGATCAGCTGCGGAGTGAATGTTACCGTGGGTCAGCATGGCACCCTTTGGCACGCCAGTGGTACCGCCGGTATATTGCAGTACAGCGACTTCATCCGCCGGATCCTGGACGACATGTTGTTCATAAACACCGTCGTTTTTCAGCAGGTCCTTGAAGCGAATATGCCTGCTGTCATTCGGCACTTTGGCAATATCTTTTTTACGGGCCAGTGGAAATAGCAGGCTTTTCGGGAACGGCAATATTTCCGGCATGCTGCAGACAATCAGTTTTTTCAAACGCGTGTTGTCCAGTTGTGCCGCGACCTGGGGATACAGGGCCGCCAGGTCCAGGGTCACCATTATGTCGGTTTCGCTGTCCTCGATCTGATGCTGAATTTCGCGCGGCGCGTACATGGGACTGTAATTCACCACCCGGCCCCCGGTGCGCAATATGGCAAAAAACATCACGACATAATGAGGCGTATTGGGCAGAAACAGACCGACATGGACCCCGGGTCCCACACCCATTTCTTTCAGACCCTTGGCCGCCCGATTGGCCATATCGTCAATTTCGCGAAAGGTGAAGGTCTTGTCCATAAAGTCGCACAGCACTTTGTCAGGCCATTTCGCTGTGCCTTCATCCAGAATGCTCTGGATTGATTTCGCAGTTATTTCTTCCGACCAATTGATTTCCTGCGGATAGGAAGCTTCCCAGATATGCGCCATTTATTGCTCTTTCCCTGAAGTATTATTTATTTGCAGGCAGTATGAGGATGTCCCCAGGGCCTGGTCAATGTTTCATGTGTGTACGATCAATATTCAGGCGTTGCACTTGAATATTAGTAAAAACTAATATATATAGAGAGGTAACAAGGTAAAATCCCGCGTAATTCCATTTCTGGATTGACGACGTGCAATCAAAGAGGAAAAATTAATGAGCAATATCAATAATATAGATCCAAAGACGGCGGCGGACTGGATCGATTCTGGTGACGCTGTTCTGATCGACGTGCGTGAAGCCGGTGAGCATGCTGCTGAGCGGATTGCCAACGCCGAACTTCTTCCTCTGTCTGCTTTTCGCATTGATGCTGTGCCACAGGATCAACGCGTCATTGTTCACTGTGCGGGCGGCAAGCGTGCAGCGCAGGCCGTTGGTTTCCTGCAAGTCAGCGGGCACAAGGATGTGCACAATATGGAAGGTGGCATCATGGGTTGGAAACGTGCCGGTTTCGCGACCGTTTCCTGAACGGGCCTGAACGTTTAATCCTCCATCAGTGATCCGTCTTCCCTGTCGGGCAGAGGTTCAGTGCCGGTCACCTTGGCAATACCCTGTCCCGGGCGCACCAGCTTGTCGGAAGCCCGGCTCAGAACTAGTCCATCAGTCGCAGCATGGATTTTTGTCCGGGCGATAGCCGGGTTAACGGCGGTCGGGTCTACAATCTCCGCAATCAAATCACCTTTGCTGACTATATCACCAAGCTGAACGGCATAGGCGACAACGCCAGGTACCGGTGTTTTGACGATCTGGGTTGCCGTAAGAGACGTACCATCACACAGCAAGTCCGGTAAAGCACCGGGCTCGCCACCAACAACGGACCGGCGCTGCAGAAAGCGCATCAGTCCATCGGCATCAGCTTTGCAAAGATCATCACTGACATCAGCTTGACCACGATATTCTACCGTTCCAGCCAGACAGGCGGGTGGAACTGCGGCATCCGGATAAGTCTTCGCCAGTGTCCACCAGGGATTTCCGCAAGCTTCGTCAAAAGGCCCACCACCAGAATCGCTTGCCAGCAATACAGCACGAAGCCCAAGATCAGCCGCAAGATCGGCGGCATCAGGCCACAGCGCATCGCCCATGTAGATGTGCATCAGCGCCTCAAGATCACAATGCAGATCAAGCACGATGTCTGCATCAATAGCCAATGACAGAAGTATCTTTCTCAGGGCTTCATGGGCCGTTGCTGATTTCAGCTTTTTAACAGCTTCAACCAACGCCTTTCGGATCGTCGCGATGTTTTTTGCAGCGTCGTCAGACAGCTTTCCCTTCATATCGTCGCAAACCAGTGCGCCCAGATCAGGAAATCCCCTGTTGAAATTACCGCCGCCATCAAGATTATGCCGGCCAACATGATAACCATCCAGGTTCTGGGACAGGCCAAGCGGATTGGCCATGGGCACTACAACGATCTCGCCTTCGATCAAACCTTCCTTGTCAGCTTTGATCAGGTTTGCCAGTAAATGATGCGCAACCAGTAACGGTGGAGTTTCATCTGCATGCAGGGCAGCCTGCAAATAGGCCTTGGGCCGGGCACCCGCCTCGCCGAATTTGTGAACCGTCAAGGTGAAGACCGCACCTGGACTCATGGCGGGCAGAGAAATATGTTCAACGCGATGTGTCATGCAGAGCAGGCTTCCTGTAACATCAGTGGCTGAAAACCTGTCAGAACAGGTAATGTGTGACGAATAATACAGAGAAGGTGACGCCATGGAAATGGAGACATTGCTGCTGGAGATTTCGGATGGTGTGGCAGAAGTTCGCCTGAACCGACCGGATCAAAGAAATGCCATGAACCCGGCTTTCTGGCGCGAAATCCGCAGTGTATTTGAGGACCTGGACCGGAACGAACAGGCCCGTGTCGCCGTGATCACTTCAACTGGCCCGCATTTTTCTGCTGGCCTCGATTTGAATTCCTTTGCGGGCATTATGGCCGGTGGCAGCAGTGGTGAAGAAGGACGCAGACGCCATGCATTGCGTCGCACCATTATGGATTTGCAGGATTGTTTTACCGCCATTGAACGCTGCCGCATCCCGGTTCTGGCAGCTGTCCAGGGCGGCTGCATTGGTGGTGGTGTCGATCTGACCACGGCTTGCGACATTCGTTATTGTGCTGAAGACACTTATTTTGTCATCAAGGAAATCGATATCGGCATGACGGCTGATGTCGGTACATTGCAACGCCTGCCGAACCTGATTGCGGATGGTCTGGTGCGTGAACTTGCCTACACTGGCCGCAAGATGCATGCCGCAGAAGCGAAAGAAAGTGGCCTCATCAATGCCATTTACGCCGATCACGCAGCCCTGAATACGGGCGTGATGGAAATAGCCCAATCGATCGCAGCGAAATCACCGCTAGCCATTACCGGCACCAAGGAAATGATCAACTACGCGCGGGAACATTCCGTTGAAGACGGTCTTAACCATATTGCGACCTGGAATGCCGGTATGTTGGTGACAGAGGATCTCGGCGAAGCCATGGGTTCAGCCCAGGAAAAACGTGAGGCGGTTTTCAAGGACCTGGATACGGATCAAAAAGCGTCCTGATGTCACCTGTTGTTGCGGCTTGAAGGATTGTCCAGCAGCTTGAAGACACCGGCGGCAGTCATGATCGGTCTGTCATCGGCTTTCAAT
>Ga0233428_1002615_pt1 | contig 16584 bp, 17 predicted proteins | sample SI_118_April2016_4_FD_179890 | JGI IMG/M metagenome (GOLD analysis project Ga0233428, IMG submission 179890) | Seawater microbial communities from Saanich Inlet, British Columbia, Canada - SI_118_April2016_120_MG | ecosystem: Environmental > Aquatic > Marine > Inlet | place: Canada: British... | reverse complement strand
ACTAGGGAACCCATAACGGGCCTCATCGAGGAGTTCATTATGCTGCTGTTGGTGACAATTGGCACACATCTCGGGGGTAGGCATACGCAACTGCTGATGATCACTGCCGTGGCAGTCGTTACAGTAGACAGGCTGATCCGCTTGTGCATGACGGCTGGCGCGCCAGTCTATGACAATCCCCGGCGTAATCCCCTCATGACACTGTATACACAACTTCGCTTCAAACACCCCCTCAACGATCTCTGTCGATTGGTAGAAATTTTTCGGGTCCCAATACCCCTGCACCGGATCGGGAGACCAGTACCGGGAGTAAAGTCCTGCACCGTCGCCCCCCTTGCTCCAATGAATATAGGCAAACCCGGTTGCTACGGCCAGTAGTGCAAGCACCAATAGGCGGAGTACGATTTTTCGTGAATGCATCTTATCGGCTCCCTCTGAGGCTTCGGTAGCCATGCGAGACCCCGAACCCGACCAATAGCAGGACTGGAAGCAGAGCCAGAAACCGGGTAAACCAGAGTGGGAGGGTGAATACCTCTGTGGCTGCGTGACGCTGTAGATAGGCCAGAAGGGTGGCTTGCTCCTCAGTGGAGATCTTCTTCACGTGGCTCGTCCACCCACCAAAGCGGTTGGAGACCTCACTCAGCATAAACATCTTTTGGGTTACATCACCCCACTCCGTTGCGGTGTGTCGATCTGGGCCCGGCAGGTTGTGACACTGGGTACAGTACTGGTTGAGTATCAGAGCACCTTGTGAGGTGGGCTCCGGCAGTGCCTCCAGCGTCAGCCCCGGAGGGAGCTTGTCCTGATAGATTTTACACAGATCAATCTCGGCATTGGGGTGGTTGGCACTCGCAACATTTGAGAGTGAAAGCATCAGCAGCAAGGGGAGCATCTGTTTTATCCTAGAATCCTCGGTTGGGCGCGAAAAAGCCCCGTAAGATATTGGCGTGCATAGTGGAACAGAAAAAAACGTGGTCACCTTGTTGGTGATGAGAGTTTTTTCTGTTTTGCTAGGTGCGTCAAGAGCTTGCGGGGACTTTCGTGATCCAACTGAGGATTCTAGGATGATCACCTCCGTACGCTCTGCAGCAGGGTGAGGCTATTGGCCATCCCCTCTGCCGCCGTGCGTCCAGCCGCCATCGCCTGAACCGCCAGTGCAGGGCCATGGGTGTTGTCACCTCCCGCCCAGATCTGTGGATGGGTCGTGTGGCCCTGTTCATCAACCAGAATGCGTCCATGACGATCCGTCCTGATACCAAAATGGCCCAGCCACTCTGGTGGATTGGGGAGCTGTCCCAGTGCAAGAATGACCCGCTCAGCCTCAATAGCCACTGTGCCACCGGGAGTATCAAAGCGTACAGCGGATACCTGCTGTCTACCTTCGCACTCAACAGGGGTGTGTTCAAATAGAAACTGAACCCCCTCTTCACGGGCAAAGAGCACCTCTTTACAGGAGGCCCCCAGCTCTGTCTCTGCCCCACGGTAGGCAACGGTCACGGTGGCTCCGAGACGACGCGCCACCCGCGCACAGTCTATTGCGGTATCTCCTCCACCAATCACCACCACCGGGAGCGCATACAGTGACCGCTTCTTTCCCGCATTGATTGTTTGCAGCCAGTTCAGTGCCTGATGAACCCCTTTCAGCTCCTCTCCCGGTAGTGCAATAGAGCGGGAGCGTTGGGCACCCATCCCGAGGAACAGCACGGTATTGGACTCCAGCAACGTGGAGAGCTTTATCTCATCGATGGTTGAAGCGAGAGAAAACTGGATGCCCGCCTGTTCCAGTAGTGTCATGCGCCGCTCCAGCAGCGCTCTATCCAGCTTAAAAGAGGGGACGGCACTCTGTAACAACCCACCAATCTTTGCAGAGCGATCATAGACCGTAACCTTTATACCCAGTCGGTTCAGGCGCTCGGCACAGGCCAGTCCTGCGGGGCCAGCACCGACAATGGCTGCATAGTGATCTGTTTGATACTGAGGGGCTGGAAGCTGCCAGCCTGCATCCAGCATCTGCCTTGCAATGCCTCGCTCAATGGCACCAATGGTGACCGCCCCCTCCATTCGGGTACGTGTACAACCCCCTTCACAGAGGCGGTGCTGAGGACAGATCGTGCCACACACTTCGGGCAGTGGAGAGGTGGCATGGATCAGATCTCCCGCCTCTCTCCATTGCCCGCTGGCAGCGGCCTCCAGCCAGTCAGGAATAAAGTTACCCAGTGGACAGCCATTGCGACAGCCGGGTACACCACAATCGAGACAGCGTGTCGCCTGTTGCTGGATTTGCTCAATGGTGAGCATCTCTCCGCTCTCCTGCCAGTCATGCCGGCGCTCTGTTGCAGATCGTGAAGGTGGCTCTATGCGGAGCTTGGGTGGCTCAGGCTCACGCTTGAGTAGGTGGCTGGCATTCTGCTGTAACGCCTGGTTAAACAGGTTGCGTACATCATGGATCTCCAGCGCATCGGTTGGACAGGAGGTGACACAACGTGCACACCCCATACAATCCTCAAGCCCGGTTACGGTTCCACTGGCCTGTCCCTGACTCCAGACCGGTATCCCCATATCGCACACCTGATCACAGCGTCGGCAGTCGATACAGCGCTCCTGATCCATATTGATGCCGTAGTAACCGGCATGGTTGAGCAGACCAAAGGTGGCCCCAAAGGGGCAGAGGTAACGGCAGTAGAAGCGGTTTCCGGTAATCGGCACAATAAAGAAGGAGCCAAAATAGGTGAGTCCAACCACCATGCCAAATCCACCCACCAGTGCCACACTCCAGCTATTAGGCGGGAACTGTGTAGAGACCATCACCCCGACATACCAGATAAAGAAGAACCATTTGGTATGGCGCAGCCGCCACGCCCAGTCACCCCGCAATGAGAAGCGACGGAAGGAAAACCCTACGGTTTCACGAATGCCCACACAGGGACAACCAAAGCCGCAGATGATCCTGCGCCCAAAGAGGTAGACCAGTAACAACACCAGAAAGAAGGTGAGAGTGCCTGGTGTGTGTAGTGCAGGAAAGACAGGCTGGCTCCAGACATAGCCGACGTAGGGCTCAAATTGAGGAGATAGCCATGGGATCAACCACCAGAACAGTGTCACCACCGAGACCAGAATAATCAGTCGCTTGCGGGTATAGAAATTCTGCTCGGCGCGGATACGCCACAACCCGAATGCCAGAATGATGGCGTACTCAGTGTAGCGGTTGAGCCAGATCGGGCTTTCGTAGAGGTAGAGCCAGGATTCATTGATCCAGCCCAGAAAGGCAAGCGTAAAGGCTGCCATTGAGAGTGCCATCACCCACCCCTTGTAACGACCGGGCAACAGCCCCTGGTGCAAGGCCCCGCTGGAGCGCGCATGGTAAGTCAGTTGGATGGGGGCTGTTTTCACTGTATCTCTTTTACTGTAGGGTACTATTGGACTTATGATAACAGCAGCTCCATAATGTCAGAACAGTTCGTCTACCAATAAATAGCTACTACTCATCATGAATATCATACGTTCAACCATTGTATTACTTCTCTTTTCCATCGTTAATGTGAGCTATTCGATGGATCGTACTCCGGTTGGGGTTTCGGGTATTGTCTCAGCGGGGTACAGAGACAAAGACCGGACAATGGAGATAGAGTTCAAGAATGGAAAGGTCATTCAGTACTATGGGGTTATATTCTCAACCTACGACAAATTGATGTTCTCAGAAACCAAGGGGAGATATTTCAAAGAAAATATAAAGGGGCGGTTTGAGAAAAAAACCGTACAGACAAAAAAAAGCAAAAAGAAAAAAAAGAAGAAAAAGAAAAAACGTAAAAAGGGTAAAAAGAAGAAGATAGACAGATAACCCTATCTTTTGCTGTGTCCCCCTCCTGGCAACAACAGGTCGCTCAGGCAGACCAGACTCCGGAAACGCTCGCTAGCACACTACAACTCCCCTCCCGTATGGTGGTTGAGATGATGGGGGGTGACCTCTCTTTTCCTATTCGTGCTACTCAGAGCTATCTGAGCCGGATTGAACCGGGCAACCCGGATGATCCTCTGTTACGACAGATACTCCCCACTACAGAGGAACAGCTTATCCTGCCCGGATTTAGCCAAGACCCGGTGGGTGATCAGGCGGCTCTTCAGAGCGAGGGGCTGCTACAGAAATATCGGGGACGCGCACTGCTGATAACCACCCCAAACTGCGCGATCCACTGTCGCTACTGTTTCCGTCGTCACTACCCCTATCGTGAAAACCACCGTTCACACCAGTACCATGAGCCATTGCGCTGGATTGCATCAGAGGCCACGCTGGATGAGGTGATTCTCAGTGGGGGAGATCCCCTCCTTTTGAGTGATTCACGCCTCTCTGATCTACTGGAGAGGCTGGAGTCCATTGCCCATCTGAAAACCCTCCGTATCCATACCCGGGTGCCGGTAGTTCTCCCTGACCGAGTGACATCACGACTGATTCAACGCCTTGAGAGCAGTCGATTGAATATGGTGATGGTGCTCCATAGCAACCATCCCAACGAACTGGACCATGCCGTAGAGGAGGCATTGAACCCGCTTAGAGGGGGAAAGATTATCCTGCTGAACCAGAGTGTACTGCTCAGACAGGTGAATGACCGCATCGATACACTTGAGCAACTCAGTCAGCGGCTGTTTGCACTGGGGGTTCTCCCCTACTACCTCCATCAACTGGATCATGTCCAGGGAGGACACCACTTTGAGGTTCAGAAAGAGCGCGCCATACGGCTCATTGAGGGGCTTAGAGAACGACTCCCCGGTTACCTGGTGCCTCGACTGGTAGAGGAGATTGAGGGGGCGACGAGCAAATGTCCGCTAGAGTAGCGCAGATGCTTGCAGATGCTTATTGGGTAGAAAATAGCCCGGTTGTAACGCGATACTCCTCCCCATTCTCCAGCGGATGACACCTTACCGACTCCACCACCGACCACTTCGATCCTCTCCATAACCACTGTTCCAGTGCATCGGTTGATTCTGAGTCACCACAGGCCACCACCTCAACCGTTCCATCTGTCCGATTACGGGCAAACCCACTCAGCCCCAATTGACCAGCCTGACGCTGCGTTGAGGCACGGTAGTAGACCCCTTGCACCCGCCCGGAGATGATGCACCTTCGACAACTCATGGACTCACTTCTCTCCCCAACAGAAGGAGTACCGGGGGTTGCTGTTCTGCAATCGTGACCTCTCCTGGCTGGGCCAGGCGCTGTAGAATGGTACCATCCCGTGGCGCCCTCAGCTCACTCAACTCCAGGTTCAGTGCGGCCTCATCGCGCACCGCTTGTAGCTCTGCAATGCGGGCGTCCACGCGTGCGGCAGTGAGCTTTGCGCTTCTCAGCTCATTCTCTGTGGTGACCATGCGTTCAAAAAGATCGATCTGCTCGGCAAGAATTCGTCTTGAATCCTCTCGGTCTGCCTCTGCTACTTGTAGATTGGCCTCCGCCGCAGCCAGTCGATACTGAAAGCGACGTGGATCAAGACGGAGCAGTCGCGCCCCCTGTTTGACCCGGTCCCCCTGTTTGACCCACACCTCCTGAATCACTCCAGAGAGCGGCAGACTCAGACGGATCGAGGCAACAGCCTCCTCTGCTTTCACCAGACTACTCCACAGCAGTAGGCTCAATAAAAGAGCAGACAATATAGATACATCTTTAATAATCAGTTCTCTATTCATTAATCTTAATCTCCTTTCCCATTAGATGATCCAGTTTGGCGCGCGCCAGAATTGCACTGAAGCGACTCTCTGCACTACGTAGGTGAGATGCCGAGACCCCTACCAGTGCATCCCCAAAATTAGACTGTTGCTCCTGTTCATAGAGCGCACGGTTCCGATCCAGCTCAAAATCCCGGTATTCGGCCGCAATCTGATCGGCCTCCCATTTCGCCTCCAACGCATGGAGTTGTAAGTGGAGCCGGGAGACCGCTTCACTCACCCGGCGTTGTTCGGCCTCCAGTGCGGATTGCGCCTGTGTAAGGGACTCACGGGCCAGCGCTACCCGCTGCTGGTTTGCCCCCCCATCAAAGAGTGGCCACTCAAACTGTAGTGAGGCACGCCAACGATCCTTGGTACTGGTTACCCTGGAGTTCTCGCGCCACTCCACTACCGCATCCAGCTCCGGGTGATCCCCCCGCTGCTCTTTTTTAACCTCTTTGCGGGCAATCTCGATCTGCTGCTGAAGATGCTGAAGTTGTCGATTGTCTGCACGGGCCGACTGCTGCACCTCCTCTACTGGCGCCAGTCGGGATACAATCTCGGCTGGGGTGGTTGTCGGTGCAGTCAGGGCAGAGGGGATTGACTCGGTATGGTTCAGCACTTCGGCCAGACGGATTCGACTCAACCGCTGCTCCATCTCACTCAGTTTCTGTTGGGCACGGGTATCCTGAAAGATTGATTCCGCCTGCAGCAGATCAAGTTCTGAATAGAGCCCGGTAGGGGCCTTATCCTCTTTTTTCTTGAAGCGAAGATAGGCGATTGTCATCGTCTCATCATCCAGGGTTCGCTGCAGGTCTGTCAGAAGAACAGCAAAGAAGTTCTCTAAAATCAATAATTTTCTTGACTCAATCTGCTGTTGCTGCTCACTTTGACGCTGCCCAATCCATGCCGATGCAATCTGTGACTCCAGTGCACTATAGCCAAAATCATAGAGCGGTTTTCTGGCCGAGAGAGTGAGCAAATGGTCATCCAGGGTGGCATCACCCTGCTGTTGCAGACGCTTCCAGCGCAGACGACCCGTAAGATCAACGCTCGCTCCCTGGCGACTCTCTATCTGTTCCAGAGCGATACGGGCCTGGTTTGTGGTCGCCTGCAGTTGCTGTAGTGAGGGGTGTTCAGCCGAGGCGGCCAGTGAGATTGCATGTTGCAGCGTGAGTGGTTGAGGAAGCTCTGCGCCCCATGCTAGCCCCGGTGCCAATGAGCTGGTTAGCAGAAGGGGGATGAGGCCGAAGCGGCGGAACGGCCACCTCATGGCTTGCGCGCTTTGCGTTGTTGACGTTTATAGCGCGAGAAAGAGCGCTGCAGGTATCCCTTCTCTGCGGCATACTGCCCGAGCAGTAGAAACTCCTCCACACTGGAAGCGGCACCGGTATAGCGCACCACCATCTCTCCATCCAAATTATAGAAGGCCATCAGAGGGGTTGCCCGGACCCGGTTCTTCTTCTCTGCAAACACCTTCTCTGCCATCGGTGTGCCGGAAAAGTCGCTAATCTCCACCTCTCCCTTTACATTGACCCGATAGTTCTGGAACTGCTCCTGATAATAATCCTGCACCCTCCCCTGGTTAAGGATGGTCGCCTTCATCCGTGCACAGAAGGGGCAATTATCCTCCTCAAAAAAGAGGAAAACCCCCTTCTTGTTCTCCTCTCTGGCAATCTCCAGCTCTTCGGAGTAATCCCCAAAGGAGGAGTGAAAAAAAGCCCCCGGATCTCTGATCTCCCCACTCTCCCCCGCCCATGTAATCGCTGAGAAAAAGAGCACCAAACCAGCCCCTAGCCAACGGTAGTTCCCCATTTCGACCCTCCTCCATAGTTCTAGACTCCATTTCAATGGTAGCATAGATATTATGACAACCATTCGACAACAAGACCTCATTTCCAGTATTGCCGACGCGCTGCAATATATCTCTTACTACCACCCTACTGACTTTATTCAGGCAATGGGAGAGGCCTGGGAACGGGAAAAATCTCCTGCCGCAAAGGATGCCATTGCCCAGATTCTGATGAACTCAAGGATGTGTGCCGTGGGCAAACGCCCCATCTGTCAGGATACCGGGATTGTGGTGCTCTTTCTGAAGGTGGGGATGGAGGTGCGCTGGGAGAGTGAGCTGTCACTGGAGGAGATGGTCAATGAGGGGGTACGTCGCGCCTATCTGAACCCGGATAACCCGCTGCGTGCCTCGATACTTGCTGACCCGGCCGGTGCCCGTACCAATACCCGTGATAATACACCCGCAATCATCCATACAGAGATCGTCCCCGGTGAGCAGTTAGAGGTTATCGTGGCCGCCAAAGGGGGGGGGTCTGAGAACAAGGCCCGCTTTGCCAACCTCAGCCCCAGTGCCAATGTTGCCGACTGGGTGGTAGAGCAACTGCCCTCAATGGGGGCAGGCTGGTGTCCTCCGGGAATCCTCGGTATCGGCATTGGGGGCACAGCCGAAAAGGCGATGTTGATGGCGAAAGAGTCACTGATGGAGCCGGTAAATATCCATGAGCTTCGCCAACGAGGAGCCAGGGGGCGTGCTGAAGAGCTACGGCTGGAGATTATGGAGCGAGCCAATGCGCTGGGGATTGGTGCCCAGGGGTTAGGGGGCATCACCACGGTACTGGATGTAAAGATTAAAGAGTGTCCCACCCATGCCGCCTCTCTGCCGGTTGCGATCATTCCCAACTGTGCCGCCTCACGACATCTTCACTTTACCCTCGATGGCTCTGGCCCGGCCACCCTCCTCCCCCCCTCGCTGGATGAGTGGCCCGACATTGAGTGGCAACCCGCTGCAGACGCACGTAAGGTCAATCTCGATACCCTGACCGCAGCAGAAACTGAGCAGTGGAGACCGGGGGATACCCTACTCTTGAGTGGAAAATTGTTAACCGGGCGGGATGCTGCCCACCAACGTATCACCGAGCTGCTGGAGTCTGGTGAGGGGCTTCCCGACGGTGTTGACCTCAGCAACCGGATGATCTACTACGTGGGGCCGGTTGATCCGGTCGGGAGTGAAGTGGTAGGGCCCGCCGGCCCCACCACCGCCACCCGGATGGATCGTTTTACCGAGATGATGCTGGAGCAGACCGGACTCCTCGGCATGGTGGGCAAGGCCGAGCGGGGGCCGGCCACCATTGATCTGATCAAACAGCACCGCTCCGTCTATCTAATTGCGGTCGGTGGTGCCGCCTACCTGGTTGCCAAGGCGATCAAGCAGTCACGTATCCTCGCCTTTGAGGAGCTGGGAATGGAGGCGATCTACGAGTTTGAGGTGGAAGATATGCCCGTCACCGTTGCGGTTGATAGCCGGGGGGAGTCACTCCACCAGAGTGGCCCAGCGGCATGGAAGGTCGTCCCCATAAGTTGAGGGCTAATGTGACTCCCCCTCTCCGGCATGGGAGAGGTAGAGCGCAAGCCCGATCAGGGCGATCCCCCCTGCCATATAGAGCAGATCCAGGGGGGTTCTGAACTCCATAGAGAAGGTGTATTCGAAAAACTTGACGATCAGGATCATCAAAATCACCTTGGCCAGGCGGGTCTTGAGATCATCCAGACTCTGGATTAACAGAACATTGGATGAGGTCTCTGAACCCTCTGCCGCGCCGATATCACCGATAAACAGCTCATAGAGTCCCAAAGAGAAGATCAGCAACACGGTCGCCAACAGGTAACCATCCACAATCTCAACAATATGGGTCACGGTCTCTCCATGAAGCACCGTCCGTGCATCAACCTCCAGAGCCGGAGAGGCATAGTGGGTCAGGTGAGTCACCATATAGAAGGCATCTACCGTTGCCATATAGAACATCGCCATCGCCGCCAGCAGACTAGAGATCACTGCCGTCAATACCACAAGGCGACTGCTCCAGAGAAAATGTTCAAACAGCTTTGCCAGTGACCTCATTTTGTACTCCTACATACAATAGTTATGATGATTCTAGACTGCCTCTACAGGGAGTACTAGCTCTAAAAATAGTAATTTAGCGATACCGCACCAACTCACGCAGTAGTACAGTGGCATAACTACCGGCGGGCAGCCAGAAACTCAGCTCTAACTGCTCCGGATCGGGCCAACGCCACTCTAGCTGTCGGGGCAGCAGACGCAGGGCACGACGATCCTGTTCCAGCCCCGCCTGTTCCAGCCCCTCTCCCAGCTCCTTTCGCTCAGCAACGACAGCCTGTTCCAGTAGCGCCACCTCTCCCCAACTCTCCAGCGCTCCCCGCCCCCAGAGAGGCCCGGTGGGGTGAATATCGTGCTCGGCAATCCGCTGTTCAATCTCTGCATCGATCTGTTCTACCTGGAAACGGGCACGGCTTCTGTTAAGTGCAAAGAGATCCCCTGCCAATGGCTGGTCCCAGCTTCCGGCCTCTACCCGTCGACCACAGAGCTGATTAAAGAGTTCCGAACGTACCGCAGAGAGTAGCAGCCCCTTCTCATGCCGCCCTCGGGGGCGATAGTTGCGCTGAAACATCTGTAGTGCCCGCTCTACATTCTGCCCTCCCCGACCAAAGCGCTGCTCTCCAAAGTAGTTAGGAATCCCCCGCTCTCTGATCTGTTGTAGCCGCTGCTCCACTGCGGCCTGATCCCCCTCCAACGCTCTCAGCTGTAGCTGAAAATGGTTACCCTGCAGTGCCCCTCTACGCAGTTTACGGTGGTGGGGCACAACCTGCAGCAGTGTCAGCCGTTGCCCCTCTGGAGGCAGTCTCTCCAGTTCAGCCCACTCTGGCTCCTCTTTTCCGGCAATATCGACCGAGAACCATTGGCGAGTGACCGCATAACGGTCCTTGAGTCCCGCCAACCCCACATCCCGTTTTTTGATCCCGACCAATTTGGCTAGCTGGGTTGCAACCCAGTCACTATTAATATCCCGTTTCTCGATCTCCACCATGCGGTGCTGCCCCTCCCCTGAGGGGGAGAAACCGAGATCCTCAACCACACGAAAATCCTCCGGACACCCTCGTACTGTGGCCGTGGCCACCGGGCCACCGTGGGCATAGGGAAGTGCACTCATTCGATCCATTCAATCAATCACTCAATAGCAGGGTGATCGCATGGACAGCAACCCCTTGCCGCTGTCCAACAAAACCCAGTTTTTCGGTAGTGGTCGCTTTTACACTGATCTGTTTCAGTGCCACCTGCAGATCTTCTCTCAACCGCTGACGCATCGCTAAAATATGGTCCATCAATTTCGGAGCCTGCGCCACAATGGTGAGATCCACATTGCCAACCCGATACCCCTCTGCAGCAATACGCCGAACCACCTCGCGCAGAAAGATCCGGCTATCCATATTCCTGTATTGCTCATCCTGGTCGGAAAAGAGCTGTCCGATATCCCCCAGCGCGGCCGCTCCCAGCAGTGCATCACAGAGCGCATGTATCGCCACATCCCCATCGGAGTGGGCCTTGAAACGGCGATTATGGGGTACCTTAACCCCGCAGAGTATCAGGTGGTCGCCTGGCTCAAAGGCGTGTACATCAAAACCGTGGCCAATTCTCACTGCGCTCGACTCCTCTGCAAAATCTCCTCTGCCAGTATTAGATCGCCCGCCTGGGTCACTTTCAGGTTGGTTGCGCTCCCCTCTACCAGTTGTGGCCGGAAACCGGCACGCTCAATAGCCTGAGCATCATCCGTCACAACAGAGCCATCCTTCCGACACTGCTGCAGCGCATCCCGTAACATCCCTAGACGAAACAGCTGTGGGGTCAGGGCTCGCCAGAGTACTGTGCGCTCTACGGTCTCAATAATCTCTTGTTCCACTCCCGCACGTTTGATGGTGTCAGTAACCGGGGTCGCAAGAATCCCCCCTACCGGATGCTCCACCAGTGTGCGCACCAGCTGGCTCAAATCCTGATGAGTGAGACAGGGGCGAGCCGCATCATGGACCAGTACCCAGTCATCATCTTCCGCACGTTGACTCAACCACTCCAGCGCACTCAATACGGAGTCGGAGCGCTCTCTGCCACCCTCCACCTGTTGAATACGCTCTGGGGCACTCCACGCTAAAGCAGGCCACCAGGGGTCATCGAGCGCAGTGGCCACCACCACTTTTTCTATCACATCGAGAGAGAGCAGCCGCTCAATACTCTGCTGAATAACCGTTGATGTCGCGAGGGGCAGGTACTGTTTGGGGCGGTCAGCATTCATCCGTGCGCCGACTCCTGCGGCCGGAACCACCGCCCAGATCACTGGATCACCTCTGCGCACTGGCCACGCTCATTGCGACCCCTCTTTTCCAGAGTATCGACCATCGAGACCACATAGAGCTCTCCCGGCTTCACCATTCCCAGCTCACTCCTGGCCCGCTCTTCCAGCGCCTCTTTACCACTTTTAAGGTCAATTACCTCTGCCCGTAGCTCACGGTTACACGCCTCTAACTGCTGGTTCAGCTCAATCTGCCGCACGATATCCTCCTCCATCTCCCAGAGATAAGGCACCCCTTTGGGGCCAAGCCAGAGCTTGTATTGCAACACGAAAAACAGCAGTAGCAGTGCCACCATCCAGTGGCGAAGGGTGATGGCTACACCACGAATCCTCCAGCCTGGGAGCTTACCGGGCAAGAGTCTGACCAGCCCCTATCCTCTCAGGTGAGGCAGGTTATAGAAGGCCCCGAGTCCGGCATACACAGCCTCCTCTCCCAGCTGCTCCTCAATCCGGATTAACTGGTTGTATTTGGCAATACGGTCTGAGCGGGAGAGTGATCCAGTCTTAATCTGTCCGGCACCGGTGGCTACTGCCAGGTCGGCGATAGTAACGTCCTCGGTCTCACCACTACGGTGGGATACCACGGCGGTATAGCCCGCATCCTGGGCCATCCGAATCGCTGCCAGCGTCTCAGTCAGGGTGCCGATCTGGTTGACCTTGATCAGAATAGAGTTACCAATAGACTTCTGAATCCCCTCTCTGAGAATTGTGGTATTGGTCACAAAGAGATCATCACCCACCAGCTGTATTTTATCCCCCAGCCGCTCGGTCAACTGCTTCCAGCCATCCCAGTCTCCCTCATCGAGCCCATCCTCAATGGTGAGAATGGGGTACTGATCCACCCAGCTGGCCAATACATCGATCATCCCGGTGGCATCCAATATTTTGCCCTCTGAGGCGAGGTTATACTTTCCCTGTTGATAAAATTCTGAGCTGGCGGCATCAATTCCCAGATAGATCTCACTACCCGCCTTGAACCCCGCCTTGTCGATGGCCTGCAAAATGACCTCAATCGCCGCCTCGTTGGAGGATAGGTTGGGGGCAAACCCTCCTTCATCACCAACGGAGGTATTCATCCCCTGTGCGGAGAGTACCCCTTTCAGGGCATGAAATATCTCGGCACCATAGCGTACCGCCTCTGTGATCGAGTCCGCACCCACAGGAACAACCATAAACTCCTGCAGGTCAATACTATTATCGGCATGCTCCCCGCCATTGATGATGTTCATCATCGGCACCGGCATCTTGTACCCCTGAGTACCCTCTGGCGTAAGGTAACGGTAGAGGGGTATTTTCTGCTCATTGGCGGCAGCATGAGCCACGGCCATCGATACCGCCAGCAGTGCATTGGCACCCAGACGCCCCTTGTTCTCCGTACCGTCCAGATCGATCATCATCTGGTCGATCTCCTGCTGTTCCGTGACCTCCATGCCTTTCAGGATCGTGTTGATCTCGCCATTGACGTTGGCAACCGCATTCAACACCCCTTTTCCACCGTAACGGCTCTTATCACCATCACGCAGCTCAACTGCCTCACGTGACCCGGTGGAGGCACCGGAGGGGACGGCAGCTCTACCCGTTGTACCGGAGGCAACGGTAACCTCTACCTCTACCGTTGGGTTTCCACGGGAGTCTATAATCTGGCGGGCAATAATATGGGTAATTTCTGACATGGCTGGGCTAATCCTATGCTTCTGTATTATTCTTGGAGTGGATGGTTTACTTTGATAACGGCGCATTATAGCAGAGAGTAGGGAAGCATCCGCTAATATGAAATGGTTAATCTTCCCTCTAAGTTTCAGCGCAAAATTCAACAGTAAAGGGCACCTATAAAACGTTTCACCGTTATGATTGCTGTTTTGGTTCGTATGGAGTCCAGATCAATGTACCGCCCAACTATTCAGACCGATGTACTGATTATCGGTGCCAGTGCCTCGGGGTTAATGTGTGCGATGGGGGCTGGGAGGCGGGGACGCAGGGTGGTTGTACTGGACCATGCGAACCGCGCAGGCAAGAAGATCCTCATCTCCGGGGGGGGACGTTGTAACTTCACCAATCAGGAGGTGAGTGCAGACCACTACCGCTCTCACAACCCCCATTTCTGCAAATCGGCACTCAGCCGCTTTACCCAGTGGGATTTTATTGCTCTGCTCGACCAATACCAGATCGCCTACCATGAGCGGGATCATGGCCGGCTCTTCTGTGACCACAGCGCCGGAGATATTCTCTCCATGCTGCTTGCCGAGTGTAGCAAGAGCGATGTTGAGATCTCCCTGAACCAGACAGTGGGGACGATTCGAAAGGAGGGGGAGACTTTTATCGTAGAGGCTGAAGAGGTCTGCTATCAGGCCGGGGCGCTGGTGATGGCCAGTGGCGGTCTATCTATTCCTAAAATGGGAGCCAGCCCCATTGGTTACAAGATCGCCAAACAGTTTGGCCACCATATCTGGCCCACCACAGCTGGACTGGTTCCCCTCACCCTGCAGAGAGAGGATAAGGAGAGGTTCGGACCACTCTCCGGGATTGCTGTGGAGGCGGTGGTACGGAGTGAACACCATCAGTTCCGAGAGAACATTCTCTTTACCCATCGTGGTCTGAGTGGGCCGGCTATTCTACAGATCTCCTCCTACTGGAACCCCGGAGAGTTTATCCAGATCAATTTTTTACCTGACCTTGATATGGCAGATCTCCTCAATAAAGAGCGGCTAATTCACCCCAAGAGTCAACTAAAAAGCATCATCAACCGCCTGCTACCCCGACGCCTGGTGCTCACCTTGCTCGGCCAAACACTGGCTGAGTCTACCCTGCACTCCCTTTCACCGAGTCAGCTGGATGAGGTCGCTGAACGGCTCCAGAATAGCTCACTTCAACCGAACGGAAGCGAGGGCTATCGAACCGCTGAGGTGACCCTGGGGGGGGTGGACTGTAACGAACTCTCCTCCAAAACGATGGAGTCCGCCAGGGTGTCGGGGCTCTATTTTGTGGGCGAGGTGGTGGATGTCACAGGCTGGCTGGGCGGCTACAACCTGCAGTGGGCCTGGTCATCCGGCTGGTCTGCCGGAGAGGTGGTGTAGGGCAACTGTAGATCAGCTCAGAGTTCCAACTCCGCAAACCCCAACCTTTTTACACTTTGATCAATCTCTTTCAGTGTCTCCAGCAGGGGTTCTATCTCCCCCAGTGGCCACGCATTGGGGCCATCACTCAGTGCCTGATCCGGGTTGGGGTGGGTCTCCATAAAGAGGCCGGAGATACCGGCCGCCACCGCTGCACGAGCCAGTACCGGGACAAATTCACGCTGCCCCCCGGAGCTTCCTCCCTGCCCTCCCGGGAGTTGTACCGAGTGGGTGGCATCAAAGACCACCGGACACTCCGTCTCACGCATCACCGCCAGTGAGCGCATATCAGAGACCAGATTATTGTAGCCGAAGCTGGCACCGCGCTCACAGACCATGATCTGCCCATTGCCGGTTGCCTTCGCCTTCTCGGTAACATTTTTCATATCCCACGGGGAGAGAAACTGCCCCTTCTTGATATTGACCGGCAGCCCCTGTCGGGCCACACTCTGGATAAAGTTGGTCTGACGGCAGAGGAAGGCGGGAGTCTGCAGCACATCGACGACAGCACTCACCTCGTCCAGTGGGGTATCTTCATGCACATCGGTCAACAGCGAGACGCCCAGTTGATCTTTCACCTTGGCGAGGATGGATAACCCCTCCTCCAACCCCGGTCCACGATAACTGGAGAGGGAGGTGCGGTTGGCCTTGTCGAAGGAGGATTTATAGATAAAAGGGATCCCCAGCCGGTCGGTGATCTCTTTTAATTGACCTGCGGTATCAAGGGCCAGCTGCTCGCTCTCGATCACACAGGGACCTGCGATCAGAAACAGTGATCGATCCACTCCAACCTCAACACCACATAGTTCCATTATCTATCTCTCTAATCCTGTTGTGCCTACTGTGAATAGTTTCATAAATTCCTACGCTACCCTCTATTTCCGTGCCTGTCGATATTGTAGCGCAGCACTGACAAACCCATTGAAGAGTGGATGTCCATCTCGTGGGGTAGAGGTGAACTCCGGGTGGAACTGGCAGGCCACAAACCAAGGGTGGTCACTCAGCTCCACCATCTCGACCAGTTCACCATCCACAGAGCGGCCGGAGAAATGCATGCCTGCCGATGCCAGAGGCTCGACCAACTGGCTATTGACCTCATAACGGTGGCGGTGGCGCTCCACCACCTGATCCACACCATAGAGCTTGTGAACCAGGGTATCGGCTCCCAGATTACAGGCCTGTCCACCCAGGCGCATGGTTCCACCCAGATCAGAATGTTCATCGCGCTGCTCAAGTGAGCCATCCGCCGCCTGCCACTCTGTTACCAGGGCGACCACCGGGTACGGGGTCTGCGGATCAAATTCGGTACTGTGTGCGCCGGCCATGTTCGCCATATGTCGCGCATACTCAATGACCGCAACCTGCATCCCCAGGCAGATTCCCAGATAGGGGATCTTCTTCTCCCGGGCAAACTGGACGGCTGCAATTTTCCCCTCCACCCCCCGTTTGCCAAATCCCCCCGGTACCAGAATCGCATCCAGGCCATCCAGACAGCTCACATCACAACGCTCCAGCGCCTCTGAATCGAGGTACTCAATTTTGACCTTGGTATCGGTATGGATACC
>Ga0233428_1002611_pt1 | contig 16629 bp, 15 predicted proteins | sample SI_118_April2016_4_FD_179890 | JGI IMG/M metagenome (GOLD analysis project Ga0233428, IMG submission 179890) | Seawater microbial communities from Saanich Inlet, British Columbia, Canada - SI_118_April2016_120_MG | ecosystem: Environmental > Aquatic > Marine > Inlet | place: Canada: British... | reverse complement strand
CCAATGACCACCGGCTGATGGTGGAGCGCTCCGAGGCCGTCATTGAGGGGAGCGAAATCCTGCGGCAGAAGCTGGGGGCTCAACGCGCCACGATTGGTGTCGAAAAGAATAAACCCGAGGCGATCGAGGCACTGAAACAGCAGCTCACTCGACAACCGGAACTACCGATCACCCTCTCTGCACTGGAGGTAAAATATCCTCAAGGGGCGGAGAAGATGTTGATTCAGTCGGTCTACGGCAGAGAGGTTCCGGCCGGACAGCTACCGCGAGATATTGGAGTTGCGGTCAATAATGTAGGCACTATCGTCGCGATTGCTGACCTTTTCAGGAGCGGCTCACCGCTGATTGAACGGGTGGTCACTGTCGCCGGTCCCGGTATGGATCAACCCGCTAACCTGTTGGTACCGCTCGGTACGCCCATACGGGATGTACTCCGTTTTAGTGGCGGCCTCAATGAGCAGACCCGTGAAATCATTATGGGAGGGCCGATGATGGGGTTCCCCATCGCCAGCCTCGATGTGCCGATTCTGAAAGGCAGCTCTGGCATCCTCGCCTTTACCGAGGCAGAGACCGCCCGTCCCCATGAGTACCCCTGTATTCGCTGTGGTCGCTGCCTGGAGGCGTGTCCCTACTTCCTCAACCCATCACGACTGGCACTACTGAGCCGCAGCCGACGCTATGAAGAGACCACAGAGTATCATGTGATGGATTGCGTGGAGTGTGGTGCCTGTAGTTTTGCCTGCCCCTCCAATATTCCGATTGCCCAGTTGATCCGTACCGCAAAGGATAATCTGCGACAACATCCCGTTGAGAAGGTGGCTTGAATATGGAGGCGACGATTGTGCAACCTCGTTCCCCGGTTACACGACCTCGTTCCTCGGTTGAATCAATCAGCGCTTGCTCATACCATTGTTCAATACCATTACCCCTACTGAATTCTCATCCCCCCATTAACCGATGAAAAATAGCGATCCCGATCTTTTATTGCAATCTGCACCACTACTGAGGCAGGGGCTGACTATCCCGACCGCAATGCGAGATGTGCTGTTGGCTCTGCTGCCTGCACTACTGGCGGGCATCTGGTACTTTGGTCTCAGCGCTCTGCTGGTGGTCGTTGCCGCCACCCTGGGTGCCGTGGTAACGGAGTGGCTTTTTACCCCAAAAGAACAGCGTGCCGTAGCGCTGGGGGATGGCAGCGCAATCCTTACCGGTGTTCTGCTTGGGATGACCCTTCCCCCCGCTCTGCCGTTGTGGATGGCATGGATCGGAGGTGCCGTTGCGATTGGCCTAGGCAAGATCATCTGGGGGGGGCTCGGCAACAATCTCTTCAACCCGGCGATTGTTGGTCGTGCATTCCTCCTCGGCACCTTCCCCATTGCGATGACTACCTGGCATCTGGCGGGCGGCCCGGAGAGCTTTTTCCAGCTCCACCCCAGCACCCTCACCCTCCCCTTTATGCAACCGCCGCCCCTGGATGGTATCAGTGCGGCGACCCCACTGGGGCTGATGAAGTTTGAGCAGACCGATACCCCGATCTTTGCGCTGATGTTTGGTAACACCTCTGGCTCGCTCGGTGAGACCAGTGGCCTGCTGCTGATGGTCGGTGGACTCTATCTGCTGCTGCGACGGGCACTGGAGTGGCGTATCCCGCTGGCAATCTTCCTCTCTGCCGGACTATTTACCCTGCTGCTGCAACAGCTTGATCCTCTCCGTTTCCCTGACATTCACTTCACCCTCTTTTCGGGGGGAATGCTACTGGGAGCCATCTATATGGCGACCGACCCCGTCACCTCTCCCATCACCCCCAAAGGGGCATGGTACTTCGGTATTGGTATTGGCCTGCTGGTGGTGCTGATCCGCAACTTTGGCGGACTGCCTGAAGGGATGCTCTATGCCATCCTATTGATGAATGCAGCCACCCCATTGATCAACCGTTACACTCAGCCTCAGGTTTTTGGGAGGCACCAGTAATGGCTCAGAACAGCCCTCAGACTCCAGAGCAGGCATCAGAGCCCTCCTCTTTCCGTCTCGCCGCTACGCTGGCGATAGCGGGTCTGATCTCCGGTATCGCCATTGTCGGTATCTATGAGTTAACCCTCCCCACCATCACCTACAACAAGGCCGAGGAGCTGAAGGCGGCGGTATTCAAGGTACTGCCGGGCGTGGTGGAGATGAAAAAGTACCAGATGGAGAGCAATGGCCTACGCATCCGTAATGAAAAAGGGGGCGATGAGCGTACCCTCTATGGCGGCTATAACCAGCAGGGGGAATTTGTCGGCTACGCCATCCCCAGTGCTGGCCCCGGATTTCAGGACACCATCGGAATACTTTACGGCTATATCCCCGCACAACGCAAGGTGGTTGGCATGGAGATTCTGGAGAGCCGTGAGACTCCGGGGCTGGGGGACAAGATCTACAAAGACCTCTACTTCGTCTCCAACTTTGAGAATTTATCAATTGACCCGGAGATTGTCACGGTCAAGAAGGGGTTGAGAGAGGCCCCGAATGAGGTGGATGCGATTACCGGTGCCACCATCTCCTCCAAGGCGGTGGTGCGAATCATCAATGAGGGCAACCAGCGCTGGATACATAACCCGGAAAACAGAATTCCTAACCACGGGATTCCACTCCCTGAGAAGAGGAACCCGTAACGATGGCAACACCCACGACTCCCTACGAAGAGATGATGAAGGGGCTATGGCGAGAGAATCCCGTCTTTATTCAGGTATTGGGAATGTGTCCGATGCTGGCCGTAACCAACAGCGCTGTCAATGCGTTGGCTATGGGGCTGGCGACCCTGTTTGTGCTGGTCGGTTCCAGCTTTCTGGTTTCGGTGATGCGTCTTCTGATACCGAAACAGGTACGAATCTCCAGCTACATTATCATCATCGCCACCTTTGTTACCATCATCGACTACAGCCTGCTCGCGCTCTTCCCCAAGATTCACAAAGAGCTGGGTGCCTTTATCCCGCTGATCACCGCCAACTGTCTCATCCTTGGTCGACAGGAGGCCTTTGCCTCACGCAATGGGGTCGGCCGTGCGGTGATGGATGCGGTGGGGATGTCCATGGGTTTTCTTTTTGCACTACTGGCACTGGGCGGGGTACGTGAGATTTTGGGTGATGGGGCGCTATTTGGGATCAACCTGTTTGGCCCTAACTTTGAACCCTGGGTGATCATGATTCTGCCACCAGGTGGCTTTCTCACGCTGGGGCTGATCCTGCTCTTTTTCAACTGGATCACGGAGAAGCGCAAAATGCAGCAGTTGAAATTTCAGCTCAGTGCGGAGAAGGTGTAATGGAGGGACAAAACCGTGACTGATGCCACCCTGCAAAACTTCCTATGGATCTTTATCAGCGCCCTGCTGGTCAACAACTTCGTACTCGCCTACTTCCTCGGCCTCTGCCCCTTCCTCGGTGTCTCCGGCAAGCTGGAGACCTCTGTTCGACTCGGATTTGCCACCACCTTTGTTCTGATCATCACCGCAATCTGTGGCTGGGCCCTCAACACCTATGTCCTGCCCCATGCCCCCTACCTGCGCCTGATCACCTTTATTGTGGTGATCGCCAGCACCGTCCAGTTTATCGAGATGCTGATCAAGAAACTGAGCCCCTCCCTGTTTCGTTCACTCGGCATCTTTCTCCCCCTGATCACCACCAACTGCGCCATCCTTGGTCTCGCAATCTTTGCCACCAACCGCAATTACGGGTTGATGGAGAGCTTTGTCTATGCACTGGGTGCGGGTGGTGGCTTCACCCTTGCGCTGGTGTTGATGGCTGGGCTGCGTGAAGAGAGCGAACTCTCCGATGTACCCACCCTGATTCAGGGCACCGCCTTCAATCTGATTATTGCCGGTATTCTTTCGATGGCTTTTATGGGCTTTGCAGGGCTGTTTAACTCATGAGTGGCACCCGATGAGTTATATTCTGCCCATCCTCTCCCTGGTTGCCCTGCTCTTCGGCTGGGTACTGTTTCAGGAGTGGCTGAAACGCAGAGATCCTGAACAGTTTGGATACAAGCCTGGCTGTGGTGCCTGCGCCAACAAAGAGGGCTGTGCCCAGCCGAAACCCATTCACCCTGTCCAACAACTACAACCTCCCCCAAAGCATCAAAGTAGCCAAGATATCGTATAGCAAAACTCTTTGTCCCTTTGGGTAAACAGAATAACGACCCCTATGAGCCTACAATCCAGAAAAATTGCACTTGTTGGCGGTGGCCAGATCGGTACCGCACTCGCCCTGATGATCACCCAGAAAGACCATGCGGAGGTGGTCATCGTGGATCTGCCCAAGGCCGTTGACCCCATCCGGGGAAAGGCCCTTGATATCATGGCACTGCGCCCCCATGCCGGGGTGGATGTGGAGATCACCGCCACCAGTGATTACACCGAGATTGCCGATGCCGAGGTGGTCATTGTCACTGCAGGCATCCCCCGTAAAGCGGGAATGAGCCGTAATGACCTATTGGAGATCAACCGGGGGGTGATTGAGTCAGTCGCCAAGCAGGTCGCACAACATGCCCCTAATGCCTTTGTCGTGCTATCCACTAACCCGGTGGACACCATGTGTCAGGTTTTCCAGAGGCACTCTGGCTTCCCCAAGAGTCGGGTCATTGGGCTCTCCGGGGCACTCGATAGTGGCCGCTTCCGCCTCTTTATCGCAATGGAGACCGGCTTCTCTGCCAAGGATGTCTCCTGTATGGTGATGGGTGGGCATGGTCCGGCGATGATCCCCCTCACCCGTACGGCAACGGTGGGCGGTATCCCGATTCAGACCCTGCTCTCTGAACAGAAGATTGAGGAGATTGTGGAGCGCACCCGCCACGCCGGTACCGAGATCGTGCAACTGCTTGGTCAGGGCAGCGCCTACATCAGCCCCGCCTCTGCGATCATGGAGATGGTTGAGGCCTATCTCTACAACAAAAAACGGTTGATCGCCTCATCGGTACTGTGTGAGGGGGAGTATGGTATCAATGACTGCTTTATCGGTGTCCCCTGTGTGATTGGATCGGGAGGTGTGGAGAAGATTGTTGAGATGGAGCTGACCCGGAGCGAGCAGGAGCAGTTGCAGCACAACTATCAGGTTCTGCAGGAGAACCTGGAACAGATCGCTGAGGAGAATTAAGGGCACCTCTAAAAATAGTGATTTTTCTGTGAGTGCAAGAAAGCACCGCACGGAGAGCCGCAGTGTACATGCGGGTACATGAGGACTCGAGTACGGAGCTGACGCAGCAATCACCGAAAAAGTGCATTTTTAGAGGTGCCCTTAATTTTCAGCTTAATATTCACTTAAGTTTTGATCCCCATAATGGAGTCCATACCCTTTGTATTCACCAACAAAAGATGGAGAAAATTATGTCCAATCCAACCAATGAGCCCGTAAAGTCCACCATCCGCTGGGGCACCCTCCTGACCATCCTGGCGCTTGCACTCTCACCAATCAGCATCGATTACCAGGGAGCCATTTACCTGACAACGGCAATGGCTGATGATGACGGGGATAGAGACGATGATGATGACAGTGGTGACGATGATAATGACCGAGACGAGCCGCACAATGAGATAGATGATGACGATAATGATAGCGATGAGCACCAGACGAGTGGGCACCAGGAATATGATGACGATGACAGTGAAGAGAGCTCAGATCACTCTACTGATGATTCAGCCTCCCATACAGAGGTAGAGAGCCACCACGATTCTAGCCACACCGATACAGAGACAGACACTGATCATGATGTCGATACTGACGAGGAGTTCACTACTCTCTCCATATCCACCGGTCAGGCCACCTATAACCCGGCAACAGCCTCTATCCATGTGCCCGCCCTTGATTATGAGTCACTATTTGGCACGACCGTCTACTCCTTTGATATGCAGCAAGAGATACTCGGTAACTCCTCCAGCTTTGTAATTAACCAACGCTCTATTCGCCTGCAAGATGATACCGTTACGGCAGCACATTCAACCTTATCCAATGGTGTCCTCACAATTCCTGCTGTAGAGGTACCGACAGTGGCGGGGACAATAATTTACTGGTTATCCATGCAGAATTCAGCGACTGCCCCTTACAGCTTTGAGCTGGTAAATTACGGGATCATTGAGTAGATCAACACTAACCCTTTAGGGCACCGCTGAAAACAGATATTCAGCGGTGCCCTAAAGGGTTAGAATAGAGACTATTCAACCGGAGAGCAGCGATGTCAAAAAAGAGTAAGGTGCCGTACAACAGAGCATTGAAGAGGGTCGTCGGAGCCGTTGCAGGGGTATCCCTATTGGTGGGTGGTGCCGTGATCAGCAACAAGAGCGTAGAGGCGGCAGATCTGGTGGTCTATAAAAGCCCCTCTTGTGGATGCTGTGGTGCATGGGTAGAGCATCTGAAAGAGAGTGGTCTCTCGGTTGAGGTGAATAACCGGCAAGATATGAATCAGGTAAAGTCTGAACTGGGTATCCCCCAACACCTTCGATCCTGCCATACGGCAAAGGCGGGGAAGTATGTAATCGAGGGGCATGTACCCGCTGACCTGATTGCCAAAATGTTGAAAGAGAAGCCCGCAATCAAGGGGCTTACTGTCCCTGGAATGCCGATGGGTTCACCGGGTATGGAGGGGCCAAGAAGCGACCCTTACGACATACTGGCCATTCAAAAGAGTGGGGGCACCCAGATCTACGCCAGCAGAAACCAGTAGAGGAAGGTAACGATTCAGCTTGCAACTCAAAAGATATCGGAGTCTGCCATATTGTAATAGAAGTTCTGATCGATCCACTCACTGCTAATATCCGGGTGATAACTACGAAAGACCGGCACCATATCATCCGGGGTATGCGCCTCCCGGAACCCTAGCTGACGAAATAGCAGAAGCTCCAGAGAGGCCGAAGAGAACCATGTATCGACCTGTTTAACTCCAATACCCGATAACTTTTGACATACTTGCCCCCAAAAGTTGGCTGCCTCACCGGATCGGTTGTCAGGAAAATGGAAGTCCACCAGATAAGCGCTGGAGTGGTCGACCGATAACACAACATAACCATCGATACGGTCTGAAAGAAATTGTGAATAGCCCCAGATCTGATAATGCCGGTTTGGGTGCTCAATAAATCGCCAGTTCAGGAATTTGGCGTCATGGACGACTGCGAGCTTATATCGCTTCGACTGCTGCAACCATAACGGGTCAAAACAGTCCCCAAATCGCTCAATGACTCCTACCTCCCCCAGTGGCTGGGACTCATAAGTGCTCTGCTGAGCGCTGACTCTACAACGAAGATAGTGCCAACGGCTGAATGGACGATGGCCCATAAAGAGTCTACCCAGGCGATAATGCCGCTGAGAGGGAAAACCATATTGAATGGCACTCTCTCCCGCTCCCGCCCCTGCCCACTGCTTGACAAACTGGTTAAAGGTCTCCACCACCACCCCCCCTCTTCGTCCCCCATGACGAAATTTTTGGACACTGAAAGTGTCCATATTATGACCAACAAATAACGCCCCTCTTTCGGAACAGGCTTGATGCAGGGTACAGGCGTAGTGGGCAGCTAACTCCCCCGTCTGACTCCAGGCCAACATGATTCGTGCCCCCTGGGGAGAGTGACGGTAGAGCCACTCCCACTCCTGCAGCGTACGTTGCTTCCCAAAAACGGTGAAGAACGCCTCAAGAATCTTTTTCTCATCGCCATCCTGATAGGGTTGAACGCTGAATTCAGCTGACATTCAACATCCGTGTCTCATGAAAGCGAACCTCATAGCGTGAAAAATATCGCTCTTTCAGTGCATCTCCCCACTTCTCACGCATGACGCTCTGCGCATGAGCCAACATGGCCTGCTTTTCTGAATGATCGGCAACCTCATTGTAGGTCACATTCTCGTGATGAATCAGCTCTGCCCCATAAACCTGAACAATACGCCAGCCGTGGTCTCGTGCATTCAGGCAGAAATCCACATCATTGAATGCCACCGGGAGCTGCTCATCAAAACCACCACAATCCTGCCACACCTCACGCTGAAACAGCATACAGGCTCCCGTTACCGCAGAAACATTGCGGGATACACTCAGCTCGCCCTTCCCCCCCCACTCGGAAATATTGGTCGCCACAAACTCCATATCCGTCCGAATCCCGTTATGTTGTGGCTCACCACTCGGATAGAGGAGCGTGGCACCCACGACCCCCACCCCCTCAAGCAGAAGATAGCGAACCATCTGCTGCAACCACCCCTTCTCAAGCGGCTTGACATCATCATTGAGACACAAGATCAGGGGGTTCTCACTGTTGACGATGGCCTGATTATTCAGTGCAGCCCAGTTGAAAGCACTATTATCATCAAGGATGGTGACCTCTCTCCTCTGCTCTATCAGCCCCTTCAGATAGACTCTCATCGCCTCATCAGGCCGATTGGCGAGCAGAAAAATCCGCCTGTTCGGGTAGTCCGTCGTGTGCCATAACCCCTCCAGACAGGCATGAAGCCCCCGGACATTCGTATGGGTGGGGATCACAATATCCACCGCCGGGAGCTCTCCGCTATCCCACAGCGGAACAAAACCAATACCCTCCCGATTGGCCTGTATCTCAACCTGTTCCAGCCCCCGCCCCAGAAGATGGCTCTTCAGCAGGGATTGGGCGGCATCCACAGCCCAGGGCTTTGTATCCATCGCGTACGCAACAGAGCTACGGGTAGCTCGCCAGTCATAGAGTGGCTCGGAAATATGTGCGACCTGTTCTGCAGCTATCCCTCTCTCCATCAGCGCCAACAGAAGTGCCCAGTCCTGTGAGCCATCAAAGGCAGTATCAAGCCCGTCCACCGCCTCCATCCAGTCACGCCGAACAATCGTCAGATGGTTGATGTAGTTGTGGTGGAGCAGTGTTTCTGGTGACCAGTCCGGTTTATGGTTGATATCCATCACCTGCCCTGCATGGTCAATCTTACGGCTATCCGTATAGAGCAGAACCGTGTCACTGCGCTGTTGTAGTGCAAGTGCAGAACGTAACAGCGCCTCAGGGTGGAGCAGATCATCATGATCAAGAAATAGAACGTAAGGGGCCTGCCCCAGCGCTAGGGCATCATTGGTTGCCACTGAGATGCCTCCTCGCTCCTCTCTGTAGAGTATTTTGAGGCGACGGTCTGCTTTAAAGTGAGGATCCCCCCTTAACGCCTCAAGAATAGTGCGTACCTCCTCTTTTTCAGAGGCATCATCGACAATACAGAGTTCCCATCCCGGATAGAGTTGATTCCGTACTGACAACAAGGTTTGTCGCAACAGCGTCGGATCGGTATCACAGACGGGCAAAAGGATAGAGAAGAAGGTCTCCTCTGGTAGACCACGACAGATCATCCGGGCAATACCCATACGTCCCGACTCTTCTATGCCCAACGCCTTACAACCTTCCCCCAACAGATCTTCAAGTGTCTGGTACTGATCAATCTGCTGCGTCAACCGCCCTATGTTTGATTGATCCGTGATCTGCCCCGCCTTCAACTCATTAATTTCATCCTCATAATTCTCGTTGAGTTGTGCGAGTGCAGAAAAATTTTCTGCGCTCAGCCGTGATTGAATTTTATCCAACACAACCGCCGTCCACTCCAAATAGCCGCGATCAGCGTGTATCTCATCAATATTCTGATCACCCTTTTGACTATATATCCTGTACTCACAAGAGAGCGTATCGACATGACCAAAGTGTTTATTGGAACCCGCAAAACGGGCCAGCATATCCCAATCTTCATAGGCTTCAAGCGCCTCATCGAACCGATTTCCATGAAATAATCCAGCACGAAAGAGCAGAGAGTGGATCGGTATCACATTCCCCAGCAGTAGCCGTTGAGGAGACCAAACCTGGTTGATCTCCTCGAAAACCTGCTGCCGATATACCTGATTCCCTTCACGACGACAGCCCACCAGGCGATACCCACCATAAACCAGATCTAGGGTAGGCTGTGCCTGCAGCTCCGATAGCAGATCTGCAAAATGTCCCGGATAGAGCACATCATCATGGTCCAGGAAGGCAATATATTCACCACGCGCTGCATCCAACCCGAGGTTAAGGTTATAACTTCTTGATGCCTTTCCCTCTAATAGCCGGATATCAAGCTGATTGAATGGCTCTAAATCCGGGCGCTCACTGCCAAACCAGACCACCAACACCTCAAACTGATCATAGCGCTGGAAAAGCAGACTACTCAGTGAGTAGTGAAGAAAGGGGAGGTCATCTGAACGCACAATGACCGAGATCAGCGGCCTTGCGGCAAAGAAATTCTCATACTGTCCATCCCACTCATACTGGAGATAGGCCTCCGCAGCCTCATACCCCCCGGCCACACCACGTAAACGGGAGAAGAGCCGGAGCTGCTCGACATAATCTTTTTTCTGTACTTGTGATTGCGACTGATGTGCCGCCATTGCGTTCAGCTGTTTCTCCAGTACATCACTGGTATCAAAGTAGTAGTTGACCGGGTCTAGTGGTCGCTCGGTCTCATAGAAGAGCAACTCACCTTCCCACTCCCCCTCCAGTGCCTTGAGCAGACCTCTGGTGACTCTGCGGTGATCAGGGTGCTCTTCCGATGGGTGGGGAAGCAGGATTTGACCTGGCCTGATCTCTGCAACAATACCTTGATAACGGGTAAGAATATCCCCACTCATCGGTACCGCGCTGTCACGATATCCCCAGAACTCAAACTCCTCAACCCCGATCTCTGCCAGACCCGCACGACTCTCGTTCTCACGTAGCTGAGCCCCCTTTGCGGTATGGACTAAATCCTGAGCCACACCACGCCCACCATCCGTCACAATCACAACAAAGATGTCATTTCCAGACTCGCGCATGCTCGCCAGATACCCTCCAGATCCGAGTATTTCATCATCGGGATGTGGAGAAAAAACAAGAATAGAGTGTCGTCTCAAAGGGGGGGATCCTATTGACAGAAAAAACAGTGAGTCGAGCCATTCACCGGAGTGAAAAAGCAGTGAAGAGTACCTCTAAAAAATGAACTGATCAGAAGTACCCTGAAATCAAGCGGGGAATATCGATCTATCCACGACAAAAATAGTATAGTTTGAGGATACTCACGTCAAGTGACCCGCCCATAGAGTGAGGCCATTACTTCATCCAGAAACCGCCGCTTACGCCTCTTTTTCGCGCTCAACCGAGTTAAGATAATGTAGCGATTATTTTGATATAAAGTGCTTGCGAGCTGGAAACGAAACTCCTACAATGTCTGCCTCGTTTAACGGGGCTATAGCTCAGCTGGGAGAGCACCTGCATGGCATGCAGGGGGTCGGCGGTTCGATCCCGCCTAGCTCCACCAATTATCAATCAAACCATTGTTTATCAATGGTTTTTTTGTTTATGATTCACTGCACCAAATTTTGCCTCCCGTTTTAGCGGAGAGTGGGAAGATCTTCTCCAGCACACACCAGAGCCTATCGGTTCTGAATCGTATCGCAGCTGGATCTGGTATGGTGGGCGTCTACAGCAATGACAAGAGCATATTGAGGCAGTGCTCAACGATGATCAGGAGAGTAGCAATGAATAATCGAGTGGCTGTGGTACGCCCCTATTTCAATTGCATCAAAAATCAGCGGGTCGCCCAGGAAACCAAGCGGTTTGCATAGCCTGTTGAGCAGCGTGGTTAAGGTTTGGAATACTCCAAAACTGCACCACCGTATTCTGCTGATTGCAGCCATCGTTGGCGGTACGGTCACATCAGCACATCTCCTGTTGGGTGAACAGCTGAGTTCAAACCAGTGGCTGTTATTCCATATGAGCATACCGGCACTGGTCTTCTTCTACAGCGTAGCCTCTGCGGGTGGAAAGTGCCTGAATATACCGATGATCTTTAAAGGTGTGGTCACAGTCACCACCGTGACCCTGGCGTTCTCATTTATCAACAGCTTTAGCTTGCCACTACTTATAGTGCTGCTGAGTAACGTAGCGGTGCCGGCGATTGTCTCAACGTTGGGTACGGCCTCTGCACATAGTCAGGAAACCTCAGTCTGCGCATAGTCAAAGGTTCCCTAAACCGTTATAGGGCACCTCTAAAAAGATCAACAAAAACCAAAAACCCGTTTGATCTTCTCAATAAACTCACTCATTAGTGAACTCTGTTCGGTCTCAATTTGAGCCGTGGTGGCACGATTCATGAAGTTAGAGTTCTGGAGTTGTCTTTCAGCCAGCGCAAGACTCAGCTCCTCCATAACCTGGGGGCGTTGATGCAACAGTACGGAAATAGGCTCTCTGCCCAGTTCATAAGCGATAGAGTCCACTTCGGCAGTCACTGTTGCTGAGCGAGGGGCATCGATGAGTAGCGAGCGCTCCCCAAAAAAAGTACCGGGTATAAGATGACCGACACTGACCATCTCTCCATCGGGATCACGAATGGCAACATCAAAGATCCCCTCCTGAACGATAAACAGAGAGTCACCCTGTTCACCGGCCTGAATGGCCTGCTCCCCTTTGGGGAAGAATACCCGTTTCAACTCTTGCTGCAGCCAGTCCAGCTCTGATTGAGTCAGAGAGGAAAACAGGGGAAGTGTACGGATAAAGAGCAGGTCTTCGTTGTTGTTGTCGTAATCAATCGCCTCTTTGAGCTTGGTTTGTGAGAAATCGATCCGATCTGCCGGGATCTCGATTCCAGCGTAGTGCATATTTCGCAGAACCCGTCGCTGTACAGCATGGCGGACAGAAAATTTCTCTTCGTAAGTGCCAACCCAGTACAGGATCTGCCACTCAATGCCTTTGGAGGAGAACCCGGCAATACGGACCTCCGGCATCTCCTTGATGGTCATGGTCTCAGCAACCTAGCTGATAGCGGAGAGGAAGATACGTTCTGCCTGATATACCGTGATACTGCTATCGAGAGTGATATTGAAGTGGTCACGAAAATACTGTTGTGGACGACTGAAGTTTTGGAAGGGTGTCGTGGCAAGCGTACTGTTGGAGAAGACCACCACCACCTGTGCCTCGGTCTCGATTTTGGTTGAGCGCCAGTTCATCTCCACAACCTTGCCCGGTTCATGCTCCTCGACCTGAATCCAGTCACCAATCTGATAGGGGCGCTCAACACCGAGAGCAATACCGGTAAAGACATCTGAGATCATACTACGCAGGGCAAAACCGATCACCGCAATCATCACACCTGAGGCGGTCAATAGCGCTGTAACATCCACCCCAAAGACACTGGAGAGGATAACAAAACCAAAGCCGATCCAGACAGTAATCGCCGCCAGATCCTTTAGCAGCTTCGGCAACTTCGGCAGGGTTGCAGTGGCTCGTCTCTTTTCCCATGAGTCAAAGAGTCGGTGAACCAGGTGAGTGACCACTGAGGCCGCAATAAACCAAAACAGCGAAAAGGTGACCCGTGGCAGCTGTTCCTGTAGCCACAGTGGCGCATGAAAATAGGGCAACCATGCATCAAGCTGTCCATTAACAAACCCCACTAAAAGAAGCACAATGATCTGTTTAGCCAGTAACATAATTTCTACTCATAGCGGTAATCTGCGAAGGTGCGCCATTATACCCGGAAAGAGAGCAAGAGATAAGATGGCGCTAATATAATGTAGAACAGATTCATATTCTCATCTGCAAGGGCCGCTCTAAAACCCTCTGTAAATGGGCAGTAATCACTCCACCATGCCGCTCAGGCCAGCACTGCTTGCACAAACCAGGTAACACTGGTATAAAAGTAACCCGTGCGAGGATCCACCCCGACCAATATCGCAAGCCACTGTTTAACATAAATAATAACTAAAATAAAAGCTGTTATTCAGCAAACCACTTGCAGACTATAATAATAGATCGTCAGAGTGCGCGCCCAGTCAACAGAGGGCTGCGTTCGTTTCTCGCTACGCGCTGCTTTGTCGGTGAGCTTATCGTGAGCATACTATTCTTCCTCACGATCAACCTGATTACCACCACTGCTTCCGCGCAGAGTTCCACGCTACAGGCGCTGGTGGATGCCACCCCCAAGGGGGGGCTGCTAACCCCCCCAAGTGGCACCTATGCTGGACCGATAACAATAGAGCGGCCCATCATTATTGATGGCAAAAATGGGGTGACCATTGATGCCGGAGGCCGAGGAAGTGTGGTTTTTATTGATGCTGATGGGGTGACGTTACAGAACCTGCAGCTGATCAACTCCGGCTACTCCCATAACGACATTGATGCCGGGGTGCAGGTACGGGGGAACTTCAACGTCATCAAAGACAACACCATTGAGGAGTGTCTCTTCGGGATCGATCTGGGTCAGGCGGAGAACAACATCATTCGCCGCAACCGCATCAGCTCCAAGAGTGACCGGGAGTTGGGGATGAAAGGGGACTCGATACGCCTCTGGTACAGCTTCGGCAACCAGATTACCGATAACCTCATCAGCAACTCGCGCGATATGGTGGTCTGGTACTCCAAAGACAACACCATCGCCCGTAACCGCTCCTCCGGGGGGCGTTACGCCCTCCACTTCATGTACTCTCAGAACAACCGGGTAGAGGAGAACCACTACAGCAACAACTCCGTCGGTATCTTTCTGATGTATAGCGATAGTACAGTCGTGCGCAACAACATCATCTCCCACTCACAGGGGACCACGGGGATGGGAATCGGAATGAAGGAGACCAGTGAGGTGGAGATTATCGATAACCAGATTCTCTACTGCGCCACCGGAATCTATAGTGATGTCTCCCCCTATCAGCCCGATACCACCAACCGGATGGAGAACAATCTGGTCGCCTTCAATGGAACGGGTATTCTGTTTCACACCCCGTGGTGGGGCAATATTGCCCGCAACAACACCTTCAAGGACAATATTACCCAAGTGGCGGTCGATGGTAATGGGGGAGCCACCAAGAACATATGGGAGGGAAACTACTGGGATGACTATGAGGGTTTTGACCGGGACAGGGACGGAGTGGGTGACACCCCCTATGCACTCTACGCCTATGCGGACCGTATCTGGATGGATCGCCCCGAGGCCCGCCTCTTTATGGGCACCCCGCTGCTGGAGGCAATCGACTTTCTGGAACAGCTCGCCCCCTTCTCAGAACCAACCCTGCTGTTAAGGGATGAGAAACCACTTCTGCTTGCCGCCCATCAACGGATAGAATCACTCCCCCAACAGCAGCCAGAGACCCTCCCTACCCCACCCCTAGAGAATCCAACTCAACCCTCCAGAGAGCCCTCTTCAAACAGAGATTGGGGCTCCTCGCTGCGACTTCTGGAGAAGAGCATTCAATGAGTACCCCACGATGAGTAATCCGCGATGAGTGACAAGAGCAATAAAAAACCACGCCTCACCCGTAAGGAGAGAGCCCGCAGAGAGTTCCTACGTACCACCGCACTGGCTGCCGGGGTGGGTGGATTCTCCCTACTGCAACTACTCCCTACCCTGACCCACTCAGCGCCCCGTTTGAGACCCCCTGGTGCACTGGATGAGCAGCAGTACCTCGCCTCCTGCATCAAGTGTGGGCAGTGCGTACAGGTCTGCCCGGTGGAGGCGATCTCACTGGCCGATATCTTTGACGGTCAGGGACAGGGGGCGGCCTATATCGATGCCCGCGCCCAGGCGTGTGACTTCTCCTGTGACGGACTACAGTGTGTACTCGCCTGCCCTACCGGTGCACTGACCCATGAGATCAACTACGCTCATCAGACCCGCATGGGCTTTGCCCGACTGGGCCGCCCCGGTAGCTGCCTGGCGGTACAGGGAGAGGGGTTCCACGGCCTGATCCGTGGCCCTGAATACCAGGGCAAACTGCGCTTTGAGAAGATTGACCGCTGGAACCCGATCCCGATCAACCAGCACCCTTTTGAGCTGGAGCTGTGTGACCTCTGCATCCGTCTCTGCCCGATTGAGATTCGCCGCACCCAGTGTGACAGTGGAAAGCCCCCCTCCGGCGACATCAACCAGTGCCCCCCGAAACCCGCCATTGCAATGGAGCGGATTGAGAGCGAGGGGAAGGCCACACACTACAGACCCGTAGTATTCGAAGGGTGTGTCGGCTGTGGCGTCTGTGAGATGGTCTGCCCCACCGCAAAACCCTCTATTGTGATTGACATTCGTAAAACCGCAGACGACTCTGCAGAGGAGGCCCAGGTATGAAACTCGGCAAATATTGTGTCACTGTAATGCTCGGCAAGCACCTCAAAAAAACCCCGCCTGAAAAGATTTCAGCACCGGCAAAAGCCCTCCACCAACACAAAAAAGAGAACGGAGAAATTGACAAGGTCAAGGCGCGCAAAGAGCACGAGATCTACCGCGAGACCCACAACAAAAAGTGGCGCAGGCGGCGCTGGGCCTCTATCCTCTTCGCCAATCTGCTCTTTCTGGTCTCCTACGCCCTTGATATCCAGATTCTGGAGGGCTCTCTCACTGCCTCCCGATTCCTCGGTTTTCACATGGCCGACCTCAACTCCGCGCTACAGGTTGTGCTTGCCTTCAAAGAGGTGTTGATCAACCTGCTGATCGGGTTTGTCACCATACTACTGATGTGGCTACTGCTCGGTGGGCGCACCTTTTGCTCCTGGGTATGCCCCTACCACCTGCTCTCGGAGTTTGCGGAGATGATCCACATCAAACTACTGGAGAAGCGCTGGATTCAGAACCACACCTTCAACCGCAAGGCACGGACGGGGTTCTATATCTTCTT
>Ga0233428_1002607_pt1 | contig 16648 bp, 17 predicted proteins | sample SI_118_April2016_4_FD_179890 | JGI IMG/M metagenome (GOLD analysis project Ga0233428, IMG submission 179890) | Seawater microbial communities from Saanich Inlet, British Columbia, Canada - SI_118_April2016_120_MG | ecosystem: Environmental > Aquatic > Marine > Inlet | place: Canada: British... | reverse complement strand
TGATATGCAGACCGAAGTCGAGACCAGTTTGTCCGGTAAATATGCCGTTTCCCCCGCCATGGCGCAGGCCGTCAAAGCCATTCCTGGCATTATTGAAGTACGGGAAGTTTAAGCGAGAAAGAAAGACTGGATTCTGACTTCGTCAGAATGACGGAGTGGTTAGAATGGCCGCGCTCTTTACTCTAAACTCGGTCGTCATCCTGAACTTGTTCAGGATCCAGAAAGCGGTCTAACCAAAAAAAATTACCATTTAGAACATTTCTGACTAATGCGTTTATAACTCAGCGGTGTGTCGATCTGACGATTGCGGGCGTTCATCTTTCGCAAAACTCGATTGCGAATTTTATCGATGTTATGGTTTAAATTCCGTCTCAGCGTTTGCCTTGCCTGTAGGGGGGATACCCCGATGACCGCCGGAGACTTCTCTATAATGCGCGGTAATTTCGAGGTGAAATCTCGCTCCAAGCTCTTCATGGCATTTTGAAATGTCACGACATGCTCATGTTCGTGATCGACAATGGCTTTGTACTGGCAAGACCCTCGCGGATATTTACGCAGCGAGTAGACTTTTAAATCGGTTATTTTTATTTCGAGTTCCAGCGATGCCAGACGCGCACAATATCGATTGGGACCGATTTGATAAGATATGTCCTGATAGGATGATTTCACGACATGCGCGACGGTCGTTAGACCCAAGGTTTTACTTCCTCGGTCCGGACGCGCGCGCAAGGGGCGTTTGGCGAGCCTTATAATCTGTTGTTGGCTGAGCCTGAGATTGTATTTAATGTTTTTAGGTGTCACCGTCACAGAAAAGAATAAAGGTTCTTTCAATTGCGGGCAGGCGCGCCTCGATTGGGCTGCGGTAGAATCCAGGATAAACAGCCAAATTATTGGCAAAAGTGCCAGGGAAACGGCTAATTTTCTTATAATTTGGCGCATATTTTATCCTTATTGACCGTTCTCTATTCAATCATTCAACGGCTGTAATCTCAAATCACATTTTGTCATGTAATAAATCCAATTTTATTTCGTGTTTTGTTCTTGCAATGGTCATCTAAAACGCCTAGAAAACCTGCCTAAATCCACATGCGGGCTTAGCGGTCGCGGCGCAAATTCGTCGATGTATCGCTCCGGTGTTTCGAATGGTTCGAAATAGCGTCCGCAGAGGTCTAACCGGAAAAGGAAAGAAAACATGGCTTTGCCAACTTTTACCATGCGCCAAATGCTTGAAGCAGGCGTACACTTTGGTCACGTAACACGCCGCTGGAATCCTAAGATGGATGAATTCATCTTCGGGACTCGTCAAGGCATTCACATTCTCGATCTGCAACAAACTGTTCCGATGATGTATCGGGCAATGCAAGCCGTTAACGAAATCGTTGCCGGTGGCGGACGCGTTCTTTGGGTTGGCACAAAACGCCAAGCCAGTGAACCTATCGCCGAAGCAGCTAAACGTTGCGGTCAGTATTTTGTAAATCATCGCTGGTTGGGTGGCATGATGACGAACTGGAAAACTATCTCCAATTCGATCAAACGTCTAAAAACCCTTGAAGATCAACTTGGCGAAGGCAATGAAGAAGTTGCCGGTCTCACCAAAAAAGAATTACTCAAATTAACCCGTGAACGTGACAAGCTGGATCGTTCTTTGGGCGGCATTAAAGATATGGGCGGCTTGCCTGATATCGTTTTCGTACTTGATACGAATAAAGAAAGCATTGCTGTTGCTGAGGCCAATAAACTGGGCATTCCTGTTATCGGAGTTCTCGATAGTAACTCGAACCCAGCTGGCATTAATTATCCAATCCCAGGCAATGATGATTCAATCCGGGCCATCAACTTTTATTGCGATATGATTGCGGGCTCTGTTCTTTCCGGCATTCAAACCGAAATGGCTGCCTCGGGTACTGATCTTGGTGAGCAAGAAGTCGCTCCGGTTGAGGAACTGCCAACTGAAGCACCTGCCGAAGAGGCTGCGCCTGCAGCGGAGGTTGCACCTGCAGAAACTGCTCCAGAAGCAAAACCAGAAGCGGCTACCGAAGAAGCAGCTCCGGCCGAAGAAGCGGCACCGGAAGCACCTGCTGAAGAAACTGAACAGCCTGCAGCATCTTAAGTGCTGCAGCGCTTTCATTAGATACGATTTTAAAGATAGAGGTTTAAAATGGCAGAGATTACTGCTGCTCTCGTTAAAGAGCTGAGAGATAAAACTGGCGCCGGCATGATGGATTGCAAAAAAGCGCTGAACGAAAATGATGGTGATATTGAAGCATCCGTGGATTGGCTGCGCTCGCAAGGTCTTGCGGCGGCGGCCAAGAAATCCGGTCGGGCGGCTTCCGAAGGACTTGTCGGCGTTGTAGCCGATGGCTCCAAAGGCGCTGTTATCGAATTGAATGCAGAAACTGATTTCGTCGCCCGTAACGAGACTTTCCAGGAAGTGGCAGAAGCGATTTCCAAAATAGCCCTGGTTGGCAATGGCGATATTGATGCGTTGAAAGCTGCGGAATATCCAGGCGGTGGTACTGTTGCAGAACAGTTAACCCATCAGATTGTAACTATTGGCGAAAATATGGATCTCCGTCGCTCGGCTGTTCTTGAAGTCGAAAACGGTGTTGTTTCAACCTATATGCACAATGCCATGAAGCCAGGCCTAGGTAAAATCGGTGTGTTGGTTGCGCTGGAATCAACCGGCGATGCGGCGGCTCTCGATGGCCTCGGTAAGCAAGTTGCGATGCATGTTGCAGCGGCCAACCCCCTCGCCTTGTCGCGTGATGATGTAAACCAAGACGATCTAGACCGTGAGAAAGCGATCTTGATGGAGCAAGCCCGGGATTCCGGTAAGCCGGAAGAGATCATTGAAAAAATGGTCGAAGGTCGTCTTCGTAAGTACTACGAAGAGATTTGCCTCCTGGAGCAAACTTATGTCATCGATACCGATAGCACTGTTGGTAAGGCTATTGAAGCGGCTGCCGGTGAAATTGGTGCGCCCATAACGATCAAAGGATTTGTCCGATTCGCCCTCGGTGACGGCGTCGAAAAGGAAGAAGAAGATTTCGCTGCTGAAGTTGCAGCTGTCGCAGGGACCTCTTAAAACCAAGAAGTCATTAGAATTCTGCGGAATACATAGAAATTCAGAAAAAGCCACGGGGAATAGCGAACGTTCCTCGTGGCTTTATTTTTTTCTTATTTCTGCCATGTTTTGATTGTGTATAATCCGTGAGGACGCAGCCGACCTTGCGGATTTTTTGCGCCGACTGATCTTAAGCGAAAAACAATAACAAATAGGATACCTAAGCCATCATGTCCGATGCCCCTAAATATAAGCGCGTGCTATTGAAACTTTCAGGCGAAGGTCTGATGGGTGGCCAAGAATTTGGCTTTGAGCCCGAGGCAATGGAGCGCATCGCCAAAGAAGTTAAGGCGGTCTGCGATATGGGAGTAGAGGTTTGTCTCGTTATCGGAGCCGGTAATATATTTCGAGGTTTAAAAGGAGTGGCTGCCGGCTTGGAACGATCTAGCGCCGATTATATGGGCATGCTGGCAACTGTTATGAACGCAATTGGCGTCCAATCTGTGTTGGAAAAACTAGATGTGACGACGCGCGTGCTGTCGGCTATTCCGATGACGACTGTGTGTGAACCCTACATTCGTCGCCGAGCTGAGCGCCATATGGAGAAGGGGCGGGTTGTGATATTTGCTGCCGGAACCGGTAACCCTTATTTTACTACGGATACGGCTGCCGCTCTAAGGGCGGCCGAAATGAATTGCGACGCGCTTTTGAAGGGTACGCAGGTAGACGGCGTTTATAGTGCCGACCCTAAAGAGGTTGCAGATGCTGAGCGCTACGATACGCTGTCCTATAAAGATGTTTTAACACGGGATTTAAAAGTTATGGACGCATCTGCCATTTCGTTGTGCCGCGAAAACTCTATTCCGATCATTGTTTTCTCGATACATTCGACAGGGGCCTTTGCTGATGTTATGACGGGCAAGGGAAAGTCTACTATTATTCGCGAAGGGGACGGTTAAATGGAATTCCAAACAGATAAAAAAGACATCCAGAGACGGATGGATGGTGCCTTGGAAGTTTTGCACCGCGAATTTTCCGGCTTGCGGACAGGGCGCGCATCCACCAGTTTGCTGGATCCGATCACCATTGATGCCTATGGTCAGCAAATGCCGATGAACCAGGTTGGCACCGTTGGCGTTCCGGAGCCTCGTATGTTAACCGTTCAGGTTTGGGATAAAGGTTTGGTGTCGAGTGTCGAGAAAGCCATTCGAGATTCTGATCTTGGTCTTAATCCTGCCTCAGATGGTCAATTGGTGCGTATTCCTATTCCGCCGCTCAATGAAGAACGCCGAGTAGAAATAACTAAAATTGCCGGCAAATATGCTGAAGAAACAAGAATTGCGGTGCGCAATGTGCGTCGTCATGCCATGGATGAGCTTAAAAAAGCTGAAAAAGATGGCGATATTTCGCAAGATGAGCATCATGACTATGATGGTGAAACCCAAGTGCTCACTGATGAATATATAAAGAAAATCGATGATGCCCTCCATCATAAAGAAGAGGAGATTATGCAAGTCTGAGGATTTGCAACTCACCCATGAAAGCTGAACCATTACTTCAAAATTCTGATCTTACTATTCCAGCCCATATTGCCATCATTATGGACGGCAATGGGCGTTGGGCTAAAGCGCGTGGCTTGCCTCGGATTGCCGGGCATCGACGCGGCGCGGATGCGGTTCGGTCAGCTATTGAGAGTGCGATTAAATACGGAGTTCGCTATTTGACGCTATATAGTTTTTCTTCTGAAAACTGGAAGCGTCCCGCTGATGAAGTAAATGATTTGATGGGACTGCTTAGGCGCTACCTTCGAAGCGAAATTGCTGAACTTCACCAAAATGGTGTTCGCTTACGGGTCATCGGCGAGCGCGCCGATTTAAGCAAGGACATTGTCGATCTCATTGAGGATTGCGAGGCCCGCACTGCCGGGAATACCACACTCGATTTAATTATTGCCCTAAGTTATGGCGGGCGATCCGAGATCGTCAACGCAGCAAAAACTCTGGCAGAAAAGTCAGTTGCTGGTGACATATCTCCTGATGATATTGATGAGGCATTACTTGAAAAGAATTTAGACACATCAGACATCCCGGATCCGGATTTACTCATTCGCACAAGCGGTGAACAGAGAATTAGTAATTTCCTCTTATGGCAACTCGCCTATGCTGAGTTCGTGTTTCTCGACACCTTATGGCCGGATTTTAAAGAACCGGAATTTGTCAGCGCTATTTCTGAATTCAGCCGTAGAGAACGACGCTACGGCGCGACAAATTAATGCCGGCGTTCGGGTAATTTCTGGCCAATGATCACACGCATACTTTCTGCTCTTGTTATGGCGCCTGTTGCAATCGCTGCCATTTGGTTGGGCTCGGGTTATTTCCTAGCCCTTGTCATTATTGTCGGAATTGCTGCGGCTTTCGAGTGGTATCGTTTGATTTCTGACGAGGGGATTGAGGGCGTCAATACACTTTGGCTGCTACTAGGCTTTGTATATATTGGCGTCGCTTGCTTGGTTTTGGTTTGGCTTCGGAATATTGAGCCGCAAGGGTTTCAGATTATACTCTGGTTCTTTGTCGTTATTTGGACGACCGATATCGGGGCATATTTTTCCGGCAAAGCTATTGGTGGACCTAAACTGGCGCCAGGGATCAGCCCGAATAAAACTTGGGCCGGCTTTTTTGGCGGCTTGGTGCTGGCGATTGTATCTAGCGTAATTTTGATGAATTTGGCTGACTCATCGATGTTTACCTTTGGCCTTTCAATGGTAATTGCAGCATGTATCGTTTTATCTATCGTCGGACAGTTCGGTGACTTGTTGGAATCCAGCGTAAAACGGAAACTTGGCGTCAAGGATTCAGGGTCTTTGATTCCTGGTCATGGTGGCGTTTTAGATAGAATAGATGCTATTCTATTGGCGGCTCCTGTTGCAGGAATAATCGCAGTTTTATTAGAGTTTGGCGACGTGTCATGGAAATGAAAGTAGCTCCCGAGATAGGTATTGAGAGCACAGATAAGCGCAGTATCACCATACTAGGGGCTACTGGATCGGTTGGCTGTAATACGCTCGAATTGGTTAACCATGAGCCGGATAATTTTGAAGTCGTGGCCCTCACTGGCAATAAAAATGTTCAGTTATTAATCGAACAGGCCCGCCAGTTCTCACCCGAACTGGCAGTGATTGCTGATGAAGCTCTTTATGGCGAGCTAAAAGAAGGCTTGAGCGATACCCAGGTCACCGCAGCAGCAGGAGAGGCCGCTTTAAACGAAGCTGCTGACATGAAATCTGATATTGTTATGGCTGGCATTGTTGGTGTCGCCGGATTGGCTCCAACCTTAACAGCAGCCCGGCGCGGCGCTATCGTTGCGTTGGCCAATAAAGAAACACTGGTTTGTGCCGGTGATTTGTTCTTGGCTGAAATAGATCGGAGTGGCGCAACCTTGCTGCCGGTGGATTCAGAGCACAATGCAATTTTTCAAGTCTTTGATTTTGACCATGCTGATAGCGTCGACCATCTAACTTTAACCGCATCCGGTGGGCCTTTTAGAACGACCTCGGCAGCGGAGATGACCGAAGTCACTCCGGCGCAGGCTGTCGCGCATCCCAATTGGGATATGGGCGCTAAGATTTCAATTGATTCAGCAACCATGATGAATAAAGGCCTTGAATTAATTGAAGCCTATTATCTCTTTCCTGTTGAAGAGAGGCAAATTGAAATATTGGTACATCCCCAATCAGTCATCCACTCGATGGTGAACTACAAAGATGGCTCCGTACTCGCCCAATTAGGACCTCCTGATATGCGGACGCCGATTGCTTACGCGCTTGCCTGGCCAAATCGAATGACCACACCGGGACAAAAATTGGACCTCGCTGAAATTGGTCAACTAACTTTTGAGGCGCCGGATTTTGAACGTTTTCCAGCGCTAACATTAGCGCGAGATGCCTTGATAACTGGTGGCTCGCTGCCTACATTGTTGAATGCAGCAAACGAAGTCGCTGTCAGGTGTTTTCTTGAAGAAAGAATTGGCTTTCTCGATATAACACGGGTAACTGAGGACGTATTAGAGAAAGCACCAAACCAGGATCCCAAATCGCTCGAAGATATATCACAGTGTGATTTATTAGCGCGGGCGCTGGCAGAGGAAGCCGTTACCGCGCTGACTTAAAGCAGCGTTTGGTCAACTTAATTAGGAATTATCGGAAAAAAAATGGATATTTTAAGCCTTATTTTGGCGAAGCTTAGTTTTGTATGGGAATTTGGTCTGCCATTCCTGATCGCTTTATCCATCTTGGTTTTTGTCCATGAACTTGGCCACTACATGGTTGCCCGTTGGTGTAATGTCAAAATCGAGGTGTTTTCCATTGGTTTTGGGCCAGAATTAAAAGGCTGGGATGACACCCATGGGACCCGTTGGAAAATAAGCGCTATTCCGCTTGGCGGCTATGTAAAAATGTTTGGTGAAAGTGAGACCATTCTCGAAGGTGAGGGCGAGGATGAACATGAACGTCCGATGACGCCGGAAGAAGAAGCCGTATCCTTTCACCATAAACCGTTATTGCAGCGCGCCGCAGTGGTCTTTGCCGGTCCCTTCATTAATTTCCTCTTCGCAATTTTCGCCTTCGCTGCCCTGTTTATGACAATTGGCGTGCCTGAGGCAGTTTCTGATAAACCGCCGTTAGCTGTTGTTGGCAATGTGTCGCCCGGTAGTGCTGCAGATACTGGCGGCTTGAAGGCTGGTGATCAGATCATTCAAATTGATAACAAAAATGTTACCTACTTCACTGATTTACAACGAATAATTCAAGGTAATCCGGGTAAAAAGATCACTCTGAATGTGATCCGTAACGGTAAATATCTCGTTTTAACCACGACGACGGGCTCAAGAGCCGGAAAAAATGCGGCAGGAGAGTCGGTAAAACAAGGATTATTGGGAATTTCAGCGCATCCTGGCGAGGTAAAATATACCCGCCAAAATCCGATCAAGGCCTTCGGTCTTGGAATTGAGCGAACTTACGCCTTTACGGTGCGTATTCTTGAGTACATCAAGGATATATTCGTCGGCAAACAATCGGCTGATGAATTAGGGGGAATACTTAGAATAGCGCAGATTTCTGGGCAAGTTGCCGAGCTTGGAATTGCTAGTTTTGTCTCCTTTTTGGCTATTCTTTCGGTAAATTTAGGATTAATTAACCTCTTCCCTATACCGCTGTTAGATGGTGGTCATTTAACGTTCTATGCAATAGAGGCAATACGCGGGCGTCCTTTGGGGCCGAAAGCCCAAGAATATGGGTTTCGGTTCGGACTAACCTTTGTTGTTGGCTTGTTTTTGTTCGTGACGTGGAATGATCTTGTGCATTTAAAATTTATCGAGTGGATTACGGGACTTTTCACTTAAGCTATTGATTCATTTAGGATTCACTTTGATTTTTGGCAGGAATCAATTGAATTAATCGTGGCTTTCGTTTATTACTCGAAGTGAATTCATTGGGGAGCAGTTACTTGTACTGGATTAAAATGTTTGCGTTGGGCATTGCTATGGTTTTAGCAGTCGCGTTGCCGATTTCGGCCCAAGCACAGAATGTGGCGCAAAAATCCTTTATCGTCGAAGAAATCGTCGTTCAGGGTACTCACCGGATCGAACAAAGCACTGTGCGGTCTTACCTTTTACTCCAAGAAGGCGACAACTTTGATCGGCGCCGAGTTGATCAATCTCTAAAAAGTCTATTTGCAACGGGATTATTTGCCGACGTGGTTATTAGCCGCGAAGGGAAAACCTTGTTTGTTAAAGTGGTCGAAAACCCAGTAATCAATCGAATTGCATTCGAAGGTAATAAGCGGATTGATGAAGCTGACTTGCAAAAAGAAGTTGTGCTCCGTCCGCGTGTCGTTTTCACCCGAACTAAAGTTCAAGCAGATGTAAAACGCGTTTTGGAAGTCTATCGGGTAAACGGGCGCTTTGGTGCCACCGTTGTGCCAAAGATAATTCAGCTGCCACAAAATCGTGCTGACTTGGTTTTTGAGATCGATGAAGGTCCGCTCACAAAAGTTGAACGAATTAGCTTTGTCGGAAACAAAGCCGAAAGCGATTCTGATCTGCGCAGCGTCATTCGGACAAAAGAAACCATTTGGTATCGCTTCTTATCCTCTGATGATACTTATGATCCTGACCGTCTAACGCTGGATAGAGAATTATTGCGCCGCCACTATTTAGCAGAAGGGTTTGCTGATTTTAGGGTGGAATCTGCGGTTGCGGAATTGACGCCGGACGGGAAAGCTTTTTTCATTACCTTCAGCGTCAATGAAGGCCAACGCTATAAATTCGGTAATATTGATGTTGCCGCAGGTTTGCGCGGCCTGAATGCCAAGCAATTAAAGGCACTGATTAAATTCAAAAAAGGCGACGAATACGATAATACCAAAGTCGATGGCGCCATTGATAAGATTACTGATGCCGTGGGTAATTTGGGTTTTGCCTTTGTTGAAGTAAGACCGCGGGTTAATCGTAATCGGAAAGAAAAAATCGTTGATATCACTTTTGATATCAGGGAAGGCCCGCGGGTGTTTGTTGAGAGGATTGATATCTCTGGCAATGTACGCACCATTGATAAAGTTATACGACGTGAATTCCAGATCGTAGAAGGTGATGCGTTTAATGCTGCGAAGTTGCGTCGCTCTCGTCAACGTATCCAAAATCTGGACTTTTTCAACAAGGTTAATATTCAACGTCTGCCCGGCAGTACCCCGGATAAAACGATTGTTAAAGTTGAAATTGAAGAAAAGTCTACCGGCTCACTTAGCTTTGGTGTCGGCTTTTCGACCGATTCAGGCGCTCTGCTCGATCTTGGATTAAGAGAATCCAATTTGTTAGGGCGGGGTCAGGCTTTAAGTTTCAATGGCACGCTGGCGGCCGAAAAATCTACCGTCAATATTTCCTTCACTGAACCTTACTTCCTCGATCGTGATATAGCAGCTGGCTTTGATCTTTATCACGTAAATCAGGATTTACAGGATACGCGTTCCTACGATTTTAAGAAATCCGGCTTGGGTTTGCGGGCTGGTTTTCAGGTGGCACCATTTTTACGTCAAAACTGGCGGTATAAAGCCGAAGTTTCTTCGATCGAAAATGTTGCCTCATCTGCCTCCAGTCTCATTCAAGCTCAAGAAGGAAAACGCTATTTATCGGAAGTTGGTCATTCATTAACATACGATAGAAGAGATAGCCGAATTGCACCGACAGAAGGCTATGTGCTTAAAATGATTAATGATTTAGCTGGTTTTGGTGGCAATATTCGCTATTTAAAAAATCAGTTGCGGGCCGGTCAATATTACGAAGTTACCGATAAATGGGTGTTGGGTTTAAACGGGCGCGTTGGACATATATTGGGCTTGGATCAAGATGTAAACATCGCCGATCGTTTTTTCCTCGGTGGCACCACGTTACGCGGATTTAAATCTGCAGGTGCGGGTCCCCGCGATATCTCGACAGATGATTCCCTTGGTGGCGAATGGATCTATAATGGCTCTTTGCAATTGCGGTTTCCTTTGGGGCTGCCTGCCGAACTTGGATTGTCAGGTCGTATATTCTCGGACTTTGGTAGCTTAGGCCAAGTTAATCCATCCACTTCCTCGATTAAAGATTCCGGTAGTATAAGGGCTTCTGCTGGTGCCGGTATTGGCTGGGTCTCGCCGTTTGGGCCAATGAATATCGATTTTGGTTTTCCTCTTGCCAAAGAGAGCTACGATAAAACAGAACTTATGAGAATTAATTTTGGAACAAGGTTCTAAACTATGAATACCATTTTAAGAGTCGCGTTGTTTTTGATTGTTTTGGCACCTGCGGTCACGAACGGTCACGCTTCATTTGCCGCCGAGCAAACGCGAGATATCAAAATGGGTATTCTTGATGTTGAGTTGGTAAGACGCCAATCGTTGATGGCAAAAGATATTGCCCGCCAAGTAGATGCTAAACGTCGGAAGTTTATGGGCGAGATAAAAAAAGAAGAAACATCGCTGCGCAAATCAGACGATGAATTGCAAAAACAACGTGTGATTTTGTCGCCGGAAGCCTTTGCCGAAGAAGCCCGTAAGTTTCGTTTGAAAACGACAGCGCTTAGAAAAAAAGTTCAAATTCGCAACCAGGAGCTTGCGCAACTGCGTGGGCGGGCGAATAGAGAACTCCAAAATGCAATCCAGAAAGCCTTAACTGATGTGACAAAACGACATCGTTACAATTTGGTTCTACGCTATTCGCCTCAGATCATTCTTGTGCGGCCAACTTATCTAGATATTTCTAAACTGGTTCTGGATCAGTTAAATAAAAATGTCGCCAAGTACACCATTCCTACCGCGCCTGCAAAAACTGGGAAGTAATCTATGGCTGATCCCCGCTTTTTTGAGGTTGCGGGACCATTCAGTCTAGAACAATTAGCTGAAATTAGTGGTTCTAAAATCGGAGGAAATAATCAGAAAACGTCAGAGTTTTCTGATATCCAGCCGCTATCAGTTGCGGGTGCAAACGATGTCAGCTTTATAGATAATCGGCGCTATGTAGGCGAATTCAGTGTGTCAAAAGCAGGGGCAATATTGGTCGCCCCCGAGCTGCTTGATCAGGCACCATCACAGGCTGCGCTTTTGATTTCAGACAATCCTTATACAGGCTACGCCAAATTAACCCAGGCATTTTATCCAATGGAGCTGCCGAGCGAAGGTCGTATCGATGAAGCAGCCCGGATCGATCCGTCAGCTAAAATTGGCAAAAATGTAAAAATTGAATTTGGGGCCGTCATTGGTAAAAACGCTATTATTGGTGACAATAGTTTTATTGGTGCCAACAGCTATATTGGCGATGCAGTGGAGATTGGACGAGATTGCGAAATTGGTCCAAATGTCACTTTGACGCATTGCCTTATTGGGAATGACAATATCATCCATCCTGGTGTTCGAGTGGGCCAGGATGGCTTTGGATTTTCACCTGGCATACCTCGTCATACCAAGGTTGTTCAATTAGGGCGCGTATTGATTGGGAATGAAATAGAAATTGGCGCTAATTCTGCGATTGATCGTGGTGCAGGACCCGATACGATTATTGGCGATGGCACTAAAATAGACAATTTGGTTCATATCGCGCACAATGTTCAAATTGGCCAAGGATGTTTTATTACCGGCCAAAATGGGATTGCCGGTAGTGCGACAATCGGAAATTTTGTTGCGTTTGGGGGGCAAGTTGGCGTTTCTGGACATGTTACGATAGGTGATGGTGTTCAGGTGGCAGCTCAAAGTGGTGTCTCATCGAATATTGCGGCTGGTGAAACTGTAGCTGGTACACCTGCGCAAAATGCACGAGAACATTGGAAGGGACTCGCAATGCTTAGAAAATTAGTAAAAGAAAAACGAGGAAAATAATGGATTCAGATACCTCCGTTGCTGAGGATGTCGTGATAGACATCGAAAAAATTGTTGAGATGATTCCGCACCGTTATCCGTTCTTAATGATCGATCGTGTGACGGACCTTGTTCCAGAAGTAAGTGCCATTGGACATAAAAATGTTACGATCAACGAACCGCATTTTCAGGGACATTTTCCAACTAAACCAGTGATGCCAGGTGTGCTTATAGTCGAAGCTATGGCTCAAACCTCGGCGGTCTTGGTGGTTCACAGTTTGGGTGGAAATACCGAGGGCAAGTTGGTTTATTTTATGTCGGTAGAAAACGCAAAATTCCGCCGCCCGGTTCAACCCGGAGATGTGGTGAAAATTCATGTTCAGACCAAACAGCATCGTAAGTCCGTTTGGAAATTTGATGGGGTCGCAAAAGTAGATGGGCAGGTCGTTGCTGAAGCCACTTTTACAGCGATGATTATGGACCAATGAGCAATATTCATCCGACAGCCATCATCGATGAGGGCGCTCAAATAGGCCAAGACGTCTCGATTGGGCCGTTTTGCTGCATCGGTAGTGACGTAACACTATCTGATGGGGTGAAATTAGAATCCCACGTTGCGTTGTCCGGCATAACCGCCATAGGCGAAGCAACGCATATCTTTCCTTTCGCGTCCATTGGTCATCAACCGCAGGATTTGAAATATCATGGCGAGCCGTCCCGTCTTGAAATCGGCGCCAATAATGTTATCCGCGAGCATGTGACAATGAACCCCGGTACCGAAGGCGGCGGGCTTTTAACCAAGGTTGGTGACAATTGCCTGTTTATGATGGCGTCTCATGTAGCTCATGATTGTAGTATTGGTGACAGCGTCATTCTGGTCAATAATGCGACCCTTGGGGGACATGTTGAAATTGATGATTTTGCAATTGTCGGCGGTCTTTCAGCGGTCCATCAATTCGTTAGGATCGGTCGTCATGCAATGATCGGCGGATGTTCTGGCGTAGAAAACGATGTCATTCCTTATGGCTCTGTCGTTGGAAATCGCGCTCATTTGTCTGGCCTCAATCTGGTCGGTCTTAAGCGACGTGGATTTTCCAGAGATATCATTCATGATCTTCGCCGTGCCTATCGCTTGTTATTCTCTCAAGAAGGTACCCAGGCCGAAAGATTGACAGATGTGTCTGAGCTGTTCCCAAATATCGAACCCGTCATGGAAATTTTAGAATTTATGGGCGAAGAGTCCAGTCGCGCCATCTGCCAGCCGTTGTTTGAGGATGCAGCCTAAGCTTGGCATCATTGCCGGTGGAGGTAATCTGCCGCGGCGGATCATAGATGTTTGCCGTGCCACCCAGCGGGCTTTCTACGTTATTGCGGTTGAAGGTCATGCTCTGGCAGACGAGCTCTACGACGTGCCACATAGCTGGCTGCGTATTGGGACAGCGGCTAGCGGCATCAAAATACTAAAACAGGAAAACGTCCAAGAAATCGTTATGATCGGTGATGTAAAAATGCCGTCCCTTAGAGAGCTTCGTCCAGATTTAAAAACCGCTGCCTTTTTTGCCAAAATCGGCACGCGTGCTTTGGGTGATAATTCTCTCCTTTCCGCCGTTGCCCAGGAATTAGAAAAAGAAGGTTTTAAAATCATTGGCGTCGACGAGATACTTAATGATCTCTTGGCACCGGAAGGATTGCTGGGTGCCGTTGAAATTGCGGATGAGTTTTCGGGAGATGTTAAAATCGGCATCGAAGCTGCCCTACAATTGGGCGCGCGCGATATAGGCCAAGCTGTAATTGTCAGAGCGGGAGATATCTTGCTGGAAGAAGACCGGACCGGTACCGCAGCTATGATGGTGCGCGGCCGCGATGGTGAGTTAGATGTTGCGGGCGGCCTGTTGGTCAAGCTTAAGAAGCCAGGGCAGGATCGCCGTATGGATTTACCGACAATTGGCGCCGATACCATCCAGCAGGCCCACGAGGCCGGTTTAAAAGGTATTGTTATCCAAGCTGGCGAAACATTAATTGTAGATTTGGCTGCGATGATAGCGGTCGCGGATGAAGCGGGAATCTTTGTCCAAGCTATTACTTTGGGTGAGAGTGATTAGATGGCATCACCGCTGATCTATATCATTGCGGGTGAACCTTCAGGAGACCGGCTCGCGGCCCGTCTGATGGCGTCTCTTATCGCTCAGACCAATGGTCAGGTTAGATTCACCGGCGTTGGTGGATCAGAGATGGAGAAACTTGATTTTAAAAGCTTATTTCCAATGTCTGACCTGACCGTGATGGGGCTGGCCGAGGTTCTGCCACGGCTGCCAAATTTGCTGCGGCGGATAAAAGAGACGGTTAGTTCTATCATCAAGGAAAAACCAGATGCCGTGGTGACGATCGACGCGCCTGATTTCTCGCTCCGTGTTGCGAAGCGCGTGGCCGACAAAAATATTCCACTCATTCACCTGGTCGCGCCGTCGGTCTGGGCTTGGAAGCCAGGACGGGCCAGGAAAATTGCGCCATTGCTGGATCATCTCATGACATTGCTGCCCTTTGAGCCGCCATATTTTGAAAAAGAAGGCTTGGCCAGCACCTTTGTCGGACATTCGGTGATCGAAAGTGGAGCTGATCAGGGAGACGGCGCTGCTTTTCGGGCGCGTCACTCGATACCCGCGAACGCTAAGGTACTCTGTGTGTTGCCGGGGAGCCGCCATGGCGAGATCAACAGGCTTTTGCCGGTCATGCGAGAAGCGATAGAGCGTATGGCTATAAACGATCTCCATATCGTGCTGCCGACCATCCAGGCTGTTGAAGATGAGGTTCAAAAAGTTGTAACGACATGGCCGCAGGTGGTTACCTTGGTTACGGGAGATACTGAAAAATTTGATGCCTTTGCTGCGTCGAATGCGGCGATAGCAGCTTCCGGCACCGTTGCCCTCGAATTAGCACTGGCGCGGGTGCCACATGTTATCGTTTATAAATTCAATGCACTCACCGCGATAATTGCCCGCCGATTGGTGAAAACGCCTTATGTGAACCTCACAAATATATTGTTAAACCGGGAGGCCGTGCCGGAATTAATTCAGGAAAAATGCCGGGGTGATATTGCCGCATCTCATATTTCAAGATATCTGGCTGATGATGAGGCTGCAAAAGAGCAAATAGAAAGTTTTGACCAAGCGATTTCAAAACTTCAGGATGGCGATGAATTGCCGAGCGTTAGAGCTGCGCGTGTGGTGCTTGATATTATTCAGCAACGTGCAAAACTGGCCTCCTAGAAATAATAATTTAACGAGGGTAAAATGGACGATTTAACCAGTAAATTCAGACTGTTACACACCATGATCAGGGTTATGGATCTCGATAAGTCGATCGATTTTTATACCCGACATCTTGGTATGAATCTGCTCAGGCGAACTGATTTTGAAGGCGGCCGCTTTACTTTGGCCTTCGTCGGGTATGGTGATGAAGATGACACTGCTGTCGTCGAGCTTACCCACAATTGGGATCAGGAAGCGGCTTATGAAATGGGCGACGCTTTCGGTCATCTGGCGATTGCGGTACCAGATGCTTATGCCGTTTGTGAGGCCATGGAGAAAGAGGGTGTTAACGTGCCTCGGCCCGCCGGTCCCATGAAGGGTGGCACCCGTGTTATTGCCTTTGTTGAAGATCCTGACGGCTACAAAATCGAATTGGTGCAACGCGATTAAGCCAGCACTCGTGAAACAAAAAAGGCGTAGGATTTAACCTACGCTTTTTTTGACTAAACTATTGTGATTAGCGCTTATCCAGCTGAACGTAATCGCGACTGTCTGCACCAAGGTAGAGCTGGCGTGGACGTCCGATTTTTTGGGTTGGATCTTCGATCATTTCATTCCATTGAGATATCCAGCCAACCGTCCGGGCGACAGCAAATAATACAGTAAACATCGATACCGGAATACCGATTGCCCTGAAGATAATGCCGGAATAGAAATCAACATTCGGATACAGCTTGCGCTCAACGAAGTATTCATCTTCAAGCGCAATGCGTTCCAGTTCCATTGCTAGATCCAGCAGCGGCTCATCGGTGATGCCAAGTTCACCCAGAACTTCATGGCAGCTCTGCTGCATGACTTTAGCGCGGGGGTCGAAGTTCTTATAAACCCGGTGGCCAAAGCCCATAAGACGGAACGGATCGTCTTTATCTTTTGCCTTTTTGACGAATTCGTTGATA